>ERZ1292632.4204-Hain-H43-01um-R2-4204-length-10473-cov-5_pt1 | contig 10473 bp, 16 predicted proteins | sample MGYA00564407_ERZ1292632 | MGnify/ENA primary metagenome ERZ1292632 (study PRJEB36523, sample SAMEA6512637) | groundwater metagenome | collected 2019-01-08 | study: AquaDiva: Metagenomics assemblies of 32 groundwater samples | reverse complement strand
CGCTAACGAAACCGTAGCGGGAGAGACTGAAACTGAAACCGAAGAGGCTCCAGCGAAAAAAAGTTCGAAGATCTCGATTCAGCGCTACAAAGGTTTGGGAGAGATGAATCCCGAACAGCTTTGGGAAACAACCATGGACCCGGAACATCGCATGATGAAAAAAGTTGAAGTTCCGGACGCGGAATTGGCCAATGAAATTTTTGAAATTCTAATGGGCGATGAAGTGGAACCGAGGAAAAAGTTTATTCAAACGCATGCCAAGAGCGTCAGCAATTTGGATATATAATGAAACGAGCCCGCTTGTGCATATCCTGCCTTGACTTATTTATGATAATCGGCTATTATTAACTTATCAAAACGGCCGAAAGGCCTTTTTAAAAAACAAAAAATATGTTTAGCGCGATCAAAAACTACCTGATCGGTTCTTACCACGAGATGAGAAAGGTGAGCTGGCCGACGAAAAAGCAAACCATAAATTACAGCACGCTGGTTATCGGACTAAGCATCGGCATGGCTTTATTTTTGGGCCTGCTTGATTATATTTTTAATCTGGGAATAACAGAAATGTTTATAAAGGGCTAAAGCCCCGTATTTCCTATGGCAAAACAAACCCTAAATCTCGGACGACGCTGGTATGTGCTTCACACATACAGCGGCTATGAAGAAAATGTAAAAAGCAATCTCGAACAAAGAACCGAGTCTTTTGCGATGCGAGACAAAATTTTTAATGTAATGGTTCCAAAAGAGAAAAAAATCAAAATTAAAAATGGCAAAAGAACGACTATTGACGAAAAGATCTTCCCGGGTTATGTTTTGGTTGAAATGATCGTAACCGATGATTCTTGGTATGTTGTCCGCAACACGCCGAATGTAACCGGCTTTGTCGGCTCCGGCACAACCCCAACACCGATTGACCAGTCAGAAGTTGATACTCTTATCAAACGAATGGCCGCCACCGAACCGCAACACAGAATTGATTTTGATATGAATGAGCCGGTTAAAATCACAGATGGTCCGTTCAAAAACTTTGAAGGCAAAATCAGCAACATTGATCATGAAAGAGGAAAAGTTAAGGTGCTGATAACAATGTTCGGACGCGAAACGCCGGTGGAATTGGACGCGATGCAGGTTAAAAAGATTTAACTAAGGATAAAAACGACCACGGATTGTCATTCCGACGACGAAGGAGGAATCTCTATCTGGTTGTCTCGTTTACAAGTGGGACAGAGATCCCTCGTCGGCTACGGCCTCGCTCGGGATGACAAACACCGGCTTCTCGGTCAAAAATTAATTAATCAACAAAATATATGGGCTTACGCCGCATATATGCTCATTCGCTCGGAATAAATTAAATACATTTAATTTATTCTCTCACTCATTTCGCATATGGCAAAAAAATTAATGACACGAATCAAATTGCAGATCCCTGGCGGAGCCGCCAATCCGGCGCCTCCAATCGGTCCTGCTTTGGGTCAGCACGGAGTAAACATCCAGGCCTTTGTTAAAGAATTCAACGACAAAACCCAAGACAAAAAAGGCGAAGTTGTGCCGGTTGTTATTTCTGTTTATGAAGACAGAAGTTTCACCTTTATAATGAAGACCCCGCCGGTTCCTGAATTGATTAAAAAAGCCGCAAATATTCAAAAAGGGTCGGGAAAGCCACTTCAGGAAAAAGTTGGCAAGATTACAAAAGCGCAGGTGCGCGAAATCGCGGAAAAGAAAATGCCGGACCTCAACGCCAAGGATATAGAAGGCGCGATGAGAATGGTGGAAGGCACGGCGAGGAATATGGGTGTATTGGTTGAAGGATAACGCGGATGCGCTTAAGCGCCGCAGATAACACAGATTAAAATACAGAGACGCCTCATTTGGGGCGTCTTTTGTATCCGTGTCGTCTGCTAGTCGCCTAAGGCGACAATCTGCGTCATCTCACTTGATAAACATCGCGTCGCCAAAACTGTAAAATCTGTATTTTTCTTCCACAGCTTTTTGATAGCACTCAAGAACAAATTTTCGTCCATCTATACTGTCATTCCAAACTTGTTTCGGAATCTTTCGCTTAGATCCTGAAATAAATTCAGGATGACTATCTGAAGCGAAAGCGCAAACCAGCATCAGCAGTGTTGACTTCGGCAAATGGAAATTGGTAATCAGAGCGTCAACGATTTGAAATTTAAAACCCGGAGTTATAAAAATATTTATGTCGCCGGTGTATGGCCGTAGCCGATTTTCATCCCGAGCGAGGCTCGCGCCGACGAGGGATCTCTGTCCGTTTGTTGATTGAGACAGAGATTCCTCCGGAGCTTGCACTGAACGAAGTGAATGTGTCGTCGGAATGACAAATGGTAGTCGGTCGAAATGACAAACCACCCCCTCCAAAACCCGCACCGTCGTCGTCCCAACCGCCACAACCCTGCGCCCATCGGCTTTTGCTTGATTTATCAAATCCGCATTCTTGGCGGTCAGCTCAACCCATTCGCTAAGCATTCGATGATCTTCCACGCGCTCTGTTTTAACCGGCAAAAATGTTCCAAGCCCGACATGCAAAGTCACTTCGGCAAATTCAACTCCTTTTTCTTTTAATTTTTCTATCAGTTCCGGAGTAAAATGAAACCCCGCGGTTGGCGCGGCCACGGAACCCTCTTCTTTTGCGTAAATTGTTTGATATCTCTCGCTCAATTCATTTGTCATCCCGAAAGTATTTGAGGGATCTCTGTCTTTTTGTTTGTTGGACAGAGATTCCTCGTCGGCGCGAGCCTCGCTCGGAATGACAGACGAAGCCAGTTTGATATACGGCGGCGTCGGCACTTCGCCATACTTATTTGCCTTAGCCCTCACAGCCAAATCATCCTCCTCAAATTGTATCAGAAATGTTCCATCTTCCTCTTTTAGCATTACCTCGGCGCTGAAATCTTCCGCAAACATCAGCTTCATCCCCAATCTTAATTTTCTGCCCGGCTTGGCCAAGACCTTCCACACTCTTTTATTTTCCATCGGCTTCACTAAAAAAACCTCAACCGGAGAAGCGTTCAAAATTCGTCCGGTTGTTTCAATTTTTTTGTTGATACCGTCCGATTGCTCGTCTAAAACCGGAATCCCTTTAAGACGGGCTTTAAAAACTTTTGTATTATTCCAAACAACTAAATCCCCTTTCTTTAAATAATCGACGATATTAAAAAATTGCCTGTGCTCAACTGATTTATTTCCACGATTAACAACCATCAACCGCGAGCTGTCGCGCGGTTCAGCCGGCGTCTGCGCGATAAGTTCTTTTGGCAAATTGTAATCAAACTCTTTTGTAAGCATATTACAAATATTTTTTGTTTGCGTTATGCTCTTCCAATGTGTTGGCGTAGTAAACCGTTCCGTCCTTCGCTGTCAGAAAAAACCAATGGCTATTTTTTTCCGGATATATCGCGGCAGTAATTGAAACGATCCCCGGGTTTGAAATGGGCCCCAGCGGCAGGCCCGGATATTTATATGTATTCCACGGCGAATCAAACTCCCTTTCTTCTTTTTTTGTAAAAACTTCCCCTCTTTTATCCACAGCATAATGAACGCTTGAGTCAACCTGCAAAGCCCAATTTTTATCATAACGACGCCATAACAAATCCGCCACTTTGGCTCTGTCCGAATTGAATTTAACCTCTTTCTCCAAAATGCTTGCCATTATCAAAATTTCGTAAAAACTTCTACCGGACTTTTTGATGTCTTGCAACATTTCTTCGGTAATTTGCTTTTCGCGCTGGGCGACCAATTTTACAAGAACATCTTTTACGCTCGCGTCTTTAAAAATTCTATAGGTTTCCGGCGCCAGATACCCCTCATAAGAAACATGCGCCGGCTTGTCTGTTAAAATTTTGTAATCCCCGAGTTTTGGAAACATGGATGCAACGGGTCTGTAGTCATACGCCGGTCTGCCAGTTATTGCGTACACATCCTGCGTGCTGGAAACGATTTTTTGTTCTACAAAATATTCGGCCACATTCCGCAGATTCCAGCCCGGGATAATTGTGATGGTTAATTCTTCGCGCGGCGGCAGAAGAATGTATTTTGGATGGATTTTTTTGTAATATTTATAGGAATAAAAAGACGCGAGCAAAATGATTAAAAAAGAAATTATTGATACTTTTCTATTTAACGGCATAATTTATTCTTTCCAATTGGTTTTCGCCCACTCCAAGCGCTCTGGAACGCCAATGTCCACCCATGGCTTATCCGACTCATAAACATACAAATGTTTCATTTTTGGAAAAACATCATACTCAATGCTGAATGATTTTTTTTGCGGAAAATATTTTTTTGCCTTTTCTGTAAAAATATAAATTCCGCCATTAATATACCCTGGTTTGCGCAGACCTTCTTTTTCTTTAAATTTTTTAAGATGAAAATTTTTATCATAAACCAAAGTTCCGTATGATGCCGCGTCTTCAACCTTGGCTCCAAAAATAAGGCCGTCGCTTGCTTTGTCTAAAGAATCAGCGACATCGGCCAAATCAACATTTGTCAAAACGTCTCCGTTTAAAACAACCACCGGTTCGCCTTGTTTTGTCGCGTATTCCCACGCATGTTTGATAGCCCCGCCTGTGCCGAGTTTTTCCTGCTCAATCGCGTAGATCAAATCAACTCCGTCTAAATGCAGTCCGACGCTTTTGCGCAAAACCTCGGCCAAATGTCCGGCCGCCAACACCACCTCGGTAATGCCAATGTGTTTTAATTTTTCCAACTGCCACTCTAACACTGTCTTGCCTTTGATACCCAGCAAAACCTTGGGAATCTTTTTTGCAATCTCTCCCAATCGAGTTGATAACCCTCCACAAAGAATAATGGCATTCATATAAATTTGGCCAGAAAATACGTAATCAAAGACGACGAAAAAACAGCAACCGCCAACCCGCCGACCATATCTAGAGGATAATGAAGGCCCGCGTACACCCTTCCCCACACAACCCATATGGCAAGCGGCAACAAAGCTAAAGCTCCGGGCAAATTTAAAAAAAGAGCCATAAAAAAAATCACAAACGCCGACATTGAGTGATCGGAAGGAAAAGATTTCCAGCTCATGTATGGCTTAATCAACGACTTAAATTCGGCGTCGCTGATGTACGGACGCGGCTCTAAAACCGTTACCCCCAAAAGCAAATTAATTATCCAGCCCAAACACCAAGCCGCGCCTAAAAAAATTATAAGCCAAATTGCCTTTTTAAGATCAGGATAAGTTATTAAACTACTTGTGACATACCAGCCAACCATTGCCACAATCACCCATTCAGCTCCTGCCAGACCAAATAAATCCAGGAACTTATTCCTCCCGATCAGACTGTTTATCTTAGCGAATATTTTTGTGTTCAAGTCCATAATTCCTGGGATGAGTTAGGCCAGGAATTCATTTCCGGCCCGCGAAGCCTGACAAAATTCACAAGCTTTAGCTTACAAGTAGCGGTATTTTATCAGCTTGGCTTGGGTTTGGCAACACTTGAAATTATTATAAAAAATGCTATACTTAGTTCACGAAAACGCGCCCGTAGCTCAGCGGTTAGAGCACTGCCCTTATAAGGCAGGGGTCCTCGGTTCAAATCCAAGCGGGCGCACTATGCCAAATTACATGCCAACAAAAAATAAAATTCAAGTTCCAGCGGAAAAAGCCGGTTTTCGGCTTGATATTTTTTTATCCGAAGAACTTGGCGTGAACCGTTCGCAGGTTCAAAAAATGATTGAAAATGAAAAAGTGCTGGTCAATGAAAAACTGCCAAAAAAAGCCGGGGACAAACTAGGTGAAGGCGCAACTATTGTCATTGCGAGGAGTAAAGCGATGGAGCAATCCCAAAAAATAACCGGATTGCCACGCTCCCTGCGGTCGCTCGCAATGACACCAAAAATCATCGCCGAAACGCCGGACTACATTGTCATTGAAAAACCGACCGGCATGCTCACTCATCCGACAATGGCTAACGAGACAAACACGCTTACAAATTTTCTGTTAGAAAAATATCCAAAGATAAAAAACATCGGGGAAGATCCCGCCCGCCCGGGAATCGTGCATCGTTTGGACAAGGAAGCATCCGGACTAATCGTGGTCGCAAAAACACAAAAAATGTTCAACCATTTAAAAGAACAATTTAAAAACAGAACCATAGAAAAAGAATACTTCGCGCTGGTTCACGGCAAAGTCGCGCGCGATTGCGGCGAAATAACTTTTCCCATCGCAAGGTCAAAAGATCGCATGGCCGCGGTTCCGGAATCACAAGAAAAAGACGGAGCCAAAGAAGCAAAGACAGAATTTACAATTGAAAAACAATTCGTGAATTTCACATTGCTAAAAATTAAAATCCTCACTGGCCGCATGCACCAGATTCGCGTTCACATGCTTGCCTACAACCATCCACTTGTCGGCGACCCGCTTTACTTTCAAAAAAAACAAAAAAAGACTTGGGATAAAAAACTCGGCCGTCTTTTTCTTCATTCCGCAAAATTGGGGTTTGTTGATTTGGAAGGAAAAAAACAAACATTTGAATCGCCGATGCAAAAAGAGTTGGAAGAATTTTTAAAATTGCTAAAATAAAAATTCTATGGGTCTTTTCGTTATTATTTCCTCCCCCACCGGCGGAGGCAAAGACGCCGCTATTAATAATCTGCTAAAAATTTTCCACGGCTCTGTTCGGCTTGTCACGACCACTACGCGCGCGCCGCGGCCAAGCGATAAAGAAGACACCGCTTATAATTTTATTTCCCGTGAAGAATTTGAAAATAAAATAAAAGAAGGATATTTTTTGGAACACAACAATTGCGTAGGCAACTACTACGGCACGCCTAAAGAAAAACTGAAAAATCTTTTAGAAAAACACCGGCTGGTGTTGACCAATCTGGATGTGAACGGAAAAAAAGCTATGGATAAAGCGGGCGTTGAGCATCTTTCAGTCTTTCTACTGCCTGAAAATATTGATACGCTTAAAAAACGCGTCAGCAAACGCGGCGGCATGACAAAAGAGATGATTAACGACCGAATTGCGCTCGCGCAAAAAGAGGTAAAACAGGCGGAAATCTATGACTTCAAAATAATAAATTACGAAGGCAAACTTGATGAAACTATTAAAAAAATAGCCGAGATTATTCAAGACGCGCTGGCCAATAGGCAGCCTGTTGACAAAAAATAAAAAAACAGCTAATATAAGCCCCACTAATGCAAAATTTTAAACATATGCCGGAAACACAAACCGCGACCAAATCCTACAGACCAGGAATGGTTGTAAAAATTCACCAAAAAATCAAGGAACTTAACGCGAAAGGTGAAGAAAAAGAACGTATACAAATTTACGAAGGTATTATTATCGCCGCAAAACACGGCGCTGAAACCGGAGCGACAATTACTGTCCGCAAAATATCAGACGGGGTGGGCGTAGAAAAAATCTTCCCGATTCACTCCCCCATTATTGATAAAATTGAAATCGTAAAACAATACGAGGTTCACAGATCAAAATTAAACTTCCTCCGCGATCCGGAATTTAAGAGAAAACTGAAAGAAAAGAAAGCGTAAGAATAACACGGATGGCTTCGCCCACAGATTGCGCTGATACTTATAAAAATTTTAAATGATGAGTTTGCCTCCTTTGCTCGCCCATAATAATTGTGGTACTATATATAATATATATGCAGGTGATTTTAAATAAAATTTATAGATTTTTCGTTCCGCAAGGAAACCCGCATGAAATAAAAAAAAAATACGGGATACCGGACCAGCTTAATTGGTCAATTGAAATAACGAACGATGATTGGTTTATAGCGGAATGTAAAGATTTGCCCGGGCTTTTTACGCAAGCTCGTTCTAAACAAGAATTGCTTGATATGGTAAACGATGCTGTATTGACTTATTTTAGCGTTCCTAAAAAAGAATCTGATTTTGTCTTTAATGAATTCCGGTTGCCAAACAACGAAACGATAAGATACGAAGCAAAACTGCAAACCGCTTAATATGGGCGAACTAAATTTTAACAAACGACAGTGCGTCAAAGCTTTAAAAAAATTGGGATTTTATCTGAATAATGACCGTCGCGGAACGCATGATAAATATACATTTCCAAGTGGCTATGCGATACCAGAAGGATTTAGACCTAAAGTGGTCTGGTTTGTCAAGACACCAAATGGCCTTGTTTAAGATGTAATCAGGGGCGGGTTAATTAAGTGGTTTCCGACCTTTAAAAATTAGTAAACGTAAAGCGTGGATGGTGTCCGTTCGTCGAGTGATTGGTGTGGGCGTTTGGTGTTGTAGAACTGGAAATATTCCGTGAGGCCGAGGTTGGCCTCGCTAATCGTCCGGTACGATTTCAGAAAAACATTTTCGTATTTGACCGTTCGCCACAACCGCTCGGTAAAAATATTATCCATACAGCGACCGCGCCCATCCATACTGATTTTAACATTTTGTTTTAAGAGCGGCTGTAAGAATTGTTCCGAGGTAAAATGTGAGCCCTGGTCGGAGTTGCTGATCTCAGGAATCGCGATTTGGAGAGCGCGCTCTTGCGCGCTCAGGCAGAAAGGAATTTCGAGTGTCGGCGACAATTCCCAAGCAACCACATACCGGCTAAACCAATCGATGAAAGCGATTAAGTAACACCAGCCATTCTCCAATTTGATGTACGTGATGTCGGTGCCCCATACTTGATTGGGCCGGATAACTTCGAGGCCTTTCAAAAGATACGGATACGTGCGGTGTCGCCGGTTCGGTTGGCTCGCATTTGGCTTAGCTTTGGGGTAAATCGCCTCTAGGCCCATTATCCGGAGCAGGCGGCGCACATGATCGCGGGCAATCGCTGTATGATAGGTTGTTCTTAATTCGTAACGGATGCGACGCGAGCCGTAGAACGGGTAGTCGGTGTAGATTTTATCAATGAACGTCATTATCTGAATATCTTTTTCATTCACCATTGATCGGTAATACGCGTTGGCGCGAGATACTCCTATCAACTCGCATTGACGCGTGAGACTGATGTTCGCCTCCTCTTTGTTGAGGAATGACTTTTTCTCACGGTGTATCAACGTGCAATTTTTTTTTCAACCAGTCGAGTTCGCTGTCTCGCTGGCCAATAATTTTGTACAGGTGATCAATCTTGTCTTGCAGGTCTTTGTACTCATGTTTGCGTTTGTCCACAAACAGCGTTGGCAGACCATCCTTGGCAATCTTTTGCCACTGGTTGACTTGGGTCGGGTGGACTTCGTTCTCGCTCGCAATCTGAGAAACTGTCTGATTGCCAGTTAGAGCGGAGAGTGCAACGTGGGCCTTTTGGCCAGGGGTAAATATTTTACGCATAGGCGGTTATTATACCACCGTTTTATATCTTAATGGGTTGTCTCGTTTTCCCAGACCATTATAACCGTTCATAATGATTCCCAGGCACAACGAACTAAAATTACAGCATAAAATTATCAAGGAACTAAAATCCATAGGCGGAGATGATTTGGTAAACAAATTTATGAGTCTTCTATAACAACGGCCAAATATCACTTCCTGACAGATCGTAACATAATAAAACAACCCTGCTGTATAGGGTTGTTTTAAGTATCGTATTTATTGTTTAGTATTTTCTACATCTCCTACAACTTGCCTCAATTCATCCGCAACTTTACGATATTCTTCATACATTGTTCCATAATTTTGCAAAACCCCATCTTTTTCTTCTGGTTTTAATGCTTTTTCTTGCGCTATCTTTTCAATTTCAGGCTGTAAATTGTTTAATCTTTCCAAAGTTGATGATACTTGTGTTTGTAATTCCGACAATTTATCAGCCGATAAATTTTTCCGGACACTATCAACTTTATATGCTGTTGCCTGTTCTCCGGGATACATTTCACTAGTACTTTGCTCGCCTTTTAATGCCGCATCCATTGTTTTGGCCGGTTCTACAAACCTTTTTTGAAAATTTTCTCCTGCATTTTCCAACATTATCTGTTGACCTCTTACGCGCCCAGGGTCTTCTGGTTTGGCAAAAGCGTGATGGACTTTATATCTTACTTTGTCTAACAATTGTTCAAATTGAACTTTATTATTCACATCGCCTGTTTGATGTTTGCCATCCATTATTGACTGACGTAACTCCTGTAATAATTGCGTCGCTTCGCCTAATTTTCCTTGTAGGCCGGCAACATAATCAGCTACTGCCGGCGCTTCGTCCGCTTCCCTCAACGCTTGCTTAACTGAATGGCCAAAATCCATTTTGATTCTGTCGGCTTGCAAACGCGCGACTTCGGATTCTTTGTTGTTTTCTACTCCACCCCTTTTTTCAACTTGATTCATATTTATATTTAAAATAATAAAGGTTCTTCTTTGCTTTTCACTCACTCATTTCGTAAATAAAAACTATGAAGTGGTAGTAAGTTACTACCACAACTAGTTTACCCCCCCCAACGCTTTTATGCAAACTTAGTTATCCACACGTATCCAGTTACAACACAATCAATAAATGGTACGCTACTTTCATA
>ERZ1292632.4202-Hain-H43-01um-R2-4202-length-10475-cov-9_pt1 | contig 10475 bp, 4 predicted proteins | sample MGYA00564407_ERZ1292632 | MGnify/ENA primary metagenome ERZ1292632 (study PRJEB36523, sample SAMEA6512637) | groundwater metagenome | collected 2019-01-08 | study: AquaDiva: Metagenomics assemblies of 32 groundwater samples | reverse complement strand
AGAGCTTATTTCTTCATTTGTTCCGACAACAGAAGCAATGAAATAATATTCGGGATTCCCGCCTAATTCAAATAATCCATCTGACTGCCATTCTGCTGTCCATGTTCCAGATGCACTGTCTCCGTTAAATGACACATTAAATGGATTTATTTGAACAGGGTCATCACCAATTGCATCAATATCACCAAAAATATCTCTTTCCTTAACTTCAAAAGAAAGAGTTTTTCCGTTGCAATCATTCCCAAAAACATTTAGGTAAACAATTTCACCTTCAGTGGCATTTTTCTTACTCCAGGAAGCAGAATTTAAAACACACGCTGGTGTTGTAGCAGAAACAGAGAAGCTTATCGGGAAGTCGTCTGTGTTCGTGTTGTTTGCTGCATCAATGCATCTTACATAGTATGTGTAGGTGTTGCCGTTCACAAGTCCTGTTATGGTGCGCGAATGTAATGTTCCTCCTGTTGTTGTGAAAGTGTTCGCCATTGATGAATATGCAATGTTTGCCGTCATCGAATACTTGCAAGTCGCTGCTTCGTTTGTTGCCAATGAAATCGTGGCTGATGGTGTGCCTACGGGCAGTGTGCCGGAAGGCAAGCCACCGCTGCGCACAGGTGGTGTTGTGTCAGGTCCAGTAGTATTGTTCACATTTACTACGACACCTGTGCTTATCTTTGTGTTACCTGCTGCATCTCTTGCAGTAGCAGTGAGAAGATGATTTCCATTTGTCAGCCCTGTACTATCCAATAAAACAGAATACGGTGATGCAGTGTCTTCTGTTCCAATATTATTTCCATTAACCTTAAACTGCACGCCAACCACCCCTATGTTATCACTTGCCGTCGCTGTGACAGTTATACTTCCGGTTACCGTGACACCGCTGCCCGGAGATGTTATTGAAACAGTTGGTTGAATATTGTCTGACGACGAGGACGGCGGTGGAGGCGGCAGTGGCGGTTGTACAAGAGCAGCTACTGCAAAAAAGAGTATGACAAATATTAAAACAGACAATATGGCGCGTATTGCAATCGATTTACGCATGTTAGAATTATTTATTCAAGTAGATATATAAACATTTTCATAGGTTCAGCTTTGTTAAAAGTATTGTCTTTCTTTTTTCGTTTTAAACATCTTATCCAAGAAATTCATTTTATTTCAAAATTTCAATTTTAAGTTTTTCTTTAGTCTCTTATAATATCAATTCGTTAATTTGTGTTGTTTCTTTTTCGATTTCACTGCTGATTCACGGCACCGTTATGTCGAACGAGTCTATAAGGTCCCCTGCTATGTTGTAAAATTCTCCGTGTGCTTTCTTTGGATTTCCGTTTATGTTGAATGTAATGAACAGAGCTCCGTAGGCGTCACCATAGCCTGCTGCCCAAATGTTTTTGCAGTCAGAAGCGTTGACATTGCTGCCTGTACATCTTGTTATGGCATCCAAACTCCTGCCTGCACTGCCAGAAAGGGCGGTGAACGACGAGCCAATGTTCCCTGTGCCTGGATACACTGCAAGGTTGAATGGCTCTGGCCAGAAAGGATTAATTATAAGATTCGGGAAACTTATCAGTGATTTTGTTCTGGCGTATTGGTGCTCGTGGCCATTGACAACAAATGCTCCACCTTCGCGGCATGCTTCGTATACTTCCCAGCCAGTCGCGCTGCCCTTTGTGCCTCTTGTCATTTCCCTTTGCTGCTTGTGCCATGAGCATATGTTCCAGATTGATTGACTTTGTGCAAGATTTTGTTTAATATATTGGACATGATCAACACCAGATGTTGTCATTGTTCCAGCACCTGAAAGTATGAAAGTAAGCCCTTGGTAAGTGCATGTACCATCAACTCCATAATTGCCTGTACATGTCGCATCAGCTGGTATACGCCTTTTTAGGTTAGTTTGGTAGCCAGGCCACGCAGCCACATCGTGGTTTCCTACAGATCCGAAATAAGGGTAGTCCGCTCCGAAGTATTGTGTAATCCTGTTGTCGAAAGCCGCCGGATTGTCAGTGTAGTCAAAGTCGCCTGAGTGTATTATCATGTCAGGGTTCTTGTCTTTTATCATCTGGAACACAGTCACTGCGTAGCCATCTCCAATAAGTCCGACCTTGAAATTTGGCGGTGTTGCTAGTGTCCTTGTCGTGTTTGTTCCTAGATTTTGGGCAGTTATATTCGCAAGCCTCCAGCATCCAGCTGAGTTGCTGCACGATGGTCCAATCCACACATTGTTCTGATAAATATAATCCCATGTGGCAACATAAATCACGTTATTTATCGCTGCGCTTGTAGGCATGCTCAATGTCTTGCTTGCCGAATTTGTCAGCCATGTCGAGCCGTTTGTTCCTGGGTAAGAAGTGCCTGTTAATGTAAATGGGCTCCACTGGCTCTGCGCCTGGTTCCAATAATAACCGGTCTTGTAGATTGCATTATTTGCGCCTTGTGATAAATTTGCATTTACATTTAGCGTGATCATGTTGCTGGAAATAGAAAGATTGCTCAATTTTAGCACAGGAACATTGTTTATGCACGGCGACGCGAAACCCAATAAACTCTGGCACTCTGGTGTGACACTACCTGTAGTAGCCACCGAGAACCTTATCGTGAAGTCTTCTGTGTTCACATTGCCCACACTGTCATTGCACCTTACATAATAACTATAGTTGCTTCCGTTCGCAAGCCCTGTTATTGTGCGCGAATGTGATGTTCCTCCTGTTATTGTAAAAGTGTTCGCCATTGATGAATATGCAATGTTTGCCGTCATCGAATACTTGCAAGTCGCTGCTTCGTTTGTTGTCAATGACAGCGTTGCTGAAATCGTTCCTGCTGGCAATGTGCCGGAAGGCAAGCCGCCGCTGCGCACAGGTTGTGTTGTGTCAATTGGCTGCTGGTCAATTTCTGAATTATCGCTTGATGATGTGCATCCAGGATCGGTGGGATAGTCTGTCTTGCCGTCCCCGTCATTGTCTATCCCGTCGCTGCACTGCGGAACTGCAGGTGTGCCGCCTGTTTCATACGCCCCTAAATCAGGTGCTGCACCATTATAAGGAAAACCAACATTCACGCCTGCGTCAATTGCAGGGCTTCCTGAAAGCAGATGATGCGTGGCGTCAAAGAGCGGGTTGGCTACCTTTGTAGTGGCTGCGTCCACGTTGGAACTCTGGTAGTTAATCCCATTGTTCCAGAATAAGTTATAGGCCGCGCTTGACTGCCCATCCACGACTTTCATGCCTATCTGCGTTGAGCCGTAGAAAATGTTGTTGCGGACAGTCATGTTCTTGCTGCCAGTGATTCCGTAGGGATTGTTCACGAAAGTATTGTGGTATACAAAGACAGACTCAGGGCCAGGCGACCCGGCGAAATTCTCAGTGGTGTCTCCGCAACACATCGAGCCTATTCCTGCGTCGGTGTTGTCCTTAATGAGGTTGTTGTAGATGCGAAAAACACGCGATGACACGCCATCATAGTCTATTAGCTGAATGCCGTCTTCTTTGTTCTTCTCGATAATGTTGTTGCGGATGATTGTCTCCAGGGTCGGTCCAGTGTAAGGGTGCCAGCGGATCTCTATTCCGTCGTTATCATTGCTGGTTATCAGGTTCCCTTCAACGATTCCTGAAGTTGCTTGGTCGAAATCCACACCATCATCCCTATTGAAGTCAAAAGTATTATTCACCAAAATAACGCCCTTAGAGTCCGTCGCATCAATGCCGTCCTTTGTTCTCGTGACCCGGCTGTTCATGAGTTGGAACGGTCCGAAAGACTGTATACCATCTTCGGAGTTCTGTATAGTGAAGCCGATTATTTTCGGGCCTGGAGAAGGCGTTGAAGATAAGACGGTAATGGTGTATAACCCGCCCCCGCCGTCTATTATGGTCTGTGCTGTGTAGCTTTTGTCGCCTGTTGTCAGGAAGTTAGATGCTATTGTGATGACTTTATTGATGCTTAAACCTCCTTGGTAAGTGCCGGGAGCAACAAGGACAGTGTCGCCGCTGGCTGCGAGATTCACTGCAACCTGTATCGTTGAAGCGTCCCCAGGAACACTGATTACCTTAGCTGACGAGGAGGAAGACATAAGAACAAGGAGTAATGTGAAAAACATCAAAGTCTTTATTTTGTTGCGAAAGGTATAAACCACATTCTTTTCGTAATGCATATTTGTCTTTGCGCCTGCAGACAATTTTTTTATTGCAAAATATATTATATATCTCTTATCTCTTGCAGGTTCTTATCGGGTTTAGATTCTAAAGTATATAAATTTATTATTATTATAATAACGGCGGATTTTATCAAGGAAAATATTAAGAAAGAGACATTTCGTATATCTTGCCGTCGTTTTCCGTAGGATTGTTATTATTATCGATGCCACGAGCTGTGATGTAGATACTTTTTTTTGTAGGGTCGAGGCTTCCCGGCCCGTACGCCAGTCCTGCAGGTGATACCGCGTTGGCTGCAGAAATGTCGATAACTGAAACGAGATTGCCGTCAAGCGTTGTCTCCCTCATCGCGCGGTTCCTGCTGACAATGTAAAGCGTGCCCCTGTCGGGATTGAACTCTATGCCTTCCGGGTCAGAAAGGCCCAGAACAGACGTATCGAAATGGCTGACCTGGTCGTCGCCTACAGGCGACACGCCGTCGAACCTGCCATTGGAGCCCGGGCTTACTCTGAAGACTTCTGTTGCCACTCCGCAAGCAATGAATACGCTGCCCTGCCCGAATGCAACACCCTCTGGGTCATCGCACCCAAATGCCGTTGTGCTGAAAGATGTCCTGATGTCATCGCCTGTGCCTATCAGCCCATCAGCGCCCCTGTCTATTTCAAATATTTTTTTTAGGTTATCGTCGGAAATAAACACGTGCCCATTTACAGGATTATATGCGACCCCTGTAGGCTCTTTCGAAAAAGATGTCGTGCTTGCCGTACGAACAAGATTGCCCGATAAAGTCATCTCAAATAAGTTGGCGCCGTTCCATATCGTCATCTCGTCAACCTCCGAGTCGCTCATGAGCAGCGTATTGGACGCAGCAAGGTAGGTTATGCCTGCCGGATCAGGACTTGGAGGGGAAAACTGACTTGTATCAATAGTTTGCACAAGCGAAGCTATAATTGTTTGTGGTGTAGTTCCATTTGTTCCGCCTGAAGAGTCACCAGAGAAAACTACGGTTACAGGAATCCAGTCTAGCTTGCACTTCGAGCTCGTCCCTGAACCCTGCTTGAAGCATGTTGCCTGCACTCTAAAACTAGAGTTATTGAGCTTGTCTGGCGTCCACACAACGTCGTCTGTGACATTTATAACAAATGTTTGCTCTATCGTGTTGCCTCCTACAACGTGCGGCGGTCCGTAAGTCGCGCCGCCATCACCGCTCACGCGCACACTCATAAAACCTCGCGTGTTGCTAGCGTAGAAATCTGCATTTATATTTACGCTGATTATTGTCGAGTTGCTAGAAATGCTAAATCCGTAATTGTTCCAGACTCCTGTCCTGTTTAAAGTGGAATTTACAGAAGCCGTAGACCTGCTTGCGTCGTTTTTAAACGCCCTATTGCAACTACTCCAATCACCACCACATGAAGAGGGTGACTTTACTAATGTGACTGGCGGCTGAGCCTGGGCTGACGAGGAGGAAGACATAAGAACAATTCCCATAATCAAGAGTATCACCACAAAAACTTCTACTACTATTATCCCCTGTCCAGCAAATAATTTTGTTTTTTTCATTGCAAACCTTGAACTTAGATTTCATTTATAAGCTTTATGGTGTTGTCGTAATTATTAAGTTACAATAGTGCTCACTTTGGTTATTATTATATCTGATACGTCGCCAATCGCCAGCAACCTGCCGCATTGCTGCACGACGGAGGAACCCAGTTATTGTTTACGTAAGTATATTCCCACACAACAACATAGACCACTCCGACTGACGCAGCTGATGTTGGTACAGACAATGACTTTGATGCTGTATTCGTTAGCCATGTAGAGCCGTCTGTCCCGGGGTAAGGCGTTCCTGTCATCGTGAATTGTATCCATTGATTTTGAGTGGATGAAAAGTAATATCCAGTAGCGTATATAGCATTAACAGGCGATGAAGGAAGGTTGACATTTACGTTGAAGCTTACGTTGCTGCCTGACACAGCCGCATTTGTCAGCGTCAGGACAGGAACATTATTATTGCACGGTGATGCAAATCCTGCTAAAGTTGTGCAGTCACCAGAAGGCGTGCCTGTGTTCCCTTTGAATCCCCCTGTTATTTTCCAGCCAGGATTTGATGCGAGACCTTCTGTCTCGTAAGCGCCCACGTCATAAAGGCTTGTGCGCACAGCTCCGTTGAAGTCCTTGGCTGTTGCGTATGCTGCATCGCCTTTTCCTGCAAGTACTGACTCTGCTTTAGGCCAGAAATCCATAGATGACGGGTTTACGAATGCAGCGGCAGCGTTGCCTCCGTCAAAGAATCTCGAATTGTCTATGCTTGCGCCTGTCATGGCGCCTTGGGCATAATTTGACCTGAATCTGATAGTGCTTCCCGATATTCCTGAAGCGTCTATCGCTGTCGCTCCGGGACAATATATTGCATTGTTCGCAACAGTCATGTTTGTTGCCGAGGACCATCTTATGTACATGCACTCCTGCGAATGCCCGTAAATAGTGTTGCCCACTATCTCGACATTCCTCATGTTCGCCACTTGCGCATGCGGCGACAATGTTATGCCTACGTCTGAGTTGAATATTATGTTGTTGCGGATTATTGCGTCTGCCTGAACCTGTATAGCTTCCCCGCAGTTCCACACCACATTCCCTTCTACTATGTTTACTCTGCTCCCGCCACCGTACACAAATATGCATGGGTACCGCGTCCCTATAGTCGTATCATGAATGACATTGTCGCGGACTATATTATTGTATGAGCCTACCTTAACTTCAATGCCATCATTTCCTCCGCTGCTTGTGCCTCGCAGGTGGTGTATGTAGTTGTTCGCAAATATGCTGTTGGTCACGCGGCATGCATTGTCGTTGCAGCCTATGTACATGCCTTCCCCTTCTGTGCTGCCTGAGCTCTTGCCTGTATCGTGAATATGATTGTTGATGAACATCATTGAATCAGCGTTCCCGCTGTTTATCGCTATAGCGTTGTTCCCTGTATCTGAAATTTCAAGCCCGTCCAGCGTTATGTTGTGGTTAAAATTTATGAAACGCACTCCTGTGCTTCCGCCCTTGAACTTTATCCCGCGTATTATAATGTAGGAAGAGCTGTCTATTTCGATGTTATTCTGGGTATCTATGTTATTCGCAGGCCTTGTAAGTATTGGGAATTCTCCTGCAGCAGCACGTATTGTTATAGGCTGGCTCAGAGTTCCTTTTGCACTTATGGCCCTGCGGCAGTTCTGCGTGTATATGCCGCCGTGCAGCACAAGCTCGTCGCCGGGCTGCAGGGTGTTTGCGACATTCTCGAATTCCTCGTTGCAGCTGCTGTCTGCGTTCGAAGGAAATAGTTCTATCACTCTTGCTTCAGTAGCCGGGAGAATAAAAAATACAAGAATAACGCTAATCAGAATGATATTTTTGTTGGCCATTGTTTCACTAATTGAATATTTTTCGCATAATTATTTTCCTCCTCTGAGTATACTATTCGTGGATCAAGGATTGCTCCTGGCGAACACGGTCAGCCGGCCGTGGAAATCGCCCTTCCAATTCTTCAGGTCGGCGTAGGGAAGACTGCCGACGCCGGCCGGAATGCCGAGATCAATGTAGGCGTTGACATGATTGATCGGGGCCCGCTGCCCTGTCTTCATCGCGTACCAGACCTGAGGATCGGCCATGGTTCCGGAAGTGCCGTCGGAGGTGCCTCTTGTGGTGGATTTGGTCACATCCATGTAATAGTTGAAATTAGCATTGTTCATGTTCCATCCTACAAATCCGGCCAGGATGTTCATCGCGACGCTGTCCGGCGTATTGATCTCCTCAATGTAATCGGCAATGGCCCGGGACAGATAACCCATCTGAAACACAGCTTCCTGATCCGGATTGTTTACGCTGGCGCGAGCGCCGGTAGGATAGATGCCGGGCACAATGTAATTCTGCAGATAAGAATGAATCATCGGGAGAATGGTTGGGTCTCCGGTGATCCGATAGGCCTGTACGGCGTGATTGACAGCATGCCCCGCCGCGCGGCTGCTCTCATCGGGGAATGGATCCAGGTTGTTGAGGCGGACTTTCCGGAATTCCCCGACGAACTCATACCAATCCTTGATCCATGGGTTGCCGCTGAACCAATACGCCTCTTCTACGTGATAAAACCATCCATGCTCGTCGTCCCGGGCTGCGGCATTGCGCCCACTGCCCGGCAGATAAGGAGAATCCAGCTTGTCGGGATTGTTGGAGCGATCGAACTTCCTCCAGCTCGTTTCTCCGCAGTAAGGATTTTCGCTTGGCTGAATTAGAGACCAGTCCGTCGCATGCTTGTAATGGGCAATCCATTGCGGGCGTATGTTGAGCTCTCCAACAGCCACATCCTGCCAAGTGAAGTAATCGACGGGATTTTCCGTGGCGATGAAACTGCTGGCGCTGTCAGGCCACCCTCCCCCCACACAGGAACGGAGTCTGCGGCTTTGGTCTATGATGAAACGATTCCAGCCGAATGTATAACTTGAATCGCTTTTAGTGTTGTATTTAGAGGGATCGTAAGTGGGAAGACGCACGTCGGAGGTGGTGACGCGCGTGCGGACCGGAATAATCCCGCCCAAGTCCAGCGTGGCCTTGGTGTCGGCATACCAGGAAACAGGCAGGGTCACGACAGGAGGATATTGGAACGTTTTGGCCATGTCGCTCATTGCGCTGGCGGAGAGCGATCCGAAATCCAACAAGGTTTCCTTGTAAGTCTGCTGCATGTCGTCGAGCCAGTAAAGGCCTAATGGGGTCAGCTGCCCTTGGTAGAATTGAGCGCTCCACGCGGGCCAAAACTCAACTCGCAGCAGGCCGTTGCCGTCCACCGACAGTCCGTTAGGCCACATTTGCCAAAAATTGCGGATAAAAGCGCTGACCGGGCCGGCCTTGAGAGCTCCCTTGGGCTTGCCGCTGAAATCGCCGGTGACCATGTCTGCACGGACTTGGGCCGGAACAGTCGGCGCATTGACGGGAAGCTGCAAAGTGAGGCTTTTGAAATAGAGCGGGGCGGAGTAAGTTTTGGTTTTGGCGGAATTCTGCAGTTGATAATCCACTTTGACGAAAGATTTGCCTGCGTAGACATATATGCGGATGGCCCAGCCGTGCGTTTGGTTGCTGGCAGAGTAGTAAAGCGTGGGAGCGTCGGCGCGGATGACAGCCCGCATGGGGCCGCTCTCCTCTATGGAAACTGTCACGTCGGTTCTATCGAATGATCTCTGTACCTGCCCTGCCAATGGGCCGGCGCCGTCGAATATCGCCGCCAGTTGTCCCGTCGGAAGGGTGATCTTGAACGGGGAACGGTTGACGGTCATTCGTAGGATTCCGTTGTCTAATGTGATTGTATTGCCGTTGTCTGTCAAAGTCACAGGATTGGTCGGAGGAATGTTTCCCCCGTTATCTTTCAGCGTATACGAAGCTATTCCGGTACCGGGACCGGTGAAAGCGCCGACAGTAGGCTGGAAATGCACCGCCACGTGCCGAATGCTGTTGTCCTTGGCCCACCAGCGGTTCAAGACTTCAAACTGCGCTGGAACCGTGGCGCCGACGCTGTTCACTACGCGAAAAGTTCCTGTATTTTGGTAGCCGCCGTAAGGCAAGGGCACGATGACGCTGACTGGATAGCTGGATGACCCAACGCCTGCCGTTTCCTTTACCGTTAGTGGCACACTCAATGAACCGTTCCTCGTTGGAGGAGGCACTGCTATGCTTGCAAGCCTCCAGCATCCAGCTGAGTTGCTGCACGATGGTCCAATCCACACATTGTTCTGATAAATATAATCCCATGTGGCAACATAAATCACGTTATTTATCGCTGCGCTTGTAGGCATGCTCAATGTCTTGCTTGCCGAATTTGTCAGCCATGTCGAGCCGTTTGTTCCTGGGTAAAAAGTGCCTGTTAATGTAAATGGACTCCACTGGCTCTGCGCCTGGTTCCAATAATAACCGGTCTTGTAGATTGCATTCGTCCCGCTCTGCGCGACATTGGCTGTTATTGTCAGCGTGCTGCCTGAAAGCGAGGGGTTTTCCAAAGACAAAATAGCTGCGCTGTTAACGCAGTTGGACGCGAAGCCCGCGACGTTTGTGCAGGTTGTTTGTGATTGCAGTCCTGGTGCTAGGAAAATCAGCGCAGCCATAACTGTAAAAATCAGAAGTGTTTTTCTCATAACTATTTGTTCCTCGCCATATGGCTGTAGTCTATATCTGATACTTTGCCAATCGCCAGCAGTTGCCTGTTGAACCTATGCATGCCGGTCCTACCCAGTTGTTGTTCTGATAAACATAATCCCATGTGGCAACATAAATCACGTTATTTATCGCTGCGCTTGTAGG
>ERZ1292632.4201-Hain-H43-01um-R2-4201-length-10476-cov-4_pt1 | contig 10476 bp, 13 predicted proteins | sample MGYA00564407_ERZ1292632 | MGnify/ENA primary metagenome ERZ1292632 (study PRJEB36523, sample SAMEA6512637) | groundwater metagenome | collected 2019-01-08 | study: AquaDiva: Metagenomics assemblies of 32 groundwater samples | reverse complement strand
ATGGTTGAACTACCAATGCGTAGTATTCAATTCGTTGTCATTGAAACGGTAACAGTTCCGCCCTCAAGATAGAAATAATATTGCGTGCCAGTGCCGATTGTTCTTTCGTTACGTTTTATATGGAAGTCTCTATTTTCTGCCGTGCTATCAACTTGTAAATATTCCGGTAATACTTCAAACATATCGACTATACCGGATTTTGATGTTTGAGCTTTGTCCAATGCTGTAGCATAGACTGAATCAATTGATACTAATGACAAAAGTAAAACAATACCGAAAGTCGATAATGATTTAAAGTATTTATTCATATTATTCGTTTTAATTTTATTGCTAACCTCCATGATAAGTACAAGTAACAAGTTTTTTCTTTTCTGTTTTTTTCCATATTGTTTCTTGTGTTGTTTTCGCAATTGTATAATTATGTACAATATTATCGTTTTGTTTTTCTGCATAGCCTGGAATATTGCTTGAACAAAGATAATCACCTTTTTTAATATTCTCTCCATTGTTCTTTATCCATATAAACCCTGCACCAATGGAAAGAATCATTTCCTTACCATTTTGCGTCTTCCCTCCATACACTCCAATAATTCTTTTAGACATTTTCTTATTAGATAATTTAGTTACTACGCATTGTTTTTGATCGGCTAAATTTTCTCCGGTTGATTCCAATATCATAAATTTTTTTAGTCCACGATTCTTAACTTTTGTATAATGTGATCCTGTGAAAGTATTATAGGCAAGTGTTGTGTCGTTAATAATATCAACGCTTCCAACAACTCCTTCGAGTGCTTTTGTAAACTGAACCATTGCACTTCCTGCTAATCCCGTATTATCATAATTTACTCTCATTGCTACCGATCCCGTCCCTGTCGTTGTTTCTCTGACTTCAAACATAGATGTTGGAGAGCTTTGATTTATTCCCACATAGTTATCATTTCCACGAATGGTAAGGCCAGCGCTTGCATTAGTTTTAAAAATAATCTTATTGTTTATGTTTTGTCCATCGACTGATTTTAAATAATTTATCCAACTATTATTCAAACTGCCACCTTTTCCGATATACATAAATATATTTCCACTATCTGCAAGAGATGAATTCAAAAAACTAACAGGATTGCTACTGCTCGAACTTCCAACAATTCCATTCGCATTTATTTGTATTCCTCCTACAATAAAAAAATTTGGAGTAGTAAATCCAGTCGATGCAGTTAATGTACCAACAACATTTACTGCAATTCCAGAAGATGCTGTCCCTATTGCAAGTTTATCTATAGCAGTTGTTCTTATCGTTATCCCATCGTCTGTCCAACCCGTGCTAGAACTACCAACACCTGTTCCGTATCCAGCATAGACATAATTATAATTTGTTAAAAATATAAAAAACACAATACATATCTTTAGTATTTTTCCCATATTAACCACCGTGATAAGTGCAAGAAACTAATCTATTTTTTTCACCAGATTTCCATATTACATTTTGAGTAGATTTTGCCACTGTATAATTATGTAGAATATCGTCATTCTGTTTTTCTGCATAACCTTTAACATTACTTGATGTTAAATAATCTCCAATTTCAATATCTTCTCCTTTGTTTACTACCCATACAAAACCAGTTCCAATACATAATACCATTTCGTTTCCATTGGCGCACTTACCTCCATATACTCCAATTGCACTATTTGAATTCTTTTTTGTACATAATTTTGTTCTTACGCATTGTTTTTGTTCAGAGAAATTTTCTCCGGTTGATTCCAATACTTGGTATAACTTTATTTCTTTGTCTTCTACTATAGTATAATGCGATCCGGTGAAAGTATTATATGCGACCGTTGTGTCGTTTACGGCATCTATACTCCCAACAATCGCCTCGCCTGCATTGGTAAACTGTATAAAGCTTGTTCCCGCAATACCTATATTGTCAATCATTACTCGCATCGCAACGCCACCTAGCGCTGGTTCTCTTACTTCAAATCTGACCGTTGGTTGTGTAATATTAACTCCAACATAACTATTACTTCCTTCTACAGATAATCCGCTACCGCTTGCTCCTGTATGATAAAGACCGACATAGTTTGTAGCAAGTAATCCATCTCCTGTTTTATGATAACGTAACGTTGCACTATTTGTTGTGGTATTTTTTCCAAGATATAAATAAACATCTCCGCCGTCTGCCAGGCTTGAATTAAGAAACTGCCCCGCAATTAATCCAGAAGTATTAATATTTAATGCAGAAGTTGTTAATGAATTACTTCCGACAATCACACTTCCATTGACTGTAGAAAATGCTGTTGCCGTAACCGTACCAACAACATCCAATGCTGTATTTGCCGATGCTTGTCCTATTGCAACTTTGTCTGTAATTGTAGTAGGATAAACAATTCCGTTTGTCGTGTCTCTACTCCATCCTCCGGTAGAAGCAGGCGCACCCCAACCAGCAAATATTTCAGAATTGCTAAAAATAATTAACAATGATATAATTATAAATATTATTTTCATTTTAGTTCTGTTAATCTTAAGCTTGTCGTGCCGGTTGCTGTTACTGCGTAAATGGCATCATAATAAGTTCCTTTACTTTCTTCCCAATAACCGTTATTTTTGGCTATAAGTATGCCTGCGCTTGTTGGATTAATCGGTGTATTGCCAGAAATAAAGCAATCATTCGTTGTGCCTTCATTTACAACTAAAACATATTTTCTTCCAGAACTTCGTGGAGCGAGTTGAATCGTAACTGTACCAATAGTAGCAATGCTATCTATCCATGTTTGCGCCATGTCTCTTCCACCATTAGCTGAAAAACAATTCATAGAAAAAAAGGTTGCGCTTCCAAAACCTCCAGTCATTACTCTAATAAATCTACCAAAAACAGGAAAGTCTATTTCGCCACGCCAAAGATTTCCAAACTGTATAAAAACTACCGTATCCGTACCGTGCCAAACAGAAGTGTTCGTTCCCCCCGCTAATTGATTTACAATACAAAGAGTAGGTTCGGCGTCTGCAACAACCATACCTTTTACTCTTGTATAACCTTCTACATTTTGTATTTTAGAAGTATAGGTTCCGCTTGCCAATGTACCATATTTAGTGGTAACACTTCCCGTAGAAGGAGATAATAAATATTCATTAACAAGCGTACTATCCGAATAACATTTATCTATAATAAAAAACAAACACAACGAACATATCAATAATATATTTTTCCATATATTCTTTTTCATTTTTGCTTGCTCCCGTCGTCTAAATACCAATAATATCCAGTAACGACCATTTTAATCCTGTGAGTTGTTATTGTACTATTATTATAAACAATTACTTTTATTGCGGTTTTATTAGCTGGCAATCTTAATTTTAACGGGATAAGATTGGGAAAACTTTGGAATAAATATTTTTGAGACATTGTACTGATTATGATATTGTCTCGCAAAATATTAAAAGCTAAATCGTTGTTTCCATTTGTAGTTAAATAATCCACCCCGATGTGAGTTACTTCACCTTCTGTATTAATCGGTAAAGTTCCTGTTAATATTGTAGTATTTCCAGACGGAATAATTGTCGCAATCGGTTGGGATGGGCTGTCGTTGTCTAATGGTGTAAAAAACCAAAACGGAATCTTGGATTTGGTTTCCGTTTTACTTCTTGTTCGACTTTCATTAAAAGCTAATTTAAAAGCTTTATAATAAATAGTCTTTTTGATTTCTTCGTCGGTTTGATTATCTTTTGGTAAATCAAAAAACTCATATCCTGGCTTTGATTTTAAATTTTTTTCCATTTGTTTTTCATTCCTATTTATATAACGCTATTCCACCAAAAGTAAGATATAAAGTATTCGCACCGGCCGTATCCCTTGCCGTAATAGCAATTGTATTTCCACCGTAAAATGGAGTTGGATGTTCCAATTTCTTTGGATATTGCGCTCCACCAGCTATTGCCTGTAAGTCTATGTATAGTTCCGGTGGATGTAGTGTTCTTCCATCTGTACCTTGTAATTTAATATCAATAGTCGAGGTTGCGCTTGTATCTAAATATGTCCATTGCGTCCATAAGAAATCATGTGAATTAACAAGTGAAATATTTTGAGTAAGATCGGTAGTGGTTAATGTAAATGTTGCGTCGGTAGTGTAGAAATAAGGAATCATGCCGGAATATTTCTGTTTGATTCTGATAGTATCTTCTTCTTTGTATAACGCTATCCCATGAAGTTGAATTTCTATCGTATTAGCAGCGCCAGAAAGATCGGAAACATCTATTACGAAACTTTCACTTTTTCGCAATAAGACAGGAAATGGTAATGGATAGGGAAGATTACCAGTACCGATTACAGTAGAGCTATGTAGTGGTTTATTGTTGAGTAGTTCAGATTTGCCTGTACCGAGGAAGTTTAGCAAGTATGTTCCGGTACTTCTTCCTGATATGGATTTAACTAAAAAATCAAATCGAGACGGAGTGATTATTACGATTGAGCCAGCACCGTTTGCAGCCAAAGAAACAGAAGCATGAGGTAATACACTCCAACTTCTATTCGCACCAATTTTATATAAATATTCTTTTACTTTATCTCGTGTCAGCACGGGTTTATCCACCTTTTCCAACGAAAATTTTAAAAAAATAGGTATGGGACTTTTATCTTCGTCCCATACCTATCAATTTCAATAAATATCAAAAGTACAATAAAACTATAACGATTAACCCTGACGTACTTCTGTCCACTTAATACCATGCAAGTAGAAGCTTATGTCTTTTGACGCACCCATGTTAAGCGCAGAATCAATTTTCAGAATAACACTGAAATTCTCCTGTAATGCAATTCTCTGAGGCACTAAAACACCGCTATTAAGATCGAAAGTCCTCAAATCAAACGTTCCTTCTTTTGCGGCTGTGGTGCACCATGCAAGATTTGCAGGAGTCTGTGATGTCGTACCATCGAAACTACCCTGAATTGAACTGTAGAACGGTAACAGGGAAAGACGCAACGTTGCATAAGGAGTATTACCGATAAAGAATTGAATTGCGCATTTATTCCTTATATCGTTCAATGCCTGAGCCGTTGCGGTGTCCATACTCCAAGAAATACCAAACACGTCAAATCTCTGTGGCACTGGCAACATCTTAACCGCAGTCATATTGGTGTGATATTTACTCTTCGTAATGGCAGAACCGGAAACACTTGAGCTTTGTCCTTCTGGGATTGCAAAGAATGTCACATCGCCAGCAGCCTGAGTCGCACTTACACGTTCCGTATCATAAACAGGTTCGTTCTTTGGCAACAATCCGGCGCAAGGAGCTTGTACGCCACACGACATATTTTTTCCACCAAATGACCGTGTTCCCCCCAATGCTTTCCTTGCTTTTTTCCTTGCCTTCTTTTGCTTTGCCTTTCGATACAATTTCTTTGAAGGAACGCCTCTTTTTTTTGCCTTAATCTTTATTCGTTTGGCAGCCTTTGCAAGCTTCTTCTTGCGTGGAGACGCTCCAATATCGCCAAGAATACCTTCGAGTTCATATCCGTCCATCGTCATAAACGCACCAACATCTTCTGCTTCATCATCACTTAAATCACCCAGCAAATCATCGTAATCTTCTATATCGTCTCCAATGTCGTCATAATCATCTAACATTAAATTTCTCCTATTCTGTAAAAAGTTTTAATGGAAACTTTCATAACCAACCAGATCGTATCGGCTCTGGGCAACCATCGGTTTGTTACGATTGGATCACCGAAAACCAATTCCAGCATTTGTGCGCTTCGGACATCTGGAATACCGAGTCTCTAATTGATCAGATCAGAAACGAATTATTTTTTACAATTTTCACTTAGTCTTCGTCTTCGCCGCGATCGTCGTAATCGTATGAGGCATACGCACCAACTTCATCATCGCTTACGTCATCATAATCACTAATTTCATCAGTATCGCTTACGTCATCATAATCACTAATTTCATCAGTATCGCCCAGGCCTCCCACTTCATCGTCGGAATAACCTAAGCACCGACCGTCATCGCTACAATCACCAACATTACTACAATTTGTACATGCGTCGACACCATCAAGATATGCTATACCTTTAATGTTCTGTGCTGGGAATAACGACCTTTTGAATATGATGTCCTGGAATATCTTAAAAATGAATCCAGCACCAACGCCGACCGCTATTTCGTCAGCATTAGATTTCATGAATGGTACTTTTTTACTAACTGCTATCGTTACACCGCCAAGACCTAAATACGTCAAGAGTCCTTTCCAGCCAAATGTTAAACTTTTTGGTAGAAAACGTTGCAACAGTAATGGAGTGGTCATACCGGAAACAACAGCACCATATTTCTTTAAACTGGCAACGTTAAGAACTGGAAGCATTGATGTAACCGAACTAACCTTCGGCATAGATATTCCGATATTACCTAATCCTAAAAACCCAACAGACGACCTTCTCTTGCTTCTGCTTTTTCTTCGTGGCTTTCTCCATCCACCGTAACCAGCCCTAGACACTCGATGCGCACAAGAATCAGTTCTGAACGCACCAACGTTAGCCAATCCGAACCCACCAATGTTGTTTACTGAAAATCTACCAGTTGAACGATGCAGACGGCCAGCCTTATCTTTTCTGATATATCCTTTTCCTCTGCGAGTCTTACAAGCTCGCCTCTTTCCAGCCTTTTTGCACTTTCCTCTACTTACCCCAAATCTTTTCGCCAATGTCCTTCCGATAGACCTTTTAGTCTTTCTTCGCTTCATAATTAGACCCCCGTAAAGATTTCCAATAGAACTTACATGACTAATAATTTTTTTCTTTTTCGTCCTTCTCTTTTTTGTAGTAGCTTTAAATTTTAATTTCTTAACTTTAAATCGTTTCATTATGCTATTAATTCTATGATGGCGATTAATCATAGATGGACTTAAATGATGATGTGAAGAAGAATCAACATTGCTCCTTTTTGTTGCACATCTGAAAAAACCAAGATTAAGATTCCTTCTTTTTGAACTTGATCCCAATCTCCTTCTGCGATTAGAACTTCTACGTCTTGGAGGACACCCGACACCGCTTAACACTGTTAGCTGAGGCATAATAAATCTCCTTTAAAAAATTATCATATTAAGAACTTTGTCTTTTTATAATCATATCTTTGACTTGTTTGTATGTTTTTACATTTGTAACAAATCCTTGATAATTAGAAACATCTACTGCTTCTTTCTTAGAATTGTATCCACCAAACACATACCCAAATAATATCTTAAATTTTTTTTCAGTTACTTTCCCACTGTAGGGAAATACAATAGAATTTCTATGAGGACTACTATATGGTCTTATTGTTCCAACCCACCATTTCATATTTTTATTTCACTTTCGTTAATTTACGAAAACCAAAATAAATTCCAGCAATTATTAATACAGGTACAAAAACTTTTTCATCCATGATTTTTCCTACAAAACCACTAGAGCTTTTCATATCTTTCGATGTCTTTGAAATTTTCTCACCAGCTTTTATTTCGACAGTTCCATCGCTTGTTTTCACAGGTTTAGAAGCTGCATAGCCACTATCAGGAACTATTTTTTTTACTGAATCGAAAAGATTGGTTAATGCACCGCTTTTACCAGTAATAAAATCTGTTCCTGCTTTTAGCTTTGCACTTATTACGTCAAAGCCTGCCATTGGTTATTCCTTATATTAAATTTTAGTTTTCGTCTTTATCATTTACATCGTTGTCAGATTCTTCCGCATCTTCACCTTCGTCTTCTTCATTCTCATTTTCGTCTTCTTCTGCTTCTTCTATTTCTTCTTCGTTTTCATCTTCCTCTTCGGGTTCTTCTATATCATTGCCAGAATCTTCTTCTGATTTGTTCTCTTCAATGTCTCGTTCTCGCTTTTCTTCAATCTCTTCCATATCTTTATCTTCGTCTTTTTCTTGTTCTTTGCTTTTATCAATAGCGATCGGTACTTCTTTCTTACTCATTACAGCACTGTTTCGGTCTTGTTTCCGCTTTTGTAATTTATTGATAAGATTTTCCCAAAATTCTTTTTGCTTCTTTGTCGCCAGCCTTTTCCCTTGCCTGGCTAGGCTTAATTTTTCATTTATAGAATCAGAAACTTTAATTTTATTCTTTAAATTATTAAGCTCTGTTTCGTCTTTATAGAATTTGCGAGCAGCCTTCCTTTCTCCTTCTGTTCTTGAAACACTTAACAATTCTTTTGCTATTCCCGCCCTTTTTAAATTATCATTTGAGTTGACACTTTTAAATTTCTGAATGATTGATTTTCTTCTTTTGATTCGATCTGAAACGACATTGCCAGATACGATTTTTTTTGTTTCTGTTTTATTGCCAAAAAGACTTCCCAGGATCGAATCAAACATTTTTTATCCTTTAGGTGTTTTCGTCTTCTTCGTCTTCTTCTGAATAATCATAACTATCTTCCTCTCCCTCTTCCTCTTCCTCTTCTTCTTCTTCTTCTTCTTCTGTGTCGGTGTCTTCTCCTTCTTTTTCTGAATCAGTATCGGTGTCAGTATCAGCATCAGAACCAGAATCAGTATCTTGACCAGAATCCGAATCGGTTTCTTCGTCATAACTCGTTTCTTGCCCACTATCCGTATCTGTATCTGTATCTGTATCTGTATCCGTACCGGTGTCGGTATCTTTCGATTCTGTATTCGTTCTCGATTTCAATTTCTTCGTTTCTTCTGTTTCTTTTTTCTTTGTTTCTCCTTTTGCGCTTGTTTTCTTAGTCTTTTTCTCTACTTTACTCTTTTTAGTCTTTGCTTTTAATTCGTCTATCTTCTTCTTCTTTTTGGCTACTACCAATCCTTGTTTGATCTGTTTCTTCTTTTCCGTAGCTAATGATTTAGTTAATTTTTTCTTCTGTTTTTTAGATGTTTTAAGTAATTTACTTCTTTGTTTTATTGTGCTTTTTAATAATTTCTGTCTATCTTTTGCTTGTTTTTTCTGTGCAGCTTGAATAGCTTTAGCCGCTTTCTTTGCTCTTAGTCTAGCCACTTTCGCAGCCTTAGCCGATACCTTCGCCTGTCTCGCCGCAGATTTTTTAGCAGAACTACCAGACGATTTACTCTTGCCACCTTTTTTACCAAGAGCAGCAAGTCCTAATCCTGCAAGTCCAGCGATTAATAAGTTTCCTAACATATCTTTTTCTCCTGATAACTTTTATCCATATTAATTTTTAATTTAATTTACAGACCAACAAAAAAAGCCAGAAAACCTTTAGCCGCCAGACAGCTAAAGATATTTCTGGCTTTTCTTAATTTTGTTGGTAATTCGGGGAGCTACCCTGAATTATTTTATTTATTATCTATACGAGTAAACTACAATGTTCTTTTTCATAATTTTTAACAAATTCTACTATTCGATTCTTAACACCTTCTTTATCGCTTTTGAATTCATTCTCTTTTATAACCAATGTATTGAAGCCGAGTTCTTTATATTTTGCAAGTTTGCGCTGATCTTTTTCTTTAACTTTTTCCGAACTGTGCCAATAGTCACCATCGAATTCTACAATTAGTTTCTTACCATTACAGTTTATGAAGTCTGGACAGAAGCCTCCAATTACAACTTCGCCGTCACCTACGAATTTCCATTCTGACGGATAAAGATCATTTAATATTTGTTCTAAAGACTGTTCACATTTATTAGGTTTTATCGCATATGCTTTCATTCTAGCCAAGATAGCTTTATTCCTAATGTTTTCATCATTTTTCAATAAATAATTCATTTTGGACACTGTTACACTACCAACTAATTTCATTTTTTTTCTATATTCAAGATTTTCCCATAATTTTTTTGAACGCTCACTCATAACTTTGGTCATTTTTTCTCTATAATTCTTATTTTTCCATAAATTTGCAAAAACATCACCACCGACTTTTTTCATTTTTTCTATATAATTTATATTTTTCCAATTTTCTTTAATACTATTAGATAGCAACAATAACATTTTTTGTTTATATTCTTCATTACTCCACAATTTTTTAGCACTTTTACTAGATACTATACTTCTCATTTTTCTAAATTCTGGATTAGCCCAGTCTTTTCTTCTATTTTCTCTTGTGACCTTAATCATCTTATTTCTATATTCGACATCTTTATATTTTTCAATCATTATCTTACTTAACGTGACTGATTGCTTTTCTCTATTTTCTTTTTTACTCCAAAAAGTTAAATTGCGCTTCCTTATTCTTTCACTTTTTTGTTCTTTGGTAAGAACATGTACCTGTGTATAGTGACCACTAAAGGCTACAATCTTATTAAAAGATTTTTTACATTTTAAACAACAAACAATATCTTCGTTATTTTCTAAATTTTCTGACATCATAAAACTTTGGTATCGAAGAATTTAAAACGGCGAGGCTCCGCGCCGAAGCCTTTTCCGTCTCCTAATCTTTTCATATAAACTATATCAACAAACACGTCTTTTTCCCCAGTAAATCCGTCCAATCCACCATTTTCACCGTAGTGTATTATTGGATAAACATGC
>ERZ1292632.4197-Hain-H43-01um-R2-4197-length-10479-cov-5_pt1 | contig 10479 bp, 7 predicted proteins | sample MGYA00564407_ERZ1292632 | MGnify/ENA primary metagenome ERZ1292632 (study PRJEB36523, sample SAMEA6512637) | groundwater metagenome | collected 2019-01-08 | study: AquaDiva: Metagenomics assemblies of 32 groundwater samples | reverse complement strand
TACTGGCTTCCCTTGTTCGTCTAACATAAACTTAATGATTAACTCATGGCTGGGATCATTTAATCGCCAGTCTTGCCCATTCTCCTCATAGTCTATAGTAAATTCTATAACCTTGTTCCCACCTTGCGTCTTGTGGATTCGCTTTTCATTTTGTATCCAACTATACAGTTTCATCTTCCCCTCCTTCGTTACTCCTGTTTATTTAGCAAGGCGAGGTGGGTAAAACTCTATTCAGTTGTTAAGGTGCTTAGTCTTGGGGCTTGCGAACTGGTGACCTTTTGCCGTTCCCAGAGTCAAACCCCTTTGCTTTTAATTTGTTACCTCTATCCTACCACGCTTGTCAAGAGGTCAATAGATACGATTTAGATACAGCAGATACAAAAATAACGAAACTAACGAACATAACAGAATATAACACGAAATAACCCAAAATAACGGAAATATAACAAAGCTAGTGTTATTTTCCTTCAAAGCTAAGCCAGATATAAGCCAAAAAATGAAAATAACATAACCTAATATATATACCTCTATATATTAAGTACGGTACTACTCTAAAGGAGTATCGTCTTATTATTAAGGAGCGTTACTCCTCTAAAGGAGTAACGCTCTATTATTAAGTATCGTCTTATTATTTATTAAGTTAAACTTAAACCTTCGAGGGAAAGCCCCTGGGAAGGGGCTTTCTTCTCTAAAGAAAAGTCTCTCCTTTTAACATCTGCCAAGGAAAGAGAAATGCCGGTGAATGGAAGACCATAATATTATAAAGGACTTGCCTACTGACTTGCTTTGTGGTATACTGACGCTTAGTATGCCTAGACAACTTATCTATAAGCAGGCTGGTAAAAGCATTATCCTTGAAGTCCCTAACCTTACCGGTAAGTCGGGTGGTAAACCACAGATTACTATTGACTTTGATGAGTTCGAACGCCTTACTTATATCGGTTGCGAAGAACAGGAGATCGCTGATTACTTCGCTATTAGTAGAACTCATTTGAAAAACTTGCTTGCAGAGCATTATGGCGAACCATATATGACCATCCTAGAGCGTCAAAAAAGTAGATTCAGGCAGCGATTGCGTGATATTCTAGTTAAGCAAGCCGAAATGCATAACTCCAATGTGATTATCTTCCTTGCTAAGAACTATCTAGGTATGGTAGATGTCCAAAAGACCGATGTATCGGTGGACTACTACAGTAAGGCTTTGGAATTTCTAAAGGAATTAAAGGAATTAAGGGAGGTACCAGCCCTCAAGGAACTACCAGAAGCAAAGCCAGCTATAGATGTGTCGCACAATAATGCTTGTGCGACACTCAAAGCTGAAGGCGAACCTATTGTAGCTGAATTTAGAGTTATAGCTGAGCCTAATGGCACTTGAACTCAGTTATCAGTGGAAAGAGGGACAGAAGCAAATTGCCGACCAGTTACCAGCGAGTTCAAGGGGGCATATCGGCGGGGGAATAGTCCACTATGGGTTTATCTGCTTATGCCCCTGTTTTAGGCACTACAGGCTCATATTGAAGGCATAGATTGTGGGAGGGGGTGAACTAGGTGAAGTGAACTGATGCCCTAAAAGGTGAAAGGCAGATGATAAGCCTACCCATCCCAATTTTTTAACCATAAAAAGGATGTTTGACATAACAAAGGGGATAATAGAATAAAGGAGGTTAGGTAGGTGTTAGTCCTAGAGGGTTTCAAGAAACCGATAGTATTTGCAACTTGTCCTGATTGTGAAGGGGTAGTCTATCAATTACCCAAGCAGGCAGCGATTAAACCCTGCAAGTTCTGTGGTAAGGAGAGGGTCTTTTTTTATGCTATTGATGAGGGAGTCCTAAACAGTTGAAACTCAGTAAAGAACAGAGGTTGGCAATTTTTAAGAGGGCAGGATATGAACCAACTCCTGAGCAGGTTGGGACAATGCTTTGGAGAAAGAGGTATGAGATACATTTTAGCGATTTAGAGGATAAGTTAAACAAGATAAAGCTACTTGCAGGAGGGGAGCAAGCGAGTAAAAGCACCTCTTCGGCGATGGAGGTAGTATCTAGGGCATTAGAGGGGCAATTATACTGGCTATGTGGGGTAGACTATTCCATACCGAGGAAGGAATTTGAGTATATTTGGGAGGCAGTCAAGAAAATTCCCCTTCTAAAACCTGAATCAGTAGTTTATCATCAAGATGTGCATAGTGAGTGTGCCTTAGAGCTTATAACGGGGCAGAGGATAATAACCAAGTCCTTCAAAGATATAGAGAAGGCGATGACTAAGGAGAGTCCTGATGGGATATTGATATGTGAGGCAGCACAAGTAGAGTGGGGAGATATAGAGAGGTGTTTAAGTAGGTTAGGGGCATCGGGAGGGTGGTTATTATTGAGTGGGACTTTCGAGGGGTCGGTAGGCTGGTATGCCGAGAAGTTCAAAGAGTGGCAAGCTCCTAATAAGGCACAGGCTAGAAGTTTCAGTATACCGAGTTGGGAAAATTTTTATGTTTACCCCGGGGGAAGGGAAGACCCCAAAATCAAGTATTTAGAGGAGAATCTACTTGAAGAGACCTTTATGGAGAGATTGGGGGCAGTGCCCTGTCCCATAAGCCGATTAGTTGTTCCTGAGTTCAGGACTGAGATACATGTAGGAGAATACAATTTTGACCCTGATTTAGATGTAGAGTTAGCTATTGACCCTGGGCGGGCTGGGGCTTATGCTGTGGAGGTAGTTCAATGGCGTGGGGATACTGTTTATATCATCGATGAGGTTTACAAGCGGGGCTTGATAACTAACGATATAATTGAGATATGCCAGCTAGAGCTCTGGTGGAAGAATGTTAGGCGGGGAGCGATAGATGTAGCAGCTAAAGCGCAGATTACTTCAGGAGAGCAGCCTGATTCCCAAATCTGGTTAGGAAAAGCCCGATTAGGGTTGCGGATGAACAGAATAGAGGAAGAGCCTGGCATAGACAGGTTAAGAACCTTTATGAAACCACATCCTGTTACCAAGAAGCCCCAGCTATTTATAAATTACATTTGTCGGGGGATAATATCCGAGCTTGGAGGGGGGAAGTCGCCAGTAGATGGTGGGGGAGCTTGGCTGAGAGATAAAAACACCCTAAAGCCAATTCCCAGAAATAATCATGCCCTTAAAGCTATGATTTATCTTCTTATTGACCGTTTTGGGTATGTTACCGTTACCAAAAAGAATAAAATGAAGGTATTTTATTATTAAGGATAATGTAGTATAATAATAACTAGAGGAGGAGAAAATGGCAATTAAACTAGAGTCAATACAAATCCATAGATGGACGGGGTTATCTACCGATACTAAACCAACAGAAGCCCCCATTGGTTCTACTTTCTATGAGTATGATACAGGCAAATTGTTCATTACTTATGATGGGGCGAGTTGGGCTCTCTTTAGTCCCCCAATGGGGCATAATAAGACAGGTATAAGTGATGGTAGAAAGACAGTATCCGCAGCAGCAGCGGAGGCATTAGCGAGTTCTACGCTGGCGAAGGTGGTGATTATTACAGCAGAGACGGATAATACTGGGGTAATAGTCGTTGGAGGCTCTACTGTGGTAGCTCTTTTAGCCACACGAAGGGGGACACCGTTATTTGCTGGAGACTCTATAGTCTTAGAGATAGATAACCTAGCTGATGTATATTTGGATACTACAGTTAGTGGAGATGGCGTTACCTATACCTATCTGACTTAAAGGAGAGGTAGATGATAGCCACTGACAGAAGAAGCCAGTTGAATATAGGCACTATTCCTAGCCAGCATAGAAGGGATTTTATCTTTGACAGTTACCTACAACTATATCTACCCCTATGGCATCCAGAGCTTAGTGGTAGTCCGATAGTGTCGAAGGACTTCAACCTAATTTCCTGCACTGTTTATGGGGCTACCCATTCTCCACCTTCAGGTAGAACCTTTGATGGCATTAACGATTATATTGATGTGGGTAATCCTGCCAGTTTGCAGCTTACCCATCCTTTCACCTTTGAGGTTTGGTATAAACAGAGCAATCTGTGTAGCCAACGAGCCCAGAATGAAGCGTTAGGGGGTAAATATGATGGCACCAATAAGAAGGGATACCGTTTCTTTCTTTATACTAGCGACAATTTGTATTTCACTACTTGGGATGGGACTAACTATAGCGAACCTGGCGCTTCCTTTACCTATGTAAACCAGTGGGTTCATATAGTGGGGACTCATAACGGAGCCACTGCCCGATTATATTTTAATGGAGTGCTGGTTAATTCACAGAGCACAAATAATGGGATTGCTGATGCTGCTTGTAATTTTCATATTGGGCGGTTAGAAATTGGGGGGGCTCCTGCTACTGGTTTCATTGGTGAGGTTAGATTATACAGCCGAGTCTTGAATGCTGCTGAAATCTTGCATAATTATAATGGCACAAGAGGGAGATATACATAATGGACAATAGGGATTTTAGGTAAGGGTAAGGGGATAAATGGATTATCTAAAATTGGTAAGTGATAAAGAGGTTGACCTCAAACCCCGTTTTGATAGAATGGATATAGATAGGGACTTATATCATCTTACACCATTTAAGTTACAAGATAGACATGGGCGTGAAGCCCCCAATGTTAAGAATGTTACCTTGAACGACCCTCTGGTTTTTGCAAATTATATTAGGTCGGTTATTCAAGGAGCAGAAAATACACCGATTGTGCAAAGTCTAACTGCTAAGAATAAAGTTAAGGATAAAGAGACAAGTTTAATTGAGCGTTTTCTGGTTGACCTCTGGGCTATGGCTACCCAGAGGTCAAAAGAGTTAAATCTAGAAATAGCGGGTTTGGATGCCTTCTTTGTGGAGCAACTTGTTATTCGGGGTTGGCTGGTAGCGAGATATTTAAGTTGGAAAGAAGATGAAGATTTTGTTCCTGACCTTACTCCTTTTGATGCCCGCTATGTAACTTATGAGATAGGTAAAAAGGGTTGGGACTGGGTGGCTTATAAGACTAAGCGGTCTAAGGCAAAGATAGATGCTCTTTACAGTAGAGAAATTATAGGAACTGATGCCACAGTAACAGTCTTTTATGACGATGAGTATGAAAGAACATTTTTAGAGAAAGATTTAATCAAGGAATGGAGACACGATGAAGGTTATGTGCCTTTTATAATTCAGCCAAGCTATTCTGGTTCTATGCTTATGGATAGTAATAATGAGGCTACGAAGAGAAGAGGGGAAAGTATATTTGCTGCTGATAGAGAGATATTTGAGGTTATGAATGAAAATGCCACTGTGTTTAATACTGTAGCTGGCTTTCAATTCAAGCCTCCCTTGCAGTATTTTGGTGAAGATGGGGAGAAAGCGGAACCTGAAATTCCTGATTGGGGAAGCCTGGAAGGTGTTGTAACTCCTGTATCAGGGGAAGGATATAAAGCTATGCCTCTCCAAGATTTACACCGAGCTGCTTTGCAGAATTTTTCTATATTGGAACAAAGAAAGCAATGGGGTAGTTTGCCAGCTATTATGTTTGGTAGTTTAACCTTTCCTATGAGTGCTATTGGTATTCAAAGATTATCCACATTCCAAGACCAATTATACTCTCCTCGTTTAGATGCTCTTAAAGCATTTAAGCAAGCAATAGCTGAGATGGCAATTAAACAATATGTGGCTAAAAAGATAAATGCTGAAGTGGGGCGGAAGGGACATAAGACTAAATATAAATGGCAGGATATAAAGAAGGCTGAAGATTGTGAGATTATTTATCTCTATTCCCTTGTATCTCCTGAGCAGAACATAGCTAATGTCTCCTTGGCTGCTGCTATGGGTGATTTGGTATCTTATGATTATAAGAGGCGAGAGATAGTGAAACTCAAAAACCCTGATAATGAGGATTTGAAGGTTTTGAGCGAACAAGCTGATAGATTAGTTCCCAACCTATCTCTTTATAAAATGGCTAAGGCTAAATTGGAGGCTGGTGAAGAGATAGAGGCAAGAATTATAGCTACGGAAATAGGTTTAACATTAGAGCAACTGGAAAGTGGGCAAATAGGGGGTATTAAGAAGAAACCCTCCGGTATAGAACGCCCACCCAAGCAAGTTCTCCCTATGATTGGTGGGCAAGCAGCAGGTAGAGGGGGCACTGCTCAGACGGCTCAGGGTTATGCAGAAAGAGAAGTGGAAACTGGGAGACCTACTGAGGAGCAAGGGGAAGGAGAATAATGGCTAAAAAATTTACCATAGACGATTTAGACCAAATAATTATAGAGGGTTTTGATAGAATACGGAAAAGGCGACAGCCCTCACCTACTGGTATTCCACTGCCAAATATGGGGCAACTCTCTAAACCCTTGCGTCTCCCTCCTTTCTCTAAAATACCTAGGGAAAAGATATGACCGAAGCCCTTACTATGGTGCCTCAACTAACTTGGCAACCACCTGGTAGAGCTAGGCTAAAAGAGGCAGCCTTATCCCTAATTCCCGCCATTTTGACTGCTGGGGAAGCCCAAGATGTAGGTATTGATTTATCTACTTCTGAAATGGAGGATTGGCAGGAGTGGTTTGTTAAATTCACTCCTGAAGAGGAGGACTACAAGCTCAGTTATATCACCCCTGACCGCTCCCTTGAATATACTGATTTACAATTTGATGAGGGTGAAAATCTTATTGGTTATAATCTCATAACAGAGGGCAAAACATATAGTAAAACCGAATGGGAGGCATTAGAAGAGTCAAGCCAAACTCTGGAGGGTAAGTATCCTACTAGGGAAGTTAATTTTGAAGAAGGGCGAGAGTATTTCTCAACCTTTGAGGAATGGGTGGAACGGGCTAGGGAGATAAAGGGTGCAACGGGTTTTATGCCAGAAGTAAAAATAGTTGACACAGAAGAAGGGACAAGATGGTGGTTGAAACCTCCTACTACAGAGGAAGTGGTTGGGGAATGGGAGAAACAGGCTATTGAGAGTGAGACTCAACAAGCACAAGCCTTTGTTCTCTTTGAAGCAGTATTTCCCGAGAAGACCAAGACAGAACAAAAGAAGTTTTTAGAGAAAGCAGGAGGCTTGGTAGTAACTGGGGTAGAAGAGAGACCAAGGGAACAGGTGCTTAGCGAGCTTCAATGGGCACTTGAGAACGAGCCAGAACGCTTTTTGCAAGAGATTTCTACTAAGGGCAGGACACCAGCAACCGAAGCCCTATTAAGATTCCTTTCCCCTGATATTACTGAGGAGGATTTAAGGCTCCTCTTCCCTAGTGAGATTTCCCCTACTGAGCAGTATGTTGAATTCCTACAAAAAGATTTAAGGCAACGAGGACTTCCAGAACCAACAATCGAGTTTTTAGTTAGTGGAATAAGAGGAAGCCCTAGTGGGGCAGTAATGCCCCAACTTAGTTGGTTGAATAAAGTCAAGGAGCTTTATCATGACCCTGAAGTCCTAACCCCCTTTGTTTCTTCTGGAGTAGAGATATATACTATCTCCAAATTGCTTCTAACTGCAAGAGATTTGGAGGCTGGGAGAGAAGTTAGCATCCAAGATTTGTTAGCTCTCAAGGAATATGTTGACCGTTCTCAAAGGGATACAACTTGGGGATATAAAGTGATAGATGTAATAGGTAACTTAATACCTTTTGCGGGAGAGTTCATTATGACTGCGGGTATATTTGCTGCGGGCAAAACAGCAGCTGTAAAGGCATCGGTTGTAGCATTAGAAAGATTCACAACCAAAACTGGAGCCAAACTAATAGAGAAAGCTTTGATTAAATATGGGGTTCAGGTTATTGGCACGGTAGCTGGTGGGACTTTAAGAACTATCCCTATGGGGCTAGCTAGAATACCTGCTGCTACTCTTACAAAGCAGTTACAACTTACCCTTACTGGGGATGAGGAGGCTATTTGGAAAAGCACAGTTAAATCTATAGGCGAACAGTGGGTTGAGACAGTAAGTGAAAGCACAGGTGGGCTTTTTGCACCATTACTTGCACCTATTAAGGGGAAAATGGTTAAGTTGGCGATATTCAGGGCATTTCTAAAGGTAAATCCCACGCAGAGTGCTGAGAATATAGGAAAAGTTATTAAGAGTTTAGGTTATGATGGTATAGTGGCAGAAATGTTAGAAGAGAGGGTAGCTGATGTTGGGCATGGCATCTTGTGGGCATTGGGGTTAGGCAACCAGCAATTTCATATTCCCTCAAAGGAACAACTTAGCGTAGAGTTAGTGGCATTCTCTATTCCTGGTATTGCTCTTGAGGCATCAACTTTTGTAAATAAAGTATCTTTTCCTGCTCTTCCAACTCTTGTAAAAGGTGAGCGAGGGGCTATTGGAAAACTTAGTGAGCAAATGACTGCTGGACGATGGAATTCAATGTCTATACAAGAGCGAGTTGCCCTTGCCAAGTCTGTTGGATTGGAAGGAAAGGTGGGGTCAAGAGAATTTGCTTCTTTAGCTAAACCTGAAGTAGATGCTTTATCAGGAGCAAAGGTAATCCCCGAAGCTGAGATTATTACCCCAGAGGTTAAACCTTATGAGCTTTCACTTGCGGAACAGAACATAGCAAAGGCAAAGTATTTCAGACAACAGGAAATAAAATGGCGTGAGACTGCTTCCGAGATTGCGGAGAAAGAAAGAGGAGAAGCTGCTTTTGTGTCTGCTTGGGAAAAGGCAGATGAGTTTGGCAGGCAAGCAGCAGAATTAGAAGTAACAATTCCCAAAGCCGAACCTGGTATGCCTGAAGCTGGCGTGCCTGAAGTTACAGAGGCAGATATAAGAAAATTAGCTAGAGAGAAAGGTTATACAATTACTAAATTAACAAAACCTGTTGCTGGTGCTGAAGGTGCTCAATATCGTATTAGTGGCAAAAGGGATAAAGTTTATGCCCAAGATTTGATGCAGGCAAAATCATTTCTTGAGACTGGTTCGCTTATACCTAAACCTGAAGTTGAGGAGGTTAAACCTGCTGAAGTTAAACTAGAGATAGTAGCCCCATCAGAGCCAATAAAACCGCCACCTTTTGAATCTAAACCACCAACACCTGAGCCACAACAACCATTAGTAGAAAGAGATGAGATAATTACAATCTCAAAGAGAATGGTGGAGCTTAATCCTTCCAATGCTATTATCAGGCTGGCTGATAGAATTCCTGGGATTCAACAAATGGTGGAATTCTTCAAACCTAAACTAAAATTGGATACGCCTCTAGGGAGACCAGTTCACGAGGCAATGGTAGCCGAATTGAGGGCTATTGCCTATGTTACGACAAGAGAATTTGAAGGGAAAATCAAGGTTAGGAAGGCTTTGGTTGATTCATTTGGTAATGATGTAATCTTTAAGAAAGCTCCTGCAGATGTTAGGTATATTGGGCCTGATGAAGAATATGTCCAAAAGATGAAATTCTTGGATATATGCAATAACCCTGAGAGATATGTGCTTAATGAAACCCAACAGAAAGCCGTAAATATGGTAAATCCTCACGGTGATTTTGGGCTTAATTTAGTAAATAATGGTTTTATTGCAAATCCAAAGGATAGAATAGGTAGATTTGGCTCAAAGCCTGGCGGAGCATTTTTGCCTAATGTGGATGTAGGTGAAGATGTGATTGAGATTATGGGTAGTGAAACTAGAGCGGTTATGACTGGTAGAGGGAAGAGGCGTTTTTATGAAACTTCTTTAGAGCGAACTAGGCACGCTGAAAAGACAGGACAGAAGTTTACCCCAGAGATGAATATAGCCCGATTACTTGATGGGATGGATACTTTTAAGGCGAGGGTTGCTGGTGCTGAAACCTTTAAGGCTGTTCTTGGGGGGAAGACAAGGCTAGAGGCTATGGAAGAAACCCATCCTGAGCTTTATAAGAAGATGGTTGATTTAAGAAAGAGACTCCAATCTATCAAGGGGACAATAGCAAGGCTTGATGTAAAACAAGATACGGCAATTAGTGAATTTCTTGATTCCCCAGTTGAGGAAACTGATTTAGCTAATTTACAAGCTGAGCTTGACCCTAAAGTTGGGCGGGCTATTTATAAGACTAAAGAAGGAGAATGGCGGTCAAAGAAAAAGGGAGTTCATTATGGTAAGGGTATTGAAACACTTGAGACTGAATTAGAAACAATTAAGACAGAGATTAAGGATTTACGCCCTGCTTGGGCAGTGGCAAATCTCAAACCTTACATTCTTCTTCAAGAAGGAATTTTCCGTTATTTCCCAGCTGAGCAAGTAAATCTTATTAAGCAAACAAGACAAATATCTAAGAGTTTTACCATCAATCTACTTGACCAACTAAGGCGTATTTCTTTCGGCCCTGATGGTTCACCGATTACTATTCAGGGAATGATAGGTGTTTTGGCTGACCCAATAGGAAGTATTAAAGTAGCTGGCAAAGAGTTCAAGGGAGTTATAGGTAGCAAAAATCCCTTATATCCTTTTACCGAAGATGCGATGCTACAAGCTGTTGCTGAAGACCCTATGGGGGTAGCCAGATTTGCTACACTTGAGGGAGTGGCTATAGGGAAAAGCCCTATTG
>ERZ1292632.3329-Hain-H43-01um-R2-3329-length-12418-cov-7_pt1 | contig 10479 bp, 21 predicted proteins | sample MGYA00564407_ERZ1292632 | MGnify/ENA primary metagenome ERZ1292632 (study PRJEB36523, sample SAMEA6512637) | groundwater metagenome | collected 2019-01-08 | study: AquaDiva: Metagenomics assemblies of 32 groundwater samples | reverse complement strand
TGGTTTAGAATCAGTTTTGTTAGAATTTGCGCATACTGTCCCGCCTTTGGCGGGATAAGTGCGGACGGTACCATGAAATAAGTGCCTTCCGGGCATTTTTTTGTGGCCAAAAATTATGAATACCATATTTGCTAAAAATACCGGCATGACGGTCAAGTACACCCCCCAAGGAAAACGAATGGGGGTAACGGTGCTGGAAGCTCTACCCATGACTACGGTAGGCCAACGCACGCAGGAGAAACATGGATATCAAGCTTTGCAAGTCAAAATTCAAATGACAGATCATAAAACAAAAATCAAAGAAGTCCGCACAGGAGAAGCGGACTTTTTAATGCTGGCGGTAGGAGATGTGGTGTCAGCTACAGGAATAAGCAAAGGCAAAGGGTTTGCCGGAGGTGTCAAAAGGCACGGATTTAAAGGAGGTCCCAGGACTCATGGGCAATCCGACCGGGAGAGAGCTCCGGGGTCTATTGGGCAGACGACTACTCCGGGCCGGGTATTGCGGGGCAAGAGGATGGCAGGGCGGATGGGCGGAGTAAAAGTAAGAGTGAGTGGACTTACGGTATTAGAAGTTAATCCGGAGAAGAAAGAGATTACAATTATTGGAGCTGTGCCGGGACACCGAGGCAGCATGGTAACTTTGAAGAAGATATGATTTCCGCGTCTGCATTTAATTTAAAGGGGGAGAAATTGGAAGCAGTCAAATTGCCCAAAGAAGCGTTTGGGGTGGAAGTAAAACCCACACTTTTGGCCCAAGCGGTAAGAGTGTGGCTGTCTAACCAAAGAAAGAGTTCGGCTAAAACTAAAACCCGAACAGAAGTGTCGGGGTCTACCAGAAAATTATTTAAACAAAAAGGAACCGGCCGGGCACGTCATGGGTCTGTAAGAGCCCCGATTTTTGTAGGAGGGGGAATTTCTCATGGCCCTTCCGGAGAACAGAATTACAAGATGAGCCTGCCGGCCAAGATGCGCCGGTTAGCTTTGGTAGGAGCCTTGTCTGTCAAAGCAACAACAAAATTAATTAAGATTGTCGACGGGGCCGGCAAGGCAAACGGCAAGACTAAGCAACTAGAATGGCTGGACGAGGGCATGAAAACTTTGGTGGTCGCTGGGAGTGGGCAAGACAAATTTAAACAAGGAATACGAAACTTACAGGGTATGTCTATTGCCCAGGCAGAAAGTCTGTCCGCCTATGCTGTGTTGGCCAATAAGCAGTTGGTTATAACTATGGAAGCGTTGGAGGAAATAAAAAAGAGATATGCTAATTAAAGCCATTATATCAGAAAAAGCCCTAAAAGAGGTCCAAAATAAGAGATATACGTTTGCTGTCGCGATAAAGGCTACTAAGACACAGATAAAAAAACGGATCGAAAAAATGTTCGGTGTTGTCGTGCTTCGAGTGCGGACCACGATCGTGGCAGGCAAGGCCAAAAGGAGAGGAAAAAAAGGAATAATGCACCAAGCCCCAGATTGGAAAAAGGCTGTAGTGGCGATTGACCCTAAACAAAAAATAGATTTATTTGATGCAGTGGAGACTAAGGAGAGTAAATAAACATGGCCGGATTTAAAAAACTCATGCAGATTTTGCCCAAGAACTCCGGCAGAAACGCCAGCGGGGTGATAACGACCAGACACCAAGGTGGACGGCAAAAAAGATTTTACAGACATATTGACTGGACACGTGATAAGCGGGATATGGTAGCAAAGATCGTTTCTATAGAATACGATCCAAACCGAACCTCAGATATTGCCTTGATTCAGTATATGGATGGAGAGAAAAGATATATTTTGGCCCCGGAAGGCATAACACTGGGGCAAAAAGTGATGTCCGGAGAACAGGCTCCACTTACAGTTGGGAACGCGCTGCCTTTGAGAGCTATCCCCGTAGGGACTTTGATTCACAGTTTGGAGCTGGTGCCAGGACGGGGGGCAAAACTAGTGCGCGGGGCGGGGGGGGCGGCAGTAATTCAGGGCTTTGAAGAAGAGTGGGCTTTGGTAAAATTGCCTTCGGGGGAAATTCGCCGATTTTCACCCGCCGCTTACGCTGTTATTGGCCAAGTGGGAAACATAGACTGGAAAAACCAAGAGATGGGGAGTGCAGGACGGATGCGGCGGATGGGCGTCAGGCCCACCGTGCGGGGCACGGCTCAAAACCCCCGGTCTCACCCGCATGGCGGAGGTGAGGGACGATCCGGAGAGGGAATGCCCCCCAAGACGCCGTGGGGAAAATCAGCCCGGGGAAACAGGACGCGGAAAAAGTTTAAGCACCTAAGTTATTTAATTGTGCAAAGACGCAAGTAGTATGGCTAGATCCAGTAAAAAGGGACCATTTATTGACCCTAAACTTTTGATAAAAGTGGCGAGGATGAAGGGGGGAGTCAAAACCCCGATTAAGACTTGGGCCCGGGCTTGCCAAATTTCTCCCGAGTTTGTGGGGTTTACGTTTCAGGTGCATACCGGCAACAAATTTGCAGACGTCTTTATTTCTGAATCTATGGTGGGCCACAGATTGGGAGAGTTCGCTCCCACGCGAACTTTTCGGGGTCATGGAGCAATCGTAAAGCGCACTATGGAAAAAACTTAAAAATATGGAGGTTATTGCACGTTCCAGTTTTGTGAGAACATCGCCTAGGAAACTGGCTTTGATTGCCAGAGCGGTCAGGGGTTTGGCACCACAGGCGGCTATCGACCAGTTGAAACTCATGCCCAAAAGAGCGGCAGAGTCTGTGTTGAACGTATTCCAACAGGCGGTAGGAAATGCCAAAAATAATTTTAAACTCTCGCCTGAATCGTTGATTGTAAAAACAATGCAGGTCCAAGAAGGGCCACGATTCAAAAGGAGAGATAAGGGGCATGGGGCGAGATTTGATAGTGGATTAAAACGTAAAAGAATGGCGCATATCATGGTTATTTTGGAAGCGAAGGAAACAAAATAAAATGGGACACAAAGTGAATCCAATTGGATATCGTTTACCTCTATCCCCCACTGACGCTTGGACGTCGCGATGGTTTACAACCGACCCGAAGAGATATCGAGAGTATGTGGCCCAGGATCGTTTATTGCGGGAGTCTTTGATGAAAAAATTAAGGATAGCCGGGGTGTGCCGGGTAAATATTGAAAGATCTTTAAAAAGCATGAAGGTGACGGTTTGGGTGACCCGGCCGGGAGTGGTGATTGGACGAGGAGGTTCGGGAATAGAGGAACTGAAAAAATATATTTTACAGACAGTAAAATCGTCCAAAGTAGAGCTATTGGTGGAAGAAGTAAAAAATCCGGAACAGAACGCTTATTTAGTGGCCTCCAGAATTGCGGAGCAGATTGAAAAGCGCTTGCCGCCCAGAAGGGTGGCTAAAAAGGCAATAGAGAGGTCTATACAATCAGGGTCCAAGGGCATAAAAATCATTTTGGCGGGACGAATTAATGGAGCAGAAATCGCTCGGAGGAATGTACACCAAAGTGGGGCGGTGCCTTTGCAAACCTTGCGTATGGATATTGATTATGCCCAAGTGCCAGCTTTAACTCGGTCCGGATTCGTGGGAGTTAAAGTGTGGATAAATAAAGGAGAGAAAAATGCTACAGCCTAAAAAATCTAAATACCGCAAGCAATTCAAGGGCCGGATGAGGGGCCTGAGTTGGCGGGGAAGTTCCCTGGAATTTGGGGAATTTGGCCTGAAAGCTTTGACTCGGGGGTGGTTGTCTGCCCGGCAAATTGAAGCCGCCAGAAAAGCTATTACCCACTATACGCAACGGGGTGGTAAAGTGTGGATTCGGGTATTTCCGGACAAGCCTGTAACTCGTAAGGCTTTGGGGACGCGGATGGGATCCGGTAAGGGAGATATTTTCGAATATGTAGCCGTGGTTACACCGGGAAGGATCTTGTTTGAAATTGCGGGGGTGACGGCAGAAATTGCTAAAACTTCTTTTGAGAGAGCGGGGGCCAAATTACCATTTAAATTCAAAGTGATTTCAAAGGAGAACCAAATATGACAAAATTTAAAAAGAGGGTACAAGATTTGACAACGGCGGAACTGACAGTTAAAGCAAGTGGGTTGGTTGAGGAAATTGCCAAACTCAGGTTAGAATTGGCTACCGGGAGACTGCAAAATAAGAGAAAAGTGTTTATTTTGCGAAAACAGTTAGCTATTGTAAAAACCAGTGAAAACTCTAAACGGTAAAGTTATTTCTGACAAAATGGCCCAGGCAGTGGTGGTAGAGGTGGCTAGATCTTTTGCTCATCCTATGTATCACAAGAGAATTCGCAGGATAAAAAAGTTACACGCCCATAATGAAAAAGGGGCTAAGGTGGGTGACCGGGTCAAGATAGTGGAAATTCGACCCATGAGCCGAACTATTCAGTGGAAAGTGGAGGAAATTTTATGATTCAACTGCGAACAATCCTATCCCTGGCTGATAATTCCGGAGCCCGCAAGCTGAGGGTAATTCAGGTAATGGGAGCTTCGAAGATAAAGTTTGGCCATTTGGGAAACGTGGTGACAGCGGTAGTGGACGGAGCGGATGCAAATGGGGCCGTCAAGGATTCGGAAATCGTCAAGGCGGTAATTGTGAGAACCCGTAAGGAGCGGCGCCGGGCTGACGGAAGCTATATCCGATTTGATGACAATGCCGGAGTGATTATTGATCCTAAAACAAAAGAGCCCAGGGGATCTCGGATTTTTGGACCGATTGCCCGGGAAGTTAAAGAGGCGGGATTTAATAAAATCGCGTCACTAGCGCCAGAAGTAATATGAAATTAAAAAAAGGTGACACTATTATTGTGACTGTCGGAAAAGATAAGGGGAAAAGCGGCAAGATCGAGAAAGTGTTTCTGACGCGGGAAACAGTATTGGTTCCGGGGGTTAATCAGTACAAAAAGCATGTCAAAAAACAAAGCGAGCAGAGGCCGGGGGAAATCGTGACCTTGAGCCGACCCCTACGGATCGGAAACGTGGCTTTGATTTGCCCCAAGTGCAAACAACCGACCCGGGTGGGATACCAGATTCTGGAAGATAAAAAGTTAGTCAAGAAGATACGGATCTGCCGAAAGTGTGATCAACCAATATGAAACAAAATAAAATGGCAGTTCCAAAAGTGACTAAGATTGTCCTAAATATTGGATTGAAAGAGGCGGCTCATGACAAAGGGGTTTTGGAGAAGGCTATGGAACAACTAGCTATTATTGCGGGGCAAAAACCCAAAGTGACCCGGGCCAAGATATCTATCGCCAACTTTAAACTGCGGGAGGGGGATGTGGTGGGACTGGCCGTTACATTAAGAGGAAAAAGAATGGATGACTTTATGACCAAATTGTTTACTATTGTGCTACCCCGAGTAAGAGATTTTCGAGGAGTATCGGCTACAGCTTTTGACGGCAGAAACAATTACAGCTTAGGTCTATCTGAACAAATAGTTTTCCCAGAAATAGATTTTGCCAAGATTGACAAAGTGAGGGGCCTGGAAATTACTTTTGTAACCACAGCTAAAAATGCCCAAGAAACCAGAAAGTTATTAGAGTTATTGGGCATGCCTTTCATAAAATCCTAATTTCTAAATTCTAAATTCTAAAAATGGCAAAAACATCAAAAATCGTTAAACAACAAAAAGGTTATTTAAAATATCCTTCTACGCAGTATCGCAACCGCTGCCAGCGCTGCGGGCGGTCCCGGGCGTATATGCGCTTGTTTGGCTTATGTAGATTGTGCTTTCGAGAATTGGCCCATAGGGCTGAGTTACCGGGAGTAAGAAAGGCATCATGGTAAATGATCCCCTATCAGATTTAGTGGCCAGAGTTAAGAACGGCTATCGAGCCAAAATGCCAGAAGTGCGCCTGCCATGGAGCAGGACAAAAGAGGCGGTGGCGAAGGTTTTGGCAGAGCATAATTTTGTAGAAAAAGTAACTAAACAAGACCAAATACTTGCGATTGTTTTGAAATATAATGGGCGAGAGCCGGCCTTGACAGATATACGCCGCGTGAGCAAACCGGGAGTGAGAATTTATTCCAAGGTGAAGAAATTGCCTAGGGTATTGGGGGGAATTGGAGTTAATATTTTATCAACCCCTAAAGGAATTATGGGCGGTAAACAGGCTAAAAAGTTAAATGTGGGCGGCGAGATAATCGCCCAAGTTTGGTAAATATATGTCGAGAATTGGCCGATTACCCATTACGATACCTGAAGCTGTAACTGTAACAATAACCGGGAAAGAAGTGACAGTAAAAGGACTGAAGGGGGAGCTTTCGTGGACGACTCCGAAAGTGGTGGAAGTAAAAATTGAAGATAATCGCGTGATAGTGAGTTCCAGCCGGAGCAATTTACACGGATTGTCCAGATCTCTGATTGCCAACATGGTAGTGGGAGTAAGTACGGGATGGAGCAAAACTCTGGAACTGTCCGGGACGGGATATCGGGCGGCAACCACAGGAGGTGAGCTGAACTTAGCTTTGGGTTTCTCCCATCAGATCGTAATTAAAGCCCCGGTGGGAGTGACTTTTGCCGTAAATGAGAATAAAATTGTCGTTTCCGGAGCAGATAAGATCCTGGTAGGAGAAGTGGCAGCCAAAATTAGGAGGCTAAGACCCGCTGACCCCTATAAAGCCAAGGGGTTTAAGTATGAGGGTGAAATTATCAGGCGCAAAGCCGGTAAGGCGGCCAAAACGGGAGCCGGCCCCGCGGCCGCGGGGGGAGGAGCCAAATAATACTTTATAACGAAGTTGCCTATGATTACACGCTATAAAACAAGTAAAGATAGACGGATGGCGAGAATCAGGTCCAAAGTGAGAGGGAGGGTCGATAGACCCAGATTGTCCGTATTTAAATCAAATAGAAAAATCTATGCTCAAGTTATAGACGATGCGGTCGGGAAAACTCTGGCAGCTGCGACAGGAATAGATCCTGCGAAAGTGGGTCTCGAAGTGGCTAAAAAAGCGGTAAAGGCCGGAGTTGTCAAGATCGTTTTTGATCGGGGTGCTTACAGTTATCATGGCCAAGTTAAGGCATTGGCAGAAGCGGCCCGAACGGCCGGTTTAGTTTTTTAAACATATGTTCCAGCCTCACTACCAACACGAACCCAAAGAGTTTGAAGAAAAAACAGTCCAAGTTAACCGGGTCTCCAAAAAGACTAAGGGGGGCAATAGAATGTCCTTCTCGGTTTTGATGGTGGTGGGAGACAGGAAAGGCCGGGTGGGGGTGGGACTGGGCAAAGCGACTGACGTGACTTCGGCTATGCGCAAAGCCTCGTCTTATGCTCAGAGACATTTGATTACAGTACCCATGAGAGGCTCTACCATTCCTCATGAAATACGGGTCAAGGTGGGAGCGGCGCGAATCATCATTAAACCGGCCCCTGCCGGCACCGGAGTGATTGCCGGGGGGGCGGTGCGGGCCGTGGTAGAAGCGGCCGGAATCAGAGATATTGTCAGCAAAATTTTGGGGACTAAAAACCGAGCCAGTAATGTGCATGCCACTTTCGAGGCGTTAAAACAGTTAAGACAGATCGTATGAATTTATCTCAGTTACCCAAAATAGTCAGCAGATCTCAAAAACGCGTGGGCCGAGGGATTGGCAGCGGTAAGGGAGGACATACTTCCGGCCGCGGCAATAAGGGCCAAAAAGCTCGAGGAAGCGTACCGCTGCTGTTTACAGGCACAAAAACCAAGAAATCTTTGGTTAAAAAAATCCCGTTGCTGAGAGGAAAGGGTAAGTTTAAGCCCGGAAGCGGGCCTGTGATAATAAAGTTGGGTGATTTGGCTGAATTGCCAGAAAAGTTTTTGGTCTCGGCCGAAAATTTACTAAAAAGGGGGCTTATTTCCGAGGAGGGATTGGTTCGGGGGGTAAAAATTTTGGACGGAGGGGGGATTAAACAGGCTTTGATAGTAAAAGTGGCAGTAACGGCGGCAGCAGCAAAGAAAATTACTAAAGCCGGCGGTACTGTGGAGGGGAGACCGTGAACAAAGTATTAGCAACGTTAAAACAAATTTGGGGGACGCCGGATTTACGCAAGAAGATATTATTTACCGGGGCAATTTTGTTGGTGTATCGCTTATTGGCTCATATTCCAGTGGCTGGGGTGGATAGGCAGGCTTTAGCCCAGCTATTCTCCGGAAGCCAATTATTGGGCCTCTTGGACATTTTTTCCGGAGGAACTCTAGCCAATTTTTCGCTGATTGCTTTGGGAGTGGGGCCTTACATTAATGCTTCTATTATTGTACAGCTTCTAACCATGGTTTTTCCCAAACTGGAGGAGCTGTCCAAGGAAGGAGAGTATGGGCGGGAAGTGATTAATCAATACACGCGATGGCTGACAGTACCAATTGCCTTGCTCCAAGGATTCGGTATGTATACATTACTGCGAAATCAACAGGTGATTGGCAATCTGGATGTGTTGTCTCTGACCGCTTTGATTATAACTATGACGGCGGGTACGGTGTTGTCGGTATGGCTGGGAGAATTGATAACCGAATACGGCATGGGTAATGGAATTAGCTTGCTTATTTTTGCCGGGATTGTGGGCCGACTGCCGGTGGTTTTGGGGCAAACAGCGCTGACGATTGAGACATTAAATCCGGGAAACATTTTAATATTTGGCGGGGTGGCGATACTTTTGATTGCCGGGGTGGTATTTATAAACGAGGCGGCACGGAAAATTCCGATCCAATATGCCAGAAGAGTCCGAGCCGGCAAAGTATTTGGAGGGCAGGCTACTCACCTACCGCTGCGGGTAAACCAAGCCGGAGTGATTCCGATTATCTTTGCAGTGTCTTTAGTACTGTTGCCATCTCTCGTAGGGCAATTCTTACAGGGGGCAGCTAATCCACAAGTAGCGTATTGGGCCAGATCGATAACGGCATTTATGGAACCCAATGGCTGGGCGTATAACTTAATTTATTTCGGGCTGGTAGTGGGGTTTACGTATTTTTACACTGCGGTAGTATTTAACCCGCAAAAAATTGCGGATGAGATTAAAAAATACGGTGGGTTTGTGCCGGGAATTAGGCCGGGAGAGGCTACGGCTAATTATTTGAATGGGATTATGAATCGGGTGACTTTGGCGGGGGCAGTGTTTTTAGGAGCCATTGCCATTATGCCGGCTATTATCCAGGTGGCTTTTAGAATCCCCACTTTATCGCTGGGGGGGACGGGAACATTGATTGTGGTGTCGGTGGTTCTGGAAACGGTCAAGTCTCTACAGTCCCAGTTGTCCGTGCGCAACTACGACGCATTTTTGACATGAATATTGTGATTATGGGGCCACAGGGATCTGGGAAAGGAACGCAGGCGGAGTTGCTAATTGGGAAATTTGGGTTACAGCATTTTGAGGCCGGGAGGATTTTACGAAGCATTGCTGATTCGGATAATCAACACGCGGAGGCGGTAAAAACAGCTTTAAATAGCGGTAATTTGGTGCCGGATGAACTGGTGAGATTAATTGCTTGGGATTTCATCAGTAAACACAAGAACGGAGGGTTTGTCTTTGACGGATATCCCCGGTCGGTGGCTCAATATGAACGGTTAAAAGATATGCTAGCCAGGTTTGGACAGAAAATTGACTATGTGATTGATGTTGAAATCCCTGAAGCCGAATCTATCAGACGGTTGTCTGCAAGAAGACAATGTGCTGTATGCAGAGAAGTCTATAATTTAATTACTGAACCGCCCACCTGCGACCATAATCAATTGATTCAACGGGAGGATGATAAGCCGGAAGCGATTAAGAAAAGATTAGAAATTTACCATCAACAGTCACATCCGGTATTTGAAAGGGCGGTGGCAGAAGGGATAGGAATAGAGATAAATGGTGACCAGTTGATTGAAGTTATCCATGAAGAAATAATGCAAAAATTGAATGCCTAAAATAACAATCAAAACAGCTGGCGAGATCGAAATAATGGCCGAGGGGGGGAAAATCTTGGCGAAGATTAGAGATGAGATGGTGAGAGCAGCCAAGCCGGGAATGACGACGGGTCAGTTGGATGTTTTGGCGGATAAGTTGATTGCCAAGGCTGGGGGCAAGCCATCTTTTAAAATGGTGCCGGGGTATAAATGGGCTACCTGTATAAATATAAATGATATGGTGGTACATGGGGTACCGGATGACACGAAGATTAGGAGGGGTGACAAAATAGGAATTGACGTGGGAATGTACTATCTGGGATTTCATACCGATACCTCAACCACTGTCGTGGCAAATCCCAAATCCCAAATCCTAAATCCTAAATTGACCAAGTTTTTGGAAACGGGGAGATTGGCACTAAAGCGGGCGATTGAGAAGGCTAGGCCGGGAAATAGAATTTATGATTTGTCAGAGGCAATGCAAAAAGCCGTGGAGGGGGCGGGATATAGTGTAGTGCGAGCGCTGACCGGGCACGGAATAGGGAGAGAATTACATGAGGAGCCGGCTATCCACTGCTATGTAACGAGTCAGCGCAAATATAGCCCAGAAATTGTTCCGGGCATGATTTTGGCTATTGAGGTGATGTATAACC
>ERZ1292632.1540-Hain-H43-01um-R2-1540-length-22038-cov-7_pt2 | contig 10485 bp, 17 predicted proteins | sample MGYA00564407_ERZ1292632 | MGnify/ENA primary metagenome ERZ1292632 (study PRJEB36523, sample SAMEA6512637) | groundwater metagenome | collected 2019-01-08 | study: AquaDiva: Metagenomics assemblies of 32 groundwater samples | reverse complement strand
CCAGAGCTTCCACTTTCCACATAGAACACAGCGACCAGGAAAAATCTTCCACTTCAGTTTGTCCAGTATACGCTGTATCCAGTTCCTGTCTACCATTACTTTATCTCCTCTATTTGTCAATCTTCTTGACTGCTATCTTCTTGGGGACTCCTCGTAGTTTCAGTCCAAAATCCTCTGCTGCTTTGACAATAGCATGGGTAGCTTCAGGTATGTAGTTACCCATACCATAAATATCAAAGACTGCTAGGGTAGTACCAACAGAACTGGTAAGCTCCCTAACAGCTTCCCGATATTCCTTGTCTGGCAGCCATACAGAGGGCTTCTTGACTACCATTACTCTTTCCCCAAGCACCCAGCAAAATTAACCAGTTCCAACATCTCATCAAGACTGACGATAATAGTTTTCTTGGGGGGTAAGAGTTTCTTCCTTATCTCAACCAGAGCAAACCTTACACCATCCCACCGAATGACCAGAGACTGTTCAGCATTTGTGCTTAGTATCTTTTCTTTCATCCTCTTCCTTTCTTAGTAGGGGTAGGCTGGGGGAGATTAGGTGTGAAGCACCTCCTGGAGACCCAGCCCACCAAGCAACCTCCAGGACTCATCTAGGCTGGACAGAGTTCTAGTTTAGCACCATTATCGGCTATCTCCACAATGTTAAAGCTGTTACACTTAGGACAGAGGACAAAGGGCTCCATTTCCCTGTTCCCATAGTCATAGCCCCTAACCAGTTCATCGTGAGCTCCTTGCCAGTGACAATCCAGGCACTCGTACTGTCTCTTATTCATCCCTTTACTCCTTCTTGATTCTTCTGTAACCACACTTGGGGCAGAACTCCCCCGTACTGGTTATTACCAGGGGGTTCTTACATCTGGGACAGCCCATGAGAACAACCTGTTGTGGGTTAGGTCTCTGTTTCATCCTTTTACTCCTTTGTCTATTACTTCCCAAACTGCGCTCTTCTTTAACCTATTACCACAACCCATACAAGTTATATTATAATCAGGATTAGTAAGAACCAAAGTTTCATGTTTACAAACAGGACAGAGAATTACCTGCAGAGGGGGATAAGAATCCCTAATAATGTTGAGAATATCCAGCTTTAACGACTCATGTACGTGTGGTTTATGATATAATTGCTCATGTAGTCTTAACGCTACAAAGAAGTAGTGAGCTAGACCCTCTCTATCCTCGTCAGAATGTTTTGCCATTAGACTTATCCTCCTTCTAATCCATTCACAGACCTGCTGGAGGTCTTGCCTTGATAACTCCAGCAGGCCAGGTCAACAGATTAGCTTGGCATCTGGTAGACTTCCTTAGTGCCTACCTTGACAATGGTCATCTTGCCCGACGCAACCAGGGCTGGCATCAGGGCTCCTGCCTTAGCCAGGGGCATATAGGGTGTCTTGGAGAGAACAGGGTCAAGACCAATAGCTGTCCTGAATTGGGCATCTGTCTTACCCACAGCCAACTTCAGTACAGCGTTCAAGGCATCCTGTTCGGAAGAAGCTGCAGGTGAGGGTGTACCAGCTGAGGAAGATGGACTCTGGGGGACTGTGGCTTCAGTATGGGCTATTCCAGCTATGATATAGTTGGTAGAGTCAAACTTGGAGTCACGGGTAACAGTCCCATCTTTCCCTTTCTTCGTAGCTTCCAGAGTCACTTTCTCAAAGATAATTCTCTTCCCCAAAAGCCCATCAGGGATAAGGAGCTTGAACTTGTCGGCTGACTCCAGGAACTTGTCCACCCAGAAGGAACCCTTGAACTCACTGATATTCTCCCTGAAGTTCCACTCTGTAATGGGCATGGAAAGCTCCTCGGTAGTTTCCAGAACTTCCACATTGGTACAGGTGATTTCCAGGAACTCACGGGTCTTGGTGACGGGAGTCCCATCATCGTTGACCAGCTTACCGCCCCACTGGCCCCACTCTGCTTTGACCACATCACCTGCAAACTTGACCAGGGCAGCCCTTACTTGGGCAAACCCACCCTCTTTGGCTTTACTTCTATCCGTTAGTGGCATTACTTTTCCTCCTTCCAAAGATTATCCGCTTTGATGATAAGCCTATCTACCATACATTTAATTCTATCCCAATACTCTACTGGGATAGAGATGCTTGGGTAGCCCCATACCGACTGATGGAGAATAACTACATTCTCCTTCTTATTCAGTTTTACCGTAATGTGTAACTCCTTCATACTATCAAGCTCTTTCCCCTTTCCAGTCAGGGTAATATAATTTCCTGGAGCTGTTCGAACACTGACACTAATTTCCAATCTTTCCTCCTTTTATTTATAACCAGATACTTCTCACCTTAACGCCTCATTTCCACCTCCTAATTGGCTCTGGGATTCAGACTCTTACTGTCCAGATATAATCATGGAAATCTATGTTCAGATTGTGCAACTCCCTGCCTGATTGTCTTACCTTACCAAACTGTAGTTGGACTCCTGTAGGTTGCCTAACCATATGGATAACGGTGTCCGCCCACCCAGGAAGCAGTGTAGTCCCTCTCGACCTGTCCATAGCTGAAGTGCTCAGTATATTTCTGTTAGCATGGTGAATTACAACTACAGAGCAGTCATGCTCATTTTGTAGTTCTTCTACATGGAGAATCCACTCAAGCATTTCTTCCTTAGAGTTCTCATCACCACCATAACACTTCTGCAAGCAGTCCAGTATTATGATATTGGGCTGAATAGGTCTTATATCCGTAGCAAACCTGTTAAATATTGCTCTATCCTCAAGCATCAGGATACTAGGTGAAGCTTCATAAAACATTTGCTCTTGAACAGTGAAATTCCTTAGCATATTCCTGAGTCTCCAGAAGTATCCTATTGAACTGATTTCAAAGTTTACTATCAGTACCCTACCCTGCTCTACTCTGAAACCTAACCACTCTGTCCCAGTAGCCAAGCAGAAAGCGGTGTATTCTGCTAACCAAGACTTCTTAACTCCTGGTTCCCCATAGAGAAGCATACTTCCTTTCTTGGGGAGGAGGTCTTGAATGTAGAACTGGAGTCTGGGAAGGTCTTGCTGAGTATAGAGTGCAACATCATGAACTTCTATAATTACCCCCTTATAGTTGGGAGAATAGCCTTAATCGTAACACTTCTGCTTTCCAAAGTCAAGCACTATTTGGTATCATCCTGGAAGTCCGAACAGCCTCTGCATATAAGGGCTGTTGTCCCTCTTAGGACAGAGATAAGACCCATGCTTCCATCACTGCTGGTAAGGGATATTCGGTGTCCTTTAAAACAGAAGGCTCTGTCCCCCCTGTAATGCAGATTCATGCAGTCAAAGGTCAGCCTCCCAAGTTTTCTTCTCTTGGTATCCCTCCCTTCTTCCAAACTGAGCAAGGTTGCCTTATTATCCCATATATTCGACACAACAATCATCCTTCCTAATCCTTGAAGACCTCTCTCATCAGCCTGGAGTATTCCTCTCCAGTGATAACCCGACCAGACCCATCGGTAAGATAAGCTCCCTTTGGTGGAGTATCTCCCAACATAGCAGCTTGACTGACTACCTCACTAGGAACATAGACTCTCTTTCCCTTATCTATGTTCCTCTTAGCTGCTTCCAGGAACTTTGCTCTATCGAAGAGGAGCTTAGGCTGTAGATACTTGACCTGGCACTTTATATTGATGAATCTGCTACAAGATGTCTTGGTATAGTGGACAGCATCAAAGGCAAGTTGATTATTCTGTCCCCTTGCCACAGTCACAGAGACTGGGAAGTTCTTGTCCACATAGCTCTGGTCTGTACCTGAATGGAAAGCTCCCATGCTATGGTGACTGTGGATAACACCTATGCAGTCTTTGGGCTGGTAAAAGGGTTCAGCTTCTGCACTGGCTCCATATGCGGAAGCATGGGGAGGAACAGAAATATCCATGACCATGTAATCACCCATCTCTGTTTCCTTACCAACCAGATAAGCCAGCCATTCCTGGCTCTTGTATTCTTCCATCAGCACCTGTATCTTCTGCTTAGCCAGGACTTCCAGGAAGATGTCTGGGGACTCTACAAGGGAACAGACAATATCTGGCTCCGCACTATGCTCGATTGCTCCTTTAACTTTCCAGGGCATCTTTAACCTCCACTATGATATAATGGGTACAGTTACCACAGCATCTAACCCTTTCAGATGGATGGTCTGTATCATCCTCAACCTGGCGATAATAGGAGCAGTATTTTGTTCCCTTCTGATAACCACTTATCCAAGAAGTTGAGACCTTATCAAGAGGGAGACCAAGATAATCTACCCCGACTGTACAGGATTGCTGAAGTTTCTTCACTCTCTACCTTCCTTGTTCCCGTCTCCTAACCTCACGTTCCATCTCAACAACTGTCCTATGGGGGATTTCCACAGTACCTCTGTCAGGCAATACTGCGTTAGGACGCTGTCTACACCTAGCTGTCAACCTGCTTACTGTTTGCCTCTGTAGCACTGGTATCCCTATCTCACAAATATCCAGAGATACTTCCTGGTCATGGTACTTGAGTATCTTACCTACAGCCAGAGCAGCTACTATCTGGCTTGGGACTACCCAGCTAGGATTAACCTGGTAAGCCTCCTCCTCCACATCCGTCTTAATCCAACCTGATACATTGGCAGTAACCATGACTCTGGTTCCATCATAACCAGCTCGCACATATTTGACACCAGCTACTCTCTTACAGGCATTATAGATGGTGAACTGGGTCTTAGGGGAGTCTGTGCAATCCAGTATGTATTGGGACACGGATAACTGGACTGTTAGAAGCAAGTCTTGGAGTCTCTCCTGGATAGCTACTACCACACACTCTGGGCGAATAGCTCTGATATACTCCGCTACTACTTCCACCTTTGGTCTGCCTATAGAGCTCTGGCAAAAGGGCAATCTGTTCCTATTGGACTCTTCCAGCACGTCAGGGTCAAATAGGTACAGATAGGGTACTCCCGACATTGCCAAGTCTATAGCAGCCCAGGAGCCTATACCTCCACAACCTACTATTGTTACGCTGGTAGGTACATGGAGCTCCAGAGCTTGCTGGCGGGTATACAGCAGTTCATCGGGCATAGGTTATCTTCCCCTTCCCCACGCTGGTCTAGCTACTAAGGGATGAGTTCCTCTATCATCTGTCCAAGTTCCTTCAGGTTGCACTCTATCTTCCATAAGACCCTCCTCCCCTTGTCTTGTAGACCTGCCAAAGAGAACATCTATATGGGGCATACCAGGAGGTTCTCTTTCCAACATGCTGTCCTTGTTAATAGTAGACAGAGACCCCATAAGCTGGATTATCAGATTCTCTAAACTTCTAAGCCTCTTATCCCAGATTGGGGGTCTTGTTACTTGTCCCCAACAGTCTCCCCCCGCTCTGCCGTGATAGTGGACAAACTTCTCTCCATGTTCATTCAGTATCCTCATGTCCACAAATCTATTATCTCTGCTTATGGTTAGCTGAACATTTATTTTGTGGATAAGGTGGATAATATCGGTATCAGCTATCTTATAGCGGACTCCACGGGTCACTATGTACTGGGGGCTGTATAATCTGGGGAATAGGAAGAAATAGTTGCTCCCACCTGACGTAACCATGCAGTTAGCCTTGATAATATCAGGGATAGTAAAAATCAGTTGGGGAAGCTCTTTCAGTTTCCTGGACTCTTGAATAGCCAGAGCATAGGAACTATACAGACCCCTACCCATAGTTGCTAGTTGTCTGGAACCATTCTGAAGCTGGGTGATATACCCCTGATAAAAGCGGGTTAGTTGTGGATTGATAACTGGAGCCAGGTCTAGCCTTACAGGAATACCAGCTATATTAAGGTCAGCTATAGCTTCTACCTTTGGGAGCTCAAAGTGGATTGCTTCAGGGGGACTAACGGTTATCGCTGCTAGACCAGTCAAGAGTTGCTCTCCTGTGATATGAGCTTCCCCCACTACTTTGCGTAATTGGACTGCTATGGGACAGTTACTCTGGAGGTCGCAGTTAGCATGAACTCCCACATCCAAGGCTGTCTGGATATTTAAGTTCCCCAACACCTCAATGGTCTGTTGGAGGGTCATTCCCGCCATACTCTAATCTCCTCACTATCAGCTTATCTCATCAGCCAGCAAGTTGCAGTCTTGCTAGGAGAGGGGTAGTCCCCCTCTTTCGATTTTACTGGAAGTAGCAGGGAAGTCCTGGCAACAAGAATTTCCCCCCGCTCGGACATTTATGCTGAATCCACATGGCGAAGTTGCTGGTAAACCAGACTTGGCCTACCAGAACAACCCCGCTACTTCCCATACTAAATATATCCTAAGGATATATTCTAGCTTGTGGAAGTCCGATAGTTTACCCAGACATCGGGGGGACAGATGAATACCTACTGGCTCGGAAGGATACTACGGAAAGCGAATCTGCTCATGCCTGAACAGTCGGTATTCCATGCTCGTAGAACGTCCGAAGGATTTACGAGACACCAGCTATAGGCCGACTTTATCGTAGCTTGTAACCGCTATTCGCATCCCTGCCTCTATGTTTGCAGGTGCATCCTCTGGATTGATAACCTCGGAGCCATTCAGGAAGACTCTGAAGTACCCGCCATAATGGGCTTCATCAGCCAATCTCTCTAAGGTAGAAGCAAAGGGGGCTCCTGCCTCGACTGGGACTGTTTGGCCTCTACCCATGTCCACATGGACTGTGGGGCTTGGTTGTGTGTCTCTTGACCATCCTGGCGGTCTTTCCTCCCCATTATCACCCAGTCCATCAGCTTCCCTGTCCTGCTCTTCGGTTGTGGCCTCCCGTCTTATGCTCTCATCTACCCTGCGACAGATAGGGCAGCCACAACCCTCCACGTGTCCTGCTGGTCGTAATGCCATAGTCTCCTCCTTCTTTTAATGCCATATGTAATGTTATACCTTCTGTTTTGGCTTTCCATAACCTGCTTGAATTAGACCTTTTGCATTGAACAGTCCTCCTTCATAATCAGTACCAGCCATCCCCCAACTCTTCCTGGTTCTCGAGCATAGAGTCCCCCATCTTTTCTACGGGAATCAGTCTCCCACCGACATTGACATAATTACAGCCAAGTCCACTGTAGTATCTTGGATAGACAATCTTCTTCTCCTTTATTTTGTCCTTGTTATGCTCGATGAAGCTGGCTGCTCCTTTATAATTGGGGCCAAAGATTAACAGGTCAGCTTCCAGAGATATGTAAGCTCCACAGGGGAGATGTCTCCTTATCTGCTGTTTGGTAGTATTACCTCCAAATACCACCATTACTTCATGGTTAGAGCCTATGAAGTGGTTGTCAGTCCCAGAGAAGAAAGCTCCCATATTGTGATGGCTATGGACTGTCCCAATAATATTGCTGGTCTCCACTTCTCCTATCTCATCCACAGAGGTTCCAGTTACCTCTTGCTCTGGTACAAGTACACCAGTCACAGAATAATTCCCTTCTTCATCTTTCTTCCCAGTAAGATAACCCAACCACTCCAATGTCCCCATATGCTTGCACATAGCCAGAATACTGCAGTACACAACATAAGACATATAGATGGCTGGTTTGGGAGAGTCCTTATCATGGACAAGTCCACAGGTCTCCACTGTTGTTAGACCTGAACTCCAGGACTCTTGCTGGACACCTTGTTGCTGGCACATCTTTCTCTCCTTTATAGTTATCCCTGGTCTTTACAGAACAAGAATTTATCATGTATTGTCATGGCTTTTCCACATCTCTTACAGATACTACTGCTCTTTCTCTCTTTCATAGTAAGACCAAACTTTGCCAGAGTTAATTGGGTTATAGAGACCTCCCAGAGCAGCTTATCTGTATCCATGTGCTTAGGACTGAAGACCTCATTTACAGAATGGGACACCTCTATGCCAGGAGCATACATGGCTTTGGTTACAGCCAGACAAGCAGCCATCATAGCAGGCACAATCCAGCTAGGTGTAATAGTATATCCCCCCTCATCGGGAGCTCTATCCACGCACCATTCAGGAACACTGTCGGTTACAGTCATACTCATACCATCGTACCCCACTCTGATATAAGGGAGTTTTTTGGCCTTAGCATATTTACAGAGCTCAATCTGAGTTCCATGTCTATCCGTACAGTCAAAGATTGTCCCTTGCAGAAGCTTCATAGTTAGCTCTGTTGCTCTTGGTGCAGTGATAACTCTGGTAGAGGGTCTTATGGCCTCTATGTACTGCTTGAGGAGCTCAGACTTAGGTAAATCCAAATCCTCCACTGTATAGGGAAGCCTATTGAGATTGGACAGTTCCAGATAATCCTCATCCATGAGCAAGAACTCCTTTGTCCCGCTCATGGCGAGAAGGATAGCTACTTGGGTTCCAGTTCCCCCTGTCCCCACAATGGTAGCTTTGGGGATTACCTTCAGACCCAACTTATCATGCCTGGAATAGATGGACTTCTCTTGGTCTGGGGTTAATACTCTTACCATATATCTCCTTTTCTTCAGATTGTGAATACACCCTCTCCGCTCGAGGAAAGGACAGTATCCGCCACTTCTTCTCTCTGCGGGGGTATCCTGTTACACTCTTTCTCCTCTGTAAATTCCAGGTAAGCGAAAGGGATGTTATAACACTGGTGGTTCTTACCCGCACTATCTCCATCATGAAGACTGTTATGCTTAAAACCAAACTCCAGAGTAAGGTTTTCCCTTTCTCCCCTCTCTCTGATGACCCTCCCTATGGAACCCAGGTACTCTTCTGGGAAGTAATCATATTTCCTGATTACCTTCAGCAGTGTTCCTACAGGAGTATCCTTCACACTAAGTACCATCTTGCGAGACTCCTCGATAATGAGCTCCTTTGTCAGTGAACTTGATGGGGGTAAACCTGGTGGATTTTTATTAGCCAGACTCCCCACGTTTATAACCTCCAGGAGGGATTCACATTTATTCCTGAAATCCACAATATCCTTGATACCAGTTATAGTAGGGGGAAGAGGGAGACTTCCCCAACAGGTTGTGTGATATTGCTGGAAAACAGACCCTTTCTCAATATCAGAGAAAGTACTGAACAGTTCAAGTTTCTGTATCTTTTCCCCTTTAACAGATAAAAAGAAGAGAACGTGTCTCTCCAATTTTAACCTTGCCTCATCTTTAAGTGGGAATTTCTTGCCAATATCCAGGAATCTCGGTCTATAATGGAAGGGGAGAATGTAAGCTAAACTGGATGAGTACTTGCAGACATATACCCCATACTTCGCTATATCAGAGACAGTTACTTCTGGCATCTTGTCTATCTCCAAAAGTTGCCTCTTGAGAGACTCTTCCGTCATTCTGAAAGAGGAAGCATATTGCTCTACGATGGAACTGGCTTCAGCAATAACTCCCCCATAGACATCTTCCAGTGTCGTTTTGGTTGCTACCAGCTTAAAGATTTTTCCCTTCTCGTTGACGTAGGAGTTCTTCCCCAAAGCCTTTGCCAGCAACTCTTTCCGTATTATATCCAGATTAGTTACTAATGGGAAGAGAGGAGCTAACCCTGCTGCTCGCACATAGTATCCATACCCTGCTTCAGCAGCTCCTTCACAGTCATGTCCATCTCCTCTAACGTCAAACTCAACTCCGTACTGTCCAAATTGGTTCCTACCAGTAACAACTCTTCCGTGTGTCCCCTCTGGGAAAGGACACGTATCCAGCTTCTTGTTTATGAGTGTTACCCTGTCTCCTCTTTTGAATACTGGTTCTGTTCCCATTAACCCTTCTCCTTTCTCTTGGTTAAACTCTGACTGTGTGGGAGGAAGCTGCTAAACCTCCTCCACACAGGGTCAACTCTTAACCCGCCTTGTTGTAAGGCTCGACAGCTATAGTGGCCTCTATACCAGCAACCCTGGCTCTCTCTGTGAGCTCAGAGAGCTTCTTGACTGGAAGCTCTTTCGGGGACATGACCTGAGTTCCATTGAGGAAGAGCTTGAATTGGGACAGGCCCGCAAACCTCGCTGCTGCTTTCACCTCTGTTACCAGGTCGTCAGAGGCAGGAACGTAGACTCCCTTGGGGGTCTCTATTCCACCACTAAGCCAGATACCTTCTGCTTTCTTCTCTTTCTTGGGTGTCATATTTCTCCTTTCTCCTACCTGCCCATATGGGTCAGGTTACTCAACACCAAAATGTTTGCTATACACCTCCTTGCAATTTAGGATTAAGGTCAGGCTCCTCCTGGGGCTGTACCCTGCTTGGATATGTCCACAAGCAGTCTTCCCAACCTCTTGTGGCCAGCTTTGAGATACCACTTAGTCCACCATGCAGCCATACTCTTGACAGCGGCTTCTTCCAGATTCTCCAGGTCTGCAATAGCTTCCTTCGCTGCAGCGGTCAATGCTGGATTCTTGTCCTCTCCCCCATCAGGCATTAGGTTTCACCTCCTTTCCTCGCTCTATTGCTATAACAAAAGGATACAGGCATTTGGGGCAGATACACATATCCCCATCCTTCAGGGTAGACTCCTTGCCACATTTGGGATTCAGACACTTAATCTGCAT
>ERZ1292632.3016-Hain-H43-01um-R2-3016-length-13376-cov-12_pt2 | contig 10489 bp, 14 predicted proteins | sample MGYA00564407_ERZ1292632 | MGnify/ENA primary metagenome ERZ1292632 (study PRJEB36523, sample SAMEA6512637) | groundwater metagenome | collected 2019-01-08 | study: AquaDiva: Metagenomics assemblies of 32 groundwater samples | reverse complement strand
ACCTCCTTAATTTATAAATAAAGAATGTTTTAACAAAACTATCTCTATATCAAGTACTATTTTCAAAATTTCAGCAACTTGAACATCACTAACTATTTTCATTTTTATTTCCAATAGCATGTTATTTTATTCTCAATGTATGTCCACCTTTAATCTTTGCCTTCTTATCTCCGCCTTCATCCCTAATTTCAAGAATAAGATCACCTTCGCCAGCTTCCCACATGTCAACAGTCCTACAAATAAGTTCTTTAAGTAACTCTTCTAACTTTCTTGATTCACGATTAAATTCGTTCATCTTTCAATCTTGTTGTATCACTCTCTTCATGATGTGTAGAAACTTCAAGAACTTTAGTATTCTTCCCAATTCCACTTATTTTATGAACAATGCTTTGAAATAAAGTAAAAGATTGACCTTTTGACAAACTAATGCAATGTGTAAATCTTCTTTTCTTATTAAAATCTTGTAACAAAGCCCATTCTAACTGAATTTCGCCAGATAAAACAAACAATGTTTCTTTCTTTTGTGTATGTAAATGAATTGATGTGCAACAATTTTTTCTAATAAACAATATCTTACCACAATATTCATCATTAACTATCCACTCTTCCCTACCCCACTTTTTAGGAACTACTTTTATCACTTCTATCTTCCCTCAGTAGTATTCGTGCGGATTTTCCGCCACTAAATTGTATTTTTTATTGCTTGACATATTCGTTAAAAGTTAAAAGCTTGTCCCTGTAATATTCATATTGTTTTCTTCTCGCATTAAGTTCCGCCGGTAAACCTATTGAAATATCATTCACAAGGGCATCAAATTTATCGAGGATGGCAACAATACGTTCCTGTTCGGCGAGAGGCGGGATAGGAATTTTTATTTTCTTCAGATTGTCGTTATAAAGCCGCTGGATTGTTCCACCTTCAGTTTTCCATTCAATGATTGCATACAGGTAATACAAGAATTTATTCGATACCTTGCTCTCGTCATTATCAATCCAAATAATATTTGAATCTTGAAAATATGCTGGCTCACCGTTGTAAATTACACGCCGCCCTATTGTTCCAGAAGCTGACAAAAGCACATCGCCCTTTTTAGGAAAAGAAAACTTTTTGCGATATTCATCAAAAACCTCTCGAGAAATAAAAGCATTTGACTGTTTACCGAAGGTTCCAATTTTATAGAATGGAATATCTCCGCGCGGTAATGTTTCATTTTTAAATATTCGTTTACACATAGATACTTTTCCTATTTCATTCAGCGTCGCCCATCTTACTCTCTCTCTCTCTCGTTAAAAGTCAATAGTTCAGTACGATAATACTCATACTGCTTCTTTCTTGCTTCTAGCTCTGCTTCTAGCTCTGCTTCTAGCTCTGAAAAGGTGTCCAGAATTTTCACAATCTCTTTCTGGATGGCGAGGGGCGGAATCGGGATTTTTATTTCAAGCATTTTTGCTTTGGTTAGTTTTACACGAGTTCCTCCTGATAAAAAAGGGACAAAATTCATGCTTCTAAAGTAATGAAATAAAAACCGATTATTTAATTCATCCTTACCCTGAATGACGTGAACATAGTTGTTTGCCCAAAATTTTCCTTCAGCATATTGAATTGAGTAATTTTCTAAACTTGCCGAACCATCCTCAGCAATCAACACGTAATCGCCATCATGAGTAAAACCCTCAACGTAATCTTGTATATTATTTGCGCCGTAATATGGCGTTTCGCCAGGAACTCGCAAGCTAGATTTTACATGCCTTCTTTTGTTGTCAGCAATATCACAAACCTTTGCCAACTCTTTAAACTCTACTCCATTTGGACAAAGTTTCGCGATCAATTTTTCAATTTTATTCATAGATTTAGTCATGGTGACCTTCAATATCCGTCACAATTGCATCAATCGCGGTGCGAAGTTCATTTTGTCTGGCAACAATCTTGGCGATTTTTGTATTGAGCTCTGTAATATCTACCACTTCGCGTGTATCCTCGCCCACCACATAGCTGGATACGGCAATATTGTATTCGTTATCGGCAATGGTTTTGTTATCCACCAGCTTAGCAAAATATTTTGCATCTTTACGAGTGGTGAACGCTTCCAAAATCTTGGTTCGATTTGCTTCGCTTAATTTATTTTTGTTGCCACCACGAACAAACTCCGCAGAAGCATCAATGAAAAGTGTTTTGTTATCTTTCTTGCTTTTCTTGAGCACGATAATGCAGGTAGCAATGGTTGTGCCGAAGAAAAGATGTGGCGGAAGCTGGATCACGGTATCAATGTAATTGTTATCTATCAGATATTTACGGATTTTTTGCTCCGCGCCACCGCGATACAACACTCCCGGATATTCAACGATCGCCGCCGCACCGCTGGTGGAAAGCCAAGAGAGCATGTGCATGATAAAGGCAAGATCGGCTTTGCTCTTGGGTGCCAAAACTCCTGCCGGTGAAAAACGCGGATCGTTGATAAGAAGTGAGTTGTTGTCGCCTTCCCACCTGATGGAATATGGCGGATTGGAAACGATAGCGTCAAAAGGCTCATCGTCCCAATGCTTCGGGTCGGTGAGCGTATCACCGTGAGCGATATCAAAATGATTGTAATTAATATCATGCAAGAACATGTTTATACGACAAAAATTATAGATAGTGAGGTTGATTTCCTGTCCAAAGAACCCTTGCCGCACATTTTCCTTACCGAAAATCTTGGCAAACTTCAAAAGAAGTGAACCGAAACCGCAAGCCGGGTCGTATACCTTGTTGACTTCCTTTTTACCAACAGTCACGAGGCGAACCAGCAGTTCACTCACTTCCTGTGGGGTAAAAAATTCCCCGCCTGACTTTCTTGCATTTGCGGCATACATAGTCATCAAGAATTCATATGCATTACCAAAAGCGTCAATTGCATTGTCGTAGTAATTCCCAAGCTTGAGGTCACCAATTGCCTCGAGAAGCTTAACCAGTTTTTGATTTCTTTTTTCTACCATATTCATATTGCCGAACTTGCTGGCATTCATATCAAGATCATCAAACAAACCTTTGAAATCATCTTCGCTGTCCGAACCTTTTGCCGAATTTTCAATATTACGGAATACCTTGGTAAGTGTTTCGTTGAGGTTGGCGTTGTTACGGGCATTTTTTCGGACATTCACAAAAAGCTCACTCGGTAATATATAAAATCCTTTTTCCTTTACCGTATCAGCACGACCGAACTCTGCCTCTTTATCTGAAAGTTTAGCGTAGTCAAAGTCTTTCTTACCGCTACGCCACTCGTCTTCATTGATGTAGCTGGTGAAATTCTCGCTGATGAAGCGATAAAAAAGCATCCCCAAAACATATTGTTTAAAGTCCCAGCCATCAACGCTACCGTGCAAATCGTTGGCAATCTGCCGTATGACGCGGTGCAATTCGGCACGTTCCTGCTCTTTGGTTGTGTTGAGATTATTTGCCATAATTTATACTCGCTCCTTTATTTATTCTTTTTCTTCTGCCAGTCTTTCATATCACGATCAAATTGTTTCCAAACTCTGACTTCCCAATTTTAATCCCTTATTCCAAGGTATATGCCCTTTTAATGCTATTGAGTTTTCTTTTCCTATCTTACGCTTATGCTCTTCTAACAAAATCTTCATTTTTTATATTTTCTCTCCACATTATTACACCATACCAACTCATAAGCAAGCCATCTGCATCAGCAAAACCTTTAAAATCTATCTGCGGAAATAATCGTTTACCAACACTTAAAGAAGCACTCTTCAACTCTTCTCTATGCAAACCAGCAGGCAACAAAACTTTCTGCCATTCCTTTGAATCAATATACGCATAAGAAATTCTAAAACGCTCAACTACAATTAAAACAGCTTCCAAAGCTCTTAATGCAGAAGCTGTAGCTTGAAACCGTCCAGGATTTACCATAGGACGTTCAATTATTACTTTACTATCTCTTAATAAAGAATTATCTGTAAATATACGATGCAACTTATCGCAATCAATTCGATTTATCCATCTTTTAGATTTAGTATAGTTCAATTCTTTCTTAATCGGCATTTTTAAATATGCAACTGCATTATTCTCTTTAATTATTCCAATACTTCCTGAAGTTCCATTATCAATTCCAATATATATCATAAGACATCGTCATATTCAAAATCACTATGATAATCTATCATAGCATTCTCCTTAAAATTGGTGCATCCTGTAACAACCAATGTTGCTTCGGAGAGAGGTTATCCTTGGGATGCACCGTTATCACTTTCCCTTACAAAATACTCCTTTACACAACGAATTACAAAACCGCAATCTACTTTAATCACTACAACACTTTCATTTTCTCTCAAATTCTCAATTATATCTTTCAATTGTTCCACCATATTACTAACATTTTCCATTGTGAATCTCCCCAGTTACAACATTTTTTATTAAACTAACTTTATTATAGAAACAATTATGTGGCATACCAACATATTGCAACTCTTTAATCATTTTCCACCTTAAATTTTCTTTAACTCTTAATAAAAAAATCTCAGACGCTATAAAATCAATTTCTAAAAGCATCTGAGATATATGAACAATCAACTCATTAAAAAAAATTGTATCAAAAGGTCTAACACAAATTATACTATCAAAAATATCGTTATTCGTTTCATCACTATTTTCATTACAAAGATCTATTTTTCTCTTTTCCCAAGTATTATTTCTTATTGATATAAGCCTTCTGTATAAAACTTTCTTAAAATAATTTTCTCGGTATTTCAAATCGGCAATTTTTTGAGAAACTTCCCATTCTAAAATTAAAGATTCTTGCAAACCGTCATTGAAAAGGAAATTTTTTTGGTAGGAAAAACGATGTATTAAACCACGCCACTTAAAAGTAAGAGGATAATCTCTCCGTATCTCTTCTACTCCCATTTTCTCTCCTTTTGTGCAAAACTGTAATTACACAAAGCAACATTTTTCTTCTCCTAAAATCTATTATAAATCAAACTTCAAAAAGGTCAACCAAAATTTTGTCAATTTTGCAAAAAACTACAGTTGTTTTCTTTTTTAACAACAATTTTATTATCAAAATATGAAGTCAATTCATTAGTATGTGTAATAACAAAAATTGACCTTACATTTTTTGAAACCTCTTGTAATATGTAAAAAACATTTTCTTCGCCTGAAGAATCTAAAAATGAAAAAATTTCATCGAGTATCAAAACTCCAAGAAGACCAAAATTTATATTATACATTCTTCTAACAATTTTGTTAAGAGTAATCATTACCGCAATATCAACCCGCCGCTTTTCACCACCTGACAAATTCAAATATTGCATTTCTCTTCCAGACAATTTAATACCCAAAAATAATTTTTCAGACAATTCTCCGGACTTTAATTTTGTTTGACCTTGCAAATTTATTTCTAAAAAACCTCCAGATAAAACTGACATTATACTAAAAATTTCTTGATTAAAAATCTTACAAAAATCATAAGATAATAATGACTTAATACCTTTAGTAGAAAAAGCATCTTCAAAAAATTCATAAAGCTTTTTATTACTAACAGATTCTTTCAAAAATTTATCACAAAAAATAATTTTTTCTTTTTTACTATCTTTGCTTACAACTTTTTCTTCTTTATATTTTTCAAAAATGTTCACAGCATTTTGTTTCACTAAAATCACAGCTTTATTTTCTGCTAACTGCAAATTCAAACTATTAACTTTTTCATTTATCTCATTCAACCTTTTACGAATATTCAATAAAGAACTTTCCAAATTAACTTTTGCACTTCTAAAATCTAATACATCTTGTTCAAACTTTAACCTATCTTCTTCCTGTCTTTTATTTAAAATTGCCAAACTCTCTGCCAACACATTTTGTTTACTACTCAATTCGGTTACTTCTTGATTCAAGATCTCAACATATTTCTCCTTTGAACCTTCTGTTATTAAATTACCACAATTCTCACAAGTTACATTTACCTTTTGCTTCACAAGGTTCTTTATCTTTGCTTCCTTCGTAGAAATACCATTAAGAAGAACAGACATCTGTTCCCGCAACTTAGAACTTTCTAATACAAAAATTTCTTTTCTCTTATTAAAATCTGCAACACTATCTTCTAGAAATTTAGAAACTTTACCCAATTTCTCCTCTGTTCTGTCAATCTCTGCTGTTTTCTCAATCTTCTCTATATTAAAGACACTACAATTTTCAATTAACGTAATTCTCGCACTTTCCAATTCATTTAACCTTACACCTCTTTCATCTTCAAATACTTCACCATTTTGTTCCAAAGAAACAATTTCTTGTGCAATTACTAAAATTTCATCTTCAAAAATTTTCTTTGTTAGTTCTGTATCTTTAATTTTTGCATTCAAATCACTCAAATCTTTTCTTACATATTTTAATGCAACACCATATTTTTCAGTTTGCAAAACAGAATCTAAAAAAGACTTCTTTTCAGAATCAGATGAGCTTGCAAAAAACTCTGTCATTTCTTGACTATAATACACAGTATTCAAAAAAAAGTCATAATCATATCCCAAAATTCCAAGTAATTTTTCCTCTAAAATTTGCACATTACCTTCAAGCCTTTTACCATTTTCCTTAACAATCAATCCATTTCCAATTGTTCCATACTTACGAAACCTCTCAACTTCTAACACTGCATTTGTCTTCGAATCTTGCAATTCAATACTTACCTTACAATTTTTTCCAATTTCCAAATTTATTACATCATCCCCTACCAATCCTTTAGTTGTCTTACCATACAAACAATAGAAAATAGAATCAAACAAACTTGACTTTCCAGAACCATTGCTCAAAAACACATCACTTTCTCCAAGAACCAACCAAATTCCATCTTGCACTTCAAAATCAGCTTTATCTCTAAAAGACAAAAATCCTTCCAAAGTAACCTTTTGCAATTTATAATTACTTGGAACAAGACATTTACATTCCAACTCAGCTTTGCCTAATAATGACAATCCATAACTCCTATAAAAATCTGTATCTACAACATTAACGTCTTGACTTTTCAAATACCTATCTACTATTGACTCTATTGACATTTCAGTAGTCACAATAGAATCCGATTTTTCAACAATTTTTTCATTGTCTAAACCACTTACCATATAATAATTAAAACTGTCACTTTTATCTTTTACACTGTCCACCTTAAAAAACTTCGGATATTTCAAAGGAATAAACTTTGAAATATAATTACCACCATTTTTATGATCAAACAACCATACACCCCTATCACCTTTATCTGAAAAGTTATGTTGCAATGGAGATCCAATAACAAAAGTCTTATCTGACAACTTCTTAGGCTGATGAATATGCCCAAATAAAACAAGTTTAAATTGCTTTTCTATTGATTCCCAATCAATCCCTTCTTTAAATAGATAATCATTAACAACACAACCTTTTGGAATTTCGTGTAAAACAAGAATCTCGCAACCATTAAAATCTTTGCATGAAAGAATATCTTTTGCATTCAAATTCTTTTGAAAACCAACCCCACAAATCTTATATTTCTCAAAACAAGCATTATCAATTATTTTTACATTTGCAATTTCGGAAAACTTAAGAAATGATAAATCTGATACATCAGAACTTCCAAAGTTGTCATGGTTTCCAGATATACAAATAACTTCTTTGTCAAATTTTTTAAATGCATCAAATGCTAAATTATAAACATCACTTTCTACGTAACCTTGTGTGTTAAATAAATCTCCACCAAAAACATAGAAATCCACATTTTCCTGTTTTCCTAATTTTTGAATCTCGTTAATACTATCAATAATTGTTAAAAGCCTACTGTTTTTTCCATTTTTATACTTTGAATAGGATTTGTAATTGCTACAATGTAAATCAGAAAAAGCTAAAAATTTCATTTTATTTCCTATTTTTCTATTATGGCAGGATGAGAATCAAAAAATTCCTTAAATTGCCCAGTTCTAAAAGTTTCTTCTCCAAAAGAATGATATCCAGCGTTTCCTCTCTTTATTACTCCATCTTCAACTAAAGCATCTAACAACCCACTGTAAGAATCTACACCTTTATCAAAATAGATATTCAGTGTAGTGTTCTTAAATGGAGACGATACCTTGTTCTTTGTAGTATATGCTTTACACTCAATACCAACTACTTTATCTTCATTTTCCTTTATTTTTCCGCCTTTAGAAAGCTCCAATCTAACAGACGCTTGAAATGGAACCCCTGAACCTCCTGGAGTAGTTGTTTTAGGCCCATATAATACTCCCATCTTTGCTATAACATGGTTGCTAATAATATGAAGAATATTCCCATTTTTCATTATTGAAGACGCCATACGAAGTCCTGCACGAATTTGTTTAGCCTTTATCATATCAGGTCTTTCAAACTTCACTTCTTGTTCATGTCTTGTTGAAAGCAGAGCAAGGCTGTCAAGTGCAACTACAATTGGACAAGCAGGAGCGTCTTTCAAAATTACATCAATAATAGACTTTCTTTCTTTTCCTTTAGAATCCTTGTAACCCAAGAATATTTTTTCAAAATGCTCTTCCACAGTCAAAGAGCTCAACCTAATCAAATCACTATTGTCTATACCAATCTTTTCTCCGAACTCTTTCATATATGCATCTTCAGTATCGTCCAAAATAGCGATTCCACCCATTTTTTGCACACTTGCAAGAACATGGTAAATCAACAAAGACTTACCAGTTGACGGGTCTCCAAAAATGTCAACAACTCTTCCAACAGGAAAACCCTTCTTATAAAAACCAGAAATTATTTTGTTCAAAGCATAATTTCCAGTATCTATCCAACAGTCAACTTGCACTTCTTGTCCAGTTTCTGCACCTTCAACACTTTTGACAACACTTTTGACAATTTGAGCAATTATATCTTTCATATTAAAATAGGTATCTAAAACCTCTCAATCACTTCTACAATCACTTCCAGACCTCCTACGGAGTCCTAGGTTCAACGATCGGAGTTAAGTTAGGGTAAAGCTACGGCTCTATATCAAAATTGATTACAGAGGCTACAACTCCAAAAATTTCTTTCTGCATTCGTCTCTTGTATTGCATTTCAAACATTTATCATTTCGAGGCCCAAAATCTTCACCAAAACAATCTAATTTCTTGGTACTATTCTCTTTAATTTGTTCTTTTTCTTCAGTTATTTTTTCACTTTTTGTATCTTTTTCTTCAGTTATTTTTTCACTTTTTGTATCTTTTTCTTCAACCACAGCTACTTTGCTACTTTCCGTATCGTTGCCTTCCAAAATTGTTTTCAAATCATCATACGACTTTGGAATCGGAACCTGCTTTTTCAAAACAGAAATTGTTTCTTTATAGTTTTTTGGCAATTTTTCTCGCACAGAAGTCACATCAGGGTCAGGAGTAACATTATACTCAACATACCCACTTGAGGTTTCATTGCTTGGAATCTTTGTTATAGTAAAATTTCTTCCTTTATCCAAATCCAACAAATCACCCCACTTTGGATTAGTCAAAAAAGTAACAATGTGTTCATAAATCTTTGGGCCTACTTCCAAAACTTGAATCCCTCTTTCTAATGCACTTAAATCTATAACGTTAAACAAATATCTAATCTTTGCACGCAATTTGTTTGCCAATTCCTTATCTTCTATTGTGTTTGTTTTGTATAGCTTAAAAACAGCTTCACAAATTGGACACCTATGATGCTTCCCTAAAGATTTTGGACACACTTCTGCAGTTATACTTCCTTCAACACCAACATTAAAGTGTATAAGATACTCATAAGCAATATAATCAATATTCTCACCAAAATACTCAACGGAAGGTGGCAACAACCGAAGATAATTCTCTTTTTCCTTCAAGTTCAACCTATCAGTCCTCTCACCTGATTTTTTGTCAAACTTTTCCTTCAATTTTGTCATATCTAAAGACATTTTTTCCTCCTTTTAATTGTTATTTTCTCTTATTCTTCCAATATTAACTCCGTCAACAAGCATCTCTTGTCTTTTTGTTGCTCCAAGTTGCACTAACATGGAACATCGTTGTTCAAGAGAACGAACAATTGCCTTCAAGATTCCCACCTGTTTACTTGCTATCATCAACTCTTCTGTCAAAGCCATAATTCTAGCATCTGTAACTAGTGCAGCTTCTACCATAGATTCAGTTATCTTCTTAGAATCCCCACTCATTAATTCAGCCCTTTTAACTGAATCCAACTTTGCTCTGGTAATAGACAAATCAAACCTTAATCTTTCTACCTGTGCAATAGCCATCTCAGCCAAAGTTGCAAACCAAGCATAAATACTTGGTTGCTTAGAAAACTCATCAATGAGATTTCCCTCATTAATTTTCACCACATCTCTAACATTTCCCTTAAACACTTTATCACTTATTTTTAAATCAACTTCCATACTAAAGTCCATTTTATTTCACCTCCTCATTATATATTAGTAAGATGCAGAAAAAAGTTTTAAAAAATTATCACTTATTTTTAAATCAACTTCCATACTAAAGTCCATTTTATTTCACCTCC
>ERZ1292632.4192-Hain-H43-01um-R2-4192-length-10490-cov-4_pt1 | contig 10490 bp, 10 predicted proteins | sample MGYA00564407_ERZ1292632 | MGnify/ENA primary metagenome ERZ1292632 (study PRJEB36523, sample SAMEA6512637) | groundwater metagenome | collected 2019-01-08 | study: AquaDiva: Metagenomics assemblies of 32 groundwater samples | reverse complement strand
GGCTTGCCCAACACCCCTACGAATTCCTTTAAGGATTCTGGCCTGAGGGTGATGAGCAAAATTTTATTAACCTCGCCCAACACCCCTACGAATTCCTTTAAGGATTCTGGCCTGGTAACTTGTTGGCTAATTAGAGCCGTTTTTTGCTCTTGCCCAGCCAACTTTGGGGTGGTGAGTTTTCGCGGCAGTGTTTTGCTGATTCTCGCCACAAAGATCGTCCTTAAAGGTTCCTAGGCCCCCATCTGCGATGGGGGTTTTATGGTGTTTTGGCTGGGTTTTACCCCAACTCGCCCTGATTGTTAACCCGCAGGTATCAGGGCTATCTCTCGATGTTTCCACCGAGAGCCAGGCTGTGGCTACAGCCTCTAGTCAGTTGATTCTTCTCTATTTTGAACTCAAGGTGCTTCCAAGTACTAATCTAAACGAAAAGGGGAAATTTGTCAAGTGGTGGGGGATTTGGTAGAATTCTGGGGTATGAATACAGAGGAATTAAAAACGGGGATTAAAACCGTGGCCGAGAGGTATGGCCTAGACTTTGTGGTGCTTTTTGGCTCACAAGCCACGGGCAAAACTCATGCCAAAAGTGATGTGGATATTGCTTATTTACCACCAGTTAATTTTAGTTTTGATGAAGATGGTCAGATCTATTTAGATATAGTAGGGTTAGTGCGACGAGAAGATCTCGATTTAATAAATTTGCGAAAAGTTTCCCCTCTGCTCCAAAAGCAAATCATCGACTCTGCTTTATTATTGTACGAAAAGGGGCCGGGCACTTTCGAAGATTTTGTTTTGCGTGTCCTGCGTCTTTACAGAGAAACGGTAGCCCTGCGTCGCTTAGAGCGAGATTATGTTATTGGTAAATCGCGAGAATATGCTTTAGAATTAAATCAATGATTGACGATAACCTTGTTTCTAGGAAGTTAAAATTTTTATCAGAATATTTTGTTGAGTTGGAAAAAATTTTCTCTGATAGTACCGATGAGGAAGTTCTAACTGATTCGCTTAAATATCATGCGGTTGAGAGATTGTTTCAGCTTTTGGTTGATACGATGATCGACATTAATATCCATGTTATTAGAGGAAAGAACGTTGCCCCGCCTGATGATTTGGAAAGCACCTTCATTACTTTGGGTAAGGGCGGTGTTTTGCCCGAAGATTTTTCTGTCAAAATTGCTCCCGTGGTAGGTTTGCGTAACCGCGTAGTTCATCGCTACGAGTCACTTAATCGAATGGAATTTATTGTTGCTTGTCGAAAAAACCTATCTGATTTTAAAAAGTTTTATAATTATATTGCTGGCTTATTAAAGGGTTAATGGAAACTAAACCTAAAGATCGGATTTATTTTGGCGAGACGGACTTTCGGGGCAAAAAGACGCCCTTCGGGATTAAGCTCGAGGATCGGATGCGTCATGTGTATGTAATTGGAAAAACGGGTATGGGTAAGTCAACCGTGCTCGAGAATATGGCCATTCAAGATATCCAGAATGGTCACGGCCTTGCTTTTATGGATCCGCACGGCGGCACGGCCGAGAAGCTCCTCGAATATGTGCCCAAGGAGCGAGTAAAAGATGTCATTTATTTTGCCCCTTTCGATCTCGACAATCCGATTTCCTTCAATGTGATGGAGGATGTGGGGAAGGATCAACGCCACTTGGTGGTGGCTGGTCTCATGAGCGCCTTTAAGAAGATTTGGGTTGATGCTTGGAGCGCGCGGATGGAATATATTTTAACGAACATCTTGCTCGCGCTTCTTGAGTACCCGGGCTCGACTTTACTCGGGGTGAATCGCATGGTGTCGGATAAGGATTTTCGCAACAAGGTGATCGAACATGTTACCGATCCCGGTGTGCGTTCTTTTTGGGTGGATGAATTTGCCAAGTATACCGACCGTTTTGCGGCGGAGGCTACACCAGCGATTCAAAACAAGGTTGGCCAATTTACCTCTAATCCCTTGATTCGCAATATCATTGGTCAGCCCAAATCCTCTTTCGACTTCCGTCAAATTATGGATGAAGGCAAAATTCTGATCGTTAACTTGTCTAAGGGGCGCTTAGGTGAGAGTAATGCCAATTTGCTCGGCTCGATGCTTATTACCAAGATTTATCTCACGGCGATGTCGCGAGCCAATCTTTCTGGTGCGGAGCTAAAGAAATTGCCCCCATTTTACTTTTTTGTGGATGAATTCCAAAGTTTTGCCAATGAGAGTTTTGCCAATATTCTCTCCGAGGCTAGGAAATATAAATTGTCGCTTCATATTGCTCATCAATACATTGAGCAAATGAGTGAAGAGGTGCGCGCGGCGGTTTTCGGCAATGTGGGTTCAATCCTCACGTTTCGGGTGGGTCCTTTTGACGCCGAAGTACTTGAGAAAATCTTTTTCCCCACTTTTACCAAAGAGGATTTAGTTAATTTGGGGCGCTATCAACTTTATCTCACTTTAATGATCGATGGTATTGGTTCACCGCCTTTTTCGGCCACCACCTTGCCGCCAATTCCGGCGATGGGAGAAAATTATGCTCAAGCCATTATTGATTTGGGTCGCAAAAATTATGCTAAGCCGCGGTTGGAAGTAGAAAAATTGATTGCCGATTGGCATAATGAAGGTAAGAAGGAGTTTCTGTCACCCCCGCCTCCGAAGCCAAAAACTTTTACTCCCACACCAGTAAAATCAGCACCATCGCCAATAATCACACCACCAACGAGACCACCAGCACCAACCACAGAAAAGGTGGTATCACTAAGTGCCCTGCAAAATAAGGCTCAAGAGGAGACTCAAAAGCGCACGCTCAAACCGCGCAATAAAGAAGAATTGCAAAAGTCTTTGCGTGAGATTTTGAGCAAAAATCAAAAACCTGCGGAAGTAAAACTCGCCGATGAGTTCAAGAACAGTCTAAAGGTTCCCGGACTCGATTAATTTATGCGCATTCTCATTTTTTCCCTCGCATATTTGCCTTTTGTGGGTGGAGCCGAGGTGGCGATTAAAGAAATCACTGACCGTTTACCGGAACATGAGTTTGAGCTGATCACGGTTGACCTCGACGGAAAGCAGAAAAAGACAGAAAAAATCGGGAATGTTTTGGTGCGAAGAATAGGATCAGGTAAATTCTCTAAATATTTTTATCCATGGCAAGGAAGTCGTTTGGCGGCAAGGTTGCACCTTGCCAATAATTACGATTTAGTGTGGGCGATGATGGCGAATCAAGCGGGGATGGCGGCCGCAAGGTTTAAAAAAAGCTTTCCCACGGTGCCATTCGTCTTGAGCCTCCAAGAGGGAGATGATTTTGCCAGCTTTGGTTATGCTGCGCGCTTGCTTGGACCGCGTTTTTTTAGAGTTTTTGCGCGCGCGGATTATTGTCAGGCGATTTCCCGTTATTTGGCTAAGTGGGGCCGCGAAATGGGGTTTAAGGGGCAGATAAAAGTTATCCCCAATGGCGTATCATGGATAAAATAATTATTACTACCTCAAGATTGGTGGAGAAAAATGGGGTGGGCGATTTAGTAGAATCTCTGAAGTTTTTACCAGACAATATCAGCTTGTGGATTATTGGCGGTGGGCAAGATGAGTTTAAACTCAAGCGCCTCGTGTCAAGGTTGTACCTTGACAGTCGGGTGAAGTTTTTTGGTTCGGTTGAGCCAGCAGAGATTCCGAATTACTTGGCTCAAGCCGATATTTTTTGTCGCCCCTCACTTTCTGAAGGCCTCGGGATTTCTTTTTTGGAGGCCATGGGTGCCGGCTTGCCCACGATTGGTACGGCGGTGGGCGGGATCCCAGATTTTTTGCAGCATCACGAGACCGGTTGGATTTGCGAAGTGAGAAATCCCGAAAGTGTCGCTGATCAGGTGAGATTTATCATTAATCCCGTTAATCAGGTCAAAGTTGAAGAAATAGTCATTCGGGCGAGAAAATTGGTGGCAGAAAAATATAATTGGGACACAATAGCTCAAGACATGGGTCAAATCTTCCAAAAAGCCAAGATTTAAGCTATATTTTTAGGGTGAAAATCGTTATTGCGAGTAGTATTTACCCTCCAGATATTGGTGGTCCAGCCCAGTACGCCCACAACCTTTTTTTGGTTTGGAAGAAGGAAGGATATCAGGTGAAGGTGGTTTCTTACACCTGGGAGCGAAGGTTGCCAGCGTGGATTAAACATTTTTTTTATCTGATAAAAATAATGCGCTGGGGTTGGAATGCCGATGTGATCCTTGTTCTCGATACTTTTTTAGTGGCGGTGCCGACAATGTTCGCTTGTGTTCTCATGAGAAAGAAATATATTATCCGCACTGGCGGTGATCTTTTGTGGGAATGGCATGTTGAGAGAACGGGGAATTTAATTTTGTTGCGGGAGTTTTACAGCAAAGTTGAGCAGGGGATAGCAAAATTAAATTTGAAAGAGAAAATAATTTTTACCTTAACCCGCTTAGCACTCAAAAATGCGGCGATGGTTGTTTTTAGTACCGACTGGCAACGCCAAATTTGGCGTGAACCGTATCAACTTGATTTATCAAAAACGGCCATCGTGGAGAATTATTATGGGCCAAAATCTTCAGAACTTAGTGTTGTGGGGAAAAACTTTTTAGTTGCTGGGCGTAATTTAAAGTTGAAAAATCTAGAAATTCTTAAAAATCTTAAGTTTGATTTTGAAATCGGTCAGTGGTCGCAAGAGAAGTTAAGAGAAAAAATAAAAAATTGTTATGCTTTGGTTGTGCCATCAATTTCGGATATTAGTCCCAATATCGTATTGCAAGCGATTAGACACAATAAGCCTTTTGTTTTAACCCAAGAAAATGGTATTAACCACCGGGTGGGTGAGGCTGGAGTTTATATTGACCCCCTTAATCCAGAGGATGTCAGAGAAAAATTAGAATGGTTGAGTGAAAAAAATAATTATAACGAGCAAGTTCAGAAAGTTGCTGATTTTAACTTTCAACACAATTATTCCCAGATCGCCCAAGAATTTTTAAACCTTTATGAAAATTCTTAGTATCGGTTCTGATCGAAATTTATTTGTTGCCGGAAGTGCCGTTCGCGAACGCGTGAAGGGTTATGCCGAAAAAACAGACGGTTACTTGGTTGTGGTGCCTGGAGCGGGAAAGCCTTCGATAACACGGGTTAGTGAGAAGTTGAGGGTGATTTCCCTTGGCAGGCTTCAGGCCTTTTTTTGGCAACCTGGCGAGAATTTTGATCTGGTGACAGCTCAAGATCCGTTCGAAAATGGCTTAACCGCTTGGTTTTTGGCCAGAAAGTGCAAAGCAAAACTTGAGCTACAAATTCATACTGATTTGTTTAGTCCGTATTTTGTTCAACACTGGATGTTGAACAGAGTGAGGGTAATAATTGCTAAATTTTTGTTACCACGCGCTGATCATATTAGAGTGGTAAGCAACCGAATTAAAGAATCTCTAATAAATAAATTAAAAATCCCGGAAAGTAAAATTGAAGTTCGACCAATTTTTGTTGACATTGAGAAAATAAAAAATGCGCCGGTTAAAATAGACTTACACAAAAAATATCCACAGTTTGGTAAAATTATTTTAATGGCTTCGCGATTAACGAAAGAAAAAAACATTGGTTTGGCGATTGAGTTGATGCCAAAATTTTTGAAACAAAATCCCAAAACTGGTTTAATCATTGTTGGTTCCGGTCCCGAAGAAAAAAAGTTGAAAGCCAAAAGCGCTAAACTAAAAAACAATATTATTTTTGAGCCATGGTCTGATGATTTGCCCTCGTATTACAAAACAGCCGATCTTTTTCTCAACACTTCTTGGTATGAGGGTTATGGTATGACCTTGGTAGAGGCTCGGGCCGCCGGTTGTCCGGTTTTATCGACCGATGTGGGGGTGGCGAGAGAAATTGGGGCCAAAATAATTTCCGAAACTATTTTATGAAATTATTAATCATTACTCAAAAGGTTGATCGAAATGATCCAGTTTTGGGGTTTTTTCATCGTTGGATTGAAGAGTTTTCTAAGCATTGTGAGCAGATTATCGTGATTTGTTTACAAAAAGGGGAATTTGATTTGCCAAAAAATGTGCGTGTTTTGTCATTGGGCAAAGAAACAGGAAAATCACGCCTAAAATATCTCTGGCGATTTTATAAATTTATTTGGCAAGAACGAAAAAATTACGACAAGGTGTTTGTTCACATGAATCAGGAATATGTTGTTTTGGGAGGTCTTTGGTGGTGCGTAATGGGAAAGAAAGTTTTCTTGTGGCGGAATCATCGAGTGGGAAATTTTTTGACGAGGATTGCTGTCTGGTTAGCGGATACTGTTTTTTATACCTCACCACAATCTTTTACTGCGCAGTTTGCTAAAGCGAAGCAAATGCCCGTTGGGGTTGACACAAAAATGTTCTGTCCTGATCCGAATATTAAACCGAAACCAAGATCAATTTTGGCCCTTGGCCGCATTTCACCGGTAAAAAAATTAGAGATTTTCATTGAAACTTTGCTTGAATTGCAAAAAAGGGGAGAAAATTTTATGGCCACCATTGTTGGTTCCCCAATTTCGGAGATTGACAAAATTTATGAGCACAAATTACACAATCTTGCTGCCCCGCTGTTGGAAACAGGAAAATTGATTTTTTTACCAGCAGTGCCTCATCACGAAACGCCCGCAATTTATCGTGCCCATGAAATTTATGTTAATCTAACACCGCCAGGGAGCTTTGATAAGACGATATTGGAGGCAATGGCTTGTGGAAACCTTCCCGCGTTACTCCCTGATAGATTAACTACAGAAATTAAAAAACTTGTTTCCATGTCGGACCGTGAAAAGCAAGTCATAAGACTAAAAAACCAAACATTAGTTGAACGTCACAGTCTTAATCAATTGTTCAGGACACCGTTTTTCTTCCCCGTAATTGAATGAAAACAATTTTATTTATCGCCAATGAATCATTGTGCAACCTTAAGAAAGGTACCCCAATTAGGGTATATAATTTTATTAAGGAAATTAGCCGAAAACACAATCTTGTATTATCAGCCCCTGACCGAAACGATAAGTTAGATGTTAAGTTTTATGAATATCCGCCAGGAAATTATATATCAAAACTATTCTATTTTGTTAGAATAATCCGAGAAAATAAAATCGACACAATAATGACGGCAACTGAAATCGGGATAGCCCTACCCGTTGCGTTGAAAATTTTAACCGGATCAAAAATCGTGATTGATTTACACGGGTTATATGCGGAAGAAATGTATTATGATAAGTTAATTGGCTGGCCTAGGAAAGTGTTGATAGAACAATTTACAAGATTTTGTTTAAGGTTTTATGATTTAGTATTTACTTGCACAGAAAAACATAAAGAATATTTTAAAAATATTAACCCAAATATTCAAGTTATTTATGAGGGGGTAGACGAAAAAGTTTTTTTTAAGGAAAAAAAGTTTGAACCGGAGGTATTCACCATTGGCTATGCGGGTAATCTAAAAGAATACCAAGGAATTCCCTTACTTCTAGAGGCCTGCTCCAACCTACACAGTAAACACAAATTAAACTTCAGAATTAATTTAGTAATTAGTAGTGGGGCAACACACATTAATGATTTGTTGAATAAATATAATTTGTTAGATGTGACCTCTGTTTATGTAAAAGTTGATCAAGAAGTTGCCAATTCGATCATGAGTCAATCAAGCGTTATAGTGATTCCAAGGCCAAGTATAAAAATCACAGAATATGCTTGTCCGTCTAAACTGACAAAAAGCTTAATAACTGGTATTCCGACCATAACCACAAACGTTGGTTCGGTCCGAGAACTGTTTATTTCATCTGAATGTTGCATGGTGATTAGTGGTGAAAATATTGTTGTAGAGTTGGAGTTGGCAATTTTGAGGGTGGGTAAAATGAGTTATGACCAAAAATCAAAAATTGGATCGGCTGCGATAAGTTTCGTCTTGGCTAATTTAACATGGGATATTCTGGGGCAAAAAATTAATTGTTACTTGGATAAAGTTTAGTGTCATCGTTTGTGTTGCAGTATCTTAAAAAAATGGTATAAATAACTCAGTCGAATAGCATGGGGCTGTTCTTGGATTAGGTCTTTTACAACAAAGGAAATTCAAATGATGCAAATTGTGCTTCATGAATTCAATATTCTGATGGATCAGAAAGTTTACTTGCCGAATGTGTCTGGAATGTTGCGTGCGTACGCAGAATCAATCCCGGAGATTAGAAAAGGCTATCAATTTGCGCCGTTCCTCTTCGTTCGAGGGAAACCTGATTCGATTGTTGCACAATGGGATTCTCCGTCAGTCCTCGCCTTCTCTTCTTCCATGTGGAATCATCAACTGAATCTAACATTGGCGGCTCGTGCCCGCCAACTCTTTCCCGATGCACTAATTGTATTTGGTGGGCCACATCTTCCCACGGTAATCGAACAATTTTTTGTTGAATGCCCCTTTGTTGATGTGGCAGTTTTAGGGGAAGGAGAAGTTGCTTTCGCTGAAGTCTTACTTGTCCACGCAAAGAAAGGGGATCTAGCTACGGTTTCGGGAATTGCTTTTCGATCTCCGGCAACCGGCAAAGGTGTTCGCACTCAGCCTGGAAAATTGGTAGATCTGAATGAACTCCCATCTCCCTATCTGGCTGGGTATTATGATGACGCACTTTCTTCTAGAGGAGGGATGGAGTATCAAGTAATCCTGGAGACTAATCGTGGCTGCCCCTTTCGGTGCTCTTTTTGCTATTGGGGTAACGGTGAGGCCAAGGTCAGACAATTCGATCTTGAGCGACTTCGACGTGAGATCGGCTGGCTCGCCGATAAAGAGATTCCCTATGTTTTTGGAGCGGATGCTAACTTCGGCATGATTCCTAGAGACAGGGAAATTGCCGAACTGTTTGCTGAGGCGAAAAGAAGTCGAGGGTGGCCCCGTAAATTCAGGGTTTGTTACGGGAAGAACGCAGCTGACAGAGTTTTCGATACTGCCAGGGTTTTGGAAGATAATGATCTTAGTAAAGGAGTGACGGTGTCCTTCCAAAGTACGGACCCAGAGACACTTATTCAGATAAACCGTAAGAATATTAAGCTTGAGGTGTATCGGGATTTGCTTAGACGATACCGTCAGGCTGGAATGAGGGTTTATACTGAACTAATACTCGGTTTACCTGGTGAGACATACGAAAGTTTCTCGCGAGGAATCGAAGAAGTATTTCAGGCGGGGTTGTATGATCAAGTGGGGATATTTTTGTGTCAGGTATTACCCAACACAGAGATGGACTTCGAAGATTATCGTCGTAAACATAGAATTGAAACACGACGATTGGAACTTGTTGAGACACACTCCGTTCGACGATCACCTGGTGAGGTCACAGAGTACGAAGACATTGTTGTCTCAACCAGAACAATGCCACTTACGGACTGGAAGCGAGCCGCTACTCTAGCTTGGATGGCCCAAACACTGCATGGTCAGAAACTCGGTTTTTTTGTAGCTCTATACTTGTTCCAGCGTTTTGGTATAAAGTATACAGAACTGTTTGAGTATTTGATTGAAAGAGGTCAAGCTGCTAATTTTCCAATTTTCTCAAGAGAAATTACTAGGTATAGAGAGTACTTAGATGACCTGTTGTTGGGTAGACCACAGTGCGTCTTTCTCGATGAGTTTGGGGAAATTTCATGGCAGACGGAAGAGGTGACCTTTCTTCATTTGTGTCACAACCCAGAGATGTTTTACGCCGAATTGGAAGAACTTGTGGGGCAACTGATTTCTCGTCGTGGAATTGAGTTTTGTCGCGACGAGTTATCTCAAGTGATTAAATACCAATTTGCCAGAATTTCCAGCCTGAATCTTGGCAAGCCAGAGTCGTATTTTTTCACTTACAATATCCCCCAGTATTTTGATTCACTGTTGAACGATGGTTCTTGTGAACTTATTGCCAAAGATCAAGAAATGCGAGTTCGTGTTATTGATTATGGCAATGACCCAAAAGAGTTTGCCCGTCAGGTGATTTGGTTCGGTCGTCGTGACTGTCGAACCCTCGAAGAGGTCACGTGGAAATAGGAGGTGCTTAAAAGGCGGTGTCCAAACACCGCCTTTTCTTTTTGATTGTCAGTAATTAGTCGCTGTGTTAACCTTTAATTACCATACTTACATGCCCAAGGATGATTGGAAAAAAAATACAATTGTCAACCTGTTTTCTGCCAAGAAACTCTGGCCTTTCAAGGGGGGTGAGATAGTTTCTATTCTTGATGTCGCTTGCGGCCTTTCTCTAAAGTCAAAATTTATTCCGGCTCAAATTCGCGTCGGTGTCGATATTTATGAGAAATATTTTGATCATATTGAGTCGAATGTACCGTATGTCGTGATAAAGCATGATGTCCGAAGATTGTCAGATATCTTTGTTCCAAAAAGTTTTGATTTAGTTATAGCCTTAGATGTAATTGAGCATCTTGAAAAAGCCGAATCACTTAGCATGATTAAACAGTGTGAAGCAGTCGCAAAAAAAGCGGTGGTTTTAGAGACTCCCGAAGGATATGTTCCCCAGGATATA
>ERZ1292632.1774-Hain-H43-01um-R2-1774-length-19784-cov-10_pt2 | contig 10491 bp, 6 predicted proteins | sample MGYA00564407_ERZ1292632 | MGnify/ENA primary metagenome ERZ1292632 (study PRJEB36523, sample SAMEA6512637) | groundwater metagenome | collected 2019-01-08 | study: AquaDiva: Metagenomics assemblies of 32 groundwater samples | reverse complement strand
GCAACAGAACTGAACACAGAGTTTGCCCTTGAGTCATCTAACCCACTAGAGATGGCGAGAAACTGACCTACGTTGTCTAGGTCAACTCTAAGTTGCTTCTGCTCAGGAGTGTCGGACGCTTTGGGTTGCGTGATTGTTCTTTGAGTCAGAAGAAGTCGTCTGGCACTTTCCTTAGCTGCATCCGCAACTCTGGCTATTTCCTTCTTTGCGTCAATGGGCAACATATTCTTGTACTTGCGAGATTCTACTAGCTCGCTGATTCGTTGCTTTATCAGGTCGCCAGCAAGTTTCTGATACTCGTTCTGTTCCTCTCTGGTTAGCTCAAGCCCAGAAACCGTCTTGCCAACGAAACCTATGTTAAGTTCGTGTTTAGAAAGTTCTGTGTTGACTGTGCTCTCTTGAGTTGTTGTCATGTTGATGGGCGACCACCAAGGAGTTTGTCGCTGTGCTTCTTCACCCAACACAGTCAGTCTAGGCGGAATCAACTTAGAGACTCCGGGCAGACCCGCACCAAAACGCTCAATAGCTGTTTCTGGCTTTCTTACAGTCGTGTCAACCGCCTGAGATATATTTCTCAACAGGGCACTATACGGGATGCCAAGACCAATAGATATGTTGCCCACAACCTTTGAAAGAGACTCCACGTTGCCGTTCTCAATTGCTCCGATTATGTTGGCTATAGTGGACATGTATGTTTGACTGGCAAGGTTCTTAACAATAGTCATCGTGACCATGTTGGCTCTTTCTTCAAAGTCTACATCATCAGCGTTTACAGCATCCAATAAAGCCGCAACCTGGGTAAACACTTGATTGAACGGCTCAAGACGTTGATATGAAATCCACATGTTGCCAACTCTGATGGAATAAGCCTGCTTGCCCTCTCTCTCCCAGCGGTCTCGTTCAGCAGGACTTGTGGGAGGGGCACCTGTGATTTTGTCGTCTCTCGCATATAGATAAAGACCAGCAGCGAACAAAGACCCCAGAGCGATGTCACCAAGTTGTTCGGCAGCCTGTGCATTTTTAGCTCTTATGTTCTTTATCAACTTGGGATTGAATATACCCAGCGGAGAGCTTTCCAATCCGACTTTGACCAAGTTCACAGGGGTTCTGACAAACGGGAACAGAAACTTACCTACACCTGCACGAAGAGTATTGCTTATGCCCGCCAAATGACCCGTGAGAGGACGTCTAAACACTACGTCCTCCGCAATGTCTGCAGCTTCTTTCGCCAGCTTATCTGTTGGGTTAGCAATAAGCTCACCGAACTTAGCCGCACGCTCAGTTGCACTAAGTTTAGAGAACATCATTCTTATGTTTCTGTATGTAAGCTGATTGAGCGCCATACGGTAAGCCACCGTGTAAAATACTTGGTCAGAAGCACCCATCAGTGTTGTAGGCATCATAATTACTCTTCCGAGTTTACCCGGAATCGTTTGAGCGTGGAGCTCATACTTTGCCATAATCTGAGGCGTTACACCGTCACGAACTGTCTGCCAACCGACCCTAAGTCCATCAGTAAAGCCTTTCTTTACGGCGGCAAGCTCATAGTACACTTCCCCAAAGAATCTCTCACGAGGTCTGCCCTGAAGCGGAGCCAACGCAAGCTCCATTATGGCGTGTGCGGCAGTTCTTAGAGGGTAACGCATCGTGTTCAACAGTGTTGTACCGAAGTTGACAACTTGAGTCTTAACGCCTGATAGTAAAGAATTGACATACAAAGTGAAGACTTTCTCTGTTAGTCTGCCTCTTGCCTCAGTCTCTAGTGCCCACTTCTTCGCCGCAGTTAGACCACGAAAGTCAGTTACTTCTGGGAAGTTCTGGGGTATCTGCCCCAAATCCTCTTTAGGAGTCGTTACAAAGTCTGGAGCGGTTTTGGGCAGTCCCTTGGCCTTTGCAAGATAGATTTCAGCATCTATCTTTTGTTTAACTCTTGCAAGTTCTTCGGCAGTTCTAGTCTCTGCTGGAACTGGTGAAGGAACGTAGGGTTCCTCTACAAGCTTCGGTTGAGGTGCACGTAATATCGGCTCTTCTGGGAAGGCTCCCATAGGCTCTGGTGCAACTGCAGCACCTTTGGGAATCTTAACCAAGTCATCTATCTTGCCCTCAGCGGCTTGAACTATCCACGACTTCTCGCCAAAAACTTTGACCAGAAGGTTATAAGCGCCTGTTGGAGCGTCTTTGTTGAGAGGTACTTTGCCTGTTGCCCTTAGCTCCTCAAGAGCATTTCGTACTGCCTTGTTCTTGAAATCGCTGGGGTCAAACACGGCATTTATGCGCTTGTAGGCTTCCTCCATAACGTCGTTGGTAAGAAGATAGCCCAGCTTTGGCGCTTCTCCGCCTGTGATTTTACCCGCTAGATAGCCATCGGCGGCACGGTTGGCTTCGGCGTAGGACAGCCCGTTAGCACGATAATATTCAAACGCCTCTGCGCGGCTCGCAAATCTGTAGCCTCTCGTTTTAGCGACGATTTCCGCTCGTGTTGCAAGAATACTAAGTATGTCTGGGTCTTCAAGACTGCGACCAAATTCCTTTAACGCCGCTACATTAAGCGTTTTCTCTATCTCTGCACCAGTCGTAGGTGGTCTTAAAGGCTCAGGGGCAGCACCAACAGCGGTTGGGGGCTTTGGAGGTTCTACTGGAGGGACAGCACCTTCTGTTGTGACTCTTGGAACCTTTATACGAGCAAGGTCGGGATGCTCCACCAACACCTCAGGTGGTACCGGCTTTCCTTCTGTTAACGCCTTTGCCACCAAACGCTGATGTGTTTTTACTCCCCTGTACGGAACTTTGCCGACACTCTCGTTCACGGTGACATCTATGTTCTGTTTTGATAGGCGGTCAACCAGTTTGTTTGCTTTTTGTTTAAGCGCCTCTGGAATCTTTACATATATATCGACGTCAGACGCAGGTGTGGCAACACCCATCGCATGAGAACCTGTAACCCCTATCTCCTCAACCTCAATCGCGTTTCTCTTGAGAAGATTCCTAACCTTCTTTATCTGAGGATATAATGTTTCGTCTGTGATTAGAGGTATTTTATATTCGCTAAATTCGCCGAGAGTCATCTGCCATGGCTCTTTGACAGGTGCCCTAACTTCGGCAAGAGATTGAGGTATATCTCTAACAACTATCCTAGCAGATTTGATATGTTTAGGGTCTACACGGAAGTCCTTGTAAGTATGGTTCCAAAGTGCAGTGGCTTCTTTCTCGGATATTGTCCCAGCCTCTAGCTCCTTTAAGTATATGTTAGCGTCATGAGTATGACGCTCAGGTAAAGCAGCAACATCTACCTCTAACTCTACCAGCGCGCCAGTTTTAGATTTAAGCGCATACTTATCTGGCAGGTTAAGTGCCCTAGCCATGGCGGTGTGAGTGGCAGGAACCTTAGTAGATAAAGCTCCAACAGCCGCCACACCCTCATTAAGTACTCTTTCGTAAGCATCAGATAGCTTTTCTCCAGCTCTGCGAGTTTCCTTAGCTCTCAACAACAACTTAGCAGTATCGTTAATTTCTGATAGAATCTCGCCTTGAGGAAAGTGTTGAGACCACCTAGAGGCTATGGGGGCAGGAGCGGTGCTCAGTTTCTCGACAATCTCGTGCCTACGATAAGCTCTTGCTGAAAGCTCTCTGCGGTCTAACCCATAGGTTTTAGCGACTTCATCAACTACATCTTGAACCCTATAGGGAACTCTTGGTCCCGCCTTAACAAGGTTCTCAGCAAACTCCGTTGGAGCACCATGATAGAGTTTTATAGTCCCCTTACCAACAGCTACCTTCTTTATATCTTGTAAGGTATGAGAATACTTAAGAATCTTAGGAGTCGTCTCAACATCAGGCAGCTCTACTAGCTCTCCGACTTTGTAAGGTTCTTTTACAGGCGTAGGAACTTCTGGCAATATGGGTTTTTGTAGCCCGGGTTCAACGCCAAACGGCTTTAGAGTCTGGGGTAATGGTTCTGTACCTTCCTGGGCAGAAACATCAAGCCTTGCGGGTGCCCCCTTCGTAACTTTTGCTTTTACCGGCTTGGCTCCTGTGTCTTTCAAGAACTCAAGCACATCATCTTCAGTACGAGTAACCGTATTACGAACAACTTTGTTTGTTCTTGTTGCGGGGTCAAAACTCTCTATCTCGCCAAGGTCAATAGTATATTTCTTTGTGGCTTTGTCAAAATTAGTAAGCTCAAATACATACTTCTCGGCTTTCTTGCCGGCTTCGGCGGGCAGTTTTGCGGCGTACTTGCCGAGAGCTATCTTGCCCATCTTCAACCAAGGGGCAACCCCCGCCATTATCTCTGCCGGATATGGTATAAGAACTTCTCTTATGTCCTTAACGTTTACTGACTTACCGAAGGGCAGTTGTATTTCCTCTTCAGGGGTTCTTACTTGATACTCTTCATATCTACGCCCTCCAGGCAACCACGCTTCCATCCCGCCGGGTGTTCTGTACTTCTCTGGGGGCACAAACAACGCCGCCGCAGCCGTCTTAGCGGGGAGCATCATAAGATTACCAATCTTCTCAAGTTCCGCTAGCCTAGACCGAGCACTAAATGGATACAAAAGCTCTTCCAACAAAGACGGTTTGTTCTCGTCTCCTTCTCGTGGCGGGGGATTTCGCCAAAATCTGTCTTGCGGATACGCTCTTGCGGGCATCTATCCTACCTTGTGTACGTTAGTCCCTTGTTACCACCCGGGGGAGACGTGCCCCACAAACGCCATTGAACGTCCTCAATAGGCGCTCCTGTTCGTGCACGCTCGTAGCCGTAGTACTGTTGCAACGAGGCGGGCGACATTCTAGCTTGATACTGTCTCTCTGGCGTGGTTAGTGCAGCCATGCCTGACATATCCGACCCACCTGCCGTGTACCCTGGAATTGGACTGCCCGTGGTGACTTGCCCTCTGTACTGTTGCGGCATCAAAGGGAGCATCCACGGTTGAATAACTGCGTTCTGCCCGGACAATGAAGCATATTCTAGCCAGCTTGCAGGGTTGGCACGAAGTTGAGCAAGGCGAGCTTGTTTCTCTTGTTCTATTTGTTGTGTTTGGATACCAAGTTGTCCCTGTTGGTATTCACGTTGCCATTGAGCTTGTTGCTGCGCCAATACGGCTTGCTGTTGCGTTGCCCCTAATTGTCCCTGTTGATATCTCTCTTGAGCCGACGCCTTGCCTCGCTCTATCTCCAATTCAAGTTCCTTGAGTCTCTGGTTAGCTGCGATAACATCGGCGTTTGCCTTGTCCAAAGCGGCTTGTCTTGCTTGTTCAGCACGAGTTGTTGCCTGTTCAAACTGAGAAGGTTCAGGAGATGGGCGCACATACTCTGCGTATCTCGTTTTAGGGTCTACGCCCCAATCTGGTGAGTAGTCCCACCGTGTAACTTCACCTTCAGGACTATATTCTAATGGCGTCGCCTCCCGCCCAAAGGGGTCTTTAGGTGCGTTGGCTCTCTCCGTAATCTTGCGTTGAGCCACAGCCTTTTCTTCTGCCGCTAGTTTTGCTTCTTTCGTCGCTTTCGTTGCTCGCTCTTCCATAGCAACATCAACAGCAAAAATCCTTTTGTAGTCATCTGGGAAGAATTGTTTAAGCAGCGTCTTCTTGGAGTAGTCCGTAATCCCCGTTAGTTTTATTATGTCTTCAGCAGACTTCCACAACCCTTTAGGCATTATAGTATCTCCTTCTCCATCTCCGTGACTTTAGCGATTTCCCTGCGTGCTATCAAGTCGGACAGAGCATTTGGCTCGCTTGTGCCATAAATCTGACTGGCTTTCAAGAAATCTTCTTCTGTCCAGTCTTCGTATTTCTTACCCAAAACTCTCTCCGGGCTGCCGACATCAGCGAGCGGCTCAATAAGCTCCTTCATAATAACGTCAAGAGCTTTCAGTTTTATCTCAACGAGTTCTGCAACAGCTTTAGTCAGATTTGTCTCTTTCATTATCTAAACCCGCCGCCACCTTGACCCTGTTGTGTCATGGGCGTTGCGCTTCTTTGCTTTGCAAGCTCGTTTTGAACATTCTGCGCTGACCCCAAAGGGGCAACGTTAGGTATAGGCGGTTGCATCGCTCTAGGCGCTCCGCCAGGTTGAGCTTGACCAGGCTGTACGGGCATCCCCGGCATCATCTGCATCAGTTGTTCTGGTACTGGCGGGGGTGCGTTATCCACAGATTCAGCCGCACTTCGTTTAGCAACGGCTTCAAGAATCTTGGACATGGCGTACTGGTCTATAACCTGTTGTACCGCCGGGCTGGCTTTGAGTCGTTCAACTTCTTCCTCTAGCTCCATAGCCTCTGGGTCAACGTTGGACATTTGTGTACGTGCCCAAGACCGAGTTACGATACCCGATTTCATCAGGCGTTCCAAATCATCATGCCGTCTGTACTCGTCTTCCTCGCTGAATGGCGCAAACTCAACGTAGCAAGTGAACGGCTCCTTCATCATATTTTTGTCTATCTTTACGTCAAACTCGTCACGGGGCGTACGTGCCCAGACTCTAAGTTCACCGGGCACCACATTCTTAAATACACGCGCACAGTTGGCGAGCACCTTCGCCGCACCGTTCTTGAACGCTTCGTTACTGTAAATATATCGTGCAGACGCTTCGGACAACAGCAGTCGTCGGTCTACACCTGACCTGACACCTTCTTCGCCCAAGCCTCTTGTAACGTTAGGGGCAATATGAGCAGACACATAGCCGGCGGTAACTCCGAGATGTCTGGATAGTTCTTGAGCAACTGTCTGTGGGTACTGAGGCATCAACTTGGTTCCAACAGGCATCTTGGTAAACTTACCGAACCCGATGTCTATGGTTCCTACTTGCGCCGCGTTGTCGCCCTCAATCGTGCCCCAGGGGAACGAGGTACGCTTCAGGACAATATCGGACAGCGAGTAGCTACTGGATTCAGAAACAAGCAAACCAGCAATATATCTAAGAACACCCACATAACGTGTAGTTGGGTTGTTGTTCGCAGAGACGTTGCCTAGTCCCGTGTCTATGATGACATACGGAATAAACCCATAGTCGTGGGCAATCACGTCACCTTTGAGAACGGGCTCGCCATCGTAAAGTTCACAGCGATATTTTGGAGTCCAGAAACGTGTGCGTGTTACTTTTTGCTCAAGACTTCTACCCTGTGGGTTGCCCCATCTAGGGAATCTCTCTTTAACGTTATAAACCAAGACCTCGTCTGTTTCAAACAAGAAGCGCCCGCCAATGTCGTATGGGTCGGGCATAATGCACCCTGGATTGACAGCTTGAATGACAATGGGCATAGTCGCCGAGTAGTCGCTTCTCCACTTGTCTAGTCCGGCGGCGTAGTTGTCCTCAGACTCGCCCTTCTTTTGCTCAGGCTTGTCCGGGCTTCGGTCGGCGTCCCACACAGTCTTGAAACACGCCATTCCGTGCATCCAGTAGTGCTTTGCGCCGACTCTCCACGGAGATATAGTAGACTCTACATTGGTACGATGAATAAGCCCAAGATAGAACTTCCGCATCATGTTGGCTTCAGACTCAGATATGTCGGTGGTGCCCTTGCGGTTGACGTATACCCTTGCGTTGGCGATGTCGGTGTGGTCTACGCAAGTATCAACCATATCACGTGCAGTAGGAAGCACAACACCTTCGTCTTTGAACTCCAACGGGAGATTTAATGCTCCCTTGAAGTCAAGCTCGTAGAGCTTCTCGTCAACGTCTTTGTATAGATTAAATAGCGGTTGATAGTACTCTAGACACTTGGCGTGAAGCACTTTTATTTCGTCTATCGTTGGTTTACCTAGTTTGTTCAAGTGTTCTCCTATTAAACGTCAACGTAGAAACCACCGCCTCTTGAGGAGGGGCAGATGTCAACAGCCCATATCGCTGAGCCATCCCGAAGGCGGCATATCTCATGCTGTCGACTCCATGGTCGTTGTACTTGACCGGCTCCGTCATGTAGCCTTCGCCTTGTGGGTTCTTGCGCCACTGATAACCGCCAAGTTCCTTTATGAGATTGACTGAGTCTTCGGGCACTAGTATTGTTTGGCGCAGGCAAAAGTCGATGCCGTCCTTGACCTTTTTGTGCCCCTCGTAGATGTTGAACCCCGCCCGGCGGATTTCCTCTATCATCATCTTTGCCGACGGGTCGGCGTAGATGTCGCCGCGCTCAACGTGGTTCAAAAACTCGATGATGTCCGACGTAGTCAGCCCTGATTTGTATAGCACCTCTTGTGCGTACATCTTTTCGTCAGCACGAACAACCTTAATCAACGCTGATGGGTTGACCAGCCCGAAGTCCAGACCGTAAGCCCAGCGAGTCTTTAGACTATCAAACAGGGGCATCGTTGGAATTGCCCGGTAGTTGGTGTAAATCCGACCCTCAACTTTGCCCCACTCGCCGAGGGCGTACACACGGTAGAAGTTATCGTCTTGATGTATGAGGTCTAACAACGTTTTGACGTAGGCTTCACTAAGAAAGGGGTTATCCTGAAACGTGCTGTGAATGACTTCAACGTCAGACTCTTTGACCGCTTTGGTCGCAATCCAGTTGTTAGCGTCAATTGGGTTGAACGACATGAACAACTGGTTGACTTCTTCAGGCTTACACGGCTCGGACAGACGCAACTTCAAGTTGGTGAAGTCTACGTAGTCGAATTCGTTCGACTCTTCAAGCCAAACGTAGTTAAAGCCTGTACTCTTGATTTTTTCAGCTTCATCTAGTCCAAAGAACTGAATAAAGTTGGTGCCATGCTCATAAGTGTTGAAGGTCTTGTTGTGTCTGCGCTCGTCATAGATGCCGTAATCCTTGAGCATGTCAAAGAACGGCTTCATCGTAGACATACGCAATGCTGGGAACGTCTTTCGGCAGATGCCGAACTTCTTGTGTTCCTCGGTCAGCATCTTGGCGATGATAAGCTGCATTATCGAGTACGACTTGCTAGAGCGAGCGCCGCCGACGTTGATTACAACCTTGGCTTTGCTCGCTCGGTTGCGCTCGAAGATACGTGTGTACTTGACTTCCTTGGTTATCCTTGAGTCCACGTTTCACTGTCAGTTGCGTTCGCCGTCAAGTCGTACTCCCAGTACGGCCAATACGGATAGTACGGATAGGTGGGGTAGTACGGATAGGTGGGGTAGTACGGGGGGTAGTACGGATAGATGGGGTAGTACGGAATGCAACTGTGCGTGTTCGGCCACTCTTTGCCGCACTTGCAGCAATACGTCTTGTCGCACTTTGGGCAGCAATGAACACACGCGTGTTTGCAGTTGTGACTGCAATCATGCTCGGTCAGATGACTACACAATGTTACTTTCCTCCTTAGACATCAATAGTTCTTTTGGTTTAACATCTATTATGTTGATGTGTTGTTTAGATTCGGGCAGAGCCTCTACAGGTTGAGCAGGTGCAAATATGAGACTCACGGGCACTCTGGCGTCAAGTTCGTGCTTCTCGATGACCTTGCCATCCACTCGATTGATGACTTCCACGATGGCGATGTAGTCGCCCTCTTTGGCAAGTTCAACAAGACTCTCAGCGATGATGTCTGAGTTCAGACGTTTGGTTTTGACATCGTACTCAGCGAGCTTTTCTTTAATCAGCCTCACGATGCTGACGGTCTTGGGGTCAACTTTCTTGTCGTCGGAGTAGCCAGGCACAGAGGTAGACTCCCCGGCAACCCGGATGCGTCTGTGGCGCATCTTGTTGTACTCTCGTTTGCGCTCGGCAGACTTGAGTTGTGATTTTAGCTCTTGTTTTATCCTGTCTCGTACAGCAGACAGCTTGAGTCTAGACTTCTTGTTGAGAGTCAACATTCTCGTGACGTCTCTGCGGTCTTGGTCGGACAGCGTTTCACGATACTCCCGAAACTGCGTAGGCGTCATGGCGAGAAGTTCAGACAAGGGCAACATGCCTGTGGGTTTGGTCATCCGTCTACTGCCCCAGCTTGAAATACATATAGCAGTAGAGGGCAAACACAATTGCGATGCTTACAACCGCCTGCCAAGAGAACGCCATGGATAAATCAAAAGCCATCAAAGTTGTCTCCTCACTGACTACAGAAAACTCCCCCCTACTCTCTGTATATACTACAGAGAGAGTAGGGTGTAGTTTCCTGTCTAGCTCGTCCGAAAATCGTCATTTTCACTCACAAAACCAGGGGTGTAGGAACTCTAAAATATGCCCTGGGGGGTGTAGTAACTTTTGAGGGGCTGGTCAACCGCCATTTAACGACTTCGACTGGTAACGTCAATCGCTACTGTCGCACCCCACACAAAAATTCGTTGGAGCCGACAGCATGGGTTCGAACCTGCGACCTGATGTTTACGAAACATCTGCTCTACCAACTGAGCTACATCGGCATCGGTTGACGGCATCTCTTGATTTCAACGACTCCTTGCTACCACTGGGGCAGCAACAAGACGTTCGCCTCTGGTTGCCCAGTCAAGAGCTTCACGGCGTTGATTTGTCCTGCGGGGGTCAACCGACTTTTTAGCGCACTCGCAGCAAGCAACCACGTTTTGACAGGGGCA
>ERZ1292632.4191-Hain-H43-01um-R2-4191-length-10493-cov-8_pt1 | contig 10493 bp, 10 predicted proteins | sample MGYA00564407_ERZ1292632 | MGnify/ENA primary metagenome ERZ1292632 (study PRJEB36523, sample SAMEA6512637) | groundwater metagenome | collected 2019-01-08 | study: AquaDiva: Metagenomics assemblies of 32 groundwater samples | reverse complement strand
ATGGCTCTCTTTACCGGCAAAGGGGATGATGGTACTACAAAAACTTTTGGTTGTGACCAGAGGATTTCTAAGAGTTCTGCAGTAGCCGAAGCTCTTGGGGCACTGGATGAAATAAATTCTTTTCTCGGTTTGGTAAAAATAAAATCTAAAGACGTTGGTTCTCTCGGAGAGAAAAACATCGAATCTTTAATTCATAGTCTTCAAGAAAGTCTTTTTATTGTGCAAGCGGAAGTGGCTGGCGCGGAAAAGCGAGTTGGTGCAGAGAAAGTAAAAGAATTAGAAGAATTGATAGCTCTAGCAGAGATAGAGTTGCCGCCCATCAAAACTTTCTTTATTTCTGGCGGCACGGAACTCGGGGCGCTTTTTGATATTTCTCGCACTATAGCCCGCCGGGCGGAGCGAAGAGTAATAAAAGTAAAAGAAGAAGGGGGAGTGAATGTAAGCCCTAACATTTTAAAATTCCTCAACAGACTTTCAAGTATGCTTTACGCTCTCGCTCGACTTACAAACCATCGTTCTGGTATAAAGGAGAGCGCTCCGAGCTACTTGTAGCTTGGAAGAGAATCATGAATAATGAATCAGGAATTATGAATATTCTTGATTCGTAATTCCAAATTCTTGATTCAAACAATGGCGACTATGGTGTAATAGTAGCACTAGAGTTTGTGGAACTCTCGGATCCGGAGCATAACCGGATAGTCGCCCCCGTTCAGCGAGGGCCAGAGTCCGTTCAGCGGACCACTCAAAGAATAATTTATCTGAAGGAATAGGAAGGAAGTGTTATGTTGAAACAGTAAGTATGCAAGAAAACATTCAAATAGTTCAGCCAATTCTAGAAGATGCCATAGAAAGCATTGAAGTTCAATATAGAGCATGGCTTGAAACTTATCCCAATAAAAAAGCCGGTGTTACGAAAGAAGATGTGGAAGAAAGATATAAAGATGCTTTTACAGGTTCTAAATTAGAAAAAAGAAAGAAAATAATAACTGATCCAGAACCTAACGAAAAGTTTATTATTGCCAAAGACAGAGATAGAGTTGTTGGTATGTGCTATGGAGATGTTCAAGAAGACAAAAATCAATTAAAAGCAATTTACATTCTTCCTGAATATCATGGAAAGGGAATTGGAACAAAGTTATGGGAAGCGCTTTATCCATTCTTTAATAACACAAATGATACCTATGTTGAGGTTGTAGACTATAATGAAAAAGCCATAAGTTTCTATAAGAAGCTTGGCTTTGTAGATACAGGCAAAAGGTTTCAAGACGAGAGGTTTAGAATGAAAAGTGGAGCGATATTTACTGAAATGGAAATGGTGAAAAAGGCCGAAAGCTCGCAATAAAATCTGGCTTTTCTTTTACACCCCCCAAGTATATTCTGTCACTAAAGATCTGTAGAATAACAGATCTGTCAAGGCTTAAAAATGGACAATCTTCTTAGATTCATAAAACTGACGCAGGAATTTAAGGCGGTTAAACGTAAGGTTATTTTGGCGAAAGAAGACAGGGAAGAAAATGACGCTGAACACAGTTATCAATTAGCCATTGTCGCTTGGTATCTCATCTCAACTCAAGGGCTTAAATTGGATCTTGGTTTGACCTTGAGGTACGCGCTTGTGCATGACCTCGTTGAAGTTTATGCCGGAGACACCCCAGCATTTCAAAAAGGATACGAGAAAGAGAAAGAAACTAAGAAGCAGAGAGAAGAAGATGCGGCTAAGCAATTGGCAAAAGAATTCCCGGAATTTTCACAATTGCACGAATTTATAAATGCTTACGAATTACGCGTCGACGAAGAAAGCAAATTCATCTACGCGCTTGATAAAATTGTGCCAATCATGAATATCTATCTGGACAAAGGTCACTCTTGGAAAATTCATAATATCTCTCTGGATGAACTTATAGAAAATAAACAGGATAAAGTTTTGCTTTCAAAGGAAGTGAAAAAGTATTTTGATGAAATTGTTGAAATGTTGCGCCAAGATCAAGCCACGCTATTTCCGCAAAAGTCGGCAAAGAAATAAATTTGTGATAATCTTATAATATATGTTTCCAAATTGGGCGAAGAATATTCTTTTTCTTCTCGTGCTCATGCTCTCGGGGCTGACCCTCGTTCTTATCATTGAGGGTCTTTTGAGCGGAGGAGAACTGTTGCCACTAAATGCTGCGGTTGAACAAACAATGGTTCATCTCCGCACTCCTTTTCTCACGGATTTTCTTGTTCTCATCACGAACGTCGGCAGTCCTTTTGTTCTTTCTTGTGTTGCGGTTTTCATCGCGGCGATGCTCTTTCTCAAAAAACATATCTACGATGCAACACTGCTTATTGCCGCAATGATTTTTTCAGTTGTTTCACTAACCATTCTCAAAAACATTTTTCAGGTTTCTCGCCCGACAAGTGAAATTTACAGCTTCAGCGGATGGAGTTTCCCTTCAGGCCACGCCACTGTCGCCACGGCGCTCTTCTTTATTGTTACTTATATCTTTTTTGACAAAATCAAAACCACGGCGGGAAAAATTAATCTTGTTCTTGGCTCTATTTTAGCGGTGGTCTTGGTCTGCCTTTCGCGGCTTTATCTTGGGGCTCACTGGGCACTTGATGTCATGGCCGGTGTCTCCCTCGGGCTTTTGACTGTGAGTTTTACGGTGTTAGTTTTCAATGTCTTTCTGGAGGGCAGACAATTTGGTAAGAAAAAGTTTGGCATATGGTAGAATATTTCCACTAATCTTTATTAGTTAATAATCTTAAATAAATTTAATATGAACGACCAAATTAATTACGATGACAAAGCCAAAATGTTTCGCTGGGGGAAATGGGTTGTTCTTTTTCTGGCGATTTTTCTGGCCGTTCAAGCTCTCGGTGCCCTCAAAGACCTTGGCAACATTGAGCCGGCCTACAATTTAATTTCAGTTGTTGGGGAAGGAGAAGTGGTTTCAATTCCCGATACGGCCTCCTTCTCGTTTTCTGTGTCTGCTGAAGCGAAAACTGTAGCAGAAGCTCAATCACAAGTGACAGAAAAGATGAATGGACTTTTCACCGAACTCAAAAACTTGGGCATTGAAGAAAAAGATATTAAAACCACCAACTATTCAATCTGGCCGAAGTACTCTTACTCTCAAGCAGTTTGTACTCTCCAATATCCGTCCTATTGCCCTCCCGGCAAACAAGTTCTTGATGGTTACACAGCGAGTCATAGTGTTACCGTTAAAGTTAGGAAGACCTACGAAGTTGGCAAAGCCCTCTCTCTCGTGGCTGAAAAAGGAGCCACTGACATCTCCAATGTTTCGTTTGTCGTAGAAGACGAAGAAAAATTAATTGAAGAAGCGCGCGCGAAAGCCATAAAGAATGCCCGCGACAAGGCTAAAGCTCTGGCTGATGAACTCAATGTCAGACTCGTAAGAGTGATCAGTTTTAACGAAAATTCAAATGGCCGGCCGTATTATGAAGCGTATGGTATGGGAGGGGATATGGTAAAAGCGGCTTCTACTCCGACCGTTCCAGTCGGAGAAAACACAACAACGATTAGCGTGACTGTCACTTACGAAATCAGATAAAGGGTTGACATCCATGATACGACTGTAGTAATGTTAAAAAACGCCCCGGGGGCGTTTTTTAACATTCCCGAAACAGAGCAAAGCTCACTACGGGACAGGCAAAACCATGTCTAGAATTATAAATTATATAAAGGATACGCGTGGCGAATTGGAGCACGTTTCCTGGCCGACTCGCAAACAGGCAATTGTCTTTACTGTTATCGTCGTTGCCATCTCTATCTTAACAGCAGCTTTTCTCGGGTTGTTTGATTACCTTTTCTCTCTTATTCTTCAGAAGTTCATCTTGTAAACACTATGGCTAAACAAAAAATTGAAGAAGGCAGAAATTGGTATGTCATCCACACTTATGCTGGCTACGAAAATGCGGTCATGAGAAATCTCAAACAGCGCATTGAATCTCTTGGTATGGAAGACAAAATCTTTAATGTCATTGTACCGACAGAAAAGAAAATTAAGATTAAAGGAGGCAAGAGAGTTGAAGAAGAAGAAAAAATTTATCCGGGCTACATTCTGGTGGACATGATTGTAACGGATGATTCTTGGTATGTGGTCAGAAACACGCCGAGAGTGACAGGTTTTGTTGGTTCTGGAGTATATCCTGTGCCGATAGACAAAAAAGAAGTAGATTCTCTCTTCGCCCGAATGAATAAAGACACGGCCACCCACAAAATTAATCTATCAAAAGATGACGCCATTCTCATCATTGATGGTCCGTTTAAAGACCTGGAGGGCAAAGTTTCGGAGACTGATGAGGAAAGGGGCAAAGTTAAAGTTCTGGTTAACATGTTTGGACGAGAAACGCCAGTTGAACTAGACTTTTTGCAACTTAAAAAGATATAAGGTAAGCTGTTGTTCACTCTATGGCAAAAAAAATCGTAAAGGTTCTCAAATTGCAAATTCCCGGCGGTCAGGCGGTCCCTGGCCAACAGCTTGGTCCGGTACTCGGCGGAGCCGGCATTCCTATTGGCGAATTTGTTAAGCGTTTTAACGAAGAAACCAAAGACAGAATAGGGGAAACTGTTCCCACCATTGTTGAGGTCCACGACGACCGAACTTATTCTCTTACTTACAAAACCGAGCCCGCTTCTAATCTTATTCTTAAAGCTTTAGGTAAAGACAAAGGTTCCGGCAAGCCCAATACTTCCAAAATCGGCTTCTTAACCAAGGCTCAAATTAAACAAATCGCCGAAAAGAAAATGTTCGACCTTAACGCGGGCAGTCCAGAAGCGGCAGAGAAAATCATCGCCGGCACCGCTCGTTCTATGGGAGTGGATGTGAAGTAAGATTTACCCCTTAATATCTCTGTCTTTCCAAAGCTTGGGGAGCATATCCTTCGGTTTCCATTCTTTCTTCAAATCTTTGAAATTAGCAATTGTTTGATACTTACTATTTATAATAGTTGTATAGTCTTTGGAAATAATTTTCCCTGTTTCGTAGAAAACGATTTGTGCTATGCGTCTACCAACCACTAGTGGTATGGAGTAATGTCTGGAAATGTTTGTGATTTCCATTGTCCAGCGATTTGTATAACCAACATCACCCCAACCAGCGCATTTACATACTTCAATAAAGTTTCTACCCATGCTTGAGCGTGCTTTCATATCTGTAGAAATATGGTTCTTCCCACCTATGAATTCCTGTGTATGAGCCAGAATCGTTTCCCCTGGATCTATTAAAATAATTTTGTCATCTGGTTTGATTCCTACGAAATCAAATTTGATATCTTTGAAAATATCTCCAGCTTTCTCTGCTCTATGAGGTTTGATTCCCCAAACGTGATCTGTGTGTCTTTTGTCGTAAATGTTATAAACACTATAAATGTGCTTAGGTCTCTGTTCTCGGAAGTAGTATTCTCCCAACGAGACATCATAGCTGGAAGTAGCCAGATTTTTCCGCTTAAAAGGATCAATGACAATATCGCCCTTCTTTATCTCTTCTAATATCCTTCTGTCAGATAAAGCCATATCGGCCATTCTAACACTTGAACTAGGCAAAGAAAAACCGGTTCGTTCTTACGAACGAACCGGGGTGTGTCAACGTGGTATGTTGACACGTTCTTATGTTAAATAGGTTTTAGTTGGTCTGGAACAAAGTGTTAATGTTTGGTTTCTCCACGGAGTTCTTATATAGCCGTCTTCGACCCGTACCTTCTTTTAAATTTGTGTATTTTCTGAACTCGCAGGCGATCCCTTCCCAGTTTTCAGCAGACAGGCAGAGGGGACGATTTTCGAAAGTGAGCCTCGTGGCGACATTAAGCCTCGATAGATCCACGACAAGCCAAGAAGAGTCTCTGTTTTGATTGATTTTTGCCAAAGTTGGTGCCGCTCCTGGACCTGCTGGAAACCGGTCAAACAGATCTATGAGATGGGGGAATTGATAAGCGGTATCGATTAAGACTTCAGTCCAATGGAAATGTAATTCGCAGCCGAAGATCTTTACCACTTTTTGAGTCCCTTCGTAAACTGACATTTTGTTCCAACTCGAAATTTCTTTAGCTACCTTTTCCATAACAGCTGGCAAATACTTGGCTATAAATAGTTCCCTGGTAGGTGTGTTGGTTCTTTGTATGACACTGATAGGAAAAACGTAAGGGGTCCCATAACGCGGCCTTGGGGAATCCATCAGTCTCTCATAAAGCGCTTCATTCTCGTTTTTGTCGAAAGAAAGCAGTCCGACTTGCCTGACCGTCTCGGGTCGTGCCACCATCCGGCAATAAAACATATTAAGTAGCCAGAGAGGAAAATTATTTCGCAATGGGTTGAGTAAGGTGTGGAATTCTATGGTTTGCCTGTCAAGCTCTCTAAAAACATTAGTGAATCTATATTTAGAAAGGGTTTCATTGTTGGTAAATGGTTCTTTTTGTGCAGCCGTTTTCTTTTTCCAGATATTAATTCTCTCTTTGATGAACCACAAAATTTCATTAAACAATTTCTCATTCTTAAAAAACACTTTAGGGTCCAGTTTGTCTGGATGGGTGTGGGTGTGATGTTTCCAGTGTCGATAGAGATCCTTTAAATTTTGTGGTAACTCAGTACTATTTGTTTTCATAAAATTTTTATACACTTCCTATCAAAAAATTCAACTTTATTTGTAGTGGTGATACAATCTCATGATGCCACAGATAAAAGGAAAACTCATAGTAATTGAAGGTGGGGATGGTTCTGGAAAAGCCACACAGACTCAATTGTTGGTAAAAGGTTTAAGTAAAAAACATAAAGTTACATTTTTTGAATTTCCCAGATATAAGCAGTCTCAGTTCGGTAAGCTTATAAGGAGAAGTTTGACTGGTGAATTCGGTGACTTTTTGAACTTGTCGCCGTATCTGTCCTCATTGCCTCATATGCTTGACAGAGTAAGAGCTAAAAATCTAATGCTTGAAGCCCTTAAAGAGGGCGATATTGTATGTGACAGATATACCCCCAGTAATCTGGCGCATCAATCTGCAAAATTACATAAAAAAGAAAGAGCAGCTTTTATTAGCTTTATAGAAGAGACAGAGTATGGAGAGTTGGGTATGCCTACGCCCGACATAGTTATTTATCTGTGGGTTCCTGCCGATATTTCTAGAAAACTTATGCTCAAACGGGCTAAAAGAGAAAAAAGTAAACTTGATTCATACGAAGATCGCACTGAGTACCAGTCCAAGGTAATAGATATGTATTTAAAGCTTGCAAAACAACGGTCTAACTGGTTCGTGGTAAAATGTGTTGATTCGAGAGGGAAACTTTTAAGTAAAAACACTATACATAAAATGGTTTTTCAGATTGTAGCGAAAAGACTCAAAATCAAGCAGTGAAAGATACTATAGAAAACCTGATAAAAGAAGCTCTTAAATCACTTGGTATAGAAGCGAGAAAATTTGTTATAGAACATCCGACAGATATCTCCCATGGAGACTACTCAACCAATGTTGGCATTGTCACAAAAAGAGGCCACGAAATCAAGGCATTTTTGGAACAACATCTACCCAAAGGTGTTGAAAAAATAGAACTAGAGTCCGGTTTCATCAATTTTTATTTATCCAAAGAGTTTTTTGCCGATTCGCTTGGAGAAATAATTGAAAAAGGGGAAAGCTTTGGTAAAAATAACCGATTGAAAGGAAAAAAGGTCATGGTGGAATACACCGACCCGAATGTCATGAAGCCCTTTCATATCGGCCATCTCATGAGCAATACCATTGGTGAGTCTCTCTCACGAATTATTGAATGGGAAGGAGCGGGTGTTATTAGAGCGAATTATTACAGTGATACTGGTCTTAATATTGCTAAAGCGGTTTGGGGAATGAAGGAAAAAACGAACGAACTTCCAGAAGACAGTTCTAACAATTCAGAAAAAGCAAAATTTCTCGGTAGTTGCTATGTTTTAGGCGTTCAACAATCAACAGCTAATCCTGAAATAGAAAGGGAAACAATTGAAATAAATAAAAAAATATTTGATCGCTCGGATAATGAAATCAACGGACTCTATGATCTTGGGAAAAAATGGAGTCTGGAATATTTCACGGAACTCTATACCCGATTGGGAAGCTCATTTGATTGGCTGGTAGGAGAAAGCGAAGTGGTTTCGGAGGGGAAAGAACTGGTTCTAGAGTTTTTGAAGAAGGGAATTTTTGAAGAAAGCGAGGGGGCGATAATTTTCCGAGGGGAAAAATATGGCCCGAAATTGCACACCAGAGTTTTTATTAATAAAGAAGGATTACCGACATATGAGGCCAAAGAAATCGGCTTAACAAAAAGAAAGTTTGAGGAATATAAACTTGACCAATCAATCGTTATTACTGGCAATGAACAAAACGAATACTTTAAAGTTGTTTTAGAGGCGATGCGCCAAGCGATACCAGAAGCGGCCGAGATTACAAAGCACTTCTCTCATGGCATGCTTCGTCTGCCGACAGGTAAAATGAGTTCGCGTACTGGGGATGTCATCACGGCCGAAGTGCTCATAGATCAGGTCAAGAAAGTGATAGAGGAGAAAGGAAACAAAGCGACAGATGACATTGCTATTGGGGCTATCAAATATACAATTCTTAAACAAGGAATAGGCAATGACATTATTTTTGATTTTGATAAATCCATTTCCACCGAAGGCGATTCCGGACCGTATCTTCAATATACTTGTGCGCGAACCAATTCGCTTTTGGAGAAAGCAAAAAACCCCTCCCTGTCTGCGCAGGCAGGCCAACCCTCCCCTTGGCAGGGGCGGGAGAAACTTTCTCCCCCTGATAAGGGGGAGTCAGAGGGGGTTCGTACCATTGAACGGCTTCTCTACCGATTTCCCGAAATTGTTGAAAGAGCGGGAGAAGAATACGCTCCGCAACTCATTACCACTTATCTCATTGAGCTTTCCAGCGCTTTCAATAATTTTTACGCACACGAACAAGTAATCCCGCCCTCTGGACTGGGACGGGCAGGCAGTGATTCTCCTGAAACACCCTATCGTTTAGCTATTGTTAAGGCCTTTAACATTATTATCAAAAACGGCCTTAGTATCCTCGGTATCCCCACACCCGAGAGGATATAGTAGGATATATATCTAAATGAGCGAAAGATCAGACAGAGAAGAGAAGATTCTTTCTTTTTGGCAGGAAAACAAAATTTTTGAGAAATCCTTGGACAAGAAGTCACCCAAGGGAGAATTTGTATTTTATGAAGGGCCTCCTACGGCTAACGGGCGCCCGGGAATTCACCACCTTGAAGCGCGGGCATTTAAAGATGCGATTCCGAGATATAAAACGATGCAAGGTTTTCATGTCGGCCGAAAAGCAGGATGGGATACGCACGGTTTGCCGGTGGAACTAGAAGTGGAAAAAATTCTCGGCCTAAAATCAAAAAAGGAAATTGAAAAATTTGGTGTCGGCAAATTTAATGAAGAGTGCAAGAAAAATGCTTGGAAATATATAGACGAATGGAAGAATTTTTCCGACCGAATCGGTTTCTGGGCGGACATGGACCATCCGTATGTTACTTACCACAATCCTTACATTGAAGCTGTTTGGTCCATTGTTGCGGAAATAGAAAAAAAGAAACTGCTTTATAAAGATTACAAAGTTGTGCCTTGGTGTCCGCGTTGCGAGACAGCACTTTCTTCGCATGAGTTGGCGCAAGGGTATAAAGACACTAAAGACCTTTCGGTGACGGTAGAGTTTAGAGTACGTTCCGTCGGCGAAAGATTTTTTCAGGTCCTCGGAAAAAATCCCCAGACCATTCAAAAATCTTCCGCCGACTCCACTCCCGTTTCGTTACTAGCTTGGACGACGGCGCCTTGGACTTTGCCGGGGAATATTGCTCTGGCAGTGGGGGAGGAGATTGATTATGTGGAGATTGAGAAGAAAGATGTGGGGGTCGGAGAGAAGATTAGATTTATTCTGGCCAAGAGTAGGCTAAAAAATGTTTTTGGCGATGACAATTATGAAATTGTCAGAGAAATGAAAGGCAAAGATTTGGTTGGTCTTGAATATGAACCGCCCTATTCTTTCGTTAAAGAAGTTTACAAAGGTGAGGGGATGGATAAGGCCTATCATGTTTATCCGGCGAATTTTGTGACGACAGAAGACGGCACGGGCATCGTCCATACAGCGGCCATGTATGGGCAAGAGGACTTTGAATTTGGCACAAAATTTGGCCTGCCCAAATATCATCTTGTTAACGAGTCGGGACATTTCACGGATGAGGCCGGTTTTTTGGCGGGGAAATTTGTCAAAGACGAAGAAACCAATGTCTCTATCATCAAAGATTTAGCCGAGAGAAATCTTTTCTTCGCTAAAGAAAAATACGAACACTCCTACCCCTTCTGTTGGCGATGCCAGACTCCGCTCATCTACTATGCTCGCGATTCTTGGTATATAGCCATGTCTAAATTGCGGGACAAACTGGTTAATGAAAACAAAAAAATTAACTGGGAACCCGATTACATTAAAGAAGGACGTTTTGGCGAATGGCT
>ERZ1292632.4189-Hain-H43-01um-R2-4189-length-10494-cov-5_pt1 | contig 10494 bp, 8 predicted proteins | sample MGYA00564407_ERZ1292632 | MGnify/ENA primary metagenome ERZ1292632 (study PRJEB36523, sample SAMEA6512637) | groundwater metagenome | collected 2019-01-08 | study: AquaDiva: Metagenomics assemblies of 32 groundwater samples | reverse complement strand
TCAATGGCATACTGGTAACTTCAGATAGCAACTTTACCGCTAACACGACTTGGGGTAGCACCATCCCTTACATGCTAGAGTCCACGGGAATAGCTAGGCCGACTGTAGCGTCCAATGCGATATTGACCATCAACCCTGGCGTTATCCTAAAACCCCAGAGTTCAGCCAATGAGGCCTTGCGGATAGAGGGGGTGCTAAACTGGCTGGCCACGGCTCTAAATCCCGGCATCATCACTTCCTACAAAGACGATACTTACGGCGGCGATACCAACGGGGATGGGGTGGTCAGTTCGCCGGCGGTGAGTGATTGGCCGGCGGGGGCGATTAATTTTACCAACACCACGGCCACCTCAACTTTGACCAATATCAAATTGCGCTACGGCGTTAATCCCAATGAATTATTTGTGGGTCCGGGCGCTTTGATGGATCAATCGGGCATAACTCACGAGCCATAGTTTGGAAATCGGATTTCGGAGTCGGAGTACAGAATCTAGAAAATAGAAAAATAAATCACGAAAATGCGATCGCATATTCGTGCTAAAAATAATAATAATAAGATGATGATGATGTAAAGATATAAATGCGACAAACATTAAAAAACCCGCCAGAATTTTTTTCTGGCGGGACGGTTCGCGCGTTTCCCAAAACGCGGTTTGAAAATTTTCCCCTAACTCGGCTTGACTCCGAGATGGCTGAAGTTTTGGACATATGATCCTCCAACTTCAACCTCTTTCTTCTCGGTGTCCCACTTGAGATCAAACATCGATCTCATAAAGCAGTCGCGGCCGAAGAACCTTCGTTCCAGGTTCGGTTTCGGCAGGTTGGGCTGGCTCGTCGTCTGGACCAGAAAAGAATGGTCGTCAGCCAGTATTTCGACGAATCCCCGCAGGGATGAAACAGGTTTCCACTTGCTGATGTTGCCCATGGTTTCCACCAGGCAGACCATCAAGCCATCGGGTGTCCGCATGACATCGTACACCCGCCCGTTGGTGACTTCAGCCACAACCACGGCCTCGGTGCTCACAAATGGAATTTCCATCGGAGCAGGCGAGGATTTGCTTTTCCGCGACGCTTCGGTTGTCGTTGTCATCAGAAGCTTCTCCCTTAATCTTCTGAATGTTCATTCCCCTGGATCACGCCGTATTTAGCGGCGGATCATTTTCTGTTTGTGGGACCGCCCGTTGGTAGACAGTAAGACAATTCACCTCCTTTTTCGTTCTTCTTATAAATCCTGATCCCGGCGGAAACAAGAAGAACGCAGTATGGGGTGGGTGGTGGAAATATTTTATCAAATTTTCATGCGGCCTCCTTCTTTGAAAAAGATAAAAACAAAAAACAGAGGGGGATGGCGCTTGGATCAATAAAGGGAGGGGCATCGGATACTTAGTATCCAACGCCTTATCAACCCGCGCTTCTGTCATACGAAAGTGGAGAGCACTCCGCGTAACAGCCAGCCCCCCCTATGCTTATTGGCATAGGGGATTTATCAGATGGGAAAATTCATTTTAAGGTACAGTTTACTTAAACTTACGCTCACAACCTTATTGTGTCAAGATCTTTTGATGGTGGAGTTTTCTGTGATAACTAACCGCGAACCGATGAACTTCGTCTCTGATTGCTTGAAACAAATGTTTAATGTTTTGGCCAAACTTGCCAGCCGGTATCGGTTCTTTTTTTTCGGGCAGGTATATCTCCTCCAGTTTTTTAGCCAAAGACACAATCCTAATTTTTTTATCGCCCAATGATTTTATGGCCGCGTTTAATTGCGTTCTCCCGCCGTCCACGATTATTAACTGGGGCAGTGGCCAGTCCGAATGAGCCAATCGGCGTTTAATAACTTCGGCTATCATAGCCGGATCATTTATCCCGGTCACAGTTTTAATTTTGAAATGGCGATATTCATTTTTGTTCGGTTTATAATGGCCATCTTTATCAGGACTAAAAACCACCATGGCGCCCACGGCTTCCGATCCCTGAAAATTGGAAATATCATACATCTCAATTCTTTGGGGATCTTTTTTAAAGCCCAGTAGTTTAAAATTGGGTTTAATATCCTGAAAGATCGGCGGGGCGGTTTTATAATCTTTCTCTAAAACATGAGCGTGGTTCAAAACACTTTCTAAGTTTTCAATTTGATTTTTCAACTGGCCGGCCTTTTCAAAATCATTTTTTTTAATAGCCGCCTTTATTTCTTTTTTAAGCGATCTTAAAACCAGTCGGCTTTGACCCGAAAGAATATTTTTTATCGCTCGGATATTTTTTTTATAGATGTCTAACATCGGATGTTGGACATCTGTGGGTGAGTTTTTTAGACAACAGTAGGCGAGGCATTTGCCCAAATGAGCGTTCAAGCATTTGGCGTGATGTTTTTGTTTACAGGCGCAGTAGGGGAATATGTTTCTCAAAAGCCGTAGTGTCGCCCTCACAGCGCCAGGGTCAGTGAAGGGGCCGATATAGTTGGTAGTTGGTAGTTTGTAATTGGTAGTTTGGTGAGTCGGGATTATTTTGGGAAATTTATCTTTAGTAAAAATTACGAATAAATAATTCTTGCTGTCGCGCATCAGCACATTAAATTTGGGCTTATGTTTTTTGATAAGTTGGGATTCAGTTATCAAGGCGCTAATTTCGGAATCAGTTTCCAAGATTTCAATATCGGTGATTTCGGTCAACATCTTTAACTTGGCGGCATTGAAAAACTTAGCGCCTTTATTAAAGTAGCTTCTGACTCGGTTTCTCAAATTCCCCGCCTTGCCGATATAAATTATCTGGCCGGTCTTATCCTTAAAAAAATAAACACCGGGCGATGTAGGTAACTTTTTTAGTTTTATATCTATATTTGACGCCATTATTCTATTATGTATGGAATAATAGAATCAATTACCATCCAAGGCAAGTTCTTTATAAAAAGGAGGAAGTATGTACTCTCTAGAAGAACTAGAAGAAGTTGAGGCAAGGGAGAGATGTTTTCTATATTTTTTCATTACGATTCTCTTTTTTGTGGGAGTTGCTATAAGTATTATCGAGAAATACGAAAAAGAGATTCGCATCAATGTATCCGATGTTGCGGCTAAATCCATTAACCCTGCTGAATACTACAGGGCGCCAGGGATCCCCATATTTAGTCCGTAATGAAAATAATGCAGTAACCGCGATGGTTTAAATCCCCAGACGTCCGACGTCTGGGGATTATCTATGTTAAAATGAGATTATATAAATTCAGTATCTTTTTTAAACTATAACATATGAGAAAAGATTCTTTTGTGAATGACGAATTTTATCATATTTATAATCGTGGTGTTGATAAGAGGAATGTATTTGTTGGTCCCAGTGATTTGGGTCGTTTTCTTGAGAGTATTAAATTTTTTAACTCAACCAAGCCGATAGGTAGTATAAGAGATATCAAGGAACAACTGGCCAATCCCCAGACGTCCGACGTCTGGGAAAGTCGAGAAAAACTGGTCGATATTATTTGTTATTGCTTGAATCCCAATCATTATCATTTACTTTTATTTCAGCGTGTTGATAACGGCATAAGTGAGTTTACCAAAAGATTGGGTGGTGGATATACAAAATTTTTTAATGAAAAATATGATAGGAACGGTGTTCTTTTTCAGGGAAAGTTTAAATCAATCAGGGTAAGTTCAAATGAATATCTTTTACATTTAAGTTCGTATATCAACTTAAATAACCGGATAAAAGGTCGTCCTTTGGGATTGAGTAAATCGAGTTGGGATGAATTTGTTAATCCAGAGAGTGTGGTAGAAAACTTTTGTCACAATAAAGAAATAATTTTGGAACAATTTAATACAAGAAATGAATATAAAATTTTTGCCCTGGGTGCTTTAGAGAATATAGTGGAAAGAAAAAACAGAAACAAGAGTTTCGAAAATTTGTTATTGGAATAATTCCCAGATATCCGACATCTGGGGTTAAAAAGCCCTCCGACATTGGGTTGGAGGGCTTTTTAACCAATTTTACCGCGAATACTCCCCAGACGTCGGACGTCTGGGGAGGGTTGAGTTTATGGCCTCAAGAGTAGAGTTGATTTTTGGGTCTATTTAGTATATAATCAACCGTTTATGTCTAACCAGAACTACATCAAAATCCGCGGGGCGCGGGTTCACAACCTCAAAAATGTCAGTTTGGATATACCCAAAAACAAACTGGTGGTGATTACCGGCCTTTCGGGATCGGGCAAATCGTCGCTGGCCTTTGATACTTTATACGCCGAAGGCCAACGGCGCTATGTGGAATCGCTTTCGGCTTACGCCCGCCAGTTTTTGGGCGTGATGGATAAGCCCGATGTTGATTCCATAGATGGTTTGTCGCCGGCCATATCCATAGATCAAAAAAGCGTTTCTAAAAATCCGCGTTCCACCGTGGGCACCATCACCGAAATTTACGATTACCTACGCTTGCTTTTCGCGCGCGCCGGCCAGCCCCACTGTCCCCAATGCTCTCGGCCAGTAGCGCGCCAAAGCGCCAGCCAGATAACCGATCAAATTTTAAAAAAACCCAAAGGATCTCAACTGGTTATTTTAGCCCCGATTATTAAAGATCAAAAAGGCGAGCATAAAAATGTAATTCAAAAATTAGCCGATTCCGGTTTTGCCCGAGTCAGGATCAACGGAGAAATTTTAAAAACAGACGAGGCCTTAACATTAAATTTGGCCAGATACAAAAAACATTCCGTGGAGGCGGTTATTGATCGCTTAACCATTGAATCAATTGGCCCAGATGAAAGAAGCCGAATCGCCGAATCGGTGGAACAGGCCTTGCGTTTGGGCGATGGGTTGATGATTGTTTCGGTCGCAGAGAAGGGCCGCCCTTCCAAGAAGGGCGGCCCTTCGGGCATGGATGAAATTTTTTCCGAGGCGTTGGCGTGCGCCTACTGTGGCATAAATTTTCCCGAAATCTCGCCTCGTTCGTTTTCTTTTAATAATCCCCACGGCGCTTGTCCCCACTGCGCCGGTTTGGGTAAGACCTTGGAGATTGAGGCCGATTTGGTTTTTCCCAACAGGACATTGACTTTGGCTGAAGGCGCCATTAAACCCTGGGCGGCGGCTTCATACAAGGTCGGCCATCAGGGTTGGTATTGGCATATCGTTGAAGAGTTGGCGGACAAATATGGTTTTTCTATATCACAGCCAATAAAAAACCTGCCGCAAAATATTCTGGACATTATTTTATACGGCGATAAAAATCTGGACGGCGATTTTGAAGGCGTGGCCAATAACTTGTTGCGAAGGTATAAAGAAACCGATTCCGATTTTACCCGAGCCGAAATTGAACGCTATATGGTGGAAAAGATTTGCCCGGCTTGCTCCGGCGCCCGTTTAAAGCCCGAGGCCTTGGCGGTTAAGTTTCTGGGTAAAAATATCAACGAGGTAGTCGGTATTTCCATAAGCGATTGTAAAAAGTTTTTTGATTCTATATCAAAAAATAAATTAGCCGCGAGCGAACAAAAGATTGCTCTGCCGATTATTAAAGAAATATCCAGTCGTTTGGATTTTTTGTTGAATGTGGGCTTGGATTATTTAACCCTGTCCCGTTCGGCTACCACGCTTTCGGGCGGCGAAGGGCAGAGAATTCGCTTGGCCACCCAGATCGGCTCGGGCTTAACCGGCGTTTTGTATATTTTGGATGAACCTTCTATCGGTTTGCACCAGCGCGACCAGAATCGGCTTATAAAAACCATCAAAACCCTGCGCGATTTGGGCAACACGGTGATTGTGGTAGAGCATGATGAACAAACTATTGCCAGCGCCGACTGGGTGGTGGATGTGGGGCCGGGCGCGGGCCAGCACGGCGGCCGGATTATTTTTGAAGGCACGCCGGCCCAACTCAAAAAGTCGGATTCTATAACCGGTGAATATTTATCTGGCAGAAAGAAGATAACGGCGGATAAGTCCAACCCGCTACACCGGAGCGTTAGCGAGGCGAGTAGGACTAATAAGACCGATAAACAAAATTATTTAATAATAAAAGGCGCGCGGGAAAACAATCTAAAAAATATAACAGTGAAAATACCGCTGGGGCAGTTTACGGTGGTGAGCGGCGTCTCGGGTTCGGGCAAATCCAGTTTAGTTAATGATATTTTAGCCAAATTTTTATCGCAAAAATTTTATGGCGCCAAGGACACGCCCGGAAAATTCCAAGAAATAACCGGCTGGGAAAATTTAGATAAAGTCGTGGTGGTGGATCAAAGCCCGATTGGCCGCACACCCCGTTCTAATCCGGCCACCTATACCGGTGTTTTTGGTCCTGTCAGAGATTTGTTTGCTTTTACCCGTGAGGCCAAAATTCGAGGTTACGAACCCGGGCGTTTGAGTTTTAATGTGAAAGGCGGGCCGTGCGAGGCCTGCGAAGGCCAAGGCGTGAAAAAAATTGAGATGCATTTTCTGGCCCAAGTGTAAGTGGAATGCGAGACATGCCGCGGCAGTCGTTATAACAAAGAGGCCTTGGAAATTTTGTATAAAAATAAAAACATCGCCCAGATTTTAAAAATGACGGTGGAAGAGGCGAGTGATTTTTTTAAAAATATTCCAACGCTCAAGCACAAACTCGGCACATTATTAGCAGTCGGTTTGGGCTATATGGAAATCGGCCAGCCCGCCACCACGCTTTCGGGCGGCGAAGCCCAGCGAGTCAAACTGGCCACGGAGTTGTCGCGGCGCGATACCGGCCAGACGCTTTATCTTTTAGACGAACCCACCACTGGTTTGCATTTTGATGATATCCGAAAACTGTTAAATGTGCTCCAGACATTGCGCGACAAAGGCAATACCGTGGTGGTGATTGAACATAATCTGGATGTTATCCGCGCCGCCGATTGGATTATAGATCTGGGCCCCGAAGGCGGAGATAAAGGCGGTAAAGTTGTAGCGGTGGGAACGCCAGTCAACATCGCTCGGTCAAAGACCAGTTACACCGGCAGATTTTTGGAAATTCTTCAAAAAAATTTAATTAAAAAATAACCTTCTAATAATAAAACGATCGTTTTATTATTAGAAGGTGGTAAGGGATTGGGTCAAGGATTAATTTTGTAAGACAATTTTGACCCCGCTCTTGAGATTTCAAGGGCGGGGTTGACAGGATCAGAGGTGTCTGTATAATACCTACAATCCCCAAAAAAAGGGGCCGCCCGCGGACGGTGAGGATCTTCTCCCCTGATCCTTGCTGACCTCAAAAAAACCAGGAGGGTCATTCCCAAGATCCTAGCTCGTGGACCTCCCTCCCAAACGAGTTAAGGGATCACGAAGCCCTCCTGGCTTTATGAAAATAAGTGTTCTTTGAATATGGGGGTGAAGCGTATTAGTGTTGCGAATTGCCATGACCAATTTGCTCACCAATGTTGCTAACCCCCACCAGAAAAGGAGTTTAATTTGAGAATTGTTTCATCACTAGCATCCTCCCGGCGATGTTGTTGATGGAATTGAACTCTCCGGACTCCCTAAGCCCCACAGCGCAATGTGGGGTTTTTTATTTGTCTATGATACTTGACTAGGATTTTTAGAGTTGTTAGTATTATCAATCGTAATATAAGAGTGATAATAACGCGATACTAATATACGAATTCGCGCGAATGATACGAATATAAATTCGAATGATTTATTTGTAGATTCGCATATCATTCGTTGATTGGCATCGCATAAGCGTATGCGTAGGATAAAACCTCTCGGCGATCGGGTCTTAATTGAACCCATGTCCAAACAAGAAAAAACCAAGTCGGGCATTTATCTGCCCGAGACCATAGATAAAGAACGCCCCGAACAAGGCAAGGTCTTAGCGGTGGGCGAAGGTAAAATAAACAGCGACGGCAAACTTATCAAGCCCTCGGTTAAAAAAGGCGATGTGGTGCTGTTCACTAAATACGGTCCCAATGAAATCAAAATTGACGGCAAAGAATATTTGATAGCGAGGGAGGATGATATACTGGCCGTTTTGGAATAGCTATAGGTATGGCTTCCACCTCCGCTCCTTCGGAGCTTCGGCGGGATGCTCATATTTTTAGCTAAATTTAATAAATTAAATTTAGAAAAATATGGCAAAACAAATTAAATTTTCGGATGACGCGCGCAAGCGCATTCAAAGAGGCGTGGATATTTTGGCCAACGCCGTAAAAATTACGCTCGGGCCCAAAGGCCGCAATGTGGTTTTGGATAAATCCTACGGCGCGCCGGTTATAACCAAAGACGGCGTTACCGTGGCCAAAGAAATTGAACTGGAAGACAAGTTTGAGAACATCGGCGCGGCTTTGGTTAAGGAAGTCGCTTCCAGAACCAATGATGTGGCCGGTGACGGCACCACCACCGCCACGGTTTTGGCCCAGGCCATGGTGCAGGAAGGTTTCAAAAAACTTTCGGCGGGTTTTAATCCAGTCGGCATGAAACGCGGCATGGGCGAAGCCAGCGAGGCCGTGGTGGGCGCCTTAAAAAAAATGGCTCGGCCGGTTTCGGGTCACAACAGTATTTCTCAAGTGGCCACGATTTCGGCTCAAGATGAAGAGATCGGCCAACTGATCGCCGATGTCATGGATGAAGTCGGCAAAGACGGCGTGGTGACCGTGGAAGAATCGCAAACATTCGGCCTGTCCAAAGAAGTGGTGGAAGGCATGCAGTTTGATCGCGGTTATATTTCGCCTTATATGGTTACCAACGCCGAAAGAATGGAAGCGGTTTATGAAAATCCTTATATTTTAATCACCGATAAAAAAATATCGGCTATCAGCGATATTTTACCGTTGTTGGAAAAATTGGCCAAATCGGGCAAAAAGGATTTAGTTATTATCGCTGATGATGTTGAAGGCGAATCACTGGCGACTTTGGTGGTCAATAAAATTCGCGGCACATTCAACGCTTTGGCCATAAAAGCGCCTGGATTCGGAGACAGAAGAAAAGAAATGCTGGAGGATTTGGCTATTTTAACCGGCGGCGAAGTTGTTACCGAAGATAAAGGTTTAAAACTGGATTCAGCCGACATTAATATGCTGGGGCGGGCGCGCCGAATTGTTGCCACCAAAGAAAACACCACTATAATCGGCGGCGCCGGCGCTAAAGCCGTTATAGAGAAACGCCTCAAACAAATTAAAGCGCAAATAGAAGAGACGACTTCCGACTTTGACGGCGAGAAATTAAAAGAACGGTTAGGCAAACTCTCGGGCGGCGTGGCGGTTATAAAAGTGGGCGCGGCCACCGAAGTGGAACAAAAAGAAAAGAAACAAAGAATAGAAGACGCGCTGTCCGCCACCAAGTCAGCCGTGGAGGAGGGGATAGTCGTGGGCGGCGGGGTGGCTTTTATTCGCACGCTGGGCGAGGTGGAAAAAGTTGTTGATCGCAACACTCAAAAAAAACTGGCCGACGAACAAGCCGGCGCGGAAATAATCTTGAGAGCTATTCAAGAACCCTTAAAACAAATCGCTTATAACGCCGGGGTGGATGGTTCGGTGGTGGCCGAAGAAGTTAAAAAGAAATTAGGCAATATCGGCTATAACGCCGGTCTGGATAAATATGAGGACTTGGTTAAAGCCGGCATTATTGATCCGGTTAAAGTCACACGGTTAGCCCTGCAAAACGCCGTCTCCATCGCTTCCATGTTATTGACCACCGAGGCCGTAGTCACTGATATTCCCGAAAAGAAACAGTCCGCGCCTATGGGTGGCGGGATGGGAGGGATGGAGGACTACTAACACAACACCAATACACAAATAAAAACTAATGACGCGAATAATAAAGAATTTATTAGTGTCATTCGCGAGTAATTAGCGTATTAGTGTTATAATATCTTCATGGATATAACAACTTGGATTCTCATCAGTGTCGGTGGCGTAATTATCCTTTGGATCATCTACGCTTTTAATCGTTTAGTAACTTTGCGTACTCGCATAGACGAGGCCTTTTCCGATATTGAAGTTCAGTTAAAACGCCGCTACGATTTAATTCCTAATGTGGTGGAAACGGTTAAGGGCTATCTGACTCACGAACGGAGCGTTCTAGAAAATGTAACTAAAGCCCGAACTCAAGCCATGGGAGCGCAGACCGCTACCGAACACACTCAAGCCGAAAATGCTTTAACCGGCACTCTCAAGACATTATTCGCGGTAGCCGAAAATTATCCCGATCTAAAAGCCAACGCCAACTTTTTGGATCTGCAGCGGGAACTGGCCGACACCGAAAATAAAATTCAATCAGCCCGCCGATTTTACAACGGCAATGTGCGCGACCTTAATGTGACGGTTCAATCATTTCCCTCCATGATTATCGCCGGGATGTTTAATTTCAAGAAACGAGAATTTTTTGATCTAGAAGACAACTCTCCGGCACAGGAACCGGTAGCGGTGAATTTCTGAATTCATCCCGAGTGAAGCCGCTCGGCTGACGAGGGATTACATTATTAATTTCATGGCCAGTATCTATACTCATAAGGACTCTAATATAAGAAAAACTTGGCTGTTGATGGCCGTGTTTTTTGGCATTGTGATCGGTATCGGCTGGA
>ERZ1292632.4186-Hain-H43-01um-R2-4186-length-10501-cov-22_pt1 | contig 10501 bp, 23 predicted proteins | sample MGYA00564407_ERZ1292632 | MGnify/ENA primary metagenome ERZ1292632 (study PRJEB36523, sample SAMEA6512637) | groundwater metagenome | collected 2019-01-08 | study: AquaDiva: Metagenomics assemblies of 32 groundwater samples | reverse complement strand
CGAATTTTTGGTTCATTACACCACGAACCATCGCCTAACCTATGCGACCACCAATGCTTATCTCCCTTAGTTATCTTTTTGAATGCCACATCGTGAACTTGGCAGTAGTGTTGCTCCGTTGGTGGTATTATACTACTTTTGTCTTTCAATGGCTGTGTTAGGGCTTGTGGTGCGTCTGATATGTGCTTTTTGGCGATGTCCCCCGATGCTGTTGAGCCATCGTCATCTTCTTCCGATGCTACACAGAGCATTGCCGACATAGCGTAACGCCTCTTATAAGTTAGTGCTGACCCTTCGCTCTGTGGGGCTTGGTCTTGGACACCTACATATAATTCACCTGATAACCATTCGCCTGTGCGGTGGCTCAGTAAGGTTTCCAAAATTGTGTTCCCCTCTACTAACTTAGTTGATTGTGTTATCGCCAAGCCATTATCCGAAAGACCTTGTTTGGTAGCTTCAATAACCTCCGACAAGGGGGCATAATTATACTGTTTTCTGCCCTTAGTGGTGTCGTATCCTACCCGCTCTGTTCGTTTAATAGACTTGAAAGCTATCTGGGCTTTTGCTAGTGCTTCGGTTAGGTCTTTAATTGACTCTGATTTTGACATTTCTCCTCCTTTAATTTTTCTCTTTTACAGTTAGCACATAGAGCGACTACTCTTGCCATTTCCTTTTCAATAGGAGTCCCTTTATCGGGTTTCGCTCCACAGTAAGTAAATAGCTCACTGCGTGCTATATGCCACCTCCCACCCCGCCCCACTGCGACTACTTTTACTAACATTTCTCCTCCTTTATTTATCCCATAGAGACGGCTTATCTAGTAGCGGACACCACTTTGGTATCTTGCCCCATATACGCTTTATTTTCTTTGTTGTTTTCATACATACCCCTTCAACCACTGTCTCATCAAGAAGGTGAGGGCAGTCCCCGCAATGATTGTAGACCGATACTATCGTTTCTATTTTAGCCATATATCCTTCTCTAATTCTATACTTTTACTGTCCAGTTTGTCAAGCAGTATTTCGTCTAAAGTGTCCTCTAGGTGTTTCTCAACAGCGTCTCTGTGTAGTTGTTGTTCCCACTTTTCAAATCTATCCATCTCTATCCATCCTCTTATACCATACAGCTTTCTTCTCGCAGTTGCTACACAAAGCATTATCCGTTTTCATAAGATAGAGATTGTTGTCCACTATGGCAACATACAACTCATCTCCCTCTAGGCTAATGGCACGATAAGCACCACCTAGATGGTTGCCACACACCTTACATTTACTCATTTTATTCTCCTTTATATTCCTTGTGCATCTCTTTTTAATTGCTCAAGGTGTTTATCGCAAAGCCAAATCGCAATTCTTAAAAGGACTACTTGGTTTGAGGCGAAGACTTCAGGCTTCGTCCAGTTGTCCTCCAGACCGCAAGCGGTGCAATAGACATAAGGTTTTCTTCGTGTCCGTCTTACTCTCAGTATTTTCATTTTTTTATTATTCCCTCCTTTACAGTCCAGCTCTATCCATTTTAATACCACTTACCATCTTTTTCCAAGCGTCCCTATGCATTAGCCAATGATTATGATATTCAGTAAGTATTTTCCTCAACTTCCTTAAATATCTCCTTAATAATAGCATCCATTACTTTCTGGTCGGCTTGGAGTTGGGCTTGGGCAATAACTCTGTCGTATGGCTTAACGGAGCGATGGAGGCGCTTTACATCATCAAGGCTATCCCAAGCACTGTTTATCTCCTCATCACTTATTCTCTTTAATTCTGGCATCTTCTTTCTCCTTTATTTTTCTTTTGGTATCTCCTGTCTTATCGGCTTATATTCAAGGCAGATACAATTATAAACTACAACTTGATATATCTTCAGGACATTACAATTTTCTTTATGCTTACAGGAATGGCAAAGGGCTTTATATTTCATCTTCTGCCTCTTCTACCTTCTTATAACCCATTTTGCGATTGTAATCCACCTTATGAGCCACCCAGCACCAAAGGCAAGACAGGCAGTAATCAATGTTTCGTGATGCACAACTTGCGTCCATTCCCAACTAGCGTGAGCAAAGAGTTCCTGATGTAGTATTCCCGAGATACTGAGACCTATAAAAAGAAGCCCTAGTTTCATTTTAGCACCTCTCTAAAGAAATGTATCCATACTAGTTGGTCAGGGTCATAGCCCTTTCGGGGGTGTAGCTTTTCCCAGTAACTCTTAAACTTATCTAGGTTATCAAAGCCTTCATCACGAAATAGTATAATGCCAACTGCCCACAAGTAGTGATGGTCTACCCCTGTTAATTTATACTTCCTCCCATCAATCTCAAAGGTATCTCCTATTTCACCATATCTACGGGTGCGTGAGGTGCAAGTCTTGTGTCCTGCTAAAATCAGCTTCTTCATTTCAGGTCGGAAGGGTAGGTTAATGTTCATCTCTTGCCCCGAGTATATCCTCTTTAGCTCTTGAAATTGCATCTCTAACTCCCACCATAAGTTCCTCTATAATATAGATATCTTCTGCTTCTTTAGCTTTCCAGCCCCTCTTGTAGGCTATATGCTCCTTGTCAGGGAATACCTGACCAGTAGCCTCATCAACTATTTCTTCTGGGTATGGGTTGTTATACATTTAGTCCTCCTTATGTTTAGGGCAATAGCCATATACCGTATCGCCACTTTCATAAACCTCTGCTCCCTCGTCTGTGTCCCAGCCCTCTGGCGTTTTTCGGGGTTGCCATTCTATAGGGTCGCCCTCATCTTCTTGATATAAATAAATACTAACCCGTGGACTGATTACCTCACATTCACGGCATTGAATATAGATTTTAGCACTGCCTTTAAGTTTCATTTTATCTCCTCCTTAATTTATCCCATAGAGACGGCTTGTATGGCTGACAAGTAAAGGGTCTCATCTGATATTCATACTCCCTTTCATTAGCCTGTCTCTCCGCTTCTTCTGCCCGGCAACTTCGGCAGGTATCAGGATGAGACCAGAGGCATTGGTTACATAACATCTTTACCCTCCGCTTTGGCAACTACTCGTCTAGCTTTTTGATATTCAGGGCTATTATAGGCGGTAACATCAATTAAGTTTTTCAGTGCTTGATATAAATCAGGTGCTGCCTTATGTAGTGGGCAACGCTTTAGTTCGTAACCGCAATTTACTAGCTCGTTTCTCCAAATTTCACAACCGCAAGAAAGCCTTGTAATCAATTCCATTTTATTTACCATCCGCTTTAGCTAGAATTTTAACAATAATCTGTCTATAAACAGGGTCAATATCGCCTAGAGATAAACTTTTTAATGCCTCGTATAACTCTTCGGCTACTGTCATTTTCGCAAGTCTATCTTCTTGGGATTTCTCAGTTCCAGCCAAGCGGATTAGATATTGCCTATTCTTCGCATCCCATTCAATAAAGTTTATATTTTGTTGTGGCATAATTTCCTCCTTTTTAGTTAAGACACTCCTCTTTACAAGGGCTTTGAGTTCCTTGTTCAGACACCTTTTACAATTTGATTGCTCGTCTGTGTATTCAAGCGAGAATGACCTTGTATGGCTCATACAAATTGGCTTTCCTTCATTACCAATTATGTGTCGCTTGAAGTTACTGTTTTCATTCGTGTATCCTGATATGACATAAGCCACTTTCACTTTTTCCTCCTCCTTTTTAGTTAAGATACCCATGACCGGGCGGGACTATGTTATTTTACCCTTTTAATCTTTGGGCGACAGTTTTTACTGCTTCCCGAAGTTCCAGTTCCTTTTGTGGCGAGAGGATGCGTTCCTCTATGTAGTAGAGGGCATTCATACAAGCAACTGTTCGTGTTACCTCCCGACTGCGATAACTTTTGCCTTCTGCTTTTAGCTTTTTTAGAGTAGCTCGGTATTGCTCTTTTTCTCTAACAACAAGGTCTAGTATTTGCTCCGATGATAATAGTTTCACCTACTCATACTCCTTTCGTCCCGCCCAGTCATAGATGCCTTAACTCGCTACATTCTTCATCGTGTAGCCTGTCCTTTTGCTTCTTATTCTTTTGTTAAGGTGCTTATTCTTTGTGGCCTCTAATTTAGCCAGTTGTTTTAGTTCCCGTTCCTTTTGTCGCCAGCCTTTACATTTAGCCGTCATCGCTGTCTCTTGGTGTTTAGTTGGCTGGTGTGAGCCGTCATCGTATAGCCGTAACATTGAGTCCCCCCGCTTGGCCGTCATCAAGAAGGGGTGTATCATGGCCTTGCGTGCTTTGTAGGAGTCCTTGCGGTATCTAAAGTTATAATAGAGTTTATCACGGGTAGCGTATCGCAGGTCAGTTTTAACTTGACGGGATTCTTCCCTTCTCTTATTTAATTCTACAATATCAGTTAGTGTTTGCTCAGTCATCTTATACCTCTTAGCCTATTAGCGTTACTCAAGGGACGCCCCGTGAAGGCTAGGCTTGTGTCCCTCAAGGGGTAGTTGGTCAAGCCGTAGCTTGAATTCTATCCCCTTATATTTTTAACTCCACCTTGCGGTGGGCTAGTATCCGATTGGTTCGGGACGGTAATCCTTTTACCCGCTGAGTGCAAGGTAGGCGGAACTCAGTAAGACCATCCAGCTATCGCTCCAGAGCTTCCTTTCACTATGATAGCCCGTTATCTTTTGACCACTACATACGATAACACTTTGTAGCTAAGTCTAATTGGAGTATGAAGTGTAACAGTCTAGTTTAATTTAATCTTATGCGCACTCTTATTAAATTATTCTGTCTTGTTGTCTAGTGTTCTCCTTTCAACTGTCTATACTGTAGCATACTTCCTGATATACTGCAAGCCCACTGGCGGTTATTGGTGCTAGTTTATTAGCTTTACTACCTCGCACTACATCCCACTACCTCTTCATCTTAGCCATTATCGCCATTTTATTTCTTTTACTCCCTTTGCGATATTTAGTTGCCCGGTGGCACTTCACGCACAAAGTCTCTCCATTAGAGACAAGTAGCCGCAATGCTCTATCTTTTAGTATATGATGAGCCTCTAGTCCGTTCACACCTTGTTTTAGCTCACCGTGAAAGCCACACCATTGGCAAACGAATTTATCCCGGTGTAACACAAAGTATCGCCAGACGGCGTGGTTGGGTGCTTCTTTGGGTATTCTTATATATTTAATCATCTGCTTTACTGTAGCACCTTTGGGCAGCTTTGTCAAGCTGATTTGCTACCTATTTGACAATTAGGGAATAGGGTGTATAATAACAGTATGAAGGGAACGATAATAAATGGCTACCTCAGATTATACTGTAAGATTTTCGGAATTGAGCCCCCGCCTAAGCGCTGTCGGGTATGCGGTGGTGAGCTGGATAGTAAATATAAAATGAGGCATTGTGGTCATCTGTGTCTTGATTGTTATCGGGCCCGCCTATTGACTTTATCCGAATAGAATATGGTATAATGTATGTATGGGGATGAATGCTCCCGGCTGATAAATCCCAGTCAGGCAAAAACGGGAGCAGATATAAACAGGGGGATAGAAAACCATTACCCTCTTAAAATAGACGCCTAGATTTTGATTGTGGTGCGTCAGACCTATCTGCCAAGAGTAGAAAAGGAACTTAAGCCCGTGAAAGCGGACTTTTGCAAAAAGAGGGGGCGGGGTAGTTAGCCCCGCCCCCGTCAGTTGCCCTCCTTTCTTATACGGTAAAATCAGTGCCGAACTTTAGCCCATCATATACCATCTCTTCGGCTATTTTCTCGGCGCACCTCCAATCGCAGGCTATCTGACTTCCCGGTAGTCCTTGCCACTGCCAGCGTTCAAAGTGGCAGTTCTCATTTACCCATGCAAGGGCTTTTGTTGAGATGACTGTTAGTATTCTCATTCTATTCTCCTACCCTGCCTGCCATACCGGTCAGGACTTATAGGCTCTATCTAGACATTTTGGGCAGATTGCCGATAAGGGCTCTTTGGTATCTTTTGTTTTGAATACTTCCCACTGCCATTCACTACCACAATGCGGGCAGACGCACCGCCATAACTTCTTGATAAACTTGTCTTTTGTAAATTGGCTTAAATCAATTTTCATTACCTTGCCTCCTTTGCTCCCGTTTCGGCTTCAAAGACCGTTCTATTACAGGACGGATTATTACAGTAGAACCAGTTAGGGTATTTTTTACTCTTGACTTTCTTGGCGGTTTTGCCACAAGTTGGACATCTCATTGTCTTTGCCCCCTTGCTATTAAGATTTAGTATTCTTTAGAAATAGATTTAACAAAGGAAGGATTAGCTAATAGGTGCGGTATGGCGTTAGCAACTTGTTGAGCGTGTTCAGCACACAATACGCTAGGTAAGTTGCTAGGCCGTTGCCATCGTTCTTTGTTACATCCCTTTACTTTGCATTTCATTGCCTTGCCTCCTTATTGAATAGGGTCTTACCTTCCCCGCCTTACCATTATGATTTGCTTAAGCTTTCACTGATGTGCTACCATATTTGTAGCCACTTGCTATTGTTTTGCCGTTAAGACTGATACGAAATCCTTGACCCTCGTCCCTAACAGCTACCTCTATTAGATTGCCTAGCCCATCAAAGGCTTTAATATCGGCACCTGTTAAGTTGGTAAAGTTCTTATCGTGGTATTCTTCTATCCCACGCTTGGTAAAACCTACATTAACCCTTGCCTTCATTGCTCACTTCCTAATTTTATTTAGTAAGGCGGGGCGGGTAAAACTCTATTCGTTTGTTAAGGTGCTACACATACAATAGCACACTTCAGAACGCTTGTCAAGTAGTTTATGTAAAGTAGCGAAAATATATTTTACAGTGATAAGATAAGTATCTATGGAAGTCAAGACTTGCAGCAAGTGCAAAATACAGAAACCTTTAATAGAGTTCTATCCGCATAAAAGAGACGGGTATCGGGCAGAGTGTAAGGATTGTGGGAAGCAGTATGCCCAGAGTGATAAAAGAAAGGAGCAGGTGAGGCGTTCCCGATGTAGCGGAAGTGGTAAAGAAGCAAACCGACGGTATGCTCAGTCAAAGAGGGGTAAGGCGGCGCACAGGCGGTATCGTCAATCTGAGAAGGGGAAGATAAGCCAGATGCGTGTTCTGGTAAGCAGACGCTTAATAGCTGGATGTGAGAATACATTAACGCATGACCAGTGGCAAGCGGTTCTTAAACAATATAAGAACCGATGTGTTTATTGTGGGCGGAAGGTTAAATTGACTGTTGACCACATTATACCGATTAGTCTAGGCGGAACACATACGAAGAAGAATGTTTTGCCAGCTTGTATGGATTGTAACATTGCTAAATCAAACCGACTTTTATTGATAGCAATGTTGAGTATAGCGAAAAGTAGATAAGTATCGGGGGAGCAATAACTTCTAATTGCCTACAGCCATTAACGCTACGGCTTGATGCCGTTCCAAATAATATAGGTTAAATATAAGAATAATATAATGAGAGGATATTAAACAAGCGTGCCATTCCAAAAGGGTCATAAACTAGCTACAGGTAGACCTAAAAAGCGTATAACTGTATTAAAAGAATTCATCCAATCCCATCCTATGGCTTACGATGAAATGCTTGAGATACTTTACGAGCTTGCTACCGGTAAATCTGACCGTGAAGCTGCTCAGTATATTTGCGATAGACTTAAAGGGCGCCCTCACCAATCTATAGACAATCGTATTAGAGCTGAGATAGTAGTAACGAACGCAGACTATACTCTAGCGTTAGAAGAGGCCCGTGCTTACGAATTAAAGCTATTAGGAGTGAATAATGCCATACAAGAACTTGGAGCAACAGAAGAAAGCGAACAAGGAAGCCAGCCAGAGACAGCGTGATAAACAAAAAGGTATGACGCCAGAGGGTATGACGGGCAAGGGTATGACGGAAGAATGGTATCCTAATAAAAGGACAGATAATCAAGGTCAACCTATTATCCCCGTTAAACTATCAGACGGTCAACAGTGGTATCCTAGGAACCCAGAGGGATTAGCGTCTAACATCATAGAGGATATAGAAAGAGCAGGGAAGATACACGGGGACACTGAGGCACGAATGTCAAGGGCACTTAAATACAAAGAGTGGGTAGACAATGGGAAACCTCAGTCAAAGTCTATACGCTTGGACAACGGGTCATACATCCACATCAATAAATTAGTTGACCCCCACTGGCGTAGTCTTTTAACCTATCTTGTAAAGGAAATGAGATACCCTGACGGATTAAGAGTAGGCATACAGGGACCGACAATAACAGAAGTCAAGGAATTACTACAGGTTACTGCTTAAACAGGCTGTAGATAGACTACAGGAGGTCTGGTGAGGGAAGTGGCTTGGACTTGCGAGTTAGAGGTGTTAAGTAGTATTAACACTCGCTGAAAATTACAAGTATTATGGACTTTAAACTTTATGTCAACTGACGCAGAAAAAGCATTAGAACTATTGAAATGTCAGGAGAGTTTTGGCTATTTCCTAAGATACTGCAAAATTGTTAAACCACCGACTCTAAATGAAATAGGCGGAGTTATAGACTTCAAACTATCCCCACATCTAATAGAATTCATAAATGTTCTAAAAACTAAACCCTTAATAGATTTAATCAAGTCAAGACAAATCTGGTGTTCAACTACAATCGCTATTTATACCTTATGGCAGATGTATAAAAAGGGGTCTTCGTGGATTTTCTTTTCAAGGGGGGAAAGAGAAGTTATAGAATTATTAGCCAAAGCGAAGCGAACTTATAACTTATTACCAGACTTCCTTCAATTAAAACTAGTTAATAATCCAGCTACTGAGATGGCTTTTGACAATTACAGTTCTATTAGGGCGTTTGCTGCGACAGAGGCGTCAGGTATTTCCTTCACCGCTTCAGGAGTTGTGAATGACGAATGGGACTACCACCCTTATGCAGAGCAGAACTTTCTAAACTCCAAACCTACAAGAGACGCTGGTGGGCAGTTTATCGGGATGACAACAGTTGATATATTAAACCCTGATACTTTAGCCAAGTCCATCTTTAAGGGCGCTCCCCAGAATGGATTTACACCATTGTTTTTCCCATACAATGTGATAGAAGGAAGAGACGAAAAATGGTATGAGGCAAAGAAAAACGAAATCCCCGAAAGAGAACTTGCCAATTTAACGCCCGAACTCTATATGCACCAGAATTACCCCCGTTCTATAGAGGAGGCGTTTTCAGCCCCCCAGACGGTTTCAGCGTTTGATACGAATTCTCTATCCCAAATGATGGGGGATGTTAGAAATCCGCTAAGTGAAGAATGGTATAAAGTCAACGCTCCTGAGTTAGACCGTAATATAGTAAAAATCTATAAACCCTTCTCTATCGGAAATTGCTATATCGCTGCTTCGGATACTTCTCACGGAGTAGGTAAAGACAATTCGGTTACCGTAGTGATGAATACCAAAATGGGTGAAATTGTTGCTGATATTATGAACCCTCTTTTAAGACCCGAAGAACTAGCGTGGCACAGTGTTAAGTTACTTGCACATTATAAGAACCCTAAATGGTATCCCGAAAACAACGAGTGGGGAAGAACTGTTATAACCAAAGCACAGGAATTGGGTTATACGAACTTTGGGTATGAGACTGATAAAAAGCTAGAAGGACACGAAGGTTGGCATAGTGGGGAAAAGACAAGGTTTGAACTATTTGGAGCTTTAATCCCTGCAATAAATAACCGTCAGATTACAATTTATAACAAAGACGGACTCAAACAATTTTCCGATATTATAAGAAACTCTAACAAGAACGGGCGGATAGAAGCTATGGGGGGAAGACATGACGACTATCCTATTGCTGTAGGAATTTGTTTGGCAAGGAAAGGTGAGGTGGGAACAACAGAATGGAATCCCCCAGTTATAGAATCGTTACACTTCACTAAAAGAAGGGTCTATGCCAGAGTTAGGTAAAGAAAGATGAAAGAATACAAACCTACCGAAGATGACATAAAAGCATTAGATACTTATTGCACCAATAAGTATAGCGGTATTAAGGGGAAATTGAAGGATGATGAGACATACTATGAACTTAATTTCCTAGATAAACTGGGGCTTCCTGCTGAGTTCGCTGGCGAGGGGACTGTTCTCCCAACGGCAAGGGATATGGTTGATGCCTTTGTTGACAATATAGATATTGCCAATGCGAGAGTTTTTGTAAATCAAAAAGGAATAACCAAAACTGCTGGTGAGGAAGCCGAGATGCTGCGTAAGTTTTATCTCGGAATGATTTATAGAACCAATGTTGAGTCTCCGATTTCCCCCTGGAGAATAGCAGCTAAACACTACGCCTTACACGGGATAGCTTATTTGAAAACAACTTGGGACGCTGATATGTGGGCTGATAAACCCGAAAAGAAAGACGGGGAGGATGATGAGAAATACAGTGAGCGCCTAGCGGAATGGCAAGGGACTACAAGTTTAACAGTCCCGATTATAATTCAAGCAGTTAATCCCTATAATGTTATGCCCGACCCCGACCACTTAGAACCACAGTATGTTATAGAGAAACACGACCGTCTGGCTT
>ERZ1292632.4184-Hain-H43-01um-R2-4184-length-10507-cov-4_pt1 | contig 10507 bp, 8 predicted proteins | sample MGYA00564407_ERZ1292632 | MGnify/ENA primary metagenome ERZ1292632 (study PRJEB36523, sample SAMEA6512637) | groundwater metagenome | collected 2019-01-08 | study: AquaDiva: Metagenomics assemblies of 32 groundwater samples | reverse complement strand
CGAAGTCCCCAGGAATCTTGGCCTTGCTGAAGAGGGCAGACCCTTGCTGGAAGATACCGATAAGATTGAGGAAATTGGAGAGTCCTATTCCTCCTTGGCCGAATCCGCCTACTTGTTGTCCGGGGAGACCGCCTGCTTGGAAGGCGCTAGCACCGACTTGGGTCCTGAATGGTTGGACAGCGCCACCTGTACCAACTAAGGGGGCCTCTAGTCCCTCAAAGCCAGCTTGGAGGGCAGTTCCAGCCTGTGTGCCGGTTGAGCTAAAGATACCAAGGATACCCTTGGCCCAACTGACAACCGAATTTGCCGCTCCCTCTAGACCTCCCGTGATTCCTGTTTGTAGGAATCCACCAGCCTTCTGGCCCAACCCCTTCATATTGAGGGTGAAGTCCTCATCGAAGCCGAGTTTCTCCACGAGGGACTTGGCTAGGCCACGCTTAATCTCCTCGAAGATGCCATCCCCAATACCCTTGTACCAGTCCTTGAAGGTGCCCTTGCCTTTGCCACCTAATGCATCTATGGCCTTCTCGATAGAGGATTGGAAGACATTACCGAAGTTGATGGTAACCTCACCGGCCTTCTTGAGAGTGGCAAGCTTGGCCTTCAGAATCTCTAAGTTATGCGATTCGACCAGTCCCTCTCTCTTTGCATCAGCAAGTCGCTTAGACCCTTCTTCTAGGACTTCCCGTGCTTTCTCCGCGGTGAGTCCATACTTCTCTGCATAGTCCTCTGCGGAGAGAGCAAGGCCAGCCTCGACCTCGGCTATCGCATTGGTGGTAGCTAGAAGTTTTTGGCTCTCGAAATTTATGTCACTAAGGAGTTGTTTTCTGGCCAGAGCCTCATCGGCGTGAGCACGACCCCATATCTGGTCAACCCCTCGTTGGGAGAGGTCTCTTTCAAGGTCCAATTTCGCATTGGCAAATCTCTGCTCCTCGTCAATAATGTCAGCTTGCTTTCCTCGTTTGGTAAGAAGGAAGTCTACCCTCTTGACCTCAGCTTCTACCGCCGCAGCATTATGGCGGTCCGCTTCCTCTTCCAAGGCAATCTTCCTAGCCGTAAAGTCCTGGAGACTATTCAATATATAGTGGACCTTCTCGTCATGCCGAATCTTCTCGGCCTCTGCGAAGTTGCCTAGGCGCTCTTGGAGTTTTGCCTCGGCATTCTCCATGGAATGCCCCACCCTATCGGCACGTTGCATGTCCTCTAGGGCAGCCTGGTCCTTTGCGGCACTTGTTGCCGCTATTCTGGCCTTCGCTCTCTCGTCATCCCTAATGTGTTGGGCATCTTCTACCCTCTTCTGCTCCGCTAGTACCTTCAGGCGGGCTTTCCCCCCGAGCTTTACTGCATCTTCGACTTTATCTATACCAAATCTCTTCTTCAGACGATCCTGGAACTTCTTCTCCTGCTGAGCAAAGGCTTCGTCTATTTTCACCATCCTCCCTGCGATATCAGCCTCAATACCCTTTTCCCGTAACCCTCCTGGTGTCTCTCGGAATGCTCTCAGACGGGCTGCTGCAACCTTCGCGTCCTCTTCCAAGTCCTCCCTGATTTTTTCCATCTTCTCTAGAGCCTCTCCAATCTCCTTACCAAATCCAGCAAAAGCAGACTTGGTGGAATCCTTGAGGATGTGCATCATATTCAGGAGTGGGGCCAATCCCTTGACTATCTTATCTAAGGCCGCTACAGCTTCAGGGCTCAGGTCTGTGAACTCGCGCTTTGCTGCCTTTACCGCCTCCTCAACCCCCTTGAGACTGAGTTGATTATTGTGGAGAAGATAATCTATCTGGGCACTGACAACCGCTTGCTCTTCGCCTGTGAGTTTGAGAGGCTCAAGGTTCTTTATAATGGTCTTCCCAATCTCCTCGTAACTCTTATTCAGCAAGGCGATGGTCTTTGCTATATTCCCAGCGTCGTGCGCGTCGGACATCTTCTTGACGGCACGGGCTACCAAACCCAAGGAGGCAGCCGTCTGAGGAGCTTGGCGCTCAATTTCCTTCAGTTGGGCTATTGCACGGTCAATCTTCGCCAATTCTTCGTTCGGGACAGTGAGTATCCCTGGTCCTTGGGCGAAGACATCGGGGGCCACAAGCTTCCGCTGCAATTTTAGGAGTTCCAGTTGTTCTCGAAGAGCTTGCCCCTCTACCAGCTTGGTCAAGTCAGCCGGCTTCCCTTCAATTGCTGCCTTACGGAATGCTTCAATCTCCTTTGTGAACTGGGGGAAACGGAGGGTGCCCCGCAGGGCCGCGTTATTCAGTTCCTCTAGGGCCAATACCATGTCATAGCTATCCTTTTTTACAACCTTGATGGTGGCAGCGGCGGAGCGGAAGGCGGCAGTAAACCCAAGTACGGACTCCTCGTCTCGGGCAACGATTTCAACGAAAGACCGACCGAATTCCTCTAGTTCTCGCTTTTTCCCTAGGTAATTGCTTACTGCAACTACGGCAGCCCCAATAGCCGCAGCAGCAAGTACCCAAGGTTGGGTAATTGCCACACCAAACGCTGCCAGCCCGGCGAGTCCGGTGCCTCCAATAAGCAATCCTGCCAGTAGTGAGTGGAACTTCTCAACCGGCCCGAGAATCAATTTGAATACCTTGAGCACACTATATAGTGACAATGTTAAATCCTGACCAATACTGATACCCAGGTTTTGAATCTGGTGCCGGGCAATCTCCGTTTGGGCTGAGACGGATGACTGAGCAATATTCATGGCTTCCAGGGCTGCTCCTGCCTTGCCAATCTTCCCTCGCAAGTCCTCTATGGCCTCTGCCATACGGACAGCCACAGCAACGGCAGCGCCTCCACGGATACCAAAGGCTCGGAAGGATTCAGCTACCCCGAACCCTTGGGCACGGAGGATTTTGAACACCTCAACGATATCGGTGGTAATTGGGGTAATTCGTTCTAAAGGAATACCTAGTTCTGTAAAGACTTTCTTGGCCTTCTCGGAGGGGGCTATAAGGTTGTTCAGGATGTTACGGAGGGCAGTCCCCTGAGTGGACTCCTTGAGTCCTTGGTCCGCTAGTACGCCTGTGATAGCGGCAAGGTCTTTGAAGCTAAGGCCGGCGGCAGCAGCGGCAGGGCCGGCCAAGTTGAAGGCGGTATTCAGACCCTCCACGGTGGCCCGAGAGCGGTTGACTGTGGAGAGGAACACGTCGGCAACTTCATTGGATTGCTCGCTACTGAGGCGGAAGGATTTGAGGGTTGCCGTGAGGAGCTTGACCGATTCATCCATACTGGCAGCACCACCAACCGAGAGCCGGACTACCGCATCTACCGCCCCAATCGACTCACTCGCACTCAACCCCGCCTGGGCGAGTAACTGGAAGGCTTTGATAGCCTCAGCAGCAGAGACGACGCTGGTACGGCCAATCTCTCGGGCCTTCTCTCCGACAAGGGCCATTTCTGTGGCAGTAGAACGGCTGATGGCCTGTACTTCTGCCATGCCCTTATTGAACTGGAGGAATCCTCGGGTGGCCTCCCCAATAAAGCCAGTGACCTTACTCCATATCGTCCAAGCAATCTGGAAGCGGAATAGAAGGGCAGTAACATTAATCAGCCCATTCCGCATGTTCCCGAAGAACCGTTGGAGGATAGGACCAACATTCTGCATCCCCATGACACCGCCATGGGTTGCCTTCAGTTCTTTTGTCAGCCCCTGCCAGCGTTTCAAGTCTTCTGGAGTTGGAGGCTCAGGGAACATTACATCTCCCTTTACCCCTCCTGTTAGTTTGAGCCCTTTTAGTCCTTCTTCCTTCCCAAAACGCATGGAGGTAAGGATAAAATCCTTTGCTATATCGTTTGCTCTCTTAGCAACTGCCTCTAGACTTTGAGTGGGCTTAGCGAGTGGGCGACGGACTCCAGTTCCTATGGCTCGTAGGCCATCAATGGTGCGTTTGAGCCAATCCTTCTGCACCATCTCATTGACTTCTGTGGCCTTCTTTGCCGCCTCAGCGATTCTCGTCTTCGTGGCCGTCGCTTGTTTATCAACAGCGGCCGACATGGCATTGACGATTTGAGTGTCCGCAGCCTTATCTGCCTTCACCTGAGCAGTGGCCCTCGCCTTGTCTGCCTTCATCTGAGCCGCTGTCTGGGCTTTCGTCGCTGCGACTCGCTCATCCACCTGTTGTGCCATCGCCCGAACAATCATGGTGTCGGCGGCCGTATCCAATTTGGCTTGCCGGTCCTGTATTATCTTGTTATTCCGTGCTGTTGCTAGTACCTGCTCCTTCTCCCTGTCTAATCGCCATTTATTGAACTCAGCAAAGACCCCCCACCATTGCTTCTCAGCCCATGGCATCTTCTCGGGGAATCCCCCACTGACAAATGGCGGTGTGCTGGAAGGGCCTCCGCCTCTAGTGCCACCTCCACTTGTACGAGGAGCACCTCCTGTAACAGTAGCACCACCAGTACCACCAGCCCCTAATCCTTGCTGGAGTCCCTTAATCCTCCGGAGGACTTGTTCCGCTTCCTTCAATCCATTGACGAATTGCTGGATGTCGCTGAGAAGCGATATAGATAGGCTACCGAGATTACGAGTTCCCGGCATCAGCTACCCCGATTCACCTTGATACCCAGCCCTTCCATTCCTGGGGGAATCCCATGGGCAAGGTTACTTACATCCGTACTATCGTTCTCCTGTATATCGGATTCCCCTTGCTTGAGGGTTCGGGCTTGGCGCTCGTACCGGCGGCCCACGGCGGAAATCATCATATCGACCTGACGCCGCGTCATGTGGTTCAGTACGTACTCTGTAGTCCACCCGTATTCACTGCCAAGGATGTCCAAGGTCGTTGTGAGCCCCCTACCGGCTAGGTCAAAATCCCCTGGGTCAGACGCCGAATGTGGCCGGCATGCCGCGAGAACACGGCGCCTATCGACTTGCTCTTCGCGGACAAGAAAGGGAGAACTAACCCTAAGAGAGCCTCAGACTCAAAGTTATCGAGGACATATTTCTCGTCCTTTTCCAACAGGGCAGCAGAAATCTTCCCTAAAGCATGGGGAACTTCCTCGAAGACCACGGTCAGAAGGATAGCGATGCTTTCTGCTTGGGTGGTGACACTCTCTATATCACCGGCAGCATTGAGCTTTGCTTTGAGGAGGTCGGACTGGACTATACGTTTCATCACCTCCTTGAGGGCCTCAGTAATGACAATCTCCCGCCCGTAGCATATCTTTGGGACGGGGAGCACTTCTCCATTGATTGTGGTAACCGTCTGCTCATGTAGGACAAAGACCTGCACCTCCTCAGCGGCAATCTCCGCTGGGCTCGGTTCAACTACCGGAGGAACCTCGGGAGTTGCTTCCGGGGTCTCTGTTTTCTCTGCGGTTGCTTTCATACCTTTCCCTTTCATCGGGTTTGACCGCGTATCGTGCGGCAGCCGGGGGACCTACGGGGTCATGCCCCTTCTGTCCCCATCTGCTGGTTGTTAGGCCGGAATATCCAACTGGAGCTGGAAGAGCTTCTCAGTGGCCGCAAGAGCCACACTCGCCCAGTTTGTGTCGGCTAGGACAGCACGGAACCCATACGGGAACTCATGCACATCGTCACCGAAGTTGATTGTGCCTTCGCCCTGGCCATTGGCCTTCCAGATGCGGAGAGTGGCGGTGCCACCGGCAGGCATCTGGTGCGTAAACTGGAGAGCGACTTCCGTCAGGTTGACATCTCCCCCGAATCCATAGTTCGAGCCCGTGACAGTCCCAGCCGCGAACACATCCTTGAGCCGGTCAAGGCTCCATTCAATGCCCGTGGTGGTAAAGGTCACGTCTTCCTGGACTACATATTGCACTACGAGGGTCTTAGGATTCCCCTGGAACACCTCTAGTTTCTGGCGCGTCACGCTCAGTTGTGCGGAGCGGACGAACCCAACATCGGTAGTCGGGGTTGCCCCGGACGGACCAATCTTGAGCACGCCAACACCGAAGCTGATGCGCTTTTTTTCGCCAGCACTTGAATAGTTTAGTGCCATGCGTTACTACCTCCCAATTGATTCACCTACATGGCGGGTGCGACCGTCATGCTGCTGATTCCGCCGCGCAGGGAGACAGGCGTGTAAGCACCGCACCGCTTACACCCCTACGCATTGGCCACTTGTACGCCACTTCCCACCGGAATATGTCGAGATTCCGAGGAGACTTGGTGTAGCTCATTAGTAAACCCACAGCGCCGGCAGGTTGTGGCGATGGCTTCGGGGTCTACAACCCATACATACTGGTCCCGGATACGGATACGGACGTGGGATTTCCCCAGTACGTCCATTCCATACCCCAACAGGTGGGAGCATCGCTTGCATTTCCAAGCAATATCAAGACATTCGGTTGCTGGTTCATGGGTCTCACTGGTCATAGTTTTTCGCCTTTCCGGCATGGTATTTATCCCACATTCTGACAGGCAAAACGCCTGTTGTCTATATGGGATTATCCGATGGCGTAGACGGAGAAAATACTATGGGTGTGGTAGAGGGTTTCGGCTTCTTGGACGGGAACAGTGATGGGTGTAGACCGTGCCCACAGGCACCAGGAATTACTGCCCGCCCGACCCACATATCCCTCTAGGATGGTGGTGGCGGCTTGGTTAATAGCCCAGGATTCGTCCGAATTAGTGGAGATTCCACTGAGGGTCAGGTCAAAATCCGAGATAGGGATGTTCCGTTCCTTGGTTCCTAGCATACGGCGAGAGATGGTTAGGCAGGGGAATACGGCTTCCCCAATGAGGGCTACCTGTCCTTGATATATCCTGCTCCCCACCAAGGAGGTCACAGAGGAATCTGCAAGTAGAGCATTCGCTATATCTTGGAGGATGGTATCCATTAGGTCGTAGCCCTATTGATTGCTGCTTCCACGTGCTTAACTAGTTTAGACCTGAGTGTACCTGATTGTCCATATACTATTTCCTCAATGAATGGGCGGGCAATCATCTTCACGGTCCCGAAATAGACCCAAAAGATATGCCGGTAGGAAGGATTATCCGGAGTCACATCCTCTGGATACCCAACATCCACCCCCAACTCATCCCGAGATTTCCGTACATCAGAGGATTGTAACTTGGTATAGATAGGGCCACTGATACTGAAGTAGTGCTGAACAATAGGTTCCGTACCCCCCAGATTCATCCCTCCTTCAGCGGAGGTGGCTCCTAAGGTGCCGAAGAGGGCTCGACCAGCCCCAGCACTTGGGGCATTGTGGGCAAAGGTAGCCCGAGTGCCTTCAGTATATACCTTGGCACCAGACCCCGGCTTGAAGTAATGCTCTAGGATGTAGGAGGGAACTGTCTGGAAGGGGTAATCAGTAGTGTGGCGTAATTCATCCACATAGGAATCCGCCGCTTCACCCAAGCCATCAGCAACCCCTCGGCGGACCTCTCGTTGGAGACGCTTGAGCCCTGCTATAGCATTGGATATGTCAATTTGCACATCTCCATACTACCGATATTTTAGATAGTTCGCCAGACTGAGTTCTGCGGGACGGGGATATTCCCACACCAAGGCTTGAGGGCCTCTAGGAGGGTGCCAGAACGCTTGGCTGCGTCACTCTTGGGGTCTACGCTCCCAGCAGGAGTCCCAATGAGGAGTTCTGCCCCTCGACGGACAAGTCTGAGTGCCAAGGTATAGCGAGCGGTAAAGAACTCCGGGCACATAGCAAGGGATTGGGCGACGAACTTGTCCCCATCGTCAAATTGACGCTCATGGATTAGGTGATTCCCGAGGGCGAACAATGCCCGCCAGTCATTTGGGTCTTTCTCAAGGATATCCAAGAGCCGTGCCCCATACCGGCGGTTCTTGACCGCTCGCTCCTCTCCCGTGATGTTGATAAACCCCCAGTGGTGGAGGTCCAGGGGAATCTCTATAATCTCTAACTCTGGATGGTCCTTCATGGCTGGTTCAATGGTTTCATGGAGGCGACCATCGTACTGGATACGGGGGTCACGGCGGAAGAGGCGTCCTTGGGCAGTAGTAACAGAAGTCGCCTTCCCGTCTTCCTTCTTCCAGTTCCTGACAGGAAATATATACACATCCTTATTCTGTAAGAGATACCGAGGGAGCAGTACCGGAGCCTGTGGGCCTAAGGTCTCGTCAGGGTCCAAGAACAATATATAGTCCCCAGTCGCCTTGCTGATAGCATAGTTTCTGGCAGCACTGAAGTCACAAATCAGGTGGTCAGGGTCTTTGGCCTTCTCACAACAGGTATAGTGTTCCACACGGATACCGAAGGACTCAGCGAGAGCATCTCCCCCATCCGTAGAGCCTGTATCCACCAGCAAGACCTCCTCAGCGTAGGGTGCCCAATTTCGTAATTGACGCATAACGTCAAACAGCTCATTGTGCATCAGCATGACGACACTGAGGGTGGGATTTGTATAGGGGACTAGGGAGAGGAGAGTCTCATCGGTGAGATGCTGGTAATTGGTTGTGCCTATATGCGCCAGGCTCTTATCTGTATCATTCTCCTGATACCAAGCCTGCTTCTGCTTGGCCATCTCCACCTTGTCATACCCATAATGTTTCACGGAGATGATTTTGGTGACTGCCACGGTATCAGGGGGGATAAACGTGGGAATTCTCCGGCAGTGCTGCATAACGCTCTTTTCGCTCACCGCATGGATATCGCCCCAGCACTGTTCATTTTTGAACAGTGTCCCGAGGTTCATCTTCCCCCAGACACTATCCAACCGGACATGGGTTACTCCTCGCCAGAAGGTATATATAGGGAAACTATATGCCTTGATTTGTGGGTCTACAGGATTGAGGAGTTTCTGGAGTAGTTCTGGGGTCAGGGAATCGGCAATGACCTCATCATGGTCCAAGTTGAGAATCCAGTCACAACCCGTATCCTTGGCCATCCGGATACAGGTATTCCGGTCCACAACTTCGTTGTAATCCGTGGATTTCTTCAGGTACGTAACCCTCCCCCAATAGTCCTGAAGAGGGAGAATCTTATCAATCGGCTCAGTTGAGCGGTCGTCTAAGATAGTGATTCGGTCGGCCAGGTCAGCAGACCGGCGGAGACTATCTAGGAATATGCTATGGGCTTCAACCGTATCTATTTTGACTCGGTAGCAGACACAGAGGCTCCGTTTCCTTGGCCGATACCATTTCCGGTAGAAGACCCCTATATTCTCTACCCCTCCTCTATGGCCTGGAGTCCACTTATCCATGGAGACATGCCCGACATGGTAGATAAAGGCTCTATGGCAGAGTAGACCTTGGAATCCAGCATCTTGGGCTCGGAGTTGCCAATCGTTATCAGTAAAGCCTCCCCCAGGGAAGGATTCATCAAGTTCTCCAACAGCTTCGAGGCATTCTCGGGTTATCATCAGGCAGAACCCACTAAGGGCTCCGGCTGGTCCCCACATACGGGCTTCTCTGGCTAACTTGTCACAGATAACTTGTCGTTGTGAGGCTATGTAGGCTTCTGGGAACCTATCCTGAGGGATTGTTTGAATAGGTAAACCACAGTTTGTATTTGGCCCCATGTACCCCCACTTGATTTCAGGAGCATAGTCCTTGGCATCCCTCCACGCCTCCAACATCCTGTCCGCCCACCCATATCCAGCAATAATGTCATCATTGGTAATGACTATGAAGGCCCCCTTGGCTTCCCGAAGTCCTCTATTGGTTGCTGGGGTATACCCAGGAACCCCATGGTAGACATACCGGATAGGGACTGGAGGATTCACCCTCCCCTCTACATATCCCTTGGTTGGCCCACAGGCTCCCTCATCCCCATTCCCCACCACAATGATTTCGTCTGCTCCTGTAAGCGTCTCAAACAGGGACTCTAGAGCATTGCTCAGGAATGTGACATTGTTTTCCCTCGTTGGGATTATAGCTGAAATGCGCGTATTACTACCCATCCACCCCTCCGCTTTCTTTTACCCTCTACGCAGCGCGAAGACGCTTGAGTGCAGCCTCCGCATGATGAAATTGTGTCCGGTCAAATACCGGATTTGGGTTCTCCACCTCGTACACGTCTTCCCCTACCGTCACTCTATCCCCAATAGCCAGGTCATCTGCATTGGTATACAGAATCAAGGCTGCGGCTAATTGTACCCCACCGGGTACGAGGGCGAATAGGGTTCTGCGTAATGTCGGTTGCCCTAGCCGGCAGGGAAGTGCCGAGTAAAGGGTCGTGGCAGTCGTGGCGGGTTCTCCTGTGCTATATATAGCCTTGGCCGTACACGCAGTCGCGGTCGTACTGGCGCTGGCGACTTGTGTGACCTTAGTCCATTGTTTCGTGCTCCGTATAACTTTTGATGTACCCACAATGACGTTCTCGGTCTGTGGAGTCCCATTCAGTTCCCCCGTAAGAGCTATAGTGACTGGACTGGTGAGTGTGGCTACTTCCAACTGTACGAAGGCGGACTTCCCACTATATGTAGTAATATTGGTAAAGGGGAAGGTTGCCGCGGTGGTGAGGGTATTGCTCAGGCGAGTCACTGCGGCCCGCTGCCCTAAGATACTGACGGGTATGCTCATTTAGTCTTGGTCGGAGATGTCGCGCCGACTATACC
>ERZ1292632.4182-Hain-H43-01um-R2-4182-length-10509-cov-4_pt1 | contig 10509 bp, 25 predicted proteins | sample MGYA00564407_ERZ1292632 | MGnify/ENA primary metagenome ERZ1292632 (study PRJEB36523, sample SAMEA6512637) | groundwater metagenome | collected 2019-01-08 | study: AquaDiva: Metagenomics assemblies of 32 groundwater samples | reverse complement strand
ATAAATACTGATAATGGAGACTTTAAACAATATCGTGGATCTGCCAGTTATGAGTCAAAGATTGAAAGGGGCGAAGATGATATGGTTGAGGGAGTTTCTTCAATGGTTCCAATTAAAGGCTCTGTTGTTGATGTAATTAAAAGATTTGAAGATGGTCTTAGAAGTAGTTTTTCATATGTTAATGCCAGAAATATGAAAGAATATTATGAGAAGGGAAGATTTTGCTTAGTAACAAATGCTGGCATTACAGAAGCAAAGCCACATGGAGTAATTAAATAGGGAGTTTGATATGCAATTTCCAATTATAATTAAATTAACAGAAAAGGAGGTTAATTCATTAATAGTTCAAGAAGTTTTGAGAAAATTAGATATAAAAGATAATAAATCTCATTCGTGGAATATACATTATACTGCAACTAAAAATAATGAACTATTTACAGAAGTAACAATAAAGGATTAAATAATGAGTAGAAATAGCTGAGTAGGTGTCGATTTAGATGGAACATTAGCACATTATGATCATTGGATAAGTGAAAAACATATAGGTGAACCAATTCCGGCTATGGTAGATAGAGTAAAGAGATGGCTTGAAAAAGGTATTCAGGTAAAGATATTAACGGCAAGAGCTATTGATCTAGATGTAGTTCAATTGATCCAAGAATGGTGCTATAAACATATAGGTCAAACTCTAGAAGTTACCAATAAAAAAGATTTTGGAATGTTTGAATTGTGGGATGATAGGGCAGTAAGAGTTGTAAAGAATACTGGAATGCCTTGTTGTAAGCGATACAAAGGAGAAGATGGTTATAGTAGTATGAGAAAATATATTTTAAGTAGTATAGACTTTTGCAACGAAGAAATAAATCTTCCCGGTCGTGATCCGAATAGCAATGTAATTACTGCATTTAGAGAAAGGAAGAGTGCATTTTTAGACATGTTTAATTTTATAGATCATGAAAAGGGAGAATAAATATGTCGAAAGAATATGTTAGACTTGATAACTTAATTTATTCTTTTAATGAATGTGAAAGATCAAATATTATAATCAAAATGAAAAGATTAAATTGGTTTCAAATGATTTGGTATAAATATTTAATGAGGTAAAATATGAGATTAACAGATTTCCCTATTGGCTTTCAGCATTTTAAATATGCAAAAGAATATCTTAATGAGTATGACGGCATTCCTGAAGGTAAGAAGGTAATTATCTTTGGAATTGATGATCAGCAAAATGTAGATATCTTTTATGAGTTTGATGAAGATCTAGACATTCAAGATGAAGTGACAAGACTTTGTTATGAAAATCCAGAAAGTGTCATTTATGTATATCAATTAGAGAATGAAATGTATTTTGAATATTTTGTTCAGATTGATTCTAATAGATGGTATCCAGATGCTAACAAATAAAACGATAGCTAAGAATGAAGCATTATATGAAAAAGGAAATGCTCTATTAAAAGCTGCATATGACTATTGAGAAGAGTATAATAAATCAATAGGTAAATCTGCTGTTGTATGGCTGCAGAATGATAATGGTCATTTTATTTTATTTACAAGATCAGAATATAGAGAAAGAATTATGAGAGAAGTAGATAGAATAAATTTTGATGAAAAACATATGTTTGAGAATCCATTTGGAAAGGATGAGTAATGGATAATATTAAACAAATATTAAGACAGCAAGCCTGAGAAAGAGCCAAGGGTGAATTAAATAGTATGTTAGTAACTTATTATTGAGAAGATAATAGATTTGAAGAAATAGAAAATAGAATCAAAGAATTTATTAAAAATATTGAAGATGATGGTCTTCATGAATAACAAATTAAACTTGACTCTTAGGATTTCATTTCGTATCTTGTAATATAAAAAGGAGTTAAAATAGCTATCAAAAACATTAAAAATTGTCCAAAAAGAGCAATTGAAATTGATCTTACGGGGCCGGATGGTAATGCATATGCTCTTATGGGATACGCTACTAATTTCGCCAAGCAAATAGGTTTAGACGGTAAGGCAATCACTAAAGAAATGATGAGTGGAGATTATGAGCACCTTCTTCAAGTTTTTGAAAAGTACTTCGGAGATTTTGTTACTCTTTATCGTTAAATTGGAGTTTTAGTGAATAATCAAAAAATACTATTCAAAGCAATTGTAGGTTCTCAAGCTTATAATCTTGCTACTGAAGAATCAGATACAGATAGACGAGGAGTATATCTAGAAACTTCAGAACAAATCTATGGTCTTAAAAAAGCCGAACCTTCACACTTTCCAGAAGATCCTAATGATACAACTTATCCTTTTAAGCACTTTATATCTCTGTTAAGTAAGGGGAACCCTAACATTATAGAACTCTGCTTTCTTAGAGATGAGTTTATTGAGTATATACATCCTTTATTTAAGAAGTATGTTATAGACAGTAGAGAGAGATTTATATCTAAGACTTTGGTTAAATCCTATCTTGGATATGCTACTCATCAGATGCACTTGGTAGAAAAGAATGGAAGAGAAAGATATTCTGTCAATAATTATGACGGAAAAGCCGCAATGCATATGGCAAGATTATTCTTGCAGTTAAATAATCTTGTATCTATTGGTGATCCATTGGTATATGTAGATCACAAAGATAAGATTTTCTTAATGAATGTAAGATTGGGAAAGGTATATGCTACATTAGATCATTTTAGAGATCAAGTGTCAGCATGGGAAATTGTAGCAAAGGATCATATCAATTCATCCAAGCTAAAAGATACTGTAGATTTTGATTGGGTTAATAATATGATGATAGAATTTTATAAGGAGGTTTATAATGCTTAGTTGTAATGATATTAGCATAGTGCTTTCATATATTGAATTATGTGAAAAGACAAAAGATTGTGGATTAATATTAGAAGTTGAAAACATGCGTCATTTTGTTCTTAAGCGAGATGGTGTTGTTATTTATCAAGCTACAATGCTTGAATTGATAAAATTATATTTAGTTGGTTATAAGGAGGCATTAAATGTCAAAGCCTAATTGTTATCAATGTGTTCATCGATTAAGTATTCCCGGTGACTGTCATAGTATGTGCAATAATAGAGATGCAAAGGTTACTGGAATGGAACATGGAATTAGAAGTGGTTGGTTTATGTATCCTTTTAATTTTGATCCTGTTTGGTTAGTTAGTTGTGATGGATTTTCAGATAATCCAAATGATAAAAGGCCAGAAAAGGCAGATCCAATTGATATGATTATGTCACTATTAGGAAGGAGATAAATATGCTATATTTTATGCTTTCAATTTTGATCATTGATAGCTTTGTTCAATTTTGGAAATCAAAAACTATGCTTAATAAATGTATTTGGCTCGTTTTTCTTCTATTCTTTTCTTGCTGGATGGGATATTATACACATATGTTTTCTGGAAATTCTTTTATTGATATGAAACCGGGATTTTTATACGCATAAATGAGGAGATAATATGAAAAATTTATTTAATAGGTTTCATGATCGTTTGTTTCAAAAGCTAAATAGATCACTTACTGCAAATGATTTTATTTATATATTTGTTATAATTGGTTTATATTCAATACCAAATCCTTTCGCTCATATAGGAGCATGGTTTTTGGGACTTTCTATTTTAGGAGATTGGTAATGGATAATCTAGTTAAATGGATTGATGAACATAAAACAATAAGTATGTTGGTCATACTTATTATAGCAATATTTTTTTTGTAAACAAAAGGGGGTTTAAGATGAAGAAATGAATTTTAGGTATTTTAACTATGTTGATGGTATCTTGTTCAACCACAAATGATCAAGAAATAAACAATGTAATGCCAACAAGTGATTTTGATGGCGTGTCTGCTCCTGCAACTTTATTTATTAATAGAGGGGCTAATGAACATCATCAAGCGATGAGAGATCTTGCTAGTAATTGGCCTACTTTAGAAAGATTAGCATTAAATCACACTCCAGCAGAACAAATTTATCAAGAAATGCTTGGAAATAATTATGATCTTTGGTTAAATATTCATTCTAATGTAAACAGAGAATTTATTACTACTTCATTAGACAATAATGCTAAAGTTCTTTGCAAAATGATGGATAGATTTGCTGAAACAAGAGAATTATTAGCTTATATGGATGATCATAATTGTAGAACAGAATTTAATGAAGTATTAGTAAGCTCTTATATTGTTTTTACTCAAGAAGATACTAATATTGATATGCCTATGGATGGTATAGATTGGACAGGAGTAGGTGTTATGGATGCATTAGGATTAGCTGTAAGTCCTGCTGGTGCAGTGGCTGTTAGTTCTGGTTGTGTTGTTGGATATGGTCTTAGAATGTTTTTTAATTAAATAAGGAGATTTGAGATGAAAAATTTAATGAAATGGATTATGATTCTTTCTGTATGTGCATTTATCGGCACTGCTCTTGCGGTCCAAGCTCCAAATCTACCAAAACAAGAAACTGTTCAATTAATTAGGCAGGCTGGAATTGATGCTTTTATTTATGAAGTTAATTTTGTTCAAAGAACAGAAGGAATGACTAGAATAGAAGCTAGAGATCATGTGTGGGAACAATGGAATACTGGCTCTGGAGTTCATTATCAAGATATTATGATAAATGCTTGGGTTTGACGCAGTTGATATGGCTATGCAACATTGTTTGCTGGGGGTGTCGCTGTAGGCTATATGCTTTGCTAATTAGTTAGAAATCGACTTGACTTTTACGATTCCTTCTGTTATATTGGTGATGAATCAAAGAGCAGGAGGGATCGATTCATGTTTGGAAAGAAGCGCAAGCCATATCAAATCAAGATTGGTATTCTTGATTCTGCAACAGATAAATTTGTTATTTCTGTAAATAGTGATTTGATTTATAGTAATCGCCGTGATATAGGTTTTTATTCAACTATGTATGCCTATACCTGTGTCACATTTGATACTCGTCAACAGGTGATTGATTATTGTGATAATAAGTATGGCAATGACAATTACGAAATTGTAAAGGGTTAATAAAAATGAAGACTGTTAATGTCAATACTGAGCATCTTTGTTGTCTTGTTTTTGATTGGTGGCGTTTTGTTTATTATAAAACTAAGTATGTTCCCGGCTATATTCAATCTATATTGATGTCCATTTCTGATAAGATTGATAAGAAATTTAACTTTGAAACTGGAATTTGGGAAGATAAAACGCAAGTTTCAATTCCAACTGAGTCTAATCCAATGAATCATTTGGATGATGGTCATTGGTCAAGTAATCGTTTTAAGGAGTAAACAAATGAAAATCTCATTCTTGTTCGTGGAATATCTGGTAGTGGTAAGACAACTGTTGCTAATTTGTTTAATGGCACTACATTTTCAACCGATGAATATTGGGAATTAGCGGGAGGTTATAAATTTGATGCTACTAACCTCGGCATTGCTCATGAGTGGAATCAAAATCGAGTTGAAAACGCTATGAATGTAGGATTGAGTCTCATCGTTGTTCACAATACTTTCACTACTTATGAACGCGAACTTAAACCTTACTTTGATCTTGCAAAAAAGTATAATTATATGATTCATACCATTATCGTTGAGAATCGTCATAATGGTGTAAATCAGCATAATGTTCCTCAAGAGACTCTTGATAAGCAGAAGAGTCGTTTTCAGATTCAATTATAATGAAAGCTAAAAATACAATCATTGAACAGTCTTATCAAATTCCTGATTGTTTATTTTATGATGAAAATTATATTAAAAACAAGGGTTTGATTGGAATTAGACTCAACAAAACATCAGCAGCAGTTAAGGCTCCAAAGAAAGGAACTTACGATAGAGAACTGTTTGATATGAGATTAGAAAGTGATGAAGATTTTAGAAAAGAAAGTAAAAAGAGAATGATTCATTTTCTTGTCGGTGATAAAGAATATCCTATTCATCAAGATCAAGAAATGGTATGGAATCGTTTTTGTGAGGAAAATTAATATGGATTTTTATGAAGTAATGGAAAATGCTTCTACGAAGCGTCTTTTGACTTATCTTAAAAAATATCGTCCAATTCATAATAATGTTCAAAGAATGATTGATGAACATTATGAAAATATAAATCAACTTGAAATTGATATTTATGATGAATGGAATTATGTAAAAGAATTGCTTTCAAAGAGAGAGCATATTGAGAAGGAGAATTAAATGAGAACCTATAAGTTTAATCTATTTACCATTCCATTGATTCTATTTGCCTTGTGGCTAGGATCAACTGGTAGAGTTCCTTGGTGGACAGTTATCCTTGTTGGTGCTACACAATGTAAAATTGAATTAACAATTAAGAGGTAAATCATGACAGAGCAAGAAATTCTAACTCACAATGTCTCTCTTAGACAGAAACAAAGTGAGATCTATGAGAAGATAAATGAGCTTCAATTGGATTATGCAACATTGAGTGATAAAATGATTGCTCCATTTGAGTTCTGTAAGTATGATGGACAATTTAGATGTGAAATGTGTATGGAACGTGGATATGAAGGTTTCAATATCTCATATTATCCATATGTTTATGACAGTTTTGATTCGGTCGATTCAGATGATAAATAAGGAGAATTAAAGATGAAAGAAGAAACTAAAAGAGGCTTTATTGCAATCGCATTTATTGCAGCTTTTGTAGTTGGAATGTTTGTAGGAGGTGTTTATATTACGCCATTTATTGTTGAAAAGACTGCTATGGATGCTTTAAAGGGTAATAATCCATATAGTATGGAAGTAATACAAAAGACTCATATCATTGACAACAAGGATACTCTATTTTCAGTAGATACTTTGTTTGTCAAGAAGACCAAAGTTGTAAAAGTTTAATGGAAATTATTACAACATCAGATGATCGAAAAATAGAAGTAATTAAAAAAATATCTCATGATTGACTTGTTTCTCTAGGAAAAGAAAAAGCAGAAGCTTATTTAAACAGACAATTTGTTGATGTAATTTTAAGATATCCAGAACAGCCTATATATATATTAGGAAGAGAGATAATAGATTGTGGAGAAAGCAAACTATATTCAAAAGATCAAGAAATACCTCCGGATACTGTGAATTTGACTCCAAAGAAGAAAAGAGGAAGGCCAAAGAAATGTATACAATTGCCTGCACAGGACACAGAAATTCAAAAATTGGCGGATATTCAATAAATCCAACTGCTACTTATATCTATCGTTGAATTGCTATACAATTAATTAAACTGTTACAAGAACACGAACAAATAAACTGTATATCTGGTATGGCAATTGGTGTGGATCAAATTTTTGCTTCAGTTGTAAATGTTATTAAACAAAAATATCCTGAAAAAATAAGACTAACTTGCGCACTTCCTTATGAAAATCATGGGTCAAATTGGCCCTTAGAATCTCAGCAATATCATCAAACTATCCTTTCCTTAGCCGATGAGGTAAAAGTCGTTTCTGAGGGTTCTTATGCGATTTGGAAGCTACTTGAAAGAGACAGATGGATGGTAGATAATTGCGATTTGCTTTTAGGAGTATGGAATGGAGATAAATCAGGCGGAACATACCAAACAATTAAATATGCTCAATCTATAAATAAAGATATAATATTTATTAATGATAAAAAATTAAAAGCTTTTATAAATATAACAAATAAACTGGTAGAAATTTATAATGGAAAATAAAAAATTAACAAAAAAAGAAATTAATGAATTATTAGAGTTTGTCTTTGCAAATCCTCCAAAAGAATTAACGATTGTGGCAGATTCTTTTAAAAAATGAATAACCAAGGAACAAAAATAATGAAAGTAACAGCAGGAGTACTGATTATAAACGAAGATGGTAAATATTTAGCTGTTCATCCAACTGGATATAGTCACGAAGATGGTCAATGATCACTTCCAAAAGGAATTGTTGATGAAGGTGAATCTCCAATAGAAGCTGCAAAAAGAGAAGTTTTTGAAGAAACGGGTATAGATTTGTCTGGAAATTCTTTTAAAGATTTAGGCCAGCATTCTTATGTTCATGAAAAAGATATTCATTTATTTGTCACAAAAATAAATAATAGTAAAGAATTAAAAATTCATTGTTCTTCTTTATTTGTAGATCATGATGGAAAAGAAAAGCCCGAAAATGATAAAGCAAAATGAATGAATTGACCGGAATTGGCAAGAAATTTAAATAAAAAACAATTTTTAATTATAAATCAAGGAATCATGCAAGATTCTTTAGGAATTAATTAAAGTATATTCCACTTCATATAATTCGTGATAATCATCAGCATTATTCAAAAGAGCTTCATAAGAAGCTTTTCCTATTTTATTAATATCATCGTTTGTTGGAAATAAAACAATTTTAATTTTAAACCCATGTTTAAATAAAAGTTTTGCAATTTTAAGTGTCTTTTTTTCAAAAGCATCTTTGTCTAAAGCTAAAATTATCATTGGAGGTTGGTGAATAAGAAGTTGCTGGAATAGCTTGTAATCGATTCTAAGGAACGATCCAAGCAAAGGAATGGTATTGTCACCTGCCGTAAATGCGTCGAAGAATCCTTCCACTAAGGTAATAGGTTCATTTCAATCAATAAATAATTCATTAGGAACAACAAATTTTTTCGGATATTTTGGCATAATTTTCATATCATCAAAAATATTTCGTATAAAATATGTATTAATATTTCCATTAATATCATAACTTGGAATCAAAACAGAATAACCATCAGATTGATAATGAATTTTATATTTTATAATATCAAAATTATTTATCTTTCTTTTCTTTAAATATTTTATTGCCTGAAGATAATTATTGGTATCAGATTTGTTTCCATCAATAAGAATATAATTGTCTGGAACAGATTCTATGTGAGTGGGAATAGATGTGTCTTCGTCAAACAAATCAATCTCATCTGAATGATGAGATTCTAACCCTAATATAGAAGGATTTAAATTTAGATATTTTGCTAAATAAGCAAGAGATCTTCCTCTGAATTCGCACACCCAGCAGTGAAAAAAATGCTTTTCAATGTTTATCTGAAATTTTAATTTATTTTTTTTGTGGCTATCACAATCTTTATTTGGACAAGAGAAAATAAACTCAGGATCTCTGTTTATATAATTGCCCATTACCGATTCAAAAGCAGATAATATTTCTTGCTTATTTGATATTTCCATAACTCCTCCTTTAAGAAGAACAATATAGCAAATCTACTCCAAAGTTGCAAGCGATTTAATACATTGAGTTTGGCATCACGCATCTATTGGATCATAAACAGAGGGGTGAATAGTAATACCATCCTTTTTTCTTTTTAATTCAATTTCTGGATGCTTCTTTTCAAAAAAATCAGCTAATCATATTTTTTTATCAGCTACATAAGAGGGCTTTCTCCCTGTCCCTGTAGCACATTTGAGGGCAGTTGAAGAAGCTACCATATGATATTTTATTTTCTTTTGATATAAAACATATTGACAAAGCATATTAAATTGATTTAACAAAATAATAGTAGAAGACATTGAAGAACCTTCTTTAAAAAATTCTAAAGGTTTTTCTATAAATACATGATCTATGGTATATTTTTCTAATATTTTTTCTATAATTTTTTCAAATAAAAAAAGCTTTTTAAATAAACATTTGTCTTTAACTAATTTGCTAAGTGGAATAGAAATAAATTCTTGAATATTATCAGATTCATCTGCAACAACCATACCAATATTAGATGTTGAAATATCAATTCCTAAAATGTTCATATTACCTCTTAAAATTTTAAAGATACAACAAAAGTCATATCAAAATCATCTATCAATTTAAATGGTTCTTTTATTTTAGCTACAGCAAGACATTCGTTCTTTTCGTTATAAAATCCTATGCCTGTAATAAAAAGAGGTTTGTCGTTGGGTTGAATAATCATCCAATCTTTTGCATCAGACGAAATTGATAAATTAGACAATCTTGACTGAGATCAATGAGAAGTTAAACTAGATGTGATAGAATCAGTTTCATTAATTGAATCTCAATAAGATAAATTATTTGATGATTTAATTCGCATTCCGTCTATATCACAATAAAATTTTAATTCATTTTGTCCAAGAAAAACTGAATAAGTAAAGCTATCACCTGATGTAGAATTTCATAAAGATAATGCGGAAGCAGCATCGTCAAATAATATATAAACTCCATGATCATATAATACATATCCTTTATGAACATTATCGGTACTTCTAAGATATCCTACTTTTTGATAATAATTGGGATATGTTTCATTAGCACTTGTTGTTAAAAAATCTGAAATGGTTGCTGTGGCTGATGAATTGTTATAATTGAAAAATGTAGAATTAAATGATATCCCGTCTCCGACATTTATTGTAGCAATTGCCATTGAAGAAAAATTATCTCATGAAAATAAATTAGGATACAGAGCGTCTAAATAATTTTTATAAGGGTTGTTTATAGAATAAACACCATATCAAGTTAATGAGCTTATATCTGTTATAGAATTGGTATATTTTAATGTTTTTTTAATTATATTATTTGGCTTAACTGGCATTAGTCAA
>ERZ1292632.4181-Hain-H43-01um-R2-4181-length-10511-cov-8_pt1 | contig 10511 bp, 13 predicted proteins | sample MGYA00564407_ERZ1292632 | MGnify/ENA primary metagenome ERZ1292632 (study PRJEB36523, sample SAMEA6512637) | groundwater metagenome | collected 2019-01-08 | study: AquaDiva: Metagenomics assemblies of 32 groundwater samples | reverse complement strand
GTCCGGCGTCCTCTGCGTCATCAAGGCCAGAGCGGTATGAATTTTCACAGCCACAAAAGCTTCCTTATGATCGACCAAACCATCTTCATCAGTCTCGGCAAAAAATCTCGTCGGCGTGGCATTGCCTTCGGTGTCCAATTCATATTGAGCGAAAACGCGCAGTTCGTCGATAGTGGCCGGCAGATATTGTTTTTCAAGCGAGTTCCACAATTCCTCCATCGCCTCACCGTGACAAAGTTTTCGGAATTCCTCCATACCGGTACGCAATTCCTTGTAATGATCGAAATTGAAATCAGCGTAAGTCAGCGGCTTTTTGCGTTTGAGAATTCGGTCTTTGATCGATCCTTTCGGATCGGGATTTATGGAAGGCATATTTTCAAGGATTATAAGTTCCTACAACGTCTTCATCCCGGACGAGCAAGTAAGTATCCGATCCGTCGCGAAATTCCTGCGCGTCAAGGACATGGAAAATAATAAACATACCGAGAGAGATTTTCTCGGTTGCGGAATTCACGACCTCGGCATGCACAAGAAAGTCGTCCGAGTTTTCTTCGACCTCGAAACCGGAATCGGTCTTGGCATCGACCACGGCCTTGCGAGCGATAAGGTACCCGTCGCGCAATGAAATTTTTTCCACTTTCATATTCGCACTCTGGTTATTATTTTTTTCTTTTTAGCAACACGTTCCCTGAACCAATCGGGAACCCCGTCCGCATCCTGGCGCGGCGATGGGGAATGGGCGCCGCGAAGGGTAAGCATGAAATATCTCCAGGCGTCTTCGAGATGGTCTTCTTGACTAGTATTAGTTACTAATACTCCATTAGCATAGTAAAGATTCGCTTCATCAACAGTTAAAGCATATACCTTATTTTCTTTTTCGCAAAACCCACCCGCAATAATACGAACAGGTACGAACCGATTTGTCAATGGATCTAAATTGTTTTTTACAAATTTCGCAATTTTTGGGAACTTGTTCAGCCAATCTAAAACCATACTGACATTTCGTATTACAAAATTTTTGCGTATAACGTTTCGTCTCAATAGTTCTTCCACAATATCCGCACGCAATGATTCTTTTTTTAGTATTTTTAAGCATCTTTCTCGCATTTTTTTGTAGCTGTCTTTTACCTTCTTTGGAATGATGCCAAAGATATATTCGTCTTTTTGTTTCTGGATCCGATTGTCGTTTTGCCAAATGATATTTCGCATGAGCTTTCCTTTCAATCGCCTCAAGATTGTCCGAAGAATTGTCATCAAGATCATGATTCTTGTGATGAACCTGAAATCCATCGGGAATCGATCCAAAATTATCAATATAAATTTGCCGATGAAGTGATGTAAAACCTTTTGCAAGATATGTTCCATTCGGAGAATAATACTTTTTATTCGGATACCGAGTATAAGCAATCCCGTTATAAATGACAGTTTTTTTCTCCATAATATGAGTTTCGAGGATAAGTACGATTCAAGAATATCATCCTTTTGAAGTTCTTGCAATTCAATAAGTCCTTTTCCAAAAACAAAAACCTTATGATGTGGAACACCTTCCAAAGATTCACCATTTGAAAGATCAACTTTATAAATCCTACCAACACCGGAAAGCTCGCTGACCACCACTTCTCTAAAACCTATTGGAGTCTGCAACTTTTCTCCAATTAAAATATCTTCTACATTTTTCCAGCCTTTATCAGTTAAAATTTTAGTTCCCGCAACGAAACAATCTAAATCTTCGGGATTCGTCCCATGCGTGAGCGTGGGGATGGTCCTGATGAGATTGACGCAGTTTCTAAAAATCTTGATCCGATGGGAAGCAAGAACTTCGTGAATAAGCGCCCAGCCCGGAATCCGTTTGTTGGATGATGGCAGAATCGGCACTCCTTCCCGATGATAAATCTGCGCATGCGATTCCCCGGCGCCGGTTTTGGAAAACATACTTGGATCCGCCGCGTACCATTCGATCTTTTCCTCCCCCGTCATCTCAATGATGGAACGGGCCTGTTCCGAGGTCGTCATCTTCGATCCATACAACTCTCTGTAGGCGTAAATAATACCATTATTGTCCACCGCGAACCAGAGCGCGGCCGCCGGAGCGGTGTAGCCGTAGTCGATACCGACATATCGGCGCCAGGATTCAGGAATTGGAAAAGCGTCAACAACATGAGCATCCGGATCCCAAGTGGAAAAAAACTGTCCTTCATACACGTCCCAGGAGCCGTAGAGAAGAGCCTGCTGCGTCTTCTCGTTCTGGGAGCGCATTCGAAGAACGTATTCCGGATCAGCTTTCAGAAGTTTGGCATTGCACCACAGGAGGGCGGGAATGAAAGCGCGGGTCAGTTTAGAATTCTTATCTTTCCAAACTTGATAACTTCTCTCCTCAAAAGCCGGTTCGCCGAAGCGAAAGTCATCGGGCAGATTGGAAAAATCGGTATACACCTGATGATTGACGAGCCAGCCATAAGCATAATCGTAGGGAAGCGGAGAACCATCAGGGGAAAGATTTTTCAGTTTTCCATCATCATCTTTTGTATGGTCGACGAACCGCTCGCGAACCCAACCGTGCCCGGCGCCGGAAGGATTGGTGGCCGCACGCACCATACGCGGAACCGGAGTCGTGCCGCGACAACGAGTGAAGAGATACTCGTACTGGGTTTGAGAAAAGCTCGTCAGCTCATCGAAGCCGATGTAATCGTACTCGGATGATTTATGTTTTTCTTTGTCATCTTCTCTTTGAAGATGTGAAAGGTAAAGCACGGAACCGTTCGGGAAGTTCCATTCAAGTCCCTGGTTCCTGGATTTGGCCGCCGAATAGATGAAGTAGGACACGCGGGGGACGAGAGATTTTTGGATCTCGGGGAATGTGCGGCGAAAGAGAATGGCGCGATAATTCGGATACTTGATGCAGTTGGCGACGGCCTGAACGATGAGGGCCTCGCTTTTCCCGCCGCCGGCGGCGCCTCCATATAGCAATTCAAAAGCGGGACAGGTGAAGAAAGCCGTCTGCGGACCCTTTTGCGGCTCCCAGGTGATGTTTATGGATTTGGGTTTAGGCATGATATTGACAGTATAGCAGATGTGGGGTATAGTTAGTGTCGTATAACTCTTAAACGACACTTATCATATATGCCTGGAAAATATGATGGAAGATACTCTCGACGAAAAATTTGTGAAAAGATAGGGATTCCTGCGAAAGAATATGTAGCTTTTATTGTGGAAAAATACAAAAATGGAATGTCGGGAAATGAAATTAGCGAATGGATAAATGAAACAACTGGATTTGAAATGAATGCGAGGAGCATACAGCGGATTGTGAAAAAAGCGCAGGAGAGTAGAACGATAGGTGACGCTTTTCGAAATGCGATCAAGAGAGGAAGAGTAAATTGCCAAGCTACGGAGTACAAAATATGGAGGGGAGGTAACAAGACACAGCTATCAAGAGCGGACAGATATAGAATTATGAAACGCGATAAGTTCAGATGCATGCTTTGCGGTTTTGGAAAACGGGAGGGAGTATTGTTACAGATAGATCATAAAGTTGCGAGAGTGCATGGAGGTTCAAATGCAGATGTAAATCTTCAGACTCTTTGTATAGATTGCAATGTAGGAAAACGGCAAGTGGAAAAAGAAAACGGAAGAGGAGGAATGAGATTTGTAGGCGGAAAGAGAGATGGAGGGGGAAGTTGAAAATTGGAAAAATTATGCGAGTGCATATGATAGTTTTTTTTGCCTCGCGCGGAAGTACCCCTACCCCTTCGAGTTCGCGTCCTTAGCTTCTGCTCTCCGCGCACCGGCCTTTTCACCCACCCCCTCCACACACCACCCCCTCGTGTGGGCACTCACCTAAAAATCCGGCACTCGATAAAAAACCCCTGTATTTAAGCGTCGTACACTATCCATAAGACGACGCCAAGTACGACACATAAAAGAGATACCCTTTAGTTATAGGGTATCTCTTATTAAAGTGTCGCTCTACTTTATTCGCTTTTTCACTCTGTCTCCTTCGCCTTGACATCTATGATCGTCTCTTCTCGCGCTGTGCCTGGGAGATTGAAGGTGAGATTGATAGAGCCGGAGCGGTTGCCGGTGCCATGTTCATCGCTGTACAAGCCCAGGATGCGGCCTAGCTCTTTGGTGGCGTTGAGCTGTGTTGATTCTTGCTTGTCATCATGTGTCAACTGATTGAACTTACTTACTACAAACTCTTTGTTTAGGCACGTTGCGGCTAAAAACTCCTGTATCACTTTTTTGACCTGTGGTTTTCTTAAGATCGTGTATTGAGTGTTCCACGCGAGACTTTCTGTCATCGTCGGCACCACGGATAATATAGCTCGTGTTCCGTTTCCGCCATTGCGAATGTACTCTGAAACGAACCGGGCCTCCCGCATTGTCAGCCCTTCATAGGGTGTGAGATCACGCTGACGAGGTGGTGCTTTCATCATCGTCATCGTCGCCGTCTGTCCACTCATACTTGACACTTCTTTTAACTTATCCACAGGGGGGACTTGACAGCTTTTATACTTTGTGATACTATCTAACTGTGACGATTAAGCGTCACACCTTAATCACAACCGAGTCAGCGTGTCTCGCGGTTCCTAACAACTGCATCATACGCCAGAACTCGGTACTTGCCAAGACGATCAAGAGCTGGTGCCCTAGGTACCACATTCGCCCTTGATCGTCAACCGGAGGTGTTCATGTCCCGCTCTCGCTTCTACCTCGTCGTCCTTCCCGCGCTCTCTCTCATCCTCTCGCTCGGTGTCTCGCTCGCATACGCGGGCTAAGTCCCGACTTCGTAGGCCGATCACTTTCGGCCTCTCCTCTCATCGCACAAGCCCATAGGCCGCATGGCCGCATAGCACTTGCGAAATGAGAAGATAATAACTCACTTAATTTTAATCAAATCTATGTCCGACATCCGACGCAATCCTCACGCTGACTTCTCCGGCTTCGGTTCTCGTGAACTTCTTGAAGCCGCCGATCTTCTTACAGCTCTCGCCACCAATCATCCTGACTTTCTCGATGATGAAATTGCTGTCGAGTTCAATCCCAACTCTGGGCTTGTCTTTCTCGTTGATGAAAACTACAACGTCGCGATCCTCTCAAATGACCGTCTCGTGCAATTCGTTACTTGTCTGAATTGCGGTACAGAAGGCATCCTAGGCGAAGACTTGACACTCACTCTTAATCAAGAAACTTGTAACCATTGCCGACCTAACTAAAAATCTATGTCCACTATAACCATTTATATCCGAAGTGGCGTTGTCGTAGATGTTGAAGGTCTTAACGCCGATACTGATTTTCAAGTCATTGATCTTGATGAAAATAATATGCCAAATCCAATTTGCATGTTCAATCACGATCATGCCGGCGATTCCTCAAACTGCATTTGGCACGATTAAAAAAAATCTCTATGCAAGAACAAAAAACCGAATGGATTGACGCTTTTACAGGTAAGCCACTCGTTGACTGGATTTGTCAAGATTGTCAAGAGATCAAATCCTACACTGTCGGCGGCCGACCTAACAATGACAATACTAAAACTTGTCTCCTCTGTATCACATACAAAGTAACTGACTAAATCATCTTTATGTCAAATCCTTTCGATCCCGAAAAAATTCTCAAACCATTCTTAGCTAAATATCCTTACAATAAAAATCTTGATACTTTTAAAGTTACGGAAAATAAAATCCAAGCTTCCAACAATTATATCGGCGCCATTCTTGAAATGCCTGGCCATTCATTGAAACAAACGCCGAATCATACTTGCCCGAATCTTGAAACTCTCATCCCTGTTTCCGAACCTCTTGCTAGTGTCGTCCTGAATCCCGACTATCTTATAGCTGTTGCTAAAGCGGCCAAGGCCGTCTCAAAATCCACCGGCCTTCCGCGCCTCACACTTGAACTTCGGGAAAATTCTCAACCTATCATCTGTTACGCCGAAAGTACGGGAACTCTAAAACTCACGGCTTTCATTATGCCGATTCGGTTTTAATATAAAATCTTATCTATGCCTCCTCTCCGCTTCCGCCGATCATGGCGATCACTCAAAAGAAAACCATCATGCGCCACGTTCATTTCCCTTGCCTATTTCCTCTCTATCCCACTCATCATCTCCTTATTCTTTCTCACCCCCTCTAACTTCGTCGCAAAATACCTCATCATACCTTCTCTCTTTTTCCTCTTGATCCTACCGGCCTTCATCTTCCTGCTCGCGCTCCTCATAAGCGCGATTATCGCCGCGATCCGTCACCTCCTCTCCTGACATCCTAAACGCCCCGCACAGGGGCGTTTAGTTTTCTATGTCTCATTTCACCTCTTCAACCCCAAAACCTCGCCTACGTCATCCTGTGACCTCTACATCCACTCCACCCTTTCCGCTACGGCCTCCAAATCCTCGCGCCTGACGCTTCGCCGCCCTTTCGCGACCTCCGCCGCCTTAAGCGCGAGCCAAGCCCCTATACACACAATAACGGCCTCGATCCGACCACCGCGCTCCCCAGGCGAGGTCTGACCTCGACCTGTCTCATAACCCACCACCAAATATCCCCGCCCACCCTTCATCCATACGCAATCAAATGGCTTGAGGCCAGGCGCAAAGTCCGATAACTTAAAATACAACCCGCCACCCTCCACCGCCTCCAAGGCCGCCTCCTGATGAGCGGCCACCTTTTGAAACGGCAAGCGCTTATCTTTCCCACGAACTAGCTTCAATTCAAAAGCAAAACCGCTCTTACAAAAATATCCTTGCCCCGAAGTACGCAACCAGGCCCCGAACCTCGTTTGAAAATCGGACTCTTTCATAAGCGACATCAAATATTTTAATTACTCCTTGAATTTTACCGCTTTTCCGTTAGAAACACGAGTGATTGTGGAAAGGTAGCGTCAGTAGCTCTTAGTAGCGGTGCTACTGCTACCTCATTTTTTCGCCAATCTTAGTAATAAATACCCCCTTAGTAGCTGGTAGCTCTTCTTATTCTTATAAGGGTTATATAAATAGTAGATATAGGGGGAGCCTTATTAGGACACCCCCCCGCTACCGCTACCAGAGAAAAAAAAGTCGTTTTTATCGCCAATGTAGGCCAAAAAAAGTGGTAGCATCACTACTGCTACCAAGAACCTGCCCAGCTACTAAAAATCGTCATTTTTATCCACAGTTGACATATATTCTGCCTGATCTTATTATATAACGATCAATTATCTTAGACTTCCCTATGATCGAAGAGATTAAAACCCGTCCAGTCTGGCTAGCTTGGCGAAAGGAAGTGCGGAACGGGAAACAAACCAAGGTTCCTTACCAAATCAATGGAATTAAAGCCTCTACCACCAATCCGTCCACTTGGGTTCCATATGCGGCTGTCCGAACATATAAGAAAAAAGACGGGATCGGTATTGTCTTTGAATCGACTTGTCGCATCGTCGGAATCGATTTCGATAACTGCCTTACTCCCGATTCTATCCCTTTTTGGCTTGTGGATTTTCTCTCCCAAGCCTCCTCCTACTGTGAATTTTCCCCATCAAAAACAGGCTGCCATGTCCTTTTCCAACTTACCGAGCCCCTTGATCTGATAGCGCACAAACATTATTTCGATGATGAAAAATCCCATGTTGAGATCTATAGTTCCGGTCGTTACTTCACCTTCACTGAAGATGAAATGCCGCAATCAAAAAGTCTTCGCTTGATTTCCGCCTCTGATTTCATCTCTTTAGTCTCCTTACTTGGCTATCCTTGGCAAGAAGGTGCGAGGCCGAAGCCTCAATCAGCCTCTCTCTCCGCTACGCTCCAAATTACTGATGACAAGTTACTGGAGAAGATGTTCTCCGCTAAAAACGGAAGCAAGATCAAGCAACTTTTTAACGGCGACGCGTCCCCCTACAATAACGACGAGTCCTCCGCCGACTTCGCTCTTTGTTGTCACCTGGCCTTCTGGACCAGAAAAAACGCGCCCCAGATGGAACGACTGTGGCTCCTCTCGCCTCTCGGCCAAAGATTGAAAACACAGTCCCGCGCGGACTATAGGCAGCGAACAATTGAAAACGCCATAAGAGTCACGCCGGAAATATACAATAAGTTTGATCGATTCTCTGAAGAAGGTTGGACCTTCACTGTGGATAAAAAAGGAATCCCTGTTTTGACTTTCTTGAATATCGTTTACGTCTTGCGTTCCGATCCGTACTTTAAAGATATGTTCCGTAAAAACGACTTTTCTCACCTCGTCGAATCCTGTCTCCTCACTTATGAATGGATGCCTTTGACAGATGATGTCATCTCCATTTCTCGTGAGTTTATCGCAAAAAATTATGAATGTTTTAATCGTCTCTCTAAAGAAATGATAACCGACGCCATCCTCCATACCGCTCTTGGTTCTCGCGTCAATCCCCCCCGTGATTATTTTTCCTCTCTTGTCTGGGACAAAATCCCGCGACTTAACTCTTGGCTTCACGAAGTCTATGGCGTGCCTGATGATGAACTGCATCAGGCGATCGGTTCCAACTGGATAAAGGGATTGGTCAAGAGGGTTCTTATTCCGGGCTGTCAGTTCGATGAGGTCTTGGCTCTGGAAGGGCCGCAAGGATGGCGCAAATCTTCCTCCGTTCGCTCTCTCGGCGAACCCTGGCACGTTGAGACCTCTCATTCTATAGAAAATAAAGATTTTTACCTGACCATTGCCCAAAACATGATCGTTGAGTTCTCCGAAGGCGAAGTTTTTGATCGCGCTTCGGTTAATAAAGTCAAAGCAGAGGTAACTAAAATCGAAGATCAAATTCGCCCTCCCTATGAACGGGGTATCATCAAATTCAAACGCTCCTGCGTGTTTGCCGTGACAACCAACAAACTCGAACTCAAAGACGACACTGGCAATCGTCGCTGGCTCCCTGTGACTCTTGAAAAGATCGCCGATGTTGAATGGTTAAGAAAAAATAAAGAGCAACTTTTTGCCGAGGCTTTTTATCGGGTCATTATTTTAAATGAAACAACCTATAAATATCCAAAAGAACTGTTGGAGGAATTACAATCGAATCGGACTGAATACAGTGATTTTGATGAAAAGGCTATCCGTTGGTACGCCGGTCTTCCGGAGGAGAGAAGAGACGATGGAATCTCTCTCCATGATGCCATCTTCGCTGTTTTTGGTTCTGAAATAAGAATTACCAGACTTGAAGAAGTCCGTATGGGTTCTATCCTTCGCCGCGCTCTCTGTCTTGATAACAAAAATAAAAAAGTTAATGGCGCCGTATTAAAGCGTTGGTTTTCAACTGATAAGACGGAGTCCAGGGTTAAAAAAGTAATACCGGCTTATGGCGCCTCAATTATTTGATTCATGCTTGCATGAGAAATGGCAGGCGCGTATTGTTCCGCGCTCGGATGGCGTGAAGACTCTTCGGGAGTTTTGTAATTCATGCGGTGTTTCTTCTTCCGGCACAAGAATGGGTTACGCTCTTCCCATGGTCGCAGACAACGACGTCTCCATTCCGTCTTTCAAATATCCAGGAAAAACTCTCGGTGAGATTTTTAAGATCGATCCCGGTTATCTGCAATGGATCGTTAAGGAGTCCAAAACTTCTGATCGAGTTAGGAAATCAGCCGCCCGTATTCTTTGCGGCGTATCCTATACTCCTCCTAAAGATAAAGAAATTTATGGTCGAGAACTTTGTTATGTTCCCACCTTTGGATGGAGATGTGTTGAAAAGATCAAATCTTCCCCTTGACACCCCTCCCCATTCCGTGATATAATACCTTTAACCTATGAAAAAAGGCGAGAAAATAACCAAACCCTATTCCCGTCGTCCTATCTCCATGAGTAAAGACGAGCTGACTTTGGTATTCGCCTGGCTTGAGAATCGAATCCCAATGACCGAATTCTCCCGCCGCATGGGATTCAAAACTCACGGCGACCACGAGTATTCTTTCCTTGCCACCCGTTTGCGCGAAGCATATAGGCGAGGCATTCTAATTCGAGGGTGATTTACTGGAAGAGGCCGGAGACATAGTGGCTGTATAAAAAAAGCCGAAGTCGGCGATAAGGAAATGAGAGGCCGGACTTCCGAGGCCGCGTTACGAAACCTGGTGGCGTATTTGAAGAAAAATAAAATCTAAAAATAATTCATCTGAATAATTTTATGCCCAAGTCAACAAAACTTCCTTACGTCATCGTTCGCACTTATTCGGCCGGAGTATTCGCCGGTTATCTCAAAGGCCGTAAAGGTCAAGAAGTCATTCTCATCAATGCCCGTCGTCTTTGGTATTGGTCAGGTGCCGCTTCCCTCTCGCAACTATCTCAAGATGGTGTTAGTAAACCGAATGAGTGTAAGTTTCCTTGCGAGGTGCCGAAGGTAGAACTACTGCAGACGATTGAAATTATCCCTTGTAGCGAAAAAGCCAAAAAATCTATAAATGCAGTCGCAATATGGAAGGAATAATGGAGATAGGAACTGGCTCTGGCGATGGCTCTGGCTCTGGCGATGGCTCTGGCTATGGCGATGGCTCTGGCTATGGCTATGGCGATGGCTCTGGC
>ERZ1292632.2641-Hain-H43-01um-R2-2641-length-14687-cov-11_pt1 | contig 10515 bp, 28 predicted proteins | sample MGYA00564407_ERZ1292632 | MGnify/ENA primary metagenome ERZ1292632 (study PRJEB36523, sample SAMEA6512637) | groundwater metagenome | collected 2019-01-08 | study: AquaDiva: Metagenomics assemblies of 32 groundwater samples | reverse complement strand
TCCCGACCAGGCACAAGCCGAGTGGGACAAGGCATGGGCCGAGTGGGACAAGGCACGGGCCGAGTTGGTCAAGGCACAGGCCGAGTGGGACAAGGCACGGGCCGAGTTGGACAAGGCGCGGGTCGCGTGGCACAAGGCGCAGGCCAAGTGGCACAAGACGCTGGCCGAGTGGGACAAGGCGCGGGCCGAGTGGGACAAGGCATGGGCCGAGTGGGTCAAGTTATGGGCCGAGTGGGACAAGGCACGGGCCGAGTGGGACAAGGCACGGGCCGAGTGGGACAAGGCACGGGTCGCGTGGCACAAGGCACGGGCCGAGTTGGACAAGGCATGGCACAAGAAGCTATGCCACCCAAACTGTGGATGGACGCCCGAGAACAAAGACATCTTCGCCGGGGGCAAGTCCTTGGCTGTCCTCGCCACGCAGAAGGAGAAACCATGAACAACTACGTGTACATCTTCCACCCCTGGCACAACCTGGGACTTTACCGAATGACCCTCGCAGAATACGCGGAGCGCATCGAAGAGGTGAAGAGAGATAAGCCCCTAGACGAGCAGGACTTGCGTCTCCACTACTTGGGCATGGCATTCATACTTCCCGACCAGGCACAAGCCGAGTGGGACAAGGCATGGGCCGAGTGGGACAAGGCATGGGCCGAGTGGGTCAAGGCACAGGCCGAGTGGGACAAGGCACGGGCCGAGTGGGACAAGGCACGGGCCGAGTTGGTCAAGGCACAGGCCGAGTTGGACAAGGCATGGCACAAGAAGCTATGCCACCCAAACTGTGGATGGACGCCCGAGAACAAAGACATCTTCGCCGGGGGCAAGTCCTTGGCTGTCCTCGCCACGCAGAAGGAGAAACCATGAACAACTACGCCATCGAGGACGCGGCCATGCTGGCCTGCTCGCATGAAGAGACAATGACCCTGTGCGTTCTGTGTGGCGCGGTACTGGCCGAGAGGCTACTAGCCGAGAGGCCACTTGCTAACGGACCCTCCGGCCCGGCAGGGACCGAGACGCACGGCGGAACCACCGCGAAAACCCTCTACCTGGACGCAAGTACCGCGCCCAACGATACCGCGGACGCGTCGGACGCTTCAAGTCCGCGGTAGCGTCATGATTTGTCCTACCTGCACACGCATCCTCAAGGACTGGTACGAAGCCCTCCAGGAAGCTAAATTCCACCCGCTTGACCAACCCCTACTCATGGAGTATGCCCTAGCCATAGAAATAGCACTGTCAACTCATTTTGACACCCATGGCCCTTCCGGGGACTTGGGGCAACACCACGCGACCCAGATAGCCGTTGGGCGAGGAGACACAACATGAACATAGTCGGCTTGCTCATGCACTCACACCACGAGGGGCCTATCTTTGAGCCCACGCACGATCCCGAGGAGCGGTATACCCACATCCTGTCAAGTAAGCCTGCCAAGGAGCAGGATATACGCCGGGCATTATTTGCCTTCGTCCCACAGGAGGTAGTGGCCCTGTTCGTCCGTCCCGGCAAACAGGCCGAGTTTGACAAGTTATGGGCCGAGTGGGACAAGGCACGGGCCGAGTTGGACAAGGTACGGGCCGAGTTTGACAAGTTATGGGCCGAGTGGGACAAGGCACAGGCCGAGTGGGACAAGGCACGGGCCGAGTGGGACAAGGCATGGGCCGAGTTGGACAAGGCACAGGCCGAGCGGGACAAGGCACGGGCCGAGTGGGACAAGGCACGGGCCCAGCGGGTCAAGGCACAGGCCGAGTTGGACAAGGCACGGGTCGCGTGGCACAAGGCGCAGGCCAAGTGGCACAAGACGCTGGCCGAGTTGGACAAGTTATGGGCCGAGTGTGTTGATGAGCGCGCCATGCACCAGGCCCTCTGCTGGCCCTGGTGCCCAGGAGAGCATATCTTCTCCAAGGGCTATGACCTGGCCGCCCTTGTAGAAGCAGAGCACCCGTGATAAGATGAAGGGGCTGGCGGCATCGAGGGCCGGTATTAGCGTGGCGACGTGCCAAAGAGCAACAATCGTCGCTGGACTAGAATGGAAGCCCCCGTGACTTCAGCGCGAAATACGGAGCGACCTGGACCGCCAGCAAGTGCCGAAGTGGTGGAAAGGCGAGACACACCCGGACAACGGGACTGACGGAAATAACCCTCGGAGTGCCCAAACACCCAGAGGAAATACCGTCAAAGTGAAGGTTCGAGTCCTTCCTTCGGCAATGGGAGACAAAACACGCATAGGCCCGGCAAGTGCCAGCAAGCGGATGCGCCGTTAGGCCGGATACCCGGTAAGAAGGCCACGAAGCCGCTATGGTGCACCCCGGAGACCAAGAAGGGCCGCGTGACGGCGCTCTCCCAATCCGCGGTGCTCCCTTCGGGGACGCACCCAGTCAGACCGGGCTGGCTCTGCCGCCAGTGGACCCGGAATACCGCTGGCGGCAAACCCGGGCTTCCGCTTGTCGTGGGGCGTTCTTATGATGTGGGAACAACCCACGACCCTGTTGCACAAGCCGCGCAACACCCGCCACCCGGACAACGGCCGGGTTGGGCCCAAATGGCCCTGCCGGGGACTTGGAGCTAGAGGCGCATCCCCAGGGGACACCCGAAGGGGTGTAAGGAGACACGATGGGCGACAACGAGAATATCAAGTTTCAACGCTTCATGCACGCAATGGCCCTGCTAGGCACCCTCCTGGCCGGGGCGCTCATGGTGTACTTCGCATATTGGCAAAACGCGGGTGCCGCTGGCGTCTTCGGAATACTGACGGGCATAGGCCTGGCCAGTATGGCCCCGCGGGGGGAGATGGCTGAACTCGCCAATCTGAGGAAGGAGAGCGAGGACCTGCGTAAGGATCTAACAGAAGCCAACATCGCCGTGTGTGACCTAGCCTCGAAATTGTCCCTATTCCTATCGGAATGTCTTGTTTCTGCCCCGCACCGATCGGCGAGAATAAGAGGCTACATTTGGGATGTTGATTATATGGACTTCGGAGGAAGAATCATCAAGAGCGACACCATTGCCGCCAACAGCGAGCAAGAGGCCATTGGCCTGGCGCTTTGTTTCCCGTCGTACTCGGCGTATATTCACCCGATCCCCAGGGTGACATGGAGGCTCGCGCCCAACGAACCGCCGGAGGCGACGAACGATACAAGTCCCCGGTAGGGATTGCTTGACTTCCTCCCAAACGCGTGTATCCTGAACTCGGCGTTCGTCCCGCTCCCGGAATTCCCTCTAACCCCAGGGACCAGGGCGATGAGGATCAGGGCGGGAAGTCCCCCAGGCGAACACCGGGATATGCCTGGCGCTATAATTGTCACTTCATGTGACTACAATAGGTGGTCGTATCACCACAAGTTGTATACGATGCTTAGCAGAATCACTACCTACCTGAGATGCCCATTATGCCAGAGTTGACATAGCCGCCAGCCCATGATAGACTAGACCCATGACCCCGCGATATCTTCCGGCGCACTCATCCCTCTCTAAGAGCCTATCCGTCGCGGGGCGGGCTACTTGGGGAGGGATGAGTGCTTTCTGGAATGGCCCTGCCGGGGACTTGTGACTAGCCGCGCAGCCCGGCTTGACGTTGGGCGCGAAGTAATGACGACAGAAGCCACCCGTCATTACAACCCCCGCATATGGTGCTTCATCCCCGAAGCGACCCCCATATCTAGACCGTGTAGAATGTCAACGACCGTGTAGAATGTCAACGGACCCGCCACTGCTGGCGGCTGTCTTAGCCCCTTTACCGCCACATGTAGCCATTGGGGGAACCTTAGGAGGGGGGTCCGGGAGGTTGCAACCTGTCCACAAGAGACGTTCTAAGTAAAGACTCCGGAAGGGGCTTCCTGCTACGTCCAACAACGTCTAGGAAGCCGTTCTGTTGAACGTAACAGGAAGCCCTCCTTGCGGCACGAATAGGAATTCGGCCGCTCCGGCTTGAAGCACTCACGCCCAACGATACCGCGGATGCGACGGAAGACGGAAGTCCCCGGTAGGGCTTGTCTCATTATGTCGGCACTTGTCCATAACTGCCGACTCGTTCAGACAACCCCATGACTAGCGTACCGGGTTGACATCCCACAATATGGGGATACACTAGGGTCAATGGACGCTCAACCAGCCGAGATACTACTTACTCCGCGAGAGATGGACGTTCTGGCCTGCGCCGCCAGAGACCTGACGGTGGAGGCTACTGCGGCGGCGCTTGACATCGGCTACGAGACTGTCAAGACACATCGTGCCCACGCAAGGGCCAAACTGGGATGCCATACAATGGCGGCTGCTGTAGCCCGCTCATACGCGCCCAACGTACTGTCGGCCGCGGCGAGCGACGGAAGTCCGCGGTAGCGCCATGGAAGCCCTTCTCCTCGGCACTCTGGTTCTCGTCGTGATGTCCGCCACCGTATTTGTCATCGCGTGGACACTCAGCAGACGATGGGGATGGATATTTGTCTATCTTCTCTTGGCCTATGTGATCGGCTGGATTGCCTTGGACGTTCTGCCATGATTGCCCGAAACGTCTGCGGCCTCAAGCAGGGGCTAGCTATGGGGAACGGCTGCTATGCCGCCTTCACGCCGGAGTCGTCAGATGACGACGTTCGACAACTCTGCTTGACTCTCTATGGCTGGAAGAACGTGCTCATAGAACGCAACCCGACGCTTACGCTTTGTAGACCGAAAGAGACGAAATGAACCTCCGCAAGCCCCATCCCGCACAGAAGACCATAGACTCCTTGTCGGCCAGGCTTCTCAAACCATGCCGGTATTGTGGCGGGCCAAGGAGATACGACGAAGACCAGAAGCTAGCACTCTGCCCCAAGAGAGAGTGCATCCAAAAAGCGGGCAATGAGGCGTCCATAGCGCTCTATGGGGTTCCACTAGGGAGGCCCCATCAGGAGTAGGAGGAGACGCATGGCTAATCCAGGAGACGAGTGGACGGCAGGCGAAGTCCCGCTAGAGCTGGAGCCGAAGGAAGTGCTGACGCCCAAGACGCTGAGGGCACTCATCCCGAAAGACCGCAATCGAACGCATTGGGGGGGCTGCTCAGGGCGAGGGCACGAGTGGTGCGGAGTCGCACGGCACGCAGATGCCTGGGAAACCGACCTGCGCTACAAGAGGCAAGCCGAGCGAACGGGTGAGATACTGCGTCAGCGTCTCGCTGCCCTCGCCGCCGGGGAGGAGAAGCCATGACTGACAAGTCGAACCTGACCCCCTCTGGGGTGCGAAGCGCGTCCTGGCCATTCACGCCGCGGAGTAAGCCATGACTACTGGGCTGCCATCGCAGTATCGAGCATCACGGCGCTTCGACGGTCGCTATGAAATCTACCTCTACAATGATGACCCCGCCTTCGTTCTGGCCGAACGGCTCCTTGAAAAACATAACTTCACCGTCCTCTCGGCTGGGCATCTCTTTGTCGGGAGGCCGGAGGACTTTGCTCGTTTTGAAGCCGCCCTCGACGCTATGGAAGAGAAGTGACACGAACAAGACACTGATAATTGCGCTATTCCAGAGAATTGGGGATTTTCTACAATGGCGCAAGGGAGGCGTATCCATGACCGACAACCCGAACCTGACGCCGGAGACGCTGAACGAATGGCTGCTGTTGCAGATTGGTGACATGCAGACGGGCTTTGACCACGCCGACGCCTGGGAAGCCCAACTCGCCGCCGCCCTGCGGGAGAAGGAGAAGCAGAGGGACGGCGACGACATAGTGATCAGTGTCATGCAGACTGAGTTAGCCGCCGCCCTGCGGAGGGTGGAGGCGCTGGAGATAGTCTGCCAAGCGGCCGATGACGTATCAATCCACATGTACGTTGTGGACAGCATGGGTACAATGTTTCTGCCGCCGGGAGAGCGCGACGCCTTCCTGCGCCTTGCATCGGCACTAGCCGCCCTCGCCGCCATCCTCGCGCCCAACGATACCGCGGACGCGACGAGTGACACAAGTCCCCGGTAGGGGAGAAAGAGGACAACATGGACGCAGCAACGATAGCTAAGTTGGGCGGAGTCATCTCTAAGATGACGGTGACAAGCCAGAAGCGCATGTCTAGGAAGATCGACGAGGGTGCCTGGGATACGGATGAGGCCGGCTTGACGCTGGAATTCACACTGGCCGCCGGTGCCAACGTGGACACCGTTTCCGAGACGCTTGGGGCCTACTGCGATGCGTATGTCGCCCGCGCCCTGGCCGCGCCGCTGGAAGACATGCGCGCCGGGCCCAGCCCGTCCTCAAGGGCCGAGAAGGCCACCGGCGCGGTGGCACAGGTGACGGCGGAGTTCCCGCCCCAGAAGGACGAATCTCCCTCAGATGGTCCTTCCGACAAGGACAAAGCCGTTAGTGAATCCCCCAACGAGGGCGACGAGGGCTCCGACAGGATTGCCCGATTCACGCTGGAATACAAACCCGGCGGTTGGAAGGGCTTCAAGCCGACGACGCAGCAACCCAAGGCCGATTGGTATGAGCTGGCGTTGTACCCGTTTTCTATCAAGAACCCCGGTGAGCCGTATGAGTATGCAGCCGTAAAGTTCAACGCCAACCGCCAGAAGATGTGGGAAATGCTATCCGATGTCCTTGGGCAAGAGCATCTTGACCTGCCGGCGGACCAGCGCGTGGACTGGTTGGCAACCTGGACATACGGAACTCTGAAGACCGGCCCCAAGGCCGCTCCCGGCTCGCGTTACAAGAACCTCCAGACCATCCACTCGGGAGCATAGCCATGACGACACCGGAGAGGCTGATGGCGCTAGCCGACACCGTAGATGACCTCTCGGGATTTGAGATCCCCACCACCGTGGGCGACGAGATTCGACTTGCCTCTAGGCTATGGGCCTCCGAGCATAGGCTAGCGGGGGTGCTGCGTCTGAACGTCAGCCGCCTGTTGCGCGAGCGCAACGAAGCCCGCCAGGTGGCCGGCCAATTGCTACGGCTGGCGCGGGCATACTATGCCTGGGATTGTAAACAGTGGAACGACAATCTGGCCCTGAACGTGTGTCGATCCCACTACGCCATGCCGCCTGGCCTGCGTCTGCTGGTGGAGGAATGACGCGTGCAAAAGGCCCGCACAAAACGCCGAACGAGCAAGAAGGCGGCGGTGCGCAGGCTGGACGCCGAGTTCCGCAAACTCATCATGCAGAGGGACGGATGGACGTGTCAGAAATGCGGCAAGGCGTATCCAGAGGGCTCACGGGGCATCCAGGTGTCTCACTTCTATACCAAAGGTCAGCACGAATGGATGCGCTACGACCCGGACGACGCCTGCGCCATGTGTTTCCGTTGCCACCTGATTTGGTGGCACTACGAACCTCTTGAGGCGGCGGTGTGGCTGAAGGGCTACCTGGGCGACGAGAAATACGAGGCGCTTTGGCGCAAGGCGCAGTCCTCTCCAAAGATTGCCGCAACACATGCCGCCGTGGCCCGACGAACTAGAGAGACTGTCGAGAACTCCGGCAAAGATTGGGGCCACAAGGAAACGATGATGTCCGACTTTTCGAGATGGCCCAAAATTTGTGGGGGGCGAATTCGGTGATCCGTTGCGTATTTGACCCCACCCGCCAATGCGGCGCAAATCTCTGGTGGACGCCGGATCAGTGGGCGATGCACGCACTACGGGGGAGGGTACCGAACGGCATGGTGGTAGAGATTGACGGAAGGGTCTTGGCCGCCGTCGATGACTACTACCATCCGTGGCAGGGGAGGTTTGTACCCCTGGTGAACGATGATGACCCTGCCGGGGACTAGCCGAGAGGCCACTTGTAGCTAGAGGAACATCCCCAAGGGACACCCGAAGGGGTATAAGGAGGCACGATGGGCGCTACGAGTGCATGTCCATGCAAAGGACTACCCACAAACAAAAGGCGGCCAAAGTCTGTCAGCTGGTCGTGTCCAAGATGCGGGCGTTATTGGATATGGCATGACGGGTTTCATTGCTGGGCAGCCCAACCAAAGAACCTGTCCGAAAGAATAGACCGCTTTTTCGTTAGCCTAGAAGGGATATGACAAGACTTGGCCCTACCGGGGACTTGTAGCTAGAGGGACATAAGGAGACACCGTGGGCGACGAACGCTACGAGCCGGACACGCTGAGGGCGTTGTTTTTACGGTGGCGTGAAGAGTCCTTCGGCGAGGACGAAGGGTGGGTTTTGTCGGCGGAGGAGTGGGACATGGGTCTACGACATGCCGCCACCTGGGCCGCCGACCGCAAGCGGCTGGAGAGGCTGACCGAGGCCATTTGCGAGGAGTTGTGTGACTGTGGGTCTTTCGGCTACCCGGCCGAGGACGAGCACGAAGACTGCGTATACCGCAACTTCATGGCTGCCCTCGCGCCCAACGCGGCCAGGGACGCGACGGGTGACACAAGTCCCCGGTAGGGCCCCTAATGGCTGATTGGGCTCACTACGAAGAGCGCGTGAGACTCGGATGCGAAAGATTCGAGCTCGCGTGTAGGCGGAACGGCTTTACGGGCGAGGTCGACAAGGCATTGGCGAAAGAGTGGGCGCAGGGCATGAGGGTTTGGCTGGAAGCCTTCGGAGAGAATTGGGAACTGCTAGACAGGACGGTAGACGAGATGCGCCGGGTTCCGCTGATCGTGGCCTCTCCTCGCAGTTTACTCAAGGTCGCTCGTGATATTACTCAGTGGCGGGCGGGCGGCGAGACGGAGGCGGGGCGCGCCGCTTACGCAAGCGCGCTGGAGGAATACGAATGACTGACGCCCAGGTGGAAGCCATCGTGCGCTGGTTGCGGGCGTTCCGCTGGTGGCCACAGGTGTGGGCCGTGCTCAAGGAGGAGACATGAATGTTTCGGTCTGTGAGGTAACGTGGGAGAGCCCGAGAGAATGGTGGATTGAGGTAGTCCGGGTGGAAGCACTGGACAGGCAGGGGTTCTTGGTTCTCTTCGGCAGAAATGAGGGCCACTGGGAGGTAGACTTCTTGTGGCTAGGACTGCTGAATGCGAGGTTCACATGACTGACAAACCCGACCTGCGCTACAAGAGGCAAGCCGAGCGAACGGGTGAGATACTGCGTCAGCGTCTGGCCGCCGCCCTGCGGGAGAAGGAGGCGCTGGAACAAGCAGCAAGACGAGCGGTTGAATGGTACGACGCCCCTGGCAATCTGGCTGTCTCCGAAGAAATCGAGGCCCTGGAGGTCGTCCTCACTACTGCCGCAGAGGAAGGGAGGCCCCGAACCGCCATACCTGGCCCCGGGACCTGCCCCGAATGCGGCAGAAACCTATTCGGCCATGTGAACTACTGTCCACAGTGCGCTAATGCCCTCGCCGCGCAGGAGGAGAAGACGTGAGTGACCCCAACGAACTGCTGACGCCCGAGACGCTCAAGATGCTGGCGAACGACGATTTATTCCCTCGTGATGGCTACTGGAACAAGATTCTTGCTGCCTGCGCCGATGCCTGGGGTGAGACGCAGCGGCGGCTGGAGGCGGCGGAGAAACACATAGCAAGATTATTAGAGGCCATCCACGACCTCGACTTGGCAGATATGCCGTCCGATGATGTTGCAAGAGTGCTTGCGTGGGCCGCGGACTCTACCGCGCCCAACGATGTCTGGGCCGCGATGAATGCTTCAAGTAGCCTCTCGGCCAGTCCCCGGTAGGGCCATGAAGCCGCTTACCCCGGGCGAGCGAGAAGTCTACCCCCTCCTCAAAGCAGGGATCTCCCGCTATGAGGTAGCCCGGAAGTTACAGAAGACTGCCCAGGCCGTCCGCTCTATTCGGAGGCGAATCGTCCAGAAGGGCTACAAGCTACCCCGCGGCAAGCCCGGAAACCCAGCCTGGATGGCGAAGACAGGCGTAAAGTCTCCCGCCAAATGGCATTGCGAGGACTGCCACAAGCCGGTGACTTACAGATCCAAGAGGTGCAAGTCGTGCGCCGGCAAGAAGAACAGCCTGCCTTCTCGCTGGAGGTGTGTCCTTGACCCCGAGAAGGTCTACATAGGACGGACGGTGAGGGACTTCGGGGAGACACTAAGAGCAGGATACTGGCCCGCCGGTAGTGTGTGGATACCGGAGGGAGGGGATGTGGCGTATCGCGTGGTAGAATGTCAAGGGCAATTCTTGGAGCAGGTCCCTGCCGGGGACTTGTGACCAGAGGAGCATAAGGATAGGGTGAGTTACTTTCGACAAGAGCCATCCGGAGCAGAATTTCTGCTCAGCGAGATACAAGCCATCGTCCGCGAGATTGACAGCGGCCGCTACAAGCTCGTCTACCGGGACCAAGAGTACGTGTCCGGCGCGCCGTATATCCACTACGGCGGCGACGCCGTGGACATCAGCGAGCTGCGGCGAGCTATCAGGCGGGCGACGCTTGACAAGGACAACAAGTCGGAGTAACCTAATACCAACTCGGCGCGGCAAGGCGGGGCACGGCGTGGCACGGCACGGCGTGGCCTGGCACGGCAGGGCATGGCGAGGTACATGGCTGGGCGGGGCATGGCGCGGCACGGCGAGGCGCGGCAAGGCGGGGCTAGGCGCGGCGAGGTACATGGCTGGGCATGGCGAGGCAGGGCTGGGCAGGGC
>ERZ1292632.4176-Hain-H43-01um-R2-4176-length-10518-cov-3_pt1 | contig 10518 bp, 13 predicted proteins | sample MGYA00564407_ERZ1292632 | MGnify/ENA primary metagenome ERZ1292632 (study PRJEB36523, sample SAMEA6512637) | groundwater metagenome | collected 2019-01-08 | study: AquaDiva: Metagenomics assemblies of 32 groundwater samples | reverse complement strand
GTTGCAAAAAATATGTTAGAGTTATGTTCTTTATGGTATAAAGATGTTAATTTAGAATCTGCTGTTGTTTGTGCTGTATTTCACGATTTAGGAAAAGCTACTACTGTAAAAGGTGAAGATGTTTATATTGATAATGACAGTCAATGGCATAAAGATAAATTAGGAAAGACATATATTAAAAATCCAGTTATTAGAGATGGTTTAACTCATTCTCAAAGGGGCGTTAGATTGTTGACAAGTTATGGAATTGATTTAACTGATGACGAATATTTAGCAATATTAGCTCATGATTATTTGAATAAAGAAGAAAACATAAGTTTCAAATACAAAATGAATAAATTAGGATTATTATTACATTTTGCAGATTTCAAAGTTAATCTTTTAGACGAGGTTTAATATGTGGGAAGTAATACTTATTGTTTTAACAATACTTTTTGGATTAGCTGCAGCTGCAATGACTTTTGTAGCTTATAAGTTTAATCAAAAAGTAAATGATTTAGAAAGATTTATTATAGAATTTAACAATGACATAAATGGATTTAAGTCTTCTATAGACAGAATAACAAATTCTAATATAATGGTATATGATGAAGTGTTTTTTGATGTTATGACACAATGTAAAAATGTTAAAAGTAGATTAGACTCTTATTTAACTAAATATGATGAATATAAACAATATATTTATACAGAAGATGTAGATACAGAGAATACAGAGCAATCATTTCTTGGTGTCGTCAGGCCAGGAGCTAATAGAGGACCAGAATGAGTGAAGTAACTGGATATACTAATGATGATGTTAATACTGTATTAAAAAAAGTTTATGAGAATGCAGTCAAAGATAGAGAAGAAGCTTTATTAATTTACGAATTAGTAAAGCAAAAAATTATCGACGGTAGTCCAGACGCTATATTCTTAATGGACAAAGCGAATTATTTGTTGCAAACAGCAAATAAAAATAGTGAAATATTAGTTAGATTAGCAGGTGTTATTCAAAGACTTCAGACAAATACTATTACAAATAAAAAAGCTAATATGTTAAGCGCAGAAAACTTTAACAAGTTATTAAGTGAAATGGACGAACAAGATAAAAAAGATAAAATAGAAGCGAAATTTTTGATAGAATCAAGTGCGACAGGTGACAAATGATTCTTGGAATAGATTGTTCTACATCAGTTGTAGGATATACAATATTAGATAATAAAGGTAAATTAGAAAGAATAGGTTTTATATCAATTGGTGGGTTTGAAGACCTTTTAGAAAAAGCAAGATTTTTGAAATTTATGTTTGAAGATATACTAAAAGATTATGATATAGAATATATTTACATAGAAGACATATCTAAAAAGTTTCATGAGGGTTTTTCTTCTGCAAGTGTTATAACTACATTAGCAAGATTTAATGGTATAGTTAGTTACATGTTGTATGAATTAAAGAACGTAAAACCAACTTACTTTCCAGCATCATCTGCAAGAAGATTAGCGTATAATAGGTCATATGCAAGAGGTCTTGACATCAAAAAAGAAGTATTCAAAGAAGTAATGAAGTTAGAACCACAACTGATTTGGCCGAAAACAAAAGAGACAAAAAAACATAAAAGTAGAGCAGTTAGTGGATCGTTTGACGCAACAGACTCATATACTATGGCGCGCGTAGGTCTCATTGATCGAAAATTATTATAAAAAAATAAGAGTTTTAGAATCATGTTTAGGTGATTGCGATTATAGATATCCCCAACCTGAAATAGCTTTCTATTGTCCAAACTGTCATCACAGAAAAAAGAAGTTGATGATAAACATAGACAAAAATTATTACAAGTGTTGGGTATGCGGTAAAGCTTTTGCTGGCAAATCTGTAATTCCTCTTATAAAACGATATGGCGATCAAAATTTATTAAATGAATGGTTAGCTTTAACTAATGAAAGACAATTAGATGTAGATTTGAAATCATTAATAGAAAATTCTTTAACGTCTGATATAATAGAACCAATACCAGAGATAATTAAATTACCAGATGAGTGTAAAAATATATTAGAAGTTAAAGGTTCTCTAAATCCTTTCAAAAATTATTTAAACGCTCGTGGTATCACAGACAAGCTAATAGAAAAATATCAAATAAAATGTTGTAGTGAAGGACGATACAAAGATAGAATCATAGTTCCAAGTTTTGATGTAGACGCAAAAATAAATTTCTTCATAGCAAGAAATATATATAGAGAAGGTATAAAATATCTTAACCCAAGCATTAGAAAATCTTTGATAGTTTTTAATGAATTATTTATAAGTTGGGAGAATCCTGTTATATTAGTAGAAGGTGTATTCGATGCTTTGAAAGTAGATTATAATTGTGTTCCAATATTAGGAACAGCTTTAGAATCTTCTGTTATCAAAGATAGAATAATAGAACATGAAACAACTGTTTATCTTATGTTAGATAATGATGCTTACGAAAAACAGTTGGATATAATCGAAAGATTTTTAAGTTTTGGAATAAAAGTTTATAATGTGATTATAGATAAAAAAGACCCAGGTTCTATGTCAAGACAAGAAATATTAGAAAACATTAAAAATGCTAAGTTGTTAGATAACAAATACGAATTAATGAAAGCGAGATTATCATGAGTAAATTATTAGTCACAGGTTGCTTGGGATTTATAGGTTCATATTTCTGTAAATATTATTTAGAGCAACATCCAGACGCGACTATAACTGGTCTTAATAGACCAACAAATAGCAAGAATATGAAGAGAATAGAGCCTATATTAAATAATGATAGGTTTTCCCTATTACAAAGAGATTTAACAGAAGACATTAGTGGCGTAGCAGAAGATGCTGATTATATAGTTAACTTTGCTGCTAAAACATTTGTTGACCATTCTATACGCGATCCAAAACCGTTTTTAATGTCTAATTTGATTGGAACGTTTAATTTATTAGAAGAAGCTAAAAGAGACCCAAAATTGAAAAAATATCTTCAAGTTTCAACAGATGAAGTTTATGGCTCTATCTTAGAAGGAAAATATAAAGAAGATGCTCCATTAAATCCAACAAATCCATATGCATCTGCAAAAGCAGCAGCAGACATGTTATGCGTTGCTTATTTCAATACGTATAAACTTCCTATAATAATTACAAGGACTGAAAACAATTACGGTCCATTTCAACATCCACAAAAAGCTATGCCAGTATTCATAAAGAATGCTATAGAAGGAAAGAATTTGCCTGTGTATGGAGATGGATTACATAGAAGAATGTGGTTATATGTAGAAGACCATTGTTCTGCTATAGAATTCTTATTAGAGAACGGCACGCCTGGTCAAATTTATCATGTCGCTGGAGAGAAAGAATTAACTAATATAGAGTTATCAACACGCATTTTAGAATTTGTTAAATCAAAAGTAGAAACAAAGTCAGAATTAGAATTTATTTCTGATTATAATATTCGTCCAGGACATGATAGAAGATATGCGTTAGACGTTTCTAAGCTTAAAAACTTAGGTTGGAGTCCTAAATTTGATTTAGATTACGGATTTAATTTAGCTTTTAATTGGTATTTTGATAATTATAATACTTGGTTGAGGTAAATATGGAAGTTCAAAATGAAAAACTTTTAACTATGTATAGAGCAATGTATGACTTATTTATACGTGATTGCGGACGAGTTCATAATCATATAATTGAATCTTTCAAAGGAAGCTCTGATATTAAATCATACACAAAATTGCTTGAAGCTTGTATTGATATAAAACGATCTTGTCCTGTAGCAAATCATGGTCAACTTGGGTTAGAAAATTCTTTTGTTGAAGGATTAATAAAAAAACAAAATGAAGATAGCTCATTTAGCTGATATTCAAATTCGTTTATTCAAGCGAAAAGAAGAATATAGATATATTTTTGAACAGTTAGAAGAGTCTTTTAAGAAACATAGACCCGATATAATAGCTGTTTGTGGTGATATCGTTCACAATAAAGTCTCTTTAAGTCCTGAGTCTGTAGATTTGACATCTGATTTATTAAGATTATTATCTGAATACGCAGATGTGTATATGATTCCAGGTAATCATGATTTGGTTGTTATAAACAAAAGTAGATTAGACGCTTTATCTCCTATAGTTAAGAATATCAATTCTCCTCGTATACATTATTATACCAAAAGTCAATTAGTAAATATATATAATGATTTAACTTTTGGTATGTTCTCTTTGATAGATACAGAAAACTATCCAATAAATTTTGAAAAAAAGTATGGAAGATACATAGCTTTATATCACGGAACATTAGCTGGAGCTGTATACGAAAATGAGCAAGTGTCAAAAAATCCAGAAAATAATGTTGAAATGTTTTTGAATTACGATTTAGCGTTATGCGGAGACATACACAAGAGACAACGAATAGAGAATGCTTATTATTGCGGTTCTTTAGTCCAACAGAATTATGGAGAATCAGCAGAAAAAGGTTATCTATTGTGGGATTTAGATGATTTTTCTTATAATTTCATAAAGATTAACAATTTATGGACTTATAATACTATAGATTTAACTGAAAATAAAGAACTGCCAGACATACAACTAAGTGAAAAACCAAGAATACGAGTAATATTAAGTAGTCCAACTGTCTCTGAGATACAAAAAGTTTATGCTGATGTTAGAAAAAAATGGAATAATGTAGAAGAGATAATTATAAAGCACAAAGATGAACAAAATGAAAAAGACAATGCTTTAACAAGATTAGAAGATATTTCTACATTAGAAAATATTGAAAAACTTCTAAACGAACATCTTAAAGATAAAGTAAAAGACGAAACAATAAGAAAAATTATTGATATAAACAAAGAAGTTTATTGGAAAGTTCCAGACATCTCTTTAAGAAATATCGTTTGGAATTTAGAAGAGTTAGAAATATCGAATATGTTTTCTTATGGAAAAGATAATAAGATAGATTTTAAGAATTATAGTGGTATAGTCGGTATATTCGCGCCAAATAGAACTGGCAAAAGTAGTATTATAGACTCTATTTTGCATGTTATTACAGGAAAAAATAGTAAATTCAAAAAGAATTATAACGTAGTCAACAATAAAGAATCAGAATGTTTTGGCAGTGTTGTAATATCTATAGGAGACATTAGGTATAAGATAGAAAGAACTGTAATAAGAGGAGATAAGAAAAATAAATCATCCAGCACATCATTAAAGTTTTATGAAATAGATGGCGACTCAGAGAATGAACAACAAAAAACTGATACTGAGAAATTAATAAGAAGAATGTTTGGCAATTATGAAGAGTTAACTCTTACGTCTTTTGGATTGCAAGGAAGAATAACTAATTTCGTAGAAAACACAGGTGAGTCTTATAGAATTAAAACATTCTCTAAATTTCTTGGATTAGACGTTTTTGAGTCTATGTCTGCGCTCATTAAAGATGAAGCTAAAGAATTAGAATCTGCAATTAAAGTTTATGGAGACTTAGATTTTTCAAAACAAATAGCAGATAGCGATAGAAAATTAAAAATAGCAAGTAAAACATTACAAGAATTAAATTTTGACATTGAATTCATAAATGACGAAAAATCAACATTAGAACATCAAATAATTGAGTTAAAATCAAAAGTTAATCAAGAAGATTTAACAGATTACGTAGAAGAAATAAGTTCTATAAGAGATGAAATAGAGAGTTTAAATTTAAGCATTAGCGCAATATCTGAAGATATTAATAATAAAAATGAAAAATTAAAAATAGCATCTAACGAATTAGCAAAATACGATAGAGACAAAATATTAAAAGAGATAGAAGAATTTGAAGAAGACGTAGAAAGATATCATAATCTTTTCACAGAATCAGCAGAAAAAGAAGCATTGTTAAATAGAGACGATAAAACAATAAACATATTTGACGAGCAACAATGGATGCAATCAACAGAAATTTGTCAAAATTGTAAATTTTTTATAGAAGCTAAATCAATAAAATCTCAATTAAATGAGACTAAAGAACAAATAGATAAATTACAAAAAGATATAGTAAAATTGTTTCCATCGTCAGATAATTTGAAAAATAAAAGAGACGATTTACAAAGATACGAAAAAATAAAAATGTTTAACTATTCTTTGAATAAAGAGATAGAAATGCTTAATACAAAATTAGATGGAATGAAATATTCGCTATTAAAATTAGAGTCTGAATTAGAAGATTTGATTAAAGAAGAAAATGACGTTAGCGATAAGATCGAAGATATAAAAACTTTGAAAGAAGATGCAAAGAAATTATATATAGTAAACGAAAAATTAAATAAAAAGAACGAAGAATTAATTAATACGAAATCTGAAATAAAATTAAGAGAAGAACAATTAAAGAATTTTGAAGATAGCTTTAATAAATTCAAAGAATTAGAAGATAAATATGAAGCATATAGACTATACAAAGAAGCAATAAGCAAAGACGGAATTCCATACATAATACTATCAAAATCGATAAATTACATTAATAACGAAATAAACAACATATTAGAGAATTTTGTTAATTTTAGAGTCAAAGTAGAGACAGATGAAGAAGATAAAGATTTAGCAATAATGGTTCAGTATGAAGATGGCACAGATGGTCCTATAGAAGGTGCTTCTGGTATGGAAAAGACGATAACTGCAATAGCAATACGAGCTGCTCTTGTGAAAATTTCGAACTTACCAAAATGTAACATATTTGTATTAGACGAATTTGCATCTACATTAGATTCGAAATACATTAATAGCGTAGAATCTATGTTAAATTATCTCAAAAATATGTTTGATATAGTGTTAGTTATAACTCATTCTCAGGAGATAATGGACTGTGCGGAATCTAATATAAATGTTGTCAAGTCTCAAGGTTATTCAAAAATCATATCTAATTAAATGATTATACATATTTCGATATTTATTTATGTATGGACGTGAAATTAAAAGATATCGCAGAAACAATTGTAGACAAACAAAACATTTATTATAGAGTAATCCCAGAAAAACACAAAAGTGGTGACGTTATAAGACAAGCAATAATAAAAAGAAATTTTCCAGTTCACTCGACAAAACATAAAATGGAAGAATTATTAGAAAAATATAAACCAAAAGATTATTTATCAAGATTAAATTGTAGTTTTGTTTTTGAAACGATTGACGAAGCAAATAAGTTTAATGAGTTAGCACATCAAGGAACATATGAAATCTATAAAGTTAGAATTTTTCCAAAAGGAAATATAATTAAAGTTGACTCTGCGCAAATTGGACATATTCACGAAATGATAGAGAAAAGAATGAGTGATGTTGTAGATAAAATTAAAGATTATTGGGCAGGAAAACCTAATAAAATGGGTGATAAACCAATATGGGAAATATTGTTTAACGGTGATATACAAATAATAGAAAGGGTTGACGATGTTTGACAAAATAAAAAATTATGCATTAGTTATTTTTGCAATTTTAGCATTAGGTGTGTCATTTGTAGCATATACATACATAAATAAATACAATAATTCAGAAGCATTAAACAAAGCTTATTCGGCTCAAATAATTCAAAATGACTCTGCATATGCAGACTTAGCAAGACAGAAAAAAGATACAGTTCAGAAGCTTGCTGTAAGAATAACTAATTTGAATGCTGATGTTTCTAAGAAAGATGCAGAAAGAGGATACTGGAAAGCTTTGTATAGTGTGACAAAAGTAAAATTAGATAGTATAGAACAACATGGAACTGGTATAGCATCATCTGGAAAAGATAGTGTAGGAGAATATGGACAAGTAGATTTTGTTGGTAATAAAGGAATAGCTTCATACGATGGTTGGACAAAATATTACTTTAAACAAGAAACAAAACCATTATGGCACTTAGATTTAAAGTTTAAAGAGTTTCCGATATATAGTTCACTTTATCAAGATATGGATGCTAATAAAACTTGGCGTATGAAATCGTGGGTAGACGAACCTGGTATAAAATTTACAGCATATCATGACGTTGATAGCACTATTTTTATAGGATTTAAGTCAGAGATGGCAAAACCAGAAGTGCATGCATCAAAGTATAATCTTGGTTTTGGCGGAACTCTATCACAAGACGTATTAGCTCCAGGTGTATTAATAAAAGCTGGCATGAATGCAATAATGTTTAATTATAAGATTATAGATAAATCAACTAACGATCCAACTAATAATTGGTATAATCGTATACAATTTGGTTATTACAGACTATTAACAGATTAACTTGATAAGTTTCGTTTTCATATTTATCTATGAAAGGATTTCAAATGCAAGAATTTGAAGAGATTAGTTTAGAAGAAGTAAAAAAATATCTTAAAGATTTAAGACCAGTTGCAAATGTTTGGTTTTGTGAGATGTGCCCAATTATTAGGGGCACTCCAGATATGAAAAAATCTTATATAAATGAATTTGAAGCATTATTGTATAAATCAAGAAATATGTGTTCAAAATGTTTTGAATATTTGAATAAACATAGTGGTGAAGAAGCTTTAGAAGCAAGAATTAAGTTATGGGAAGAAGACACAAATTTGAAAATTAAGAGAGTATAAAAATGGAATATCAAAAAGATATAACAAAGAAAAGAGAAAAACAAACTGGTGGTTCTGACGTTGGCGGAGTAGAACAGCCAGATGTTGACTATGACAATTTCTATAGTGGAGTATTAAACACAAGAGATGTTATAGCAAACATAATTAGGAACTTAAAAGACCCTAATGCGTCTGGAATAGCTTTCAAATTTCATGAAGATAAGTTAATTATAACTGTGAACGTTTATGAACAACCTTCTGACCAAATATTGAAAGATATGATTGACACTGCTAATGAAGCTATTAAATTTCTTAAAAAGAAATTCAAAGATGCTACAGGAAAAAATCTTAAAATGAAAAAGATTTCTGATGCTTATGATATAGTTGGTGCTTATACAACAAATCATAAATCAAAAATAGCTTATGATTTAGTATTCGACATTGGAAGTAATGATTTAGGTGAAAAGACTAATTCATTAGATAAAGAAAATGTTTATGACGATGATAGAAAACCTGATTTCAAAGTAGCATGAGTGAATTAACTAAAATATTAGAGCATGTTAAGAAAAAGATAAAATTAAAAAGTCCAAAAGAAAAAGGAATACATAGTTTTATTACTAGTAATTATGATGAAAATAATTTAACTAATGTTTTTTTAATTAGAAAAATAATATCAAAACAATTACAAGATGCTATAAAAAATATACGTAATAAGAATATAGAAGAATCAAAAAATGTTATAAATGTTTTAATCAAAAATTCTGATAAATATTTTAGTAAACTAAAATCTGATGTATACAAAGAAAGATTGACAGGATTTAAAGCTAATTTAAATCATATATTAACTTTATTAGATGATAATAAAATTAGAGATTATGAAAAAGATGATAAAATATATGATGGAGCTTTTTCGTCAATAGATAAATTGATACAACATATAGATTATTATTTATGACTTATAAACAAAGAATATTAAAATTTATTTTTGATAAAGCAAGAAGTAATAAATAATAAACGCAACGAATAAACAAATGAAAGGATGATAAATGGATTACATTCACAATGTCCCAACTGACATTTGGAACACAATTAAAGATTCAGATATGAAAAATGATGAAGACACAGCTAAATTAAGGAATTATTTTTCAGCTCCTCACATGATAGACCCGACGAAGAAAACTATAGTGATGTCAACCCCGAGCAGGACCGGAACTTCATGGTTTCGTATAGAGACTCCAATGTATGCTATAAAGAGAAACTACCCAGATGAATTTAATTTGGTGTATGCAGATGGTAATCTTGGACCAAATCATGTTGCAGTAGCTGATCTTATAGTTTTTCATAGGGCTGGTGGTCATCATGATTTTCTTCATAAGATTTTTAAAGTATGGCCAAAGACAAAAAAGAGACCGTTAATTGTTCATGATGTTGACGATGAAAATTAAAATTCAATGAAGAAATGTAAGTATATATATTGCCAAAATTTAATAGATGATAAAAGAGTATTTTGTTCACAATCTTGTCAAAGAAAAGGTAGAGATACAAGTAAAGCTTTTGGTAATGGTGACAAGAATTTATTAAAGATTAAATCTGCTAAAATGGCTATAACTAAAAAATTAGTAAATAAAAACAGAAATAGATCGGAGTTCAATGTTTTTGAAATGCTAAAAAATAAATATGGGTTAGAAAAAGCTATAGAGTTAGAAAAGCAGAGAAGAGATAAAGAATGGAATACAAAATTAAGAAAGTTAGATGAAGGAAATTTTGGCAATTATTTATATAAATCTAAAAGTGAAATCTATATAAAAGACGTATTAGACAAATACAATATAAGCTATAAAAGTCCCGCAAGAATATCGAAATATGTTGTAGATTTTTATATTAATGATTTCGATATTTATATTCAAGTTGATGGAATATTTTATCATGGATTAGATAAAAATTTCGATACTATCAAAAATTTGGCAGAAAATAAAAAGGGCTTATACAAATCT
>ERZ1292632.4172-Hain-H43-01um-R2-4172-length-10525-cov-6_pt1 | contig 10525 bp, 11 predicted proteins | sample MGYA00564407_ERZ1292632 | MGnify/ENA primary metagenome ERZ1292632 (study PRJEB36523, sample SAMEA6512637) | groundwater metagenome | collected 2019-01-08 | study: AquaDiva: Metagenomics assemblies of 32 groundwater samples | reverse complement strand
GAGAACTGGGACTTCGTCGAGGCCGCGAGGTGGACGGTGAGTTCCGTGTCGGCCGTGAGGCTGGTGTTCGTGACCTCTTGGTCGGCGTCCTTGTAGGCCCCGAGAACGACTCCCGCTGCAATGGCGTTGGCTGTTACCCAATCCTGAAAAGCAAAGTTCTTAAATGCACCATCATAACCAACATAGGTATTAAGATCAGACCTATATAGAAGTATGCCATTTTCCCCACTAGGGTTAGCAGCCACTCTATTAAGGTAGAGATGCATACCCCCACCTAGTAGACGAATACCAGCAGATGTGACACTAAATGTAGTGGTACTCCCGCCACTTTGAACCAAAAAGGAAAGAGTGGGATTATCATATGCACTAACGTAGATAGCTGATCCATCTATAGTAGCTCCGTTGATTCCATAAGCCTCAATCAGTATCCTCCCTGCTGTAGTACTACTATAATAATCTCCTGATATAGCAAGCCAGCCACCATTGGATACATCTGTAGCTAAGTAAGGATCTTGTGTGAGATCCTTAGTAAAGAATATACCATATCCAAGGGCCAAAGTTCTATCTGATCTGATTTGAACAGCTTTATCATTAATGCGAAGAAATTGTCCTACATCCTGTATCAATATCTTCTGGTAGGGGTGAGGATAGTTAAACCCCGATACTCCAGCCTGTATACCCTCATGCCCACTCTTCCAGTCCTCAAGCTCAACCAGCCTACCAAGTAGTGATCGTATCTGGTTCTGGAGACTAATAACTACCTGCTCATCAACTGGCATAATCAGGCCCAAAGGGTACACGTACCATAGTTACAACCAGCACCTTAGTAGGGTCACTCATAGGCCCTATACCTATACCTGACTCTACCTCAGTCTGTTGTACATCTGTGACTAAAAATCGTGTAGTCTTGCCCTCCTCATAGTCTGCTATCTGTAGTTCTAGGACTGTACTACTATTAAACCAATTACGGAATAGGGTATGCATGGACATAGAACTCTGACCTGAGCCCATACCTAGGCCTGTTACTGTCCTACCATCATCTACCAGGGCCACTACTAGCCTATCAGTTACTAGTGGTCGTAGATAGCCAAAGGCAAAGGCATCTATAATCTCAGGTCTATTAGTACCTGTAGCCTCTACTAATGTAGATGTAAACCTGATCTCTAGGAACTGTCCAACAGCGGTACTAGGTGCATACCTAATAACAGACTGGAAGTTAGTAGTACCACTAATAGCAGCAGTACCACCACCCTCCTGTGTAGTCAAGAGGTTGGCATAGCTACCTTGGTCTTGCCGATAGTCTAGTGTTAGAGACTCGCCTGTAGCACTATAGTCTAGTACAGTCTCTACACCTTGCAATACATGAACTACAGACATATCAGGGCCGGGTAGTATCTTACCTGTCTCTAATACACCTGCTGTACCATAAGAGTAGTTAGGGTCATCTATATATCTACCACCACCACGACCGAGATCTATAACTCGAAGGTCAGCACCTAGCTTTACAAACAGCCTGGGTCTGGAGTCCTTACTAGTAACGGTGATAGCATAACCCTTGGTAGTAGCTCCCAGCCTGCACCATTCATAGTAGTGATACTGTGAGGGATCATCAAGATCACGGGACATCTTGATGATAACGGTATTCTCACTAGCCTGCTCATCAGTACAGAGTAGGTATATATCTCCACCCCATTCAACTCCACCACGTACCCAGAATCTATAGTCAGGTCTACCAGCTTTCTCAGGGCCTCTTGGTACAGTAGGTCTTAATCCTATCCCAATAAGACCACTAGCACTAGGAGTCCAAAGAACGCCATGAGCTACAAATGCACCCTTACAGTTATCCACATGAGGGTACTTATATAGTTGTGGAGTCTGGTTATGAAACAGATACGTAGGATCAACAGCAAACATACCATTCTGGGCACCTACCCATGTACCACCCATGTAGTCAATGATGGTGTTACAAGCATAGGTAGTGTCACCTACCAGGTACTCATTAGGATCAGCAGGTGTCCAATTAGTCAGTGTTAGTGGAGTAGTAAGACAGTTGCTAAACTCATTGTTAGTTTCTACCCTACACAGCTTAGCATCTACTACACCTAAAGCTATAGCAAACACACTACCGGCAGACTGAGACCATGTAGTAGTTGTACGTTGCCAAATGTTAATAGTCTCTCCCATAGCTACTACAAGTACATTGTTAAATGTACATGCGTCTACAGCAGCATTACCAGCCCCAAAGTCTTTATCCTCTGACAGTATATGGATCTCTACGTCATTTATGTATATAGCCTGCCCAGCAGTGGGGGCACTGGCAGCACTGATAACCAGTGTACCTACAAGGTCTCCAGCATCGGGAGTCATATAGACTTCAATGCTAACCCAGGAGCCCTCAGTAGTAGTAGTGGTAGCACCAGCACTTGTACCAGCAGTGAAGCCTGTAGCTGTTATAGTAATGGCTCCACCATCCCATGATGTAGGGATGAATATGTGGGCCTTGAACAGATAGCGTACAGCCTCACCAAGAGCAACAGCATAACTAGCAAGGGTTAGGTTATTGCTGTATGTAGCCTTACACGAGTAGCTACCATATATGGCATGGTCACTAGACCTGGCTATAGTGTTAGTTCCACCTGTAGTCCAGCCTGTAGTGTCGGTCTCAAAGCTACCATTAGTACAGGAGTTTATAAGTCCTATACGGTAGGCATACCTACCACCAACATCATACAGGTCATTATTAAACTCTACTAGCTTACTACCAGCCTGATTACTGCCGTTAGTTAGAGTTAGAGACTTTAGCCTTGGTGGATGTAGTAGTAGATTACGGAAGCTAGTATCAGCATTAGCCTTAGCATATGTACGAGGATTGGCATAGAGCCTGTCAGCACTAATACCTTTATCAAATGGGAATAATCTTACCCTAAATGGTTGCTTAGGATCTCCCGGTTGCCAAGGGTGGGAATCAAATGCAATAGCTCTACCCTTACCATCCTTACTAATAGGAAAGTCATAGGTGACTGAACCCTCAATTACTCTCAGCCCCGGAGATCTCGTTGCTACCACCTAAATACCCGTCTTATTAGTTTACAAGTATATGCAAGTGGAAGAAATACAATCACAGGTATGCCAAACATAACTACAGCTAGGAGCATCAGCAATACAAATACAATAATCTCAGGAGTGTTCATCTATATGCCCTAATGTCAAATCTAGAGTCCATGATACCTATGTCAGGTGAGGGGCTGGTGATAACCTGAGAGATTCTTTCCATGTAGTTGTATTGCAAGTTAGTTTTGATCTTCAACCACTTGGCTTCTTGAGCCTGTACCCATTCCATATTAAAGAACCCGGATATAGGTCTCTGTGCAAGATGTTGGAATACCTTATAAGCTAAGTGAGCCATTAGAAGATTGCTATCAACAGCCTTCTCATCCGAGTTATCATTACTATAGGCTGTCTCATTACGAATACCATAGATAAACAGAGGCCCACTACTCATATTACCGTAGCGTGCTACTAGCTTGAGCCCTCTACCACCAGGAGCATTATCTCTAATATCCCAGGCCCTATCTCTCTCACCTCTAGGTATCCAATCATATAGATCAGTAGCTATAGATGTAAGACTAGCTCTGAATACCCCTAGTATCTGGCCCTTATCCTTTACCCACCAAGGAAGTCTTATATCTTGGGCCTCCAATGGATACATTACTACTTCATCCCACTCTGTAGTAACCGTGTTCTCTACGTTGGCAAGTCTAGCGGAGACTGTATAGCAACCACTTGGGGCTGTAAATTCAAACCCGATACGGACTGGGTAGAGCCGAATGCTGTCCGCGGAATCAATAGAGGCTCCATTAGTCTCATCGTAAGCAATAAGCCTGGCTGTAGTAGAGGCAGCTGACACCCTGGCGGCGGCTGATAAATGATAGGATTTACCGGGCTCCACTCTGAGTAGTGCTGATCTGGCGTATCCGAGTGCTGTTGTTGTGACAACTCTTAAGTACCTCTTACCAAATAGTGCAGGCTCACCAGTCTGTTTAGTTAGTGTAGTATTACTAGCAGTCCAGTCTGTAGTGTTATCCTGCTCCATATCTCCATCTGCAACTTCTCCTGTTAGCATAGTCCAACACGGGATATAGATCTCTTCCTGGAGTAGCTCATCCAACATATCTATTACTAGCTGGGGATTAGGATTACGCCAGAGTTCATACTCATCACTAGCGGCTACAGCGGTTATAGCTGGGTTGACAGTAATGTGATCTGTAGCATGGGTAGGGGCATATGTGGTTATGGGACTTATCTCACCCTCAGGTGCCGCTGCCGCTCCACCAGCGTCTTTGCTAATCCTGGCCCAGCCACCTACCCAGTCTTTGGAGTTATATTGAGTTGACTTAAGTCTATTAGTGTCTCCAATTAAAGTTACCGAACCGCTGGTAGCAGTTCCATAAGCACCAAGTCCAGTCTCACGAAGGAGACGCTTAAATAGTGTGTTCCTGGTTATCCCTTCAACTTGGGGATTGGTTGGCGAGGAAATGATGGTGGCCATCGTCTAACCCCTGGTGTGCCTAGAACGCGTATAACGCGAAACACGCGGAGTTAGGGTGCCAAGGGGTACGATTCCCCATGTAGGCGTTATTACGCGTAACACGCACATCGTTATCTCCTGTCCTTCAGCTTGTGTTTTGCCTTAGATACCCTGGTAGGAAGCTTCTTACCCTTGGACTTCCTATCATACTCATCAACAGTCTCTTCGCTAATCTCACCACGGCTGAGCTTCGCATGAAAGAGCTTCCTCTGTGCATCGCTCTTATAAGGCACTACACTGCTACCATATTTGGCCCAAGAGCGAGCCTTGCACCAGCAGTCAGTGGCCGATACATGAGCCCGTCGAACCGAAGAGTGCCGTCAGTGATATTCTGGGTCAAGCAATCAATAATAAGGTTTTCACTTATCACCATCTTGGTAGCACTAGTAAAGTCCATAGGGTCTCGGCCAACACCAGGGACTATTGACGTGTCTCTCCACCACCAATCATTAACTGCAAAGGTACCAGCGCCTACCGTGGTAGCTCCTATAAAGGCTATTACATCACTGGCCACACCCAGTGATATGGTTCCTAAGTTTACGGTGGAGACCAGAGCTTCCGTGACAAACGGGGGCGGCATATGCAGGATCATCACTCGGCCTGTAATTGTATACACCGTTACTGCTGTCGCTGCCTGCCCAAGATTAGCAGCTCCCGTGAACGCAATGGTTCCAGACGGTGCACGCATTAAATCAACAGGATCATATATCTTAGCCTTAAGTGCTCTGGTCATGATGGTTGTATCCTGAGCTTGAATATAGGCTCACTACCAGCAGCTATATTAAGAGCACCCATAGCTTGGAGTTGACACCATATGAAACCTTCACTAGCTTTATATGGTATTTGGAGGTTGCTACCTATTAGTACCTGTCCATTAGTAGCATCCAGGAAGCCACTACTAAACTCAATAACGTCTATGACCCTAACTAGATCACCATCAGTCGTAGTAAATGCAGAGTTATCAGTCTGATCTGCTACATCATCATCAAACAGCCACAGGTTAACGGGTAGACCCTCATCATCTCTATCATAATACACGGCACCTTGAATTATACCACTAGGAGGAACTGCTATTCTAACAGCAGTAGTGCCTATAGCATCTAAGGCAGCGTAGACAGAACCCGTACCTATACCGACTGGCATGATAGGTGATGTCTCAAATATTTCAAATACACTTGGGCTAACTAGGATACTAAGAGCATCAACTAGTTCTGTAGCTCTTAGTAGACTATTAGTTATACCTGATAGCTTTCCAATAGATTCTATGACACCAGCCAGGAGAGTATTAGTATCTCCTGCTACTGGTGTGCCATCATCATTGACTACTGCACTTGTATAGAGCCTGGGGTATTGGCTAGGACGGAACTTACCTCGTTCCCTATCCCCACTAGATCCTGAGAAGTCCGCTAATGAATTAGGGTCTGGCTTACCCTTGACTCCTACTATTTCTTGCCAGCGTTCCTGCACTTCATTCGACACTGGTTATCTCCTTACCACTTATACGTTCTTGTTCTTCTACAATTACTGTGCTACTTGATAGGCACTATAATGACCTTCTCTTTCTCAGCCAACTCCTGAATGGTGTAGGTATAACTGCTACTGTAGGAGAGTGACGGCGACCTACTAAGGCAGCAGAAGGAGTTGTAATCTCTAAATTCAAAAGACTAGATACACCATCAATAGACTGACAAACAACGGAAGCTAATGTAATAATATCAACATTAGGTAAACTAGACACTGCATCCACTGATTGAGCAGTAATTAACGCAGGCACAGTAATTGCAATGTTTGGTAGCGATGAGATACCTTCAACTGCTCCAAGACTAAGTAGCGCATTGGCTGTCAGTAGTAGATTATTAAGCGCGGATATAATATCAACAGGCTGAAAATCAATATAAGCATTGGCCCGAATGAGTACATTGTTCAGGCTGGATAGGGCATCAATAGATTGAAGAGTAATCAGGGGTGTTCCTACATTGAGATTGGGCAGGCTGCTAACAGCATCAATCGACTGCAACGCAAGGTATGCGTTGGCAGTAATAAGAATGTTTACAAGTGAGGACACTGCATCAATAGATTGAAGAGTAACAAGCGGCGTCCCAATCTCAACATTTGTGAGAGCGCTGATAGCATTAACGGACTGAAGTACAATGAGAGCTGGAACGGTAACAGCAATATTAAGTAGGCTTGATACCGCATCAATCAACTGGAGGGTAAGCTGTGCAGGCGTCGCTACGGCAAGATTGTTAAGGGACGACAGAGCATCAACTGATTGTAGCACTAAGTTAGCAGGTGTACGGACAGCAAGATTATCGAGTGAAGAGATCGCACTGATAGACTGAAGGGCTACCTGTGGAGTGCCGACGTTGAGATTGGGCAGGGAGGATACTGCGTCGATGGACTGGAGAACAAGGTCAGCTGGAACCACGGAGGACACAAGCCACGCCGCTTCCAGCATGAGCGCGTCGATGTACGTGTCGGGGCTGGCATCGCTCGCCAGTATGCGTGTGCGGAGTGCGCTGAACTTGGTCTGCGTCCAGGCATCGGCCGTGCCCGGCACCGTGGCGAAGTGAGCCCGCCTGAAGGTAATCGTCGTCCCGACGTTCTGCGTGCCCGAGAAGATGGTGGCCGAAGTTCCGCCAGCGTGCTCGCGCAGCGTGACAGTGTAGGTGGCCGTGCCCGCGCCGCCCGCATCGTGGGTGACGAAGATCGCCTCCACGCCCAACAGCGACGTTTTCGTTGCCTCGTCCTCGTACTGTATTTCCACGTAGTCAGTGGAGTTGGGAGGCGCAACGATGTTGATAAAGTCCACCGATGTCGTTGGCAGCGGCCGTTCATCGATGTATGTGTAGGCATCCGTGCGGCCGTTGAGATCCACCGACTTCGGAGTAGCGTCAGTGCCACCGTAGAAGTCTGCTGCCCCGGCGATGTTGTGCGTGCCGTCCGCGTTCGGCACGTAGGAGATTATCTCAACCTCATTGGTTCCGCCGAGAGGATAGTCGCCAGCGGTGACGCTGACAACCCTATCATCCAAATAGTAGTCATACGTAGAGACCTCACGGAGTCCGTTTCCCCCAAACATATTGGCCAGCAACGTTGTGGCAGCAATTGCACGGGTTAGTTGAGTTAGAGCCGTGCCATCGACCTGAACGTCAATTGTCCAAGGGTTCGCGCTGACATTGACCTTGCAATCGATACGATGCCAGCCTGCGGAAAGCGTGGCCCCGGTGCTTCCGAGTGTGCAGGTAGTGCCGTCGTCCTCCCCCGGATACCACTTGCCGTCAACGGTATTGTAGGCCAGCCCCATAAAGCGCGTGTTACTAGCATTACGAACGTTGATACCGCCCACAGTGCTTACCAGCGGGGCTGATGCGACGTTAAGATAATAGCGCCAGACTACAACTGCCGGGGTGCCCAGCTCACTAAGCAGAAGAGCACTGCCCTGCCCTACAGTTGGGTTAACGCGAAGCGAGCGCAGGCCAGTGCGGACAGTAGTGGTACTGAAGCTAGCGTTTGTTAAAGTAGATACATGACCAGTTGCCGCTGACGCTCCACACTCGAAGCCGCAGCCCAAGACAGAGGTAGCCATCAGCCACTACTTCCTGGAGCCCGCTGTCAACGCTCCCGCCAATGTGGTGTAGTCGTGCGGGCTGGGTACGGGATATCTCACGTAGTCGTTCACACATCCCTGATGCTCTGTATAGGCTGGATCACTCGGGTGCACGTTGTCATGGCCCAGTCCAAGCGCGTGCCCGAGTTCATGGCAGGGAAGCCAGGTACCCGCCACAATGTAGTTCGTGCCATCCCACTCGTAACCTTGATAGTAGGGATTGGCCCCTCCCTCATAAAGCGGGTTCTCGTAGAGGTAAGCGTTCACTCGCACGAGTGCATAGGCCAACTTGTTGCCGTGAAGGCGGTACGTAGTCGAGCTACCGCCGCCCGGCCAAGCGTTGAACACACAGAGAACGATAGCTCCATTGCGCCGTGAGCAGTCCGTCGTAGGGCGCACATCAAGGTTTACCCCCGACAGCTCCCAGTTCTCGATAGCACGCTGGACGTACGGCTCCATCACAGTACCCGCTGCATTCGAGTAGACGGCGATATTGCCTTTGCCCCAAGAAGCGAAATCGTGCCTGGCGGAAGCGGAGGCCACCCACACCATCGCCATCGCAGCGGCGAGGATGAGAATGAGCTTTTTCACCGGAACCACCTTCGCTTTGACTTCTTTTCTTTTGCTACCTCTGCCGCTATTGCTGCTGCAACCTCCGCTGTGAACTCAGGCCTTGCTTCCCTTATTGCCTCTAGGATAGGTTGACCCTTCTCGGCAGCCTTGCGTTCTATATATGCTTTTCTGGCTTCCCAGGCATCAACGTACATACGCTCGACATATTCTGCTGGCCAGATCCAATTGAAACATGGAGCATGATCAGCTAGATGGAAGTCTAAACCACCAACCCCCTCAAACTCAGGCTTAACCTTGTATGGTACAGGTATACTACCATCATCAAACCTTAAGAGTCCACCTGTAGTCTCCTCCCATGATTGGGTTCCAGCTCCCTTCTTACTATGAACCCACCGGCCACTAGACAACATGTAACCATATTCTCGCAAAGCCTTACGCACATTTCCCATATCAGTCCTCCTAGTCCAGGTTGATAACAAAGACGCCAGTACCAATCGTCGGTGGCGTATTTGAAGTGTTAATGACCTTGCTGGTCGTCGTGCCCCAAGCAATAATGTTACCAGTACTTGTAGCAAGGGCATCACAGACTGCAAACCCAACAATAGTTGAAGTGCCAGCCGTGCAGTCGACGAACGTGATAGGCCCAGAGTTCGTCTTAGAGCCCGCCGCCGCTGCGCTCAGGTCGGTCGCAAGGATTTCCTTCCGAGCATACCCAGTGTAGGTTGCCTCGGTAATGTTCGTTCCCAGGCTGGCGTCTGTGGGAATGACGGTACAAAGAGCTATGTAGACGTTCAGAGGCTCAGTAAAGGCACCATCGCTCATCACATGGTCAAGGATTAGGGGCTCTAGATAGTCACTGAAACTAGCCATTATCTAACCACCTTAACTACATCATAGCTAGTACCAAATGCAGATGGCAGCTTACCTCTCACTACCTCCGCATCCATACGAGCCTGATAACCCTGTTCTAAGAACTGAGCATTAGGAAAGAACTTAGTACAGAACTCTCTTTGATCTACTAGCTCTTGCCAGTTCTTATCATTCTGACTCCCAAATATAAAGTCTGTAATAATAGTGTCCGCTCTGTCTAGCTTTTGCATAATATCATAAAAGTCTCCTATTATAAGCTCATCATTAAGATGTGTTCTTACATAGGGCCATACAAGATACCTAAGTTCCGGTGCTATTTCAATAGTAGTAACACTCTTGACTCTAGGGTTTAGGATCAGGAAACTATGTATGAGCCCCAATCCTAGCCCGCCTACTACTACATGTCCTCTAGCTCTAAACAGTCCTATCTCTGCCAGCGCATACATGTTACGTGGCTCATCAGTAAACCATGTAAGATCATTCTCTTCTATTACAGTTAAGTTAATAGACTCAGGTACATAGTAGAATGCATTCTCTTCTTGCATCTTATAGATACCCTCAGTCTGTATCCTGTCAGTAATTCTCCAATTACCAACACTTCCCCGAGGGTACTTACTAGCCACTGTATTCCACTGATCTATAACATGATAACGCATAGCAATTATAGTGAGAAGGGGCTAGTCGTCGAGTCCTAACCCCTTCCCTGAACTAAGGACTAGAGCCCAGCGAGGGCGGGGAGCATCTCGCTTACAGGCCCTTCAACCCATTGAAGAACAGCAAAGCCACCAATGGTAGCTCTGGTACCTCCCCAATAGCCGAGAAGAGTACAAGGCCCTACAAGGAATGGAGGATAGTTAGGCTGATACTCAAGCCTGATTATCCTA
>ERZ1292632.4169-Hain-H43-01um-R2-4169-length-10527-cov-6_pt1 | contig 10527 bp, 7 predicted proteins | sample MGYA00564407_ERZ1292632 | MGnify/ENA primary metagenome ERZ1292632 (study PRJEB36523, sample SAMEA6512637) | groundwater metagenome | collected 2019-01-08 | study: AquaDiva: Metagenomics assemblies of 32 groundwater samples | reverse complement strand
GTTATACGACATATTACTCTGGGCAACATTTATATTCTAGATAACATAAATTATTTTAATGGGGCAAAATTATTAATTATTCGAGGTAAACTCTATGGCTAAAAAATGCTTTTTTTGTGACGTTCAAACACAAGACGACGATAAAAGAATTGCTGAAAATCAATATTTTTTCGCTAGATATGATGATTTTCCAATTAGTAATGGACATTGTGAAATAATTCCTAAAGAACATATTGAATCTTTTTTTGAACTGACATCAGATCAGGTTCAAAGCCTCTACGATTTAGTGAAAGATGTAAAAGAAATCGTTGATGGCAGTTTTAAACCTGATGGGTATAATATAGGAATAAATGAGGGAATTTGTGCTGGCAGAACACAACATCATTTGCACGTCCATTTAATTCCGAGATATAATGGAGATGTTGATAATCCTCGTGGTGGAGTTAGAAACATAATCCCTCAAAAAGCAGATTATATTCCGGAAATGGAAAAAATGCCTTCAAAAAAAGATTATTTATGATAAAAATGTATAACTGTCAATATTGTGATGAATTTGAAAGTGGTTCTCTTGAAGTAAGAGGGCAAAGTTTAGGAAATAGGGTTCTTTTTGAATCAGATAATTTTTTAGTATTCCCTTCTTTGGGTCAAATAGTTGAGGGTTATTTATTAATTGCTACAAAAAGACATTACATTGGATTAGGGGAGATTCCGTCTGAATTACATCAGGAATTAGAAGAAGTCCAAGAAAAAGTTAGAACAGTATTAACCAATAATTATGGGACTCCTTTATTTTTTGAGCATGGACCAACCTCAAGAAGTAAAAAAGGTGGTTGTTGTATTGAGCATGCTCATATCCACGCAGTTCCTTTACAAGTTGATATTTTAGATGATATTACAGAAAATTTTACGTATAGAAAAATAAATGACTTTAACGAATTAAAAAAGCAATTTGCAAGAGGAGTTCCATACTTTTTCTTTGAAGACAACAATAGAGATAGGTATTTATTTGAAATTCCTGATGTTGTTCCATCACAATACATTAGACAAATTATCGCTCATAAAATTGGAAAACCAGAACGGTGGGATTGGCGTTCTTGTTTAGGTTTAGAGGAACTAACCAGAACTCTTAAAAAACTAAGAGATAAGTTTGAATAATTTTGCCCCAGATTCTTTTTAATGTTGCCCCTGCGTCATACGCTGCGCTCCACTTCGTTCCGCTTGGGGACGCTGCGCTTTCGTCGCTATCGCTCCTCACCCTCGTATAACAAGGGATATACGGTTCAGCCCTCGGCTCGGGCTTCACCCAAATTTTTCTTCCACTTTGTTCCAGAAAAACTTCGCTTATCCCGATACGTTGTACGCAATATTACTCTATCCCTTTTGCTTTTAAACCTATGAAAACCAATGGACCATGGAAAATCAAAGATAGCCAAGTGAAGTATAAGAACCCTTGGATATCCGTGCGTGAAGATCAAGTCATACGTCCTGATGGAAAGGATGGTATTTTTGGCGTCGTCGAAATGGTGGCGGGTGTTTCCGTTTTGCCGCTTGACGATGATGGTTTTGTATATCTAACAAAGGAATTTCATTATGCAATAGAGCAAGATAGTGTTGAGGTCGTCAGCGGTGCTATTGACGAAGGCGAAACTGCACTCGAAGCGGCAAAACGGGAATTAAAAGAAGAGCTAGGCGCTGAAGCGGATGAATGGATTGATCTAGGAAGAATGAACCCTTTTACCACTGTCGTGAAGTCGCCCGCCACCATGTATCTTGCTAAGGGAATTAAATTTTCAGAAGCTGATCCCGAGGGCACGGAAAAAATCGATTTAGTCAAAGTCAAATTCGACGACTCCGTAAATATGGTTATGAACAGTGATATCACGCACGGTCAAAGTTGTGTTCTTATACTAAAAGCGTCAGAGTTCTTGCGAAAGCAAAAGGGATAGAGTAAAACTCGCTCCTTTCAGTCGCGCCCCGTTGCGCTCTCCTCCTTTCAGTCGTCGGGGCGTATAACAAGGGATATACGGTTCAGCCCTCGGCTCGGGCTTCACCCAAATTTTTCTTTCACTTCGTTACAGAAAAACTTCGTATATCCCTAACGTTATCGGAAATAAATTATTTTCATTTTACGATTTTTGTTGAATAAGGACAGGCGAATTTTGATAATTTTTTGATTAGGGGGAATATGGTGTCCTGCCGTATTCTCGGCAGGACGATTTTATTAGATTTAAAAATGTGATATAGTTTATACAATCTACCAAACATTTCTTAACAAATTTATTTAATCTTTATGTCACAATCTTCCGTTTCTGTGGCGACCGAGTATGTTGTAGTGCAACCGCAAACAACGCTCGTCGGGTCGGTAACACCCGCGAACATTGCGTCATTACAACGCGAGGTCGCCCTCCAAGCACAAGGCGAAGCCGTCGAACTCTTTGACGGTATGCCCCCTCTCACGACGGCACTTTCTTTTGCCGCCGTCTACGACATTGCAGATGAAACCGTGTTTCGGCTAAGCAATGGTCAACTGGTGTTACTTTTTGATCATCAACCAAAAGAAACCTTGCGACCGGAAGAAGTGGACGAATCAATTTGGGCAGAAATTTTGAAAGTAAAAAATAAGGGCGTAACTGTACAAGATATTTCTACGCCAACATCGGAAACAGTCATCGACCTCGCCGCTCTGTGGAGCCGCGTACGCGAACACGATGACATCATCGCCCGCACCAAACTTTTTATAAAATCACTTGCCGGAGCACTAGAACCGGCCATTACCGTCCGTTTGCGCGGCGAGATACCAAATTTACCGCTACTTTCGGCCATATACCTTACCCGACCCTACGGGCATACGGTACTATTTGAGGACGCTCACACTGGAAGCGTTACTCTTTTTTCTAACCTCTAAAATTTACTATATGGCTGAAAGAAGAAACGGCCCCCCCCCAACAGGAGTTGATAGGAGGCCACAATCAAGAGACGTTCGCCGCGCCAATCCTAAAATGGATTTTCCGCAAGTTCCCATGGACGCACACCGCGCGAAAGTGGTGGAGTGTATACGCGACAATGAAAATGCAGTTATCATCGGAGAAACCGGATCAGGAAAAACAACGCGCATTCCGGATTTCTTACTCGAGTCATTTCCGCAAGCAAAAATTGCCATCACCCAACCCCGCCGAGTGGCCGCGCGTTCCGTTGCCCGTTATGTCGCCAGTCGTCGCGGAGAGCAAGTCGGTGGTGAAGTTGGTTATCAGGTACGATTTGAAGACAAAACCACCGAAGGCACGCGGGCGAATTTCATGACTGACGGTATTTTGCTTCGCAAATTACAATTTGACCCCTTGCTCGAAGAATATGACGTTGTTATGGTGGATGAGGCGCACGAGCGCAGTTTGAATATCGACTTTGTCCTTGGTCTTTTGAAACGAGTACAGGCCGAGCGTAAAAAGAAAGGCATGCAGGAACTAAAGGTAATTGCCACATCCGCCACCATTGAAAAAGAAAAATTCGCCAACTATTTCGGGCAATCGCCTATCGTGGAAGTACCCGGACGCATGCACCCTGTGGACGTACAATATGCTCGGGAAGAAGTGCGCGACTATCCCAAAGCCGCCGCTCAAAGAGTAAAAGAAATTGTAACCAGCGGCGGGCAAGGCGACGTGCTTATCTTCATGCCAGGCGAAGAGGAAATCCGACGTACTATTCAGGAAATTGAAGGCTTAAATTTATCCGGCATAGACGCCATGCCGCTGTTTGGCGCAATGGCTCCGGAAGACCAAGACAAAATTTTTGAAAGAAATCCAAAACGCAAAGTGATTGTTTCCACCAACATTGCGGAAACGTCCGTCACGATTGACGGCGTGCGTTTTGTTATTGACTCGGGACTTATCAAGCAAAAAGAATTTAATCCGAACACCGGTATTGAGGCATTGCTTACAAAACGCCACGCCAAAAGCGGCTGTGAACAGCGCAAAGGCCGCGCGGGCCGAACTGCGCCCGGCACTTGTTATCGTTTGTATCCGGAAGCCGACTACACCGGCAGAGACGCTTACCAAACACCGGAAATTGCGCGTTCCAACCTCGACCACGTTATCCTAGCGATGAAGAAAATCGGCATTGAGGATGTGCGTAGTTTTGACTTTATTGACAAACCAAAAGAGGAGGCAATTTCACAAGCGATTGAGACGTTAAAAATGCTTGGCGCATTGGACGCCAAAGAAAAACTGACAAAAATCGGCGAAACAATGGCCGAACTGCCACTGCGTCCGGAAATTGCCCGCATGGTAATTGAAGCGGAAAAATACCATTGCACCGGCAAGATTTGTACGATTGCCGCGATGATGGGCGAAAAGTCTGTGTTTGTGCGTCCGAAAGAAAAAGAACGTGAGGCCGACGCCGCCCACGCGCAATTTACAAAAGGCGGCTCTGACTTTTTGAAATTATTGGAAGTATGGCAACAATGGTCGGCTGCCGGTTTTGACGATAAATGGGCACGCGAACATTATCTTAATGTCCGCCAATTATTTGAAGTCCGTGAAATTCGCTCGCAACTCATGCGCGAATTGAAACGACAAAAAGTATCCGTTGACGATGTGAACGGCAACGATCCGGTAGCCATTCAAAAATGTGTGGCTTCGGGTATGATTCAACACTTGCTTACCGACTCCGGACGACATTCGTATGAGCGCGTTGTACGCGGTTCCGATTCTGGTCGTATTTTCATTCATCCGTCATCCGCCGCTTTTTCCAAAGCACCACAGCTCATGATTGGCGCGGACGTAGTAACGACTTCCAAAACTTTTGCTCGTCGTTGCCAACCGGTGGACGCTAAATGGTTGCCGGAAATTGCGCCGCAACTTTTGGAAGAGGGTAGTAAATCTTTGCGCTATGACGCCAAAAGCGATTCAGTGATTGAAAAAGTTGGTTATTCCCTCCGTGGTCGCTATGGCACGATAAGCGAACAAGAGCGCGAAGTTACCGATGACGCTGTGGCGGCAGAACAGTTTGTCCGTGCTTTGGCCGAAGGCAAGGTTGATTTACCGAGTGTCAAACACAATGCCGATACTGTCCGCGCCTTGCAAGCTCTCTATACTCGCTCCGGTGGCAAAGTCCACGCTCCCGAACTTTCGGTCTGGTATAAAGAACGCGCCGGTGGCGTACGAAGCAAACAAGAAGCGAAGTATGTTGATGAAAAATTACGCCTCAACTTTGACGAGCATTGCTCACCGGAAATGAAAGCGGAAATTGACCGCCTCTATCCGGAAACAATCGAAGTCCAAGGCCACGCGCTTAAAGTAGAATACGAATATCGTCCGGCCAATGCTCAATCGTATTATGAAAGCGAAAAAAACGAAAAATTCAAGGCCACGATAACGATTCCGGGCGACATTATTTTCAAATTAAACCCCGATGACTTCCCAACTTTAGGAAAGGGTGGACGCCCTGAAATTTCCTATCGTTCCGGTGACGGGTATAATTCAATTACCAATTCCGACTTAGAAGCATTAAAAGTAGCGGTGGATAGCAAGCGATTAGAGAACGCTTGGTATAATTTTAGAAAACCCGAAACCGAACCGGTGGAAACAAAAACCCTCCAGCCTTTGCCCTCGCTTGATAGTATTGGCGCACATCCGATTGCCTACGCCAAAAATTACAAAGGCGAAGATGTTTTTGCTCACCCCTCTTTTTACTCTGAACAAACTTACGATTACCAAGCCAGTGAATACAAATATACATTCAAAGTAACGTACTATCGCACCGAGGAAGAAGCCAAACAAAACAATGAACGGGCACTAGCGACCAAAGAACAAGATGACGCCAAAGCCCGAAGAAAAGCCGAGCGCGAAACACTGCTGGCACCGGCCAAAGAAAAATACGCCGCCATGCGTCAAGAAATGGTTCAGTTGCGTTATACCTATGCCAATTACGGCATAAGCTACGACGATTATTGTTGTTTACAAGAAAAATGGCGTGAGGCCGGTTATGCTTTGGAAACCTCCGACGCCGACCTAAAGGAAGCCAGCGACCTCATGGACGAAGTACAAGCGGCTTTAGCAGGTGGCCAACAAGAACGCGAACGACGCATTAGTTTGATTCCGGATGTCCAAGCTCGCCTCGACGCATTGGCTGAAAAAGTAGGAAAAATTACTTATGATACTTATACCCGTTTTGGTCTTTCATACGATCAATACAATGCGATTAGCAGTAAATACCTTGAAGCTAGTGATGCCCTCAAAACAGCCGATAGATACGGCAGTCCGACTTTGCCCGATCCGGAACGAGCGGCGACAATTCTTGAAAAACTAACAGCGATGATTCCGGATGAGCAAGAATTTACACCCGAACAAGAAGCGTTAATGTCGGTACTCTCCGGCAAAAATGCCAGCTTTGCTAAAGTTATCCGCGTACGGGGCGGACGAGTAACCGAATTTTACTCGCCGAGTTATCCAAGCGAAGTTACGCAAAATCCGACCGAAATTCCGATTGGCGGTTCCGGCAGAGCGTTGGTGGTTCGCGGCTCTCGCTTAGCTTTTAGATTAGGCAGTGGCCGCGAAGAGGGCAGTTGGCGACTTGCTGATGGCGATTATTTGGTCGGTCGTGATGCCAGTACCTTTTTACGAGTAGAAGAAAAACAAGGCGCACCACATGGATTGCGAGCAATAGAGTCTATTCAACAAACATACGAAGAACAAACAGCAGAAGATACGAGCCGAGGCAGATATGCCGATTCACGGCCGTACTATGAGGAAGCACCAGCCGGAACTTCAAGTGAAAAAGTTGGTGGCGGTGTATTCGCCTCACTTTTGGGCAAGCTAACCGGCAAACAAGAAGCAAAGCCGGAAAAACAACCCGCACCAATCGCGCCAGTCGTACGCGAAGCACCGAAACCAGTGGAAAAAGAAAAGATGACCGAAGAACTTCGAGCGACTCTCATGGGCGACCTGTCCAATGCTCGTTTCTTCCTTGACGCTGTGCGTGCTGTTCCCGAGCCGGATAAAAAAGCCGCGAATGCTAACAAAATTTCCAAGGTGCGCGCTCGCGCCGCTGAATTAAAACGAGATTTGAACGGCGTTGAACAAGAAATATCTACCACCGATGACGCCGCCCGTGCTCGCGGTAAAGTGGCCGAAATAGTAAAGAAAGCCGAGCGAGCCGCCGAGGAAATTTCACGTCTGCAAAATGGCCGAGAGGATTGGACAACACGCTTTAAATCCTTTATGATGAAACTGGGTGAAGTAGCCAAAGCGCAGGATGTGGCGCTTGATGACCAGACATCGGAAAAAATAAAAGTAAAGGTCACTGAACTTGCTCGCCGCAAAGGCGAAGTAACCGATTTAGATGGCGAGCTGGAAGCGATTATCATTGATTCAATCTAACATAAACATATGGGTAACACTGAAACAAACTATCGTCCGCCCGAACCAACTTCTACGGAAGTAATCGAGCGGGAAGCTCCAAAACGCGACCTGCCTGGTCCGGAGGAATTTATTTCTGTTCTGGAACAAAACAATCTGCCCGAACACGCTCGTGTGTATCGAGCTGTTGTTGAGCTCGCCAATGCTATTAAAGAAGCAGGCGGCCAGGCAATCCTAGTTGGCGGCTGCATCCGTGACATGCTGGCTGGCAAAATTCCCAAGGACTTTGATATTGAAGTATATAAACTGGAACCGGCGCAGATTGAAGAAATCGCCAAACATTTTGGCAAAGTGTCGGACGTAGGCAAGGCTTTTGGTATTTTAAAGGTTTCCCTTGGCCAAGGCGTGGATATTGATCTATCACTGCCGCGTACTGATTCCAAAATCGGAGTTGGTCACAAAGGCTTTGAAGTAAAGTCTGATCCGAATATGACTTTGGCAGACGCAGCTCGTCGTCGTGATTTCACCATTAACTCAATGGCTGGTGATCCGCTAACCGGCGAACTCTTTGACCCATTCAGTGGGGCTAAAGATTTACGCGATCGAGTGCTCCGAGTAACCGATGAAGAGCGTTTTCGTGATGACCCATTGCGCGTTATGCGCGCACTCCAATTTGTCGGTCGTCTTGGTTTATCTATTGAACCGGAAAGTGTTAGAATAATTACTTCAATGGTGCCGGAACTCAAGGAATTACCCAAAGAGAGAATTTATGAAGAATGGAAAAAATTACTTTTGAAATCTGAAAAGCCTTCACTCGGATTATCTGCCGGCATGGCTCTTGGCGTATTCAAAGAAATTCATCCTGAATTTCCGCCGTTGGCCGAAACGCCACAAGAACCAGAATGGCATCCAGAGGGCGATGCTTGGATTCATACGCTTATGAGTGTGGATGAAGCGGCAAAAATCGTTCGCCGCGAAAGATTGGATGAAGATGCGTCACTTGTCGTTTTGTTTAGCACTTTGTGTCACGATCTAGGCAAACCTACAACAACTGAAACTAAAGACGGCAGAATTATTTCTCATGGCCACGAACCTGCCGGAGAAGAACCGGCTAAAAAATTTTTAACTGAACTCGGGGCTCCTGTGTTAATTTCTGAAAAAGTTGTGCGACTGATTGTCAATCATCTTTTTCCGATGCTTTTGTATATTGATGAAACTGTTCGCGGTCGGCCTGTTTCTAACGGCGCCATCCGTAAACTTGCTGATCGCATTGGTCCCGCAACAATTTACGAATTGAGTCTTGTTGCCGAAGCTAACCATGTCGGCCGCGGACCGTTTCAGGATCCGGAAATTCCGGAACAACTTTTATTAAATTTACGTGAATATCCGGCTGGAAAATGGTTGTTGGACCGTGCACGAGTTTTGGATGTAGAAAAAAGCAAGCCGGCTGACTTACTGCAAGGACGAGATCTTTTGAATTTGGGTTTAAAATCCGGCAGACATATAGGTGAAATTATTAAGTTGGCAAATAAATTACGGGATGAAAAAGAATTAAACAAAGAAGTTGTTTTGCAAGTGGTTTATGAATGCAGCGGTGACCCAAAGGCAGTGCTAGAAAGATTAACCGCCATGCTTGGATAAAATATCCAAATAGAAAAACACCGGCCAGGGAGTGGTCGGTGTTTTGTTTTCCTTCTAAGAATATCGAAAAAATATTTTCGCTATTCTAGTGAAGGCCCCGCGCGTCGATGTGCTCGACCGCGGGGCATGTTGGCGCCGTTGTGCAGACGCCGTTCTCCTTGAACCCCGAGAGAACCCAGGGGAACCGTGGCCAGAAGGCCTCGGGTCTTTTCCGGCATTTTTGAAGCCGGAACTTTTGGTGGGTGCGGCCTCTAGCGGCCAGCGAACTCGGCCTTGCGCCGAGCCTTCTCGTCGGCCCTGATCTCGAGGAGTTCCTGCCGCACGGACTCCTCCCACGCCTTCTCGTCAGCCAACGACCACCGCGGGGTGGAGTTGGCCACGAACTCGGCCGGCACTTCCTGCACCTCGAAGGCCACGCGGGCCCGCGCCAGGAGATCGGCGAGCGCGAGGCGCCAGTTGGCGCTTTCGAGCCTGCCCCACTCGCGGGCGGTCGGCGCGACGAGGACGATGAGAACGGTGGCCGTCAGAGCGGACATCTTCTCTGTCACGAACGACCTCCGCCGCTTGTTCGCCTCCGACTCCGACTTGCGTTTTGCCTCCGCCGCCTCGCGAAACGCGACGGCCTCGGGCGTGTGTTTGGCCTCCTCCACCTGGTCGGCGCAGGAGAACCCGACACCCTCGAACTGGGCGCCCCAGGTCTCGCGGAACTTGGTGGTGCACACCTCGTCCGCGACGACCTCTCGCTTGACCAGGCGCGCAGGCATGACCAGCGGATCGATCTCCACACCCTTGGGGGGAGGGAGCACGATAACGCGCTTACCAACACGGAACTCCAGCTTCACCGACTTCTCGGCGGGCCGGAAATCCACCACCTGGTCCTCGCGGTTGCGGTGAGCGGTGCCCACCACGCCATCACGGTTCATCCAAAATTTGGTCGCCATGGCTTCCTCCTTATCTCCCACACTTCATGGGAAAAGCGTGGGTTGGATTGTGAACGAACATTGTCGAACCTTCACGGCACAGCACCTTTGCTGTTCCGCTTCCAGAAAAAATTATTTTTATCTTTTCTCTGGAAGCGGGCCGACGTTGTGCGTTGTCGGCCGGCCGATTGCTGAACTGTGATCGCGTGGGAACTGCGACCGCCAGTCACTTGTTGCGAACCTCCATAGGACCGGAGGGTCTTGCCCGTTATTTTTTGGAATCACGGGCCTTTTGACTCGGAATGGAACTGCTTCACCGCGGCGTGCGTCGTCCAGAACTCGACCGAGGCGCGGTATTTGGCCTCGTCGAGGGGGACGCCGGAGCCGCCCTGCTCCTTGCCGAGCGCGTTGCGCATCATCGTGATAGGCGGCATCGGCGACTCGGCCGGCTGCAGCTCCGCGTTGATGCTGACGATGCCCCAATCGCTGTCGGGGACGTCGCTGTCCTGGGTCTCGGCCGCCTCGGCCTCGAGCTGCTCCTTGCTGTACACGATGATGTCGAGGTACATGGCCTTGGGGGCCGTGAGTCCCTCGAACCACCGCTCGAGCACGGG
>ERZ1292632.4167-Hain-H43-01um-R2-4167-length-10532-cov-6_pt1 | contig 10532 bp, 12 predicted proteins | sample MGYA00564407_ERZ1292632 | MGnify/ENA primary metagenome ERZ1292632 (study PRJEB36523, sample SAMEA6512637) | groundwater metagenome | collected 2019-01-08 | study: AquaDiva: Metagenomics assemblies of 32 groundwater samples | reverse complement strand
GGGAAGGAAGGGGGTTGGGAGGGAAAAAGAGGGTTGTGAAATTAAGGAATTTCTAAATAAGATTCTTTAGCACTTGGATTAAAACAAAAATTGGCTTTTATTTTTTCTAAAAAATCAACACCTAAAAGGCTCGGTTGACTCTTAACTTCTCCAGAAATTGGAAACTGGACACTCATTTTAGTATCTAAAAAATTTCCTACGCGCAATCTAAAATCATCAACCTTAACTGTATAGACTTTTCCCCCACCAATATTCACTTCTCTTTGACTTCCTTCTAATTTTCTTAGTTGAAGAGATGATAATCTCATTCTAAGCATATCAGAAACACCTATCAAAGTTGTTGGACTTCCAGTATCTATAATTGCCTTAACTGGTAAAAATATCTTAGGGTCTTCAAAACTCAAAATAACATTTAGCATTGGTCTTAAGCCACCAGCAAAAAAATTAAGTTCTATTGGTATCTTAACCATTTTTATAACAGAAGAACATACCCGTCTGGATGAACAAATTCTATGAATATGAAAGAAGGGTCCTCTTTATTTTTGTCTAATTTTCTTATAACAACTTCTATACTCTTGTCAGAAGCGATAGGCTGAGCGTTTTTTATTGCAACAAACTGCTCAGAATAGCCCAACTTTCTTAGCTTATCCACATTTTTGTAGAACCACTCGCTGTCTTTTTCAAACCTTTTAACCAATTGCTGTTGTTCCATAACTAGCGCTCTTCCCTTAGGTATTTAAACATTTTGATATTTAAAAAGATATCCCAACTCTACCTTAACCTATCAGTTGAAACTCTAGACAAATTAAAGAAATTAAAGGAAAAAACAGGAAAACCAATCTCCAGGTTAGTTGAAGAAAAGTTTAATTGAAAACTCTTAAGAAAATTGTTAATATAAACAGCTAACTTTGACGATGTCTTTGATTTCTGATTTTACTTTTTTAAGCTTGGATTCGGTGAAAGAATGAGGGGATGGTTTGGTAGAAAATAAATCGTTTATTTTGATTTTTCTTTTTTTATTTATTTTTTGTGGGGAGGGGAGGGGGGTGAAAGCTATTTAAAAAACCCAATCAAAATTTCTTCGAAATGTTCTTCTTGTAAAATATTTCCCAAAAAAAGGATTGAAGTTTCTGCTATTTTTTTAGACTTTGAAACAAAAATAATTTTTTCAGTAAAACCTTTACAAAGAGATATTTGATCTTTTTCGTTTCCTACATTTAAACCACCCTTACTGCATAAAACAGCCCATTTTTTTCCGACATCTACAAAGTCTAACTCTCTCCAATTCTTTATACCTTCATCCCACCAATTGTGTCCACAAAGAACACTACCTCCAACGCCAAAATGTTTCTGCAGAGCATAGGAACACATAGCTTCTATAAAAACTTCTGGGCACATATTCCATTTGTAAAGAGTTTCCTTTTCAAAAGAATAGAGAGGATAAGCTTCACATTTATCGCAACAAAGATTCATCTTAATTTTTTTGTCGGTTTTACAATAAAAAATATCTATTTCCTTTTCTAAAATCCCCAAATCGATAAGTTTTTGGATATCAAAACCAGACTCAATCATTTGTGTAGATGTTAACAAAATTTCTCCAAAAATTCTTAGAATTTCCCTTTCTCCAATTGAACCCAAATCATTTAAAAGGTATTTTTTAGGGCAGAAGAGACGTGAAGAGGGTAATTTCATCTTTTTTATATACTCCCCCTCTATCTGTTTTAAAACGCTTTTAATCTCATCATTTGTTACACCTTCCCTTGCCAAACTTCTTATTTTTGTTGTGATTATATCTTCCTTTTCTTCAGAGTAATCCCCAAAGAACTTGATTCCTTTATTAACAAAACAATTTGGAAATTTTTCTAAAAAGTACTTCCTCATTGTTAGATTTTCGCACATAACTCTTCCCAAAGCTAAGACTCTTTTTCTGTTTAACCAACTAGTTCTAGAAGTAGGATTATGATGCATCTTACCACCCAAAAATTTCTTTTGCCCTAGATGTCAGCTCAGAAACACTCTTATCTCCGTAAGTCTTCCAAGTAAATTCTATCTTTTTAATTTTTTCCTGTCCTATTTCTTTTTTAAGCTCTTGTAGGAAATTCGTTCCTCTTTCAGTCAAATGATAAGAATATGTAGAATGTTCTAAATCTTCTTTGATGAAGCCCCCAACTATAAGTGTATCCATTAAATTTTTTAAATCAAACGAAAAAGGTCCATAATGATAACGAACAAATTCAAACGAAAAGGGATATTTTATTTTAGGATCATTCTTTCCTATATAAACAATTTTTTGTAACCTTTTTCTGAAGCTAAGTTTACCATAAGAACTGATTAAAGAGAGCAAGCCAAATACATCTTCATTCTCCATACTCAATTCTCAAGTAATTCTTTATTTAAATATTTACTCCTAATTTCACACCCTTTCCTCATCTTTTAAGTAATTAGTTCTTGCTTAAAAACCTTTCGCTTAGTACCAAGCAATCGATGAGTGACAACAACCATTTATAAATATTTTTTTACCTTAATAGATATGGAAAAAGAGGTTAGTGGCTCTCCTTTCACGAGAGAAAGCGAGACTCATGAAAAAATACATTCTCACTTAAAGGCGCATCCAAGAGGATTAACAACTCAAGATATTGAAGAACAAACGGGGATTTCTAGAAAGGCAGTTGAGAAACATTTGCAAGTTTTATTATTTGAAAATAACATTTACATGAAACAGGTTGGAAGTGCAAGAATCTATTATCCCAATCATAGATATCATCATCTTGATTTCCAGTATTTTGACATAGGAAAAAAAAGATTTTATATAGATCTAATAGAAAATGATTACGGTAAGTCAATTCTCATCCAACAAAAGATAAGAGAAGGAGATAAATGGATTACTAAGGGAAGCGTGTTTATTCCCTTGGATGCAACGCAGGACTTCTTAAAAAGCCTTAAGGAGATATTAAACTCTAAGAGGTTAAAAAAGGAGATTCAAAAAAATGGAAGAAAATAAATTTAAAGTTATTGACCTTTTTTCTGGAGCAGGTGGAATGAGTGAAGGATTTTCTCAGGCGGGGTTTAATGTAATTGCAGCTAACGAGATCTTAGAAGACGTTGCAGAAACTTTTATGTTAAATCATAAAAACACAAAAATGATTGTAGGAGACATCCGGGGGATAGAACCTCTAGACTTTTTAAAAAACTGTGGTATAAAAAAAGAGGAAATTGATCTGGTAATTGGTGGCCCCCCATGTCAAGGATTTAGCATGGCCAATAGACAAAGATTAATAGATGATTCACGTAACAATCTTTACAAATATTTTGTTGAATTTGTAAGAGAAATACAGCCAAAAATTTTTATAATGGAAAATGTTAAAGGTATGATTAGTAAATCAAAAGAAATTGTTGAAGACTTCAAAAAAATAGGATATCATACGGATTTCAGAATATTAAATGCAAGAAAATTCGGAATTCCTCAAAACAGAGAAAGAATTTTCTTCATTGGCTCAAATCTTAAATCTAAAGAAGAAATTGTAAAGAAAATCTTTGAGACAATAGATTCTAAAAAGTCTTCTAAAGAAATACCTCTAAAAGATGCTTTGTGGGGATTAAGAAAACTTTCAGCCCTTGCAGAAAAAAACCAAACTAATTCTGAAGGAAGTGAATCTGGGTTTTTTGAAGATAAGGTAGTAACGAACATTGATATACCGGAATATATTCTAATGATTAATAAAAAACATACCCCTCTAGTTGTTTATAACCATAAAAGTAGGTTTAATAACAAAAGAGATATAGAAATATTCAAAAGGCTTCCGCAAGGAGGGAAGTCAGACCATCCGTCCATAAAAGACATAATGCCCTATGGGAGCAGAAGTCACATATTCAAAGATAAATACTACAAGCTTAAAGAGGATTCGGTGTCCAAGACAATCACTGCACATATGAAGTACGACTGTAATATGTACATTCATCCTTCTCAAAGTAGAGGTTTAACTCCTAGAGAAGCCGCTAGAATTCAAAGCTTCCCAGACAATTACAGATTTGTTGGCGCATTTACAAGATGGTACATGATGATAGGTAATGCTGTTCCCCCTTTAATTGCTAAAATAATCGGCGAAAGTATTAAAGAGTCTTTAAAAAAGAGGTAAAAATGAAAATTAGATACATAGATTTGTTTTCTGGAGTTGGTGGATTTAGATATTCTTTTGAACAGTCTTGTAAAAAAGCTAAGATTGAATCCCAATGTGTTGGTTTTAGTGAAATAGACAAATATTCAAAAATAACATACAAAAGCAATTTTGAATTGGAAGAAAGTGAGTTAGATCTTGGAGATATAACCAAAATTAAACCTTCAAAACTACCTTCCTTCGATTTCTTATTTGCAGGGTTCCCCTGTCAACCATTTAGTTTAATGGGCAAGAAAAAGGGATTTGCGGATACCAGAGGTACTATGTTTTTTTACATAGAAAAAATAATAAAGGAAAAAAAACCAAAATTTTTCTTACTGGAAAATGTTAGAGGCTTATTTACTCATGACAGCGGTAGAACTTATACAGAGATAATTAAAATACTTGAAAAAAAATTAAAGTATCATACAAAGTCATGGGTCCTTGACAGCAAAGAGTATGGCGTTCCACAAACGAGACGCAGGTTGTATATTTTAGGATTTTTGGATCCAGAAATAAAGTCCAAAGTAAGCAAGCCAAAAGAAGTTAATAATCCAAAAAACCCAACGACTTGGCATGTCTTAGAGAAAGAGGTTGATGATAGATACTACTTATCGAAAAAAATATTAAAAACAATTCTTTCTAATGGTTCTGGAAAATTCAAATCCAAATCAGAGATAAACAAAATAATAGCAAGACCCCTTACAGCAACAATGCACAAAATGCATAGGGCCTGTCAAGATAATTATTTTTCAGACAGTTTTATTGGGGGTAAATTTGACGACTCAAAAAAAAGGATTATTCCATCAAAAAAAGGTGTAAACAGAATTCGTCGAATAACCCCCAAAGAGGCATTTAAACTTCAAGGCTATCCCGATTATTTTGTTTCTAACGCTAAAAAAAACGGAGTATCAAATACCCAACTATACAGACAGGCAGGCAATTCGATAACTATTAATGTTGTTGAGAGTATTTTTAATGAAGTTATCAAAAATATCAACTAAAATACATCTTTGCTAATCTGTCAAAATCCACTGATATATTTGACTCTTTTAAACCACTTTTCTTTCTTTCCCACAGTTTCTTTAGTATAGGCAAAACTTCTGTTGTCTTCCCATTGTGTAACTTTCTGTGACAAAGTGGGCATATACATGAGATATTGTTTATGTCATCCAAAGAATTTTCAAACTCATTAAAATATTCCAAGGGAATTAAGTGGTGTTTTTCCATGTATATGTTGCCTGTCCTAGAAACAAAAGTTTTATGTGAACTGTCAACACTACATTTATACTCTGATTTTTTTAAAACGTAGTCGCCCTTAGCTTTATTTCTCGGGAAGCGATTCGATTCGGATATTTTTATTGAAGAGGGTTTCTTTGTTGGCGGAAAATCACTGTCGTTAAAAGCAGGGTCAATCAAAGACTCTTGTTGATAAACCTCCTCTTGATTGTTTTCAAGAGATTCGTCGTCTAACTCTATCTTACTTTTTATAAACCCACCCTTCTTATCCACAAAGTTTTTTATTTTGTCCCATTTTTTTGAATTCTGTTTTACTAACTGTGCTCTGTAAGCAGAAGGATCATACATCGACTTCCAAAAAAGAAGCACGTCTCCCTCCTTTGCACCATATCTTTTATAAGCGGGCATTAAACCTCCACCGGTTATATGAACATGCTTGTGGGTTTTACTAAAAAAATACATAACATTTGCCTTTAGGATAATGTGTTCCCTTCCATAAGAGAAGTCTATTACCATCTTTTTGATAAAATGACTTTTTTTGTAAAGAAGAGGTTCACCAAAGAAACTTCTAGTGTCTGTTGTTGGAACTATTCCTGAAGTGTGACCGTGTTCAGACCCAAGTTCAGATTTTGCAAGTTTCTTATAAACTGGGCCAACCCATTCAACCATAAAACAAATGATCCCTCTTTCTTTTTAACCCTTCCGTTTTATGCAACCAATAAAAGCTGATGCAAAATCAGAAAACTTTAAAATTGAATAAAACTACTTTGTAACATGGTTGTCCCGCAATACGACGAAATGCTTAATCCTCTTTTTAAAGCAATTAAAGAATTAGGCGGTTCTGCATCTATTGCACAGATGGAATTTAAAACAGCAGAAGTTTTAGGGCTATCTGAAAGAGATATCAGGGAAGTTCACAAGGGGAAGAGAACAAAATTTTCTTATAGGCTGGCTTGGACAAGAAATTATCTAAAAAATTATGGGGTTATTGAAACGTCTTCAAGAGGAATTTGGTCTTTAACGCCTAAAGGAAAAAACCTGTCTAGTTTGAACAAGGACGATGTAAATTCTTATGTTAAAGGATTGACCGTAGTGAGCAAAAGAAGCTTAAATTTTGAACCTTTAAATATACAGGAATTTTTGAGAGATCTAGACTTAACCCCTTTTGGTGAGCATAAGTTCCATTTTTTAAAAAACCCCGGAAATAGGGTGGATGACATAATCAAATGTGTGGAAAAAAGATGGGTTTTACCAGATTTTCAGAGATATTATGACTGGGATAAAGAAGATGTTAGATCGTTTTTAGAAGCAATATTTAATGACTATTTTGTCGGTTCTATTCTGTTATGGGAGGTCGAAAATGAACCGGAAGTTGCAGTCTTTCCGATTTCAGGAGTTAAACAAAAAATAGAAAAACCAGAATCTATAATTCTTGACGGACAGCAAAGAGTAACCTCATTATACTACTCTATTAAAGCGCCAGAGATGGAAAATGATAGTCTAAACTGTTATTTTTACATAAACTTTAGAAATTTCTTTGAAAATTCTTCTAAAGATATAGTTCTTGTCATAAACAAAAAATTATCCACTCAAGAATCTGTGAGACTATTTTTATTTCCTATTTATGAATTAGAAAATGCAATTAACTGGTTTAGAGAGTTTGAAGACAATTATGAAAGTGAGTCTTTAGACAGAAGAAAATTTAAGGAGTTGCAAAGAATAATGCAAGACAGGGTAAATCATATGATTCAAGGTTTTCAGATACCGGACGTGAGATTACCTGCTTCAATGAAGCTTCACCATGTCGTTGATATTTTTGAGAATATAAATACCAAAGGTAAACTTTTGGATGCCTTTGATTTGTTAATTGCTGCATCTTCAAAACATAAAATTTATTTAAGAGACTTATGGGAGACTTCCTGTGATACTTATCCCAATCTTACCAGATATTACAACAAAACAGAAAAACTAAGAATGTACATCATCCAAGCAGTATCTCTTCTTTATAACCCTACAGGTTCATGTAAGAAAAGTGATATTCTAGAGATATATGAACAAATTTACAAACAAGAGAGAGGAATGAACCCCAAAATATTTGAGAAACACTGGGAAGAAATGTCTTCATATGTGGACATGGCAATAGACAAAATAGAAGATCTTAAAGATGGGTTTGGAGTTATAAATGAAAATTACGTTCCATACATGCCCACTATTCCCATACTGGCTGCTTTGTTAAAAGAAGTAGAAGGCAGAGAGAACAAACACGATTGTAATAAAAAAATAAAACAGTGGTATTGGTCTGTTATTTTTAATGAAGCGTACTCTTCTGCTGTAGACAGTCAATTAACCTCCGACTTTCAAGAGCTTAAAAAATGGTTTTCTAATGATGAAGAGATTCCTTCTAATGTCAAAGAAGCGAGAAGAGTTATTCAAAATCTAAAAATTAGAAAAGCTAGTATTCTGTCAAGTGCAATGTACAAAGGTGTTCTATCTTTATTGGCATTAAAAGGGTCTAGAGATTTAAAGACGGGAGAGATGGTAAATAGCCGATCCGATTATCACAAGGATCATATTTTTCCTAAGAGTAAAAAAATAGAGTTTAAGGCGGGTAAAGACATTGATTCTATTTTAAATATGGCATTACTAACTAGCAACACAAATGAGGTGAAAAAAGCGAAAGATCCAGAAGAATATTTTAAAGAATTAGCTAGATACTTCAAAGGAGATAAAGAAGAGTACCTTACAGTGCTAGATACGCATTATATTAACAAAGAAGGATTTGCTTTTTTACTTAAAAATGATTTTGAGAACTTTATTTCCGTCAGAGAAAAGCTGTTATTAAAAGAAATTAAAAAACAGATTGGCTGGACTGAAAAAGATGAAAAAATACAAGAAGAAAACGAATTAGACATAAGAGAACTAATTGAGTCCGGAGAGGATGAACACTTAGAGTTTAAAGCAACTTTTAAAAAAATTTGTTTACGGGAAAACAGGATGAAAATATCAAATTTTCAGTTCTAAAAACTATAGCTGGTTTTTTAAATTCTGATGGGGGAAAGTTAATTATAGGTTATGATGAGAAAAATAAAAGATTTACCGGTTTGCAGGAAGACTATAACATTTCAAAATGGGCGGACCAGGATGGTTTTAAAAAAGAATTGTGGGATTATTTAGAAGCTAATATCCCAAAGAAGATTATTGACAGTTGTATAGACTTAGATTTTGATAATATCGACAACAAAGATTTGGCAATAATTGACGTTAAAAGACTTTTTGATTTTCCTGTTTACATAAAAAAGAATTTTTATATTAGGAGAAAGAATAGGACGGAACCCTTAGAAGATCCTTCAGAAGCAGATACATACAGGAAAGAACACTTTTAACTTTGAAATAATTTCATAAAATAAAAACCAAAGAGTAAGCAAGAGAAACTCACTGACAGAGAAGATTAAGAAGTTTTTATCGATTTAGGAAATTTACCGTTAATTGCCTCATTTGCAATTTCTTTCACTTTAGCAGAGAAGTTTCCACCGATAACCCACCTAAGCCAAGAAGAGTCATTTTTCGACATGTATTCCAGTGTTTTTCCTTGGTTCTTTCCAAAGTTTATAACCACCTTCCCATCAAGCCACGCAAATTTTCCATCATCATCAATCCAAGTAGGGTCTTTTGGATTACAAAATTCATATAAACCAGAAATGTCACGCGGCAAAAAGTCATTTTGTTGTAATTGAGATTCGAGAACATCAATTGTTGCCCTCACATCAACCTGTGCCCTATGAGCACCTTCTAAAGACCTGCCACAATATTTTAAATGAGCTCCACTTAAATCTCTTGGGTCTAGTTTATGATAAACACTTTTAACATCAACTACTCCTATTCCTTGTGTTGAGTAATTTACTCCAATTCTTTTAAATTCAGATTCAAGAACTGTCAAATCAAATCGCGTTGAAAATCCACCAATGTCACAGTCGCCTATAAAATCAATTAGTCTTTTAGCAAATTCTTCAAAAGTTGGCTTTCCTTTAACATCTACATCTTTTATCCCATGAACATTTGTGGCTTCGAGAGGAATTGATATTTTTGGATCTATAAGTGAATCTAAAATTTCTTCCGTTCCGTCAGGGTTGATTTTTATTATACATATTTCTACAATTTTATCTTGTTGCTGATTTGTACCAGTCGTTTCAATATCAATGAATGCAATAGGTCTCGTGAGTTTTAGGTTTGTCATTAAATTGTTTAACCTAAGAATTATTTAAATTTATCTCAGAACATAAAAAACAACAGACAAGCAAGAGAAACTCACTGACACGACCAAAACCAAAAATTCTCGCTGAGGAAAAAGATTAAAATTAATAGAAGTGTCTATTCAGCAAGCTGTTTCAAACAGATAACTCTAGCCTCTGAAGATGCAGTCGCCATTGCGTCCTCTTTAGCGTTTAATTCTTCATATGCTAAGTTTAAAGGAGTGACATACTCTTCTGTCCAAGTTGAAGTCCAACCAACCTTATGATAACCATAACACCATTTTTCACTTTTAGCTCTCCAATTATCTCTTCCATCCTTAGTAGAGTTAATTAATGACGAATATTTGGTAATCGCATTATTGCATTCGTCGTTTACAGATATACTTTGCAAAAATTCTAATTCCTTGTATTCTTCTAAACTGTACTTATTATGCTTTTCACCCCATTTATTAATCCAATTCATACAAGAAGTATAATCGTCAGTGTAATTTGTATTATCGATTACCTTACTAATTGAGGCGATCTCTTTGTAATATCCTGCTAAGTATTCTTCATTATCTGCAATCTTAGCCAAAAAAGAAACAGAACTGCTCTTTTGTTGAGACTTATAAAAAAAGAAACCTGTGCTAATCAATAAAACAATGATAATTCCAATCAAGAAAGTATATGCTAGGTTATTCTTTCCCATTTTGAATATTCAGTATAGTGCTTGTATCTTTATAAATTTTTATTTCTAGAATCCTAAAACAAAGGCCAACCAATTCAAACTCACTGACGAAACCGAAATTCTCGCGGAGCAGAAGAACCCAATCATCCCCGTAAACCAGAAATCAGCTTCTTGTTTCTTTCAAACACTTTATCATCAACCATTCCAAAAACCCCTTGTAAT
>ERZ1292632.4166-Hain-H43-01um-R2-4166-length-10533-cov-4_pt1 | contig 10533 bp, 12 predicted proteins | sample MGYA00564407_ERZ1292632 | MGnify/ENA primary metagenome ERZ1292632 (study PRJEB36523, sample SAMEA6512637) | groundwater metagenome | collected 2019-01-08 | study: AquaDiva: Metagenomics assemblies of 32 groundwater samples | reverse complement strand
CCATTTCGCAGTTGTGGTCGACGATATTGCAATGGAAATATCCCATGTAATTCGCGGCGAAGACCATATCTCAAACACGCCAAAACATTTGGCGCTCTTTAGGGCATTTAGCGCAGCCCCGCCTGAATTTGCCCATTTCCCAACTCTTAGGAGTCAAGATAAAACCAAACTCTCAAAACGCCGCGACCCAGTAGATTTAGGGTTATACAGAAAAGAAGGATACCTCCCCGAAGCACTCGTAAATTTCTTGTGCCTTCTTGGGTGGTCGCATCCTGAAGAAAAAGAAATATTCTCACTTTCTGAATTCGTAGAAAACTTCACGCTTGAAAGAGTTAGAAAATCCGGGCCAGTTTTTGATGTTAAAAAACTTGACTGGATAAATGGTATGTATATTCGCCAAATGGAAGATGAAGTACTGGCTAGATTATTAAATGACCACATCACGGCAGACACATCTGTAGAATTTCTAAAAACGGCAGTTCCTTTAATCAAAGAAAGAATAAATAAACTGGAAGATGCAGAGCCTCTCCTGTCTTTTTTTTGGAACCACCCAACCATAGGTCGAGAAACCTTTATAGACGAATCCTCAGCTGGTCATATCGCAGATGCATTGGTCACTTTAAGACGTACCCCCGAGTGGAATCTTGACGAAATAAATAGTTCGCTGTCAAAAACAATTGAAGAAAAAAGCTTCAAAACGGGAAACTTTTATATGACGCTAAGACTTGCCCTTGCAGGAACAAAAATCACTCCTCCAATAAATGAGTCTATGGTAATCTTAGGTAAAGACGAGGTATTGCATCGCCTCGAAGAGGCGCAAAAAGTGCTTCTCTAGAAAATGAAACCTGCCCCCACATCAGACCAAATCAGAACTAGGCTTAAGGTAAGACATCTTCAAACAAAGGCCGCCTTAGCCCAAAAACACCCGCAAGCCCAAAATTTTCTTGAAGAAGCGGGGATTGATCTAGGGCAAATCAGACAACACTCAACAAAGCTCTTGACAGCTGGCGCTCTCGGCGGCGCCCTTCTTATTCCAGGCGCAGTGCAAACCGACGAGATAAAGCCGGAACCCTTGATCAAACGTCCCGAAGCAACAAGCCCAGCAGCCCAAGTCCAAGAAGGGACTGTTGAGCTGGATTCGTCAAATGATCATAAAATCACCCTACCAACACCCATTGCTCAAGCCCTAGAAAGCGGCGGACAAATTCAAAAAACCGGCTCAAGAGAATTTATCGTTGCAAACTTTCAAAAATCTCTGCCCCAAATTGTGAATAAATTTAACCCACCATTTTTAACTCGAGAAGATGAAAAAATTGTTGAAAAAATAATTACAAATGGTACTAAAGTACCAACAAAAGCAACGCTGGAAGGCGAACACTTAAATACAACTTATGGATATATTGGCGCAGAACAGCATCTAAAGAGGTTCCCGGGAGACACAATAGACCGACATTCGTCAAAAGTTGAAGGAATGGCCCCTGGGCTTGGAGGGTTTGGATACTTTACTGAAAATGGGGTCTTAACACCGGATGCAATTGAAAGAGAAAAGTACTATGTTTGTGCCCAGCTTATGTATTTGCCAGATTGGAAAGAGCGAGTAAGGTACTTGGCCAAATGGTACAAATGGAGAAAAATGATAGTTGTAAATGCCGACAATGGAAACGCTGTTGTTGCTGTAATGGGCGATGCCGGCCCCGCCGCATGGACTGGAAAACACTTTGGAGGAAGCCCAGAAGTGATGACAGAGCTCGGGGGATCAAAATACAAAAAGGGGAGAGTAATTATGATGTTCGTCGACGATCCGAATAACGAAATTCCCCTTGGGCCAATAAAGTACAATGAGTTGCCCGATAAAATAGTGCAAGCTATATAAGAACCTGTGCTAGTCGCACAGAACCTTGTCAGTAAAAAATAATGAGCAAGTTATTCTATATGAGCGAAGCGAATTGAAGAAATTTTTATATGTCAAAAGTTTTTTATGATCACTTAATAGTTCTAGAGGAGGTTGAAGTTGAACTAAATAAACTCGACCTAGATCGTGATGAAAGGCGAGAGCTTGAGCATTTAATTGAAGAAATGACCCATCACAGGGTTCTAGACCGTGTATTAACCCATCTTCCAAAACAACATCACGAAGAGTTTCTAAAAAGGTTTGCAAAAACGCCCCACGACCCCGGGCTAATAGAATACCTAGACGACAAAATTGAAGAAAGCGTTGAAGAGCACGTCAAAGATGAGATGGGCAAGCTGAAACACGAAATATTAAGTGATTTGTCCAAAAAATGAGATTGCCACGGTCACCGTGGGCGACCTCGCAATGACATTTGGCCTATTTCGCAACTCTTCCCCAAAGCAAATAAATTGCAGAAAGTCCTACAAGTACGTAAAAAAGATCTGAAGCGCCAGAAAATGACCCCAAAACCTTTTCAACCAAATTAAGGTTGCCTGCCCCTAAGAAATTTCCCAAACCAACCAATCCCCAGTTTACTCCCCCAACTATGACTAGCCAAAAAGCAACTGTGTGTAAATTTTTCAAAGTGTATCACCTCCCTTGACCTTCTTTAATCAAACATCTTTGCTCTGAGTTTGCAAGAAGAAAAAAAGACGAAAGTTTCGATATACTAGAGAAAGTGGACAGAAACTTCGGAGGAATCATTTGGACAAACCATGCCTTACAAAGGCTTGGACAGCGCGGAATAAAGCAGGGGGATGCGTTTGCAACATGGCGCAATCCTGACCAGTCTCGCCGTGCAACAGCCACAAATTCCTGGATTTACTACAAAACATACGGCAATCAAAAAATCGAAGTTGTTGCCGCAAAAAACAATAAAGGCGAATGGGTTGTTTTGTCTGTTTGGTCGCGCTCAATTTTCGACAAGCCATTCTTCGCAAAATCAACAAACGTTTGGGACAACCTCCTCGAGAAGTTTCTTCAAGCAGTCTTCGGGCGGGTCAAAAAATAATTCCCACGAAAAAGGGCTAGCAATCTTTTGAAAAAGAAATACTAGCCCTAGTGCTCAGGCTGTGACTGTGGCCTTTTGACGTGCTACGAACTCGCGGCCTTTGCCAATCGTGGTGTTGACGGGGACACCATTCTTGCACAGTGGACAATCCTCCTCGGCCCAGGCATCCAAGCTGACGTTTGCAAGGGCAAAGAGTTTTGGTACACCAATATCCTCTGCAGTCACGCCTCCTCGGTTCACCAAGACCCCAACTCCAATGACCTCGCCGCCAGCTTCCTGAACAGCCTTGACGACCATTTGGACTGACCCTCCGGTGGTCAAAATGTCATCAACGACCAGGACACGCTTTCCTTTGAGACGTTCACCATACCCTCGATAAAAAGTAAAGTGCTGCGCGATGGTGCCATCAGAGTATCGAAACGGCTCTCCGACCTTTTCTGCATAGACGCCGATGACCTCACCTCTGCTGTGGACGTTCTCGGCGAATTCTCGCAAGTGGAAAGCAGTAGCCCACTGCAAGATAACCCCACCAACTACTGGCCCAACAACGACTTGCACCCGTTGATCTAAAAACTCGTATGCAGTGGCTTCGCATAGCTTGTAGGTTGCGTCGATGTCGGGGTAAATAGCGTCTTTGTTTACGTAGGCACTGCCATGTTTGCCCGACGTATAGACGAAGTGGTCATTTGCCAAAACCGCACCGGCTTTGGCGAGTATGTCCAACACCTCTTCTTCCGAGAGACGGTATTTCGCAAAGTTCATTTGGTACTCCTCTTTCTTAAGGCTCGTGCCTCACATGACTCTTGTCTCATCATGCTGCTTTGCTTCTTGTTCCACCAGCTGCATAGATCTCGTCCCAGATCCTCTGCGCTGCGTCTCTTGGGGAACCAATCTCGGCAGGTGGCTGCGTGATCGGCCTTCCGATTACGAGAACATCTGCGCCGGCAAGCATTGCATCTGCAGGTGAGAGGACACGACTCTGGTCACCTTTGACCGCCCACAATGAACGAATTCCTGGTGTCCATCTCTCCAACTGAGCCACTTCGGGGTCGTCCCGCAAAGTCGAAGCCTCCTTTGGAGAGCAAATGATCGCATGCCCACCAAGATCAGCAAAGGTACGAGCAAACTGGAGCACCTTGGTTGGGGCATCTACTCCGTAGATTTCAACACACTCCTCGCTAGAAAGTGACGTTAGTACCGTGACGCCCTGAACCCTGCTGGTTCCGCGATACTGAAATGCCCTCAAAATGGACTCATTGCCAGTTGAGACATGGAGGTTGAAGTAGGCGACGTTGTACTCAGAAATCGCCTGTACTGCCAAGGCTACAGTCTCTGAAATGTCCTTGAGTTTCCAGTCGAGCATTACGTCTATGACAGCTGAGTTCATAGCCCTCAGTACTTGCGGAGTACCCTGGCCATGCAAGAGTTGAAGCCCTACCTTAAAGTAGTCCACATACCCTCGCAACTGATCTACGAGCCTGAGTGCTTCAGGAATCGTAGGCACATCCAAAGCAACAGCTATTTTTGTCAAAAAACTTTCTCCTTTGTTAATGTCCTGGAGCTTTGCGCTCTTGAGCAATCCTAATCGTGAGTGTATGCTCTGTCAAGTCGAACAATGACTAAAGAAAGACTAAGTCTCAAAGAAACCCAAGAAAAAGATATTATTGTCAGAAATTCAGGAATTATAGAATTCCAGTTTGTTGAAGACCCGCCGGATGGGAATTTAGCAATCGCCCAAGGAGAAAAAGATATACCCTTCCCAATAAAAAGAACATATTGGATAAATAAACTTAATAGGCCCGAGGCGGTACGCGGAAAACATGCCCACATCGAACTTGAGCAGGTAATTGTTTGCCTAAACGGATCTTTTACGTTGCATTTGGACGATGGAGCAAAAAAACAAGATATTATTATGGACAGTCCTTACAGGGGGGTGATTTTAGGAAAAATGCTTTGGCATAAGATGACAGATTTTTCCAAAGACTGTGTAATTTTAGTTCTGGCCGGAGATGTTTACAAAGAAGCAGACTATATCAGAAACTATGAGGATTTTCTCGCTCGACTAGCTCAGTGATCTTTTCTTTGTTTGCCTGGAAGTATTTATTAAAAAATCCAGTATGTTCCATTTTTTCAGCCTCAGAGACTGTGAAAAATCCCAACTGTTGACCTTCGTCCCCAAGTTTTACAAGTTCTGCCTCTTCATCAGTCAGGTATGAAACATAGCGATAAGCAATAGCTCCGCTTGGGTGCTTTTGTTCTTCAATAAATTCAATATGCTTTGGGGTTATACAAATTTCCTCCTGAAGCTCTCTTCTCATCGCTTCTTCCGGAATCTCCCCTTCTTCAATTCCGCCGCCGGGTAAATTCCAAACATTAGGCCAAGGAATACTTGGCTTGTCATCCCGAAGAATCAAAATAAATTTCTTGTTATAAACTACAAATGCTTTGGAACCAGAAGTCATATGGAATTGTACTCTGAAACGAGGGCTTCTTTTTGAGCTTTAGACAATTGCTTCAAAGCATATTCTCTTTTCATCGCCCCAGATCGTGTAGGGTGAGTTTCACTATACACAAGCTCACAAGTATCAAAATACTTTGTGTATTTTGCAGAACGGGGACTTTTAGTTTGATGTTCGGAAATTCGTTTCTCTAAATTATTAGTGTATCCAACATATAGTGTGTTTGAAGAAGTTCGGAGAATGTAAACGAAGTAATTCATTGAAAGTAAGAAGACAGAAGTAATATTAACATCCAGGGGTATAATTAAGTAATGATCGTCAAAAGAAAAGCAGGCTATTTTGTTATCTCTAAAAAAACAAGAAGAAACCTCGGCGGGCCATACAAAAAACGCGAAGAGGCGCTTGTCAGGCTCCGTCAGGTGGAATTTTTCATACACAAGAAGAGGTGAAATTTTGCTGCGGGATTAAGAAATTGAATACAATTTCTTGGTCTCCTCGCAAAATATGAATTTTGCTGCGGGACTAGGGGTCGAACCTAGATCTCCGGTTTCAGAGACCGGCGTCACTACCATTAGACTATCCCGCAATACACATGTATTTTACCACGAAACTTAGGTTCGGAGAAGATCTCTCTTAAAACATACACTCATACATAGGGGTGTATGTTGTTACTATGTTCTAGAACGTGGAAACAAAAAAATTCTTCACCACAGTGCGTGGAGAATTACAAACAATAACAAACGTACTAGGGGGAGTCCTTACTTTTTTGCTTTGGAGAGTTTATAGCCGCCGAATGCTAGAGCTGAGAAAGCTGGAATAGCAAATACTATTGGAAATCCTGTCTCGGGAAGCTTTCCGCCTTTAGTCATCGCAGACGAAGTCGCACTTGACGTCGCAGATGGTGAGCCTGTCGAACCCATTGCACCCTTCGTATCGCTTGCCACTCCTCCAACTGGAGTTTGAGCAGGTGTAACTCCCGCAGGAAGTGTAACCTCAGCCGGTGGCTGGCTCTCGCCTGGCGTAGGCTCGATATTCAAAGAAAGGTTATTATCTTGTACCTGAGGAGTTGAAGCCTTCTCGTCACGATTTGAGAGGATTCTGTAGCCCACAAAAAGAGCCAAAAGAACCAAAAGTGCGCCTAAAACTGGGGGACCATATGTTGGCCAGTAGTAAGCAAGGCGCTCGCGGGTTTGATTATATCGATTTTCCATCTAGGTGTTGAGGCAGAGAATGAGGCAGATTGATATGTTGGTAACATTTTACTACGGGTTCAAGGGTGTGTCAAGTGCGGCAACCCCACTACGCTAAGGCTCCGCGGGGCAAAGGAAAAAGCACCGCAAAGAGGGATATTTGCGGTGCAAAAGGGCTAATCTTTGAACTCAACGATGAGCTTGTGCCTTCCAGCCGACAGATGCGCAAAACTCTGAGCAAACACACACCCCCCTGGAGTCAAGCGAGCGGAAACAACCGGATGCCAAACATGCCCACCAACCCAACGATAGAGCTTAAGAATACACGCCTCGCAAGGCCCGGGCGCCGTCATGCGAAAATACAGTGTTCCTGAAACGCTTGTGCTTACGCTGACTCCCCAGAGATCCAACTTGCCAGACGTGTAGAGGAATTCACTTTGTTCCTCCGGATCGTAGCTAAGATCGATTAACAATCGACCTACAAACGCGATAACAGCTTCCTTCCAATCTGGTCGCGTGTGCGTGTCCACCAGCGCGGTTGCTATCATGTACTCTCCTTTGTATATGTGCTTGTCCGAATAATAGAAGCCTCATCTTGCAAAGTCAAACCGAAATCTAATATAGTGGATTATGAACCTGTTTCAAAACAGGTTCTCACGACTCACATTAAACAAGTTAGCGAAGCTAACGCGTGAGTTTTTGAAACGAGTTATATCCCTGTGGCCAAAGTACATATTCAATTTACAAGATACCCGCTTCTTCTAGTTCCTGTCCTGCTCATCGTCGCCCTCGGAGTACTATTCTTTACTACCTCCAAAAAAACCACAAAAGCCGCCTCAAGCTGTGGGGCAACTTCAGTCTCAGGTCTGTTCGATCCCGAAGAATTTGCCTATTTTGGCGGTGAGAAGTTTAAAGTCCCCCTAGAGGATCAGACCTCCCTAGCCCAAGTTCTCGGCGCAGAAGCAGAAGATGGCGAGCGCTGGATTGAAGTTGACCTATCAGACCAAAAACTAACAGCAAGAGAAGGCGACGCAGTTTTCTTGGAAACCTCAATTGCAACAGGCCTTCCCTGGACCCCAACCCCAACTGGGGAATTTAGAGTCTGGGGCAAATTTAGATATACAAAAATGGAAGGCGGCCGGGGCAAGTACTATTATTACCTGCCCAACGTCCCATACGTTATGTTTTTTGAAAACTCCGACATCCCGGGATTCCGCGGCTACGGCCTTCACGGCACCTATTGGCACAACAGCTTTGGGACTCCAAGAAGCCATGGATGTGTCAATCTCCCAACCCCAGTTGCAAAGGAACTATTTTATTGGACAGGCCCGGCCTTGCCGGAAGGCAAAGGTACAGCCCGCGCCTCAAGCGAAAATCCCGGGACAAGGATTGTGATCCACGAATAACACCCTCGTGGTATACTACCAAACACACTTGACGACTATCACTCGGTGTGTTAGACTGCTAAATACAGTAAATCTGCATGGCTGATATCTCATCCCTAACAAACCTAACTCTACCGGTAGTTGCATTACGCGGGTCGGTAGTCTTTCCCCGAACTGAAAGCATCCTAACTTTCGGTCGTCCAAAAACAAAAGCAGCAGTCAACGCCGCTTATCAAAACGACAAGCTTTTGGCAATCTTTACCCAAAAAGATGCAAGAATCTCAGACCCAGTCCCCGAAGACCTCTTCCCAATAGGAACCCTTGTTGAAATCCAGCAAATAATGCCGGCAGATGAAGAAATCCATGTCTTAGTCTCAGGCCGCGCAAGAATAAAAATAAACGAAGTTGTAGCCCAAAACCCTTTCCCGGTATACAAAATTGAACAAGTAGAGGAGGAAATTATGAACTCAGGAGACGAAGAGGCAAGAGCAAAACATTTAGTCTCGCTTTTTGAAAAAGCAATTCGCCTTGGAAAACCAGCAGATGTCCAAACAGTAATGCGTCTTCTTTCTGCAAAAATAGAGCCAGCAGAATTGGTTGACCAAATTGCATATTTATTGGACGTTAAGACTCCGGTAAAACAAGAACTTTTAGAAACCTTAAATCTTGAAGAACGGGCAAAAAAGGTTGAAGACCTCCTGGGGCGTGAAGTTGGGATTCTAGAACTTGAAAAATCAATCTCTTCAAAAACCCAAAAGAGATTTGAGGAACAAATGAAGAGAGCAATGCTTAAAGAACATCAAAAAACAATTCAACAGGAATTAAAAAGCCTGGATGGGGAAGAAACCGGAGATGACGAAGTAGACGATCTTAGAAAAAGAATTAAAGAAGCAGGAATGCCCGAAGATGTCAGAAAAAAGGCAGAAAAGGAACTAAAGCGCTTGGTTCAAATGTCCCCAAACCATCCGGAATCTGGATATGTCAGAAATTATCTTGAGTGGTTATGCGAAATGCCCTGGAGTACAAAGTCCCCGGACAATGTCTCAATAAAAAATGCAGGGATAATATTAGACAAGGACCATTACGCGCTAAAAAAAACAAAAGAGAGAATTTTGGAATTTTTGGCCGTCATGCAACTTAAAAATGAGGCAAAGAAAAAAGAAATAGAGTCTCAAGTTGGGCAAGAGGGTAGTGCCAATGGTGAAATTGTAGAAACCATGGAAGGCTCGCCAACAATTCTTTGCTTTATCGGCCCTCCGGGAGTTGGTAAAACATCAATTGGGCGATCAATTGCAAGGGCTTTGGGGAGAAAATTTGTCAGAATTTCTTTAGGTGGAGTTCGGGATGAAGCAGAGATTCGTGGCCACAGAAGAACATATGTTGGAGCGCTTCCCGGAAGAATTATCCAGGGAATGAAAAATGCGGCAACCAAAAACCCAGTATTTATGCTTGACGAGATAGACAAGCTGGGGATGGACTTTAGGGGCGATCCCTCAAGTGCGCTTTTGGAAGTCTTAGACCCGGAACAAAATAAAGAGTTCTCAGACCACTACCTGGAAGTCCCCTTCGATTTATCGGAAGTTATGTTTATCTGTACGGGAAACATCTTGGAAACAATCCCTCCGGCTCTGAAAGACAGAATGGAAATCATCCGCTTTGCGGGCTATACAGAGGATGAAAAATTCAACATAGCAAAAGATTATCTTTGGCCAAAACAGCTAAAAAACCACGGTCTGTCTGCCCAAATCCTGCTAAACTCCAAGGCTCTGCGGGAAATTATCAGCAAATACACAAGAGAAGCAGGAGTAAGAAACCTTGAAAGAAATCTTGCAACAATCTCAAGAAAAATCGCAAGAGATCTGGCAGAAGGGAAAAAAGAGACAGCAAACATACAAAAAGAAGACTTAAGAAAACTCCTGGGCCCTGCGCAATATTCTTCGCTTATTGCTGAGAAAAAAGATGAAATCGGAATTTCAACCGGGCTTGCAGTTACCGCCTCAGGCGGCGAAATAATCTTTGTTGAAACGGCGCTCATGCCAGGAAAAGGAAAACTAACCCTAACAGGCCAGCTTGGAGAGGTAATGCGCGAATCGGCTTTGGCGGCATTCTCCTATGCCCGTTCCCATTCTGAGGAACTTGGGATAAGAGACGAAGTTGCAAGAAAAATTGATGTTCACATCCATGTACCAGAAGGCGCAGTTCCCAAAGACGGACCCTCAGCAGGAGTTGCTATGGCAACCTCTCTAATTTCAGCATTAACTGGAGTTAAAACTAAAAAAGATGTTGCAATGACTGGCGAGATAACATTGCGCGGAAGAGTTATGGAAATAGGCGGAGTTAAAGAAAAAGTAATTGCAGCCCACAGGGCAGGAATAAAAACCGTAATCCTTCCCAAAGACAACGAAAAAGATATGGATGATGTTCCAGACAAGGTCAAAAAAGACATCAAGTTTGTCTTTGCAGACCATCTAGACCAAGTTTTGGAAACTGCAGTTGATGGCTTCAAGAAAACCAACGGCCATCCCAAAGCTCCAGA
>ERZ1292632.4165-Hain-H43-01um-R2-4165-length-10533-cov-8_pt1 | contig 10533 bp, 7 predicted proteins | sample MGYA00564407_ERZ1292632 | MGnify/ENA primary metagenome ERZ1292632 (study PRJEB36523, sample SAMEA6512637) | groundwater metagenome | collected 2019-01-08 | study: AquaDiva: Metagenomics assemblies of 32 groundwater samples | reverse complement strand
CGAGCTTTCCTATTCCGGTGCCGGCAACAAGGCCGCCTTCCGTCGGCGCTTACGCAACAGCCGCGTTTTTGCGGGCTATTTCATCACCGTCACCTTGGGTGAGGATGAGGAAATCACAGGCGAGGATTCGGGATCACTTGTCGCGGCCCTGTGGCGGCTTGCCCGCAATGTATCCGCGCGTGGTCTGCGCCTGCGGTGTGCGGGCATGAGCGGTCAGTGGCGTGAAAGTGCTTTGTCGCAGAACACGGGGTGGGGATATTTCGGACCCCATCAGCAGCCTATGCACATGATGGACCTCACGCCGGAAGGTGGCGGTCCTGATACAATCGACGAGATGATTCGCGAGGCGGTTGGGGCCATGAAAATCGGCCTCACCGAGAACGCGGCCGTTCGCCATTCCTAATGACACAGGCGATCACGTTTTGGCTATAGTCAGTCAATCCCCAGCTTATGAAAGAAGACTTTGTTGCGCATCTCGGCGTCGCGTAGAAGTTTATCCCAGCTAATAACCTCAATGTAGAGGTGAATATTCTTTCTCCAGTCGAACCAACCCATCGCGTCAGCCATGGGCGTGAAGTTCTGCTCAAACTCAAGCCACTCATTGACTTTTGGCGTGAGGTCGCAGACGATGTAGCCGTAGAAGGGAGTAGTGGCACTGACGCGGATTTCCCGCCCTTTGCTGTTCCTTACTTTACCGTTTCGGATCAGATTTACATAGCGAACTATCTGATTGACCGGGTCTTCCTTGGAGGACGGGTTTACGAAGTCGTCCCGCTGCGGTTTTTTAAACTCGAAAATCGTGACTGGATTACTGGGCTCGTTCTCGGCGCGAAATACGACGGGGCGGTTGAAGACCGTCACGTCCGTGCGATCTAAACTCGATGCCTCTGTCGGCTTATCGGAGATCACGTAAGAGGCGAAGTTAAGCCGCTCGTCCAGCATCCAGAGATTGTGGTCGTTGTAATCGAGACCATCGGAATCCGCTCGTCGGGGGAAAATAATGTCGTGGACTTCTCCCTCCGATCGATACTTTCCATCTGGTCCAAGCTCAAGCGCTTTACCAAATAAATCTAACACACAACGCCTCATCGAGACATAATGTATTAGATCGCTTTTGCTTGTTTCAGAAATACTAGCAATAACACTATTGATCTGATCACCTAAATATTCGCCTTCATCTGCATTTAGGATTGCGGAAACACGCGTTCTTGTCGAAACTTCACGTTCGTATTTCTTCTTCTGAAGAAATATTTCAATCTCCTGATGCGAGGGGGTCATCGGCAGGCCGCTGAAATCGACCTCTTTGCTCAAAATGCGATGCCATGGAGCTTGCGTTTCCACATACTCCGCAATCCGCGCGTCTTTTCGCAGACGCCGCTCGGAAATCTCCGCTCCAACGGCCGACTGCGCTATCTCGGCGGCGCGCTGTTCGATCTGCGTCTGCGAGATGCCGTTCAGCAGGTCCGAGTCAGATTGGAAACGAAACTCACCGCGCTCCAATGACACGTTCTCGTTGAGATAATCGCCAAAGACATACGCCTTGATGACGAAGTTGCGCCCCTTCGCGTCGCCTTGATCCGGCGAAGGCTCAAAAAACTCCTCCGCAAACTCGGGTATGTATGTTTGCAGAGGGTTTTCGGTGACTTCACGGCGGTGCGCCACGAGCGCCACTTTGCTTTTGTTCGCCCTAGGGGCGAAGAACTTGAATACCCTCACATGGAAGGTGCGATCGCCATCGGTCGAGGGGAAACTGAAGGTTGGATTTTCGACTGCAAGCTCGATGATTTGCGTATTTTCGCGAGCAAGGTAATCGTTGAGCGCGATCGGTGTCGTCGAGCGATGGTCCCGGATGACGATGCGCGGACAAACACGCTCCTTGTCTACGAAATAGGGCAACAGGCGCTCGACCACGACCCTACTGATAACGTCCAAGCCCTTATCCGGGAACTTGACGGATTTTATGCCCGAAATCTCGACCTCTGATCCCGTGTCAGTAGCATCGGAAGCAGCGACCTTTTCATCGACGACGATTTCGTTGCCGAGCCCCATCCGAAAGGAGCGGTCGAAGAACGAACCGTCTTCAGCAAAAGTGCTCTTGACCTTGACGCGCTCGAAATACTTCAAGCAGGTGAAGCGCCCAAAACCCTTACCCCCGTCAGCGGCTTTCAGATCGGTGTAGAGCGTATCAAACGCATCCCGATTGCGCTTGGTGAAGCCAACACCGTTATCCTTCACCACAAAGCCATCGACCTCTTCGAGCCGGTCGGTGAGGTCTGGCTGGCCGTTGCGAAGCACGTCGATTTCGACCAAGCCGTCCCCGGCTCCCCTCTGCTCGACCGCTTGGATGCCATTTACCACCAGTTCGACCAGTGGCGTGTAGCTGTTCGTTCCCGACCGGATGTTCTCAACGAGTCGCTTGATATTAACGTTGCTCATGCAAGGTCACCAAGGGGCGGCAGCAACCGGACGATCTTCATTGTCTCCAAGCTAACGGTGATCACCCGCTGGAACAGGAGCAATGGATAGGCCGGATCACCCACGGTCTCGATGGCGTAGCGGTTGGCGTCGTTGACGATCCCGCTCGCCTTGTCGGTCTTCACGCACTGACGTTCCATCACCCATTCCAGTGCGGGCTTGCCGTTCACCACATACTCGTAGGCGTCGAGCGGTATGCCGGTCATGGTAATGTTGGCGTTGTAGATCACCGTGGTCTTGTCGAGCTTAGGGCGCTTGCCCGCGAACTTCATCTGCTCGACCCTATAAAAGGCTTCAGGATCGTCGATGTTAGCGAGGCGCAGATCGCCCTGCGCGATCGAGATTGGATAGGGCTCGACATTCTCGTAGCCGACGTGGAGATCGCCCAACTTCCGTCCTGCATCAACGAAGGCGCGGAAGTTCCCGATACCCTTCACAGCCGGAATGCGCGGCAACTCCTTCGAAAGGTTGTCGACGTAGCGGTCGCGGTAATCCGGCGAGTGGAGCAGCCCGTAGGTGTAGTAGAACAGGTCGTCCTTGGTGATCGAGTCGCCGGGATAGGCCGTTTGGAAATACGCAAGAGCCGAGTCCGTGATCGCGTCTTTCTTAACGAGACTCCTTGACCGCTGTTCGCTCCCACGGAAAAGCCTGCCCTGATCATCGTTCGAGGACTCCTCCGTCGCGTCATAAACATAGCGCGGATAGCATTGAGTTCCGCCCTTCATCGCGGCAAGGCAAAGCTCTGGGACAGAGGCCGTCATCAAGGCAGTGAAACCTGAAACGTTACCCGGTGCCGACACACCAATAAGGAGGTTCTCGCTCGTGGCCTCTGGATAGAGACGAGTCATTTGATAGACCATCTCGTTCACGGCTCTGCTGAAATAGAGCCACTGCGCGGTAAAGGGCCGATACGTGCTACGAGTGAGGTTGGACCGGTCAAAGGTGATGTGTTTCCCTTTCACGAGATCGCTTTTCAAGGCTCGCGTCCAACTCACCTTCGTCGAATCAATATCGATGAAACTGTCAACGGCCTCCTCACGAGCCTTCCTATCGACAACAGGATGTTGCGAGTCGAAGCGGTCCACTTCCCCGTTGTAGAAGTTTACCATGCGCGAGACATTGTTAGCGAGGTCTGTCGGGCTTGGGTTGAAGCACCACGCGTCCCTCTGTGTTTTGACGCCGCTGGAATAGTTTTCGAACAGCTTGAGCGTGCCGGGATTGTCCTTGTCGCCGAGCGGAACAAGCTCCGAGAAGCTGGTATCGCGCTGCGCCAGCCAATCGCCGTGCTCGTCAGGAATGATGGTCTTCCATTCACCATCAGCCTCGATGCCCGCGACACTCCCAAACCTATCGACAATCGCAAGCTTCTCCTCGCGAGAAAGGTAGTCGCCGATGTCGTAGTAGCGGATTTGGCCAAATGCCGTTGCGGCGGGGTTCTTGACCAGCAGCGTAATGGCGATCGGTGCGCGGCTTCCAGAACCGAATATCTTGCCACCCTCTCGCCGAGAACGCTCGCCAGAGGTGCGCTGGTTTCCTCGTAGGTGAAACACATAGATGCTCGCGAACTCGTCAGCCAAGCACTTGCGCAGTCCATCAGCGAAGTTGCCGTCGACCCAGCCAGCGTTGCTCACAAACGCGACAACTCCGCTATCGCCGATACGATCGCTCGCCCACCGGATCGCCCGGATGTAGCTATTATAGAGCCCGTTCTTATTTCTCGCGCTCGATCGTTCGCTGTAGCTCGATCGGATGCTCTCATCGAGCTTTGGATAGACCATGTTCGCGGCGTTATCATTCGCGCTCTCCTGACCGTCCGAGTATGGCGGATTGCCAACGATAACCCTGATGTCGAGCCCTTTCTGGCGCGTGCGGCGATTGCTGTTGTCCGCCATGAGATCGCTGATGAGGTCGCGATCTTGCTCGTAAAGCTGGAAGGTGTCGGTGAGACAGATGCCTTCGAACGGCCGGTAATCTCCCCCCGACATCGTGTGGTAGACCGCCTCGATGTTGATGGCGGCGATGTAGTAGGCGAGCAGCACGATCTCGTTGGCGTGGATTTCGTGCTGATATTTGTGCGCGAGTTCTTCCGGCGCGATCAGCCCGGACTGGAGCAGGCGCGTGATGAAGGTGCCGGTGCCGGTGAACGGATCGAGGATATGGACGCCCTTGCTCCCCAGCGTCTGCCCGAACTCGGTCTTGAGCACCTCGTTCACCGAGTGGATGATAAAATCGACCACCTCGACCGGCGTATAGACGATACCGAGCCGCTCGGTCATGCGGGGGAAGGCGTTGCGGAAGAACTTGTCGTAGAGTTCGACGACGATCTTCTGCTTGCCCGCCGCGTTGTCGATCCCGGCAGCGCGCACGCGCACGCTGGCGTAGAAGCGCTCAAGTGACTCGGCTTCCTTGCCGAGGTTCTGCTCGTCGAGTGCGGTGAGAACCTCCTCCATCGCGATCGAGACGGGGTTGTTCTTGGTGAAGCTGTAGCCCTCGAATAGCGCCTCGAAGACCGGGCGCGTGATCAGATGCTGGGCCAGCATCTCGATCGCGTCATTCTCGCTGATGCTCTCGTTCAGGTCGTCCCTGATCTCGGCAAGAAAGCGCTCAAACGCAGCGCGCTCGGTCGATCCCGGCTGCTGAACGATGGCCGTGATGCGGGTAATATGGGTCTGGGCAATCTTGGCGATATCGCCTGCCCAGTCCTCCCAATAGTCGCGCCTTCCACACTTCTTGACGATCTTTGCGCGGATGGCGGTGGTGAACTCGTCGAGCGTGAAGGCAAGCTGGTCCTCGCCGCCCGTGGATTTGCTGCTGCCATCACGGTCGCCACTATCGGTCGACCCGCCGCCCTGACCGATGCCGATGCCGCCAGCCTTCTTCTTGGCCTTGGTCGGCAGCTTGTCGGAAACCGCGATCACCTCGATCTGGCCGCTGACATCGACACCCAAATCCATCTTGTTGATGGTGGCATCGAATCGTTCGTCATGGGCACGCAGAGCGTTCAGAATCTGCCAGACGACCTTGTATTTCTCGTTGTTGTTGAGCGCTTCCTCGGGCGCGACCCCTGCGGGGATACCAACAGGCAGGATGACGTAGCCCATTTTCTTACCGGGAGCGCGGCGCATGACGCGACCGACCGACTGGACCACATCGATCTGTGATTTGCGAGGATGCAGGAACATGATCGCGTCGAGCGCGGGCACGTCCACACCTTCCGACAGGCAGCGCGCGTTCGACAGGATGCGGCAGCTATGATCCTCGTGCTCGGCCTTGAGCCATTCGAGTTCACGGGTGCGCGTTTTCGCATTGAAAGTGCCATCGACGTGGTGGACCTCGCAGCCGAGGGGCGTCTCCTCGTCACCGCTGGCGGCAGATGCGAGATACTCCTCCACGACGGCGGAGAACTCGTCACACACCAGCTTGGAGGAAGCAATGTCCTTACAGAAGGCGAGCGCGCGGCGCATATGCCCGGTGTCGGTCGCCACGTCGGCGGCGAGGTCGGCCTTGGTGAGGGCCTTGTAGCATCCGACGATCTTGGTCGCGTCGTCGAGCTTGAGGGCGTTGTCTTCATCCTTGAGGCGGTTCTGGATCGAGGTGCTAACCATCGCCTCATCGACGGCGAGGACGATCACCTTGTAGTCGGTGAGAAGGTCATTCTGGACCGCCCATCCGAAGCCGCGCTGGAACAGTGTCTCGCCGTAGAGCGCGGGGTCGTCCATGGAGCATAGCTCGGCGGAAACCTCCTTCGCCTTCGACCGCACGGCGTCACCGAAGATGCGCGGCGTCGCGGTCATGTAGAGGCGCTTCTTGCCTGCGATGAAATCCTGATTGTGAATGCGGACGAAGTTGCTCTCGTCCTCACCTTCCAGCGTCGCGCCGGTCGTGCGGTGCGCTTCGTCGCAGATGATGAGATCGAACTCCGGGAAGCCGTGCTGCTTCTGGGCGTTCGAAATCACCTGAATCGACTGGTAGGTGCTGAAGACCACCGTCATCTCGTCGGGGGCGGGTGCCTTCGCCTTGTTGGCGAGCTTCGCCGGATCGGTGGTGGCGGGGTGCGCGAGATCGTGAACGTCGATATCGCCGATATCGTCGTTGCCCTTGTTGCGCTTGCCCACCTGCGCGTCGGAGCAGACGGCAAAGGCCCGGAGCGGGGTGGTAGTGTCGAGCGACCATTCCCGCACCGTCTGGCTCATGAGGGCGAGCGATGGCACGAGGAACAGCACAAACTTGCCGGGACCGGCGAGGTCTTCGGCGATCTTGAGGCCGGTGAACGTTTTGCCGGTGCCGCAGGCCATGATGAGCTTGCCGCGATCAGCTTCCGACAGGCCCTCGCGCACCGCCTCCAGCGCCTCGCGCTGATGCTGGCGCACCTCCTTCTTGGGCGCGAGGACGATCTGGTCGTCGGCCAGATAGGTGCGCCAGTCGATCGGGCTCTGTTCGAGCCGCTCCATGCTGATCCGGGTGGTCGAGATATTCTGGCCGTCGAGGGCGTCTTCGGCGTTCTTGCTCCACGCCACCTCGGTCGTGTCGATGATCAGGCGGCGGGTGAACGGGGCTTTGCCCGACGCGGTGAAGAACGAGTCGATATCGGATTTCTGGATGTGGTGGTCGGCGCGATAGAACTTGCACTGGACCGCGCAGAAGCCGCCGTCGTCGCGCAGCTTCGCCACAAGGTCGATGCCTGTGTCGGTCTGCTTCCACCCAGCGGTTTCAGCCCACTCGCGGAAGGTCCACGCATCCTCATATTGCTGCGCCATCTCGGGGTCATGCTTGAGGAACTCAACGCACAAGCGCTCGAAATACGTGCCCTTCTCGCGCTCGGACTTTGCCGCTTCACGGTAGCGCTCAAGCAGATCACGAATCGAACCGGACACTAAAACTTCCCCCACGAACTCAATGCGATCGTCATAGCGTGTCGTGACGCGGCTGTCAGGAACGGCTTACGCGCTAACCCCGATCAGATGAGGTGTAGGCATCTCATCCCAAGTTCGACCGTCCAGCACTCTGCCGGTCTTCGACTTGATCGGACCTCCCCATTGTTTGAAATGGAAGGCTACGTCGGCCTCGACGCAGATATCTCGTATCCCTCGAACCCACTCGGCCTCCATGGGACGAGCACCGGGGCCGCTTTCTCCCCCAGCTATCACCCAATCTATGCCAGCGGGATTTAGCATAGATAGGGGGCCAAGCAGTGGCTCGCACGAGAGAAACTTTGTCAGGGCGGCGGTTTCCCGTAAGCGATCGACCCGCCACAGCACGTCTTCATTCTCGACGCTCACCCCCATCCAAATATTCTTGCTCCAATCCAAAGATGGGGAGAGGTCGAGGAGCCGGTCGGCTCGCTTGGTAAGTATTTGGTAGATATGGCGCGGAGTGCTTTTCATCACAGCGAAAACCTCTTGGATGAAATCAAGAGGAACTGCCTCATGAAAGAGATCAGACATGCTGTTGACGAAAACTCTGCGGCCCTTGCGCCAACTCTGCGGGGCTGAAAGTGCATGCCGGTCGAGCACTACCTTCCCAGTCCAGACGCGACGCCCTCCTGACTGCCGGGTCGTTCCCACGTATTTTTCCTGCCCCATCACTTCGAGGCGCGCTGCCATTCTCATCGCATAGCAGTTTGTGCATCCCGCAGTGAGAACATTACACCCTGCTACAGGATTCCACGTCGCATCAGTCCATTCGATTGAAGACGAGCTACCCACTACGCGAGCAACCTTGGAAAGGTGACGATAGTCTTATCCGAGAAAGTGCGGTCACCATTCCGCATCGGCCGTTTCGCGGCAGGCGGATCAGCCGTGATAAAGCCCCGTTCTTCCATCTGACCAAGCACCGATTTATAGTTTTTCTCTATGAAGGGTGTGCCAACGTGGTGACCATCATAGACTGCTTTCATGGACAAGGTGCGCCCTGCATACTTTGACAGGAGGTCATCAGCGAGCGTGTCGAGGGGGCGATTCAATGAGAATAGCAGTGGACAGCGCTCATCGGCTGGCGAGTATTCGAACGACGGGACGCCTTGATCCTGCGTCGAACTCTCGCCTGCCATGATACTCTTCATGATGCCGTAGCCGAGCAAGTGCTTGGTGACGAACACCAGAGCGTGAGAAGTTCGGCTTCCATCTGGTCGACGAAAACGAAATGGCAGCATGTATGCCGCCCCGAGTTCCTTCAATGCATTGGCAAGTTCTTCCAGCACGAAAGTCTCCCTTTCGTGTGGGGGGCGGTTTACAAGGGCTTCTCGCATCCGAGAGATGCGCGCGGAGCCGAATAGGGCATCCATATGGTGACGCACGGCATCATTGTTGATGCCTGCGTTGATACGGCTGTAGTTGAAAAAGAACACGCAATCGCAGCCCCAGTTTTTCACTACAGACTGGATGATGCCGCGCGATAAACCTTTATAGCCAAATGGATCGATGAATGAGAAGGTCGGGTAGCCCTGCGCTTGAGTGAACATGGACTCGGCATCTTTGCCAACTTCAGAGCACAAAATGAGAGGGTCGTGTGCAAGGCGCTCACGTCCGGGCAGGCTGTCGAGGCACGATTCTAACGAGGCAACGTTATCAGGGTCGGCATCATTGAACATCGGAACCAGCAACCGAGAGAGATCATCGTCTGCTATGGCTCTTTCCAACACCATCAACGGTGTAGACTTTGAACCGTCTTTGTAGCGCCCCGGCCCAGCGAAAAGATCGATGTAAGCAAGCCGCTTGATCGGAATGCCCTTCGCAGCATTCGCTATCATCACTCGGCTCCAAGCATCAAAATATTTGGCAACTATCGCTGCCTTCACCAAAGACTGGTCGCGCTGCTCGTCAAAGAACGCCTGTGCCATAGCTCCTCGCTTTCGCCTCTCGACCTACACGAAAACATAATGGGAACAAAGCCCCTGCGCCGCTTCAACGGGACGCTCGTTGGCCGCCACCATCAAGTGAGGGAGAGATCAGGGTGTAGGTCGGACGGTGCTTCTGCCGCTGCGCGGGCTTGTCATCGACTTTCTTCCGGGCCGTTGAGCTCCTTCGGGCGTATGATGGGGGCTGACGACAGGAAAGAGTTAGAACTCCACCGAACCGAGCCACTTCCAAACCCGGACCCGCTCCTCCGCCTCTGATGCCATCTGCGCCAACCTCTGCTCCGCCAACGCCCAGCGGAACGAGCGGGTAGCAGGATCAGCGGCACGCGCCGGGTCGCTGGGGCTCATCAGCTTGAAAAGTGAGAGATTACCCTCGTCGTCGTAATAGTCGTCCATTCGATATTTAGGCGCAGCCAGAAGGCTTTCCGGGCCTACATTGGCACGGCTAAAACGATATTACTCGTTGCCAGACAGGTTCCCACGAGCCTCGTTCTCACGGCGATCAAGAGCTTCTTCGAGAAGGAGGCGAATGAAATCACCCTGCCTCATTGTGCCGCGCAAAGCGTCGATGCGCGCTTTCGTGCCTTCACGGGCACGCAGATGGATCGCTTCGTCGAATATCTTGGGCTTAGTCACATAGGCACGAATAGCGGTATCGCTTTCTTTCATCCAGCCCTCACGAACCGATCTCATTTGACGTTTAAACGATACCGGTTATCTTAACCGATACCGCTTAACAAGCAAGGCTCGACGACGCCGACATGCGCGGTCGGGTCATGCCGTGAAGCGAGAGGTCAAAGGGGGAAATGATGGACGAGAAAACGAGGCGCTTCATCGAACAGGCCGAATGGCATCGGATGCGCGCCAACGAAGACAGGGTTAGATTCAAAGCGGGTCAGGAAGCTGACGCTCAACGGGCACACGACAAACGAGTGGCCTATGTCCTGAAATATGGGCGTGATGGCGCGATGGGTCGCACGATCAAGAAGTGGGTCGTTGGGTTCTCCGCAGTGGTGGTGCTCTCTTTCCCAAATATGCTGAAAGACGAAGGCGCAGCCCATGCATTCTCGATGGCGATCTTTTTGCCGCTGCTTGGGCTTGGCATCGGGTGCTATCGTGCTTCCCGACTTCCTCGGGTGTGATCAGGACAGCCAACTTGCGGCCTAATCCTGTTCACCCGTCCATCATGTGGAGGCCGAGCT
>ERZ1292632.4163-Hain-H43-01um-R2-4163-length-10537-cov-19_pt1 | contig 10537 bp, 6 predicted proteins | sample MGYA00564407_ERZ1292632 | MGnify/ENA primary metagenome ERZ1292632 (study PRJEB36523, sample SAMEA6512637) | groundwater metagenome | collected 2019-01-08 | study: AquaDiva: Metagenomics assemblies of 32 groundwater samples | reverse complement strand
TCTATGCTTGCTGATATGGGAGAGTATTTTGCCAAGTATATTTGGACGCAAGAGAAACAGAAAGAGATTTCTTCTGAGGCAGCAATTGTTCTTCTTGGCAATATACGTCAAATGTTTGGCGAGATGGCTACTGCTACTGTTGATTTTGACCGTGCGGCAGAGCGTGTACATAAGTCGCTTGAGGGACTAGGAACAGAAGGTGAAATTGCCTTTATGAGCATTATGAAGGCAACCGTAGGAGCGAAAGATCCGCTTGCCGCACTTCTACAAGCAACAAAGGAATACTGGCAGAATCTTGCTGCCCCGCCAACCGCTGCTGAGACACGTTTTGACAAGATTAAAGATGATGTCACAACTGCTGGTACTGCCGTTAAGGAGAAATTAACTGAGCCGTTGAAGGAAATTGCAGTTGCGGGGAAAACCGCAATTGAGGGTGCGGCAGATGTCATTATTGAGAAGTTCACTGGCGATGTTAAAACTGAGGTTAGTGCTGCTGTAACAACCATGAAAGAGCAAGGTATTGCTCTTGCCCAGGGCCTTGTTGCAGGTCTCAGCAGCGAACTTCCCAATATGCAGACTGCAATTCGCAATCTTGTCAATTATATCATTCAGGCTGTTCTACAGCAACTCCAGTCTGGCTCTCCCTCGCAGGTCTTCGCAGACATTGGCGAAGGCATGATGCAGGGACTTGCACAAGGTGTTCAATCTGCGGGCAGTCTTCCCATCGGGGCCGTGGTCGGACAGATACAGCGTATTCTCGATATGCTCGCTGGTCTCTCAATTGACCCCCGCATGAAAGACATCGCAGATGCGGTAAGTTCCGCTGTTAATGCATTTGGGGCAGGACTCGACGCGCTCACCAAACTTGCCAACTATACATCTCCCGCACGGGACGCGATTGACCGTGCCTTTGCCGATATTGTCTACATTGCTGGCCGTATGGCAGATATGGCTCTCCGCTGGTGGGGCGCAATCAACATGGAGGTTGTGCAAAACTTCGGTAGCGCGGTTAGCTCAGTCCTTGACGCGTTCGGGAAAGTAGCCATCCTATCCGAACTTGCCGATTATGTCTCCCCTGCCCGTTCTGCGATTGACCAATATATCTCTGATATTATCTACATTGTAACCAGGATTGCTGCCGTTGCGGGCCAGATGGATGCCGAGGGACTTGCTGCTGCTAAGCTCTTTGCGGAAGCAGCGGGAGCAATCGGGGATGCACTTGGTAGAGTTATCGAGCCGTTTAGAGAAGCAGCAAAGTTCCCACCGATTGTCATGGGGGCGTATGACAACATTGCTAACGCAATAGAGCGTTGGGTGCGGGGTATGGTCTGGCTCGCATCTAAGTTTGAGAAAGAAGGACTGGATGCAGCGAAGCAGATGGCTGAGACTGCTGGTGCAATCGGCGATGCGCTTGACCGTGTGCTTGTCCCGTTCAAGGAAGCGGCTACGTTCCCTCGTATTGCTCAGGGTGGATTTGACAACATCGCAGATGCTATCAAGCGATGGGTTCAGGGTCTTTCTTGGATGTTCCAAGAACTTGAGCGGGCCGGACTACCCCCTGCTAAAGCTGAGGAAATGGCGGGGATTGTACAGAAGATTGGTGACTCGCTCAATGCTATCATGGAAGCACTCAAGGATGCTTCTGAGTTTCCTGCTATCCCAATGGGTGCGTTTGATAATCTTGGTGAGTCAATTAGCAACCTGATTACCAAGATGGTAGGATGGAAAGCATTATACGGGACACTTCTTGAGGGCCTTGTTGATTTTGCTACTCTGCTTGAGAAGGTTATTTCCCCATTCCAAACGATTATCTCTGTGGTTGAGGGTTTAGCGAAACTGTCTGAGACACTCGGTAACAAAGCGTGGAACTGGTCAGCAGTGCTGGCGGTTGTTGATACTGCTTTACAAAACCTGATTGCTCGTATCCTGCAATGGAAGTATGATTTTGAGAGTTTCATCCCTGACTTTGATGCAGTTGCTACCTTCAGTAGCAGGTTGTCTGCTATCTTGTCCCCATTCCAGGCTATTATCTCGGTGGTAGAGGGACTGAGTAAATTATCTGAAACCCTTGGGGATAAAACTTGGAACTGGGCTGCGGTCTTGGCAAAAGTTGACACAGCCATGCAGGTTCTAATTGCCCGCATCTTGCAATGGAAGTATGACTTTGAGACGTTCATCCCCGACTTTGACGCCGTAGCAACATTCAGCACTAAGTTATCGGCCATTCTGTCACCGATGCAGACAGTCATTTCTGTCGTCTCTAGCCTGGCTGACCTGAGCGACAAAGTTGCGAAGGGAACGTTTGATCTTACCAAAGCTATCGCGTTCCTCGACGAAGCCACTTATGCGCTATGGAACCAGGTCGTTCAATGGTACTTGGGTTTGGGCAAACACGACTATATGCGGGTGAACGAAAATCTGACAAAGTATGCAACTGGTCTGGCCGCACTGTTGTCTCCTATGTCAACAGTTATGTCTGTTGTTGGTGCTGCCTACGATTTAGGTCAGAAGTTTGCAGCGGGTACAATAAATCTCGCGAGCGTTATTGCATTTATAGACGAGGCCACGTATGCGCTGTGGAGGCAAGTTGTCCTCTGGTATCTCGGATTAGGGGCACATGATTATATGCGCGTTAGCGAAGCCCTGACAACGTATACTACTGGCCTAGCCGCACTTCTTTCCCCAATGTCAACGGTTATGAACATTGTGGGGGCAGCCTATGATTTGGGCAAGAAACTGGCAGATGGGCAAATCAGTTTAGCTCAAGTTGTGTCCTTTATAGATGAGGCTACCTACGAGTTGTGGAAACTAGCTGTACAGTGGTATCTAGGTCTAGGTACGCATGACTACATGCGGCTCAGCACAGGATTGCAGGAATATATGGAGGCGTTAAGCAAGGTTCTCGCGCCTATGCAAACCGTTATTTCGGTTGTATCAGGGGCGATTGATCTTGGAGGAAAACTCAAAGAGGGTACAATTTCCTGGGCGCAGATAATATCTACCCTTAATACTGCTGTTTATATGTTGCTTACTGAATTGCAGAGATGGGCGACAGACACAGAATTGCTTGCTGCGGTTGCTGCCGTCTTAGCAGCACAGGAAGGGAAGTTTGTTGACAATCTGGTCAGGGCACTTTCGCCTATCTCTAGTGCGGTTTCGGCAATCTCGTCACTGATTGACCTACACGAGAAATTAGGTACAGCATCTTACAACTGGGCCGCTATTATGCGCGAGGTCACGCGGGCAATGGCAGCAGTGCTTTTTGAGTTAGCTCGCCTTGCTCAGACACAAGTGTTTAAGGATGCCCTTGCCAAGATACCAAAAGAGTTCTCCGAGGCACTACAGAACGCCTTTGGCCCGATGAAGACAGCAATAGAAGCATTGCAGGCCATTGCAACTTATACGGGTATGGCGCGGTTAAGCTCTGCTGATATACCCCGTCAGGTGCAGGCCCTTGCTGACGATGTGCGGGACTTCATGCGTGCGTTTGCAGCAGCGGCGGCGCAAGTTAAAATTGGGCCTGAAGTGAAAGCGTTTGGTGATGCGCTCAATGCTATCATTGGGCCAGTGAAATCGTATATTGATGCGTTTTACTGGATATGGCGGTACACATCTATCGCGGCCCGTTCAGGCGGTAGGGTTAAACCAGGTGAGATACCGCCTCAATTCTTAGCGATAGCGGGTGACTTGAAACTGCTTGTGCAGGCGATTGCTAATCTCGCTGCTGATCCTGTCTTTGTACAAGCGGCCAAAGATGCTGCCACGTTATCTACGGCAATTCAGCCAGTTGTTTCAATGGTAGATGAAACAAGAAAGATGCTGACAGATATTGGCAATACTGTCTGGCCGACCAACCTTCCTGCGTTTATGACAGCTTATGTGAGTGCAGTTAATACTATGTTCACAAAGTTGCAGGAAATTAGATTACCTACTGACACAACAGTATTTGCTGCTACAATTGGACTGATAGATGCTGCAACAACCACCATGCGCCACATGGCAGAGTTTGTACAGTATATTACTGGATTACGGACACTTCCACCATCTGAGGAACTTATCGCAATTTGGAACAAGGTACATGAAGTCATCAAGGCAGCAATGCAGCCTGTTCTCTGGTATGACATTGGCGCAGATGCAGGGGAAAGCCTGATTGACGGTATCATTCATGGGATTGCGGCAAATCTACCGAGGTTGATTGATGTAGTAAACACTATCCCGACTTCGGTTGCAGGTGCACTTAGTGGAACGACGGGCAAAGTTGGTGCTCTTGCGGGTGCTGCATATGCTCCTGTTACAATGCCTGCTATTCCTGCTGGCCCGACGTATAACTTTAATGCACCACTAATCGGGGGAAATAACTTTATCTTCCGCGAGGAAGTTGAATGGAAGACAAAGATTAACGAGATTGCAACGGCAGTAGCAGCGAAACTTGGGATTGAGTCGGCGCAGTATGCGGATATTACTATCCCTAGTATTTAGGAGCGGAGACGAACATAGGAGCGGTTAAATGGCATGGTCAACGAAATTAGTCTGTGGGTCAAGAGAACTTGACCTGAGTGACCAATGGAAGATAGCAGAGGGCGGGGCTTCGTTTACACCCTCAAAGACGGTGGTAAGTTATGGGGGTATGAGTCCCTGGCAGGAAGGGGCGCGCCGCACGTCGTCTTTCCATGAGAACCAGGAAATTAGTCTGTCTCTGAATATCCGGCAGCAAAGCGGGTTTGGTACATTGACCCGTATCATACGTGACTTGCAGCAGTTCTTTGAGGAAGCGAAGCGCAACCAGGAGCAAGGAGCGCGTGACCCTGTGTATCTTGTGCGGCAGGCTGATGAGGGATTCACGGGGACGGTGTTGTTTGGACGGGGGGCGTTGTACCATGAAGTGCTTCATGGTGAGTTGAACATGCCACAGAGTACATATTCTACCCTGCTTCGTGGGGGTACACCGAGTATTGTCCAGTCTGAACTTAACCTAACCTGTATGCCATTTGCAGTGGGGAAACCGACGTTTTGTGCTGAGGCGACAGGATATGTGCGGTTTGATACAGACAACGATCTTGAAATATATGGCAGCGCGTCTAACTTTCTGCTCAATCCTGGGCTTGAGTATAGCGTCTTTGACACAAAGTGGAATGCCCAGGATGCTACAATCTCAGCGTCAGTAGAATACGAGCGTGTGCATAGCGGTTTCCAGGCAGCGCGGGTTGTCAACACAGGGACATCGGCAGCGTATTACTCAGCATGTCTTACATTTGCCAGTGGGTCTCCGTATTTGCTATCAGGGTATGTCTACCTTGACGGTGCATCAAATACGGCAAACGACATTGTGCTTTATGCTCAGGGTGGGTCTATCTCTACAAGCATGGCTGCCGAAGCGGGGTCAACAGGGTGGACACAGCTCACGGGTAGCTTTGCAGGTACGGGTGCTTCGGCGATGTACGGGGTATGGGAATATAGCGGAAAGTGTGCTACCCTTGATGATTTTCTGATTGTTTCAGGGTCATGGGTCTATCCCTACTTTGATGGCTCTCTTGGCCCTGGATTAGCATGGGACGGGGTTTCTGCTTGTAGTCAGACTACGCTGGCAGCGGGACAATGGAGACTACGGACAAAGTGGGACCCACATCCTGGGTATGAGACCTTATTTTACGGCAAGGGTGCAATTTCGATGTGGGTGAAGACACCCTGGATAGGAGAAGATGGAATAAATCATACAGTTTTGGAATGCGCACAAACCTCCGCAACCATTAACGCGATTAGGTTATTGAAAAACTCAAGTAATGTCTTGAATTATAGAGTTTGGGGGTCTACTAGCGGTGGGTCTAAACAATTGACTGGAACCTTAACGTCGGTTAATTGGGCAGCAGATACATGGCATCATATTTTCTTAGCGTGGGATAAAACTGGCCCGACCTCGCTTTACCTTGATAATGTACAATTATCCACTTCTGCCTCTAGTGGAACTTGGACTTCGCCCACGCAGTTTGGCTCATATTGGTATCTTGGCTCTGATACTTCTGGCACAAATCAGTTCAATGGCACGATTGCTGATGTGCGTATCTTTGGGCCGGACGCAGTAGTGACGGTGGCAGATTTGTATGCAGCGGGGAGGGGAAAGAGTGAACTTGGGGCACTATGGACAGTAGAAATGGGCGGAGTTATTGATAATGCCTATGACGCGTCTAATAATAATTACTTTTACCTTGCTGGTGTTCCTGGTGATGATGAGGCTCCATTACGACTTATTTTCTCCAATACTGCCGCTAGTTCATATGATAATGTTTACTGGGGAATGCGCCGAACGGATGCAATGCCATACCATCTAACCCCTGTGGAGTTTTCTGCCTGTGCAGTAACAGCTTGCGATGCACGCTCAGCGAGTAATATCGGTATGTTGTCACCATCGGCAACAACTGATCCTGGCGGAACTAGTTATTCGACCTCGCTTCTCAGTGACCACCGCCTTATGAAATATGTGGTTGGTAATTATAAACTGCTGCTTATTGGTAGAGATAGGGCTTCTTCTACGGGGATTTTTAAGGTGCGCGGACGCATTATACAAAATGTTTATATCGGAGATGTGGGCGAATGGGTTAGTTCTGGTTCTACTGGTAATTGGATGATTACAGATTTAGGGACATTCTCTATCCCTGCCTTTAGAGCCGTTACTGATTTTGCAGACCAAAATCGTCAAGCGCAGGTAGGCCCTGCCCTAGCTGGCACGGCGTACTATCCTGCCCTGTTTGATTTTCAGATTAAAACATCTACAACAGGCTCTTCCTTTGATACTGATTTTCTCGTTCCTCTTCCTGCCGATATGTGTGGATATATGCACGAAAGCGATACAACATTAAATGCCAACGCGGGTATATTCGTTATAGATAACATTTCCCGCCCACCCCGTTCTGGTTATAGTAGTGCAGGAAGTTTAGCTTCTGGTGAAATTATTCTTGAGCCGTTTGCACGCGTAGGGTTGCAGGGGAATTGGCCTTCTGTCTTTCCGCATTCATGGGCCTATGGCTTGATAGTATGGGAGCGAGCCGCAAGTGATCATATCCCGTCCGATTCCCTTAAATTATACGCAATTTATCAGGCACGCTTTGGGTGGGGTAGATGAGAGTACATATCTATGACAGAGATGGCAATACATTGGAGGATACTCTCTATACAATTGACGAGGCATACGGTTTATCTTACGAAACTGTCCTCCCAGGCGGCATGTCTATCGCGCAATGTTCTATCCCTTGGGATATTGCAGTCCAGAAACCGCGTCTCTTAGGATGCAGCATGGTTATCAGGGACGGGATAGACACGCGCTGGTGGGGACGGGTGACTGAGGTACGGGATGTGGTAGCGGCAGGAGATAGGAGACTTGAGCTTGTAGCAACCGGCCCCTGGGCACAACTATCGCGCCCTCGCTATTCGCAAGTCTTTGTTACAGGGGCGAGTTATACAGCGAACGAAGTTATTGCTGCGGCTGTCTTTGGAAACGGTGAGGACGTTTTGCTTGAGGATGATAATTGGACATCAACGGGGGTTAGTATAGGGGCGGCAAGTTTCAGTAATCAGAGTGTACAGGAAGTTATTGCTGACTGCTTGCGGGTTGGGGATACAACAGGGTCTGTGTGGTCATTCACTATTCTGCCCCCCGCTACCAAATATGCTCAAACGTGGGACTTTAGTGACAAAATGGATATATCCCCATGTGGCAACTTCACAGGGGCGTCAATAACATCTACGGGGTCCCTAGATCTTGAAAGGGGAATGTATCAACGCAGTGGTGGATGTTATAGACTTGGTGTTGGCACACTATCTAATCAGAACGCCTATCTTTATAAAACTGTCACTGCTGGCTCACTCTATACACTCTCAGGATGGTTTTACATAGACAAGAACAGCACAACAAACGCAACTTCCGAAGACCTGTTTGCCTTCTCTGCCTCAACGGGTGGTCTTATCTGTGTTATCTCAGCTTCTAATAGTAATGAGGTGCTTCATGCTTACGTTGACCCTACTAGCACATCATATGCAGCAACGGGAAACCAAGTTGTTTCCTTTGACTGCTGGCACTATATCAAAGCGACGCTTGCTAGACACGCCTCATCGGGGTATATCAAGGTTTGGTATGACGGAAAGCGGGTTATCAATCAGACAAGTATTAACACAGGGACATCAAACATAGGGCAACTTGATGTTGGAATACGGCGTACAACAGGAGGTAGAGCTAAGTTAATCTACTTTGATAGTATTATCGGTGGCTCAGGGACAATGGACACATTATCTGTTACTGGTGACTCACCGTTGGTGACGGAAACCCTACCAGAGCCACGTCTGTTCCGCCTTAACCTTGCCCCTAGTGCAAAGGATTTTATTATCTCACTGGCTGATTTTGGTGGTGACTTTGTGCTTAACGAAACCCTGCTTGATTTAGAAAACCAGATTGACGGGAGTTACAAATCGGGGTCGGGCATGTCCCGTACTACTGGCTCGGATAGCGTTATTAACTATGGGCAATGGGCAGGGTCGCATACCTACAACCGTGTCCCGACAGAGGGATTAGCCAATCAGATACGTGACCGGTATTTGGCAAGTTTACAAGAACCGAAACAAAAGTTACAACAATTTACACTAACCGTCCCACCAGAGTCCAGTTCCGGTGCACCGATGCCCCTGAGCAAGATACGGGCAGGGATGGTGTTTACAATACGCGAGAAACCTGAACTTGGTGGTATTCCCATTGGTCAGGCTAAGTACACACGAGCAGAGAAGGGGCAACCTGAGTCATGTCAAGTCACCCCATATGAAATGCCTGCTCAAATAGGGGTTGAGGTAGCGAAACGCAGAAAACGAGAGCGGGATTAGGCTCTCAGAAGGAGAACGATATGGCTGGCACACAGATGGAATTACTGGGGCGTATAGATGAGCGAACACAACTTATCCTTGAGTGGATGCCGAAGATTGAGGCCAAACTTGAATCACAAGACGGGCGACTGCGCGTAGTAGAGAACCATGTATCCAGTTTGCCTTCAGCCCAAGAGGGCATTGAGAAAATAGACAAGCGCGTGGAGTCACTTGAGCATGACCGCGAGAGAGTTAAAGGAGCTATGGCAATCGCCAGCGCTCTTGGTGGAGGAGGTGGGTTAGCTGGTATCGTGGCCCTGATTAAAACGTTCTGGCCATAACCTAATTTATCTATAAAGGGAGAACTGAATGGAAGTCGTAGAGACAAACCTGATATACCCGTCCTCGGAAGTAGGGTTTACATTCTGGTATCTCACGGATATTCACTACGGTTCACGGTACTGCGACGAAGATTTGCTGGATAAATATGTCAAAAGGATTGGAGATGACCCTTATGCTCGGTGGTGGCTAGGGGGAGACCCGTGTGATTTTATCGTACCACAGGACTCAAAGCGGTTTGACCCAAAGGCAATTGCACCCTGGATAGGGCTGGAGGATTTAGACAACATACCAATGGTGCAGAGCAGACGACTTGTAGAAAGACTCGAACCGATTGCTGACAAACTCTTGGGGGTACAGCAAGGCAATCACGATGATGTTATACGTCGCCAACACTCGTTCAATGTTCATGTAACACTTCTGGGAAAGATGAATGACCTACGGGAGAAGAAAGGACTTCCGTTTGTACCATCTCTAGGTTACTCTGCATTCCATGTTCTGCGTTTCAACCGCAATGCGATACGGAAGGGACATGGGGCAGATACGAGCCTCACAGTCTATCTTCATCATGGTTATTTCACGGGCAGACTTAAGGGTTCGCGGGCGCTCGCAATGGAACGTATCTTTGCCTATTATGACTGTGACTTAGCGATGTTTGGTCACTGCCATGATAGACTGGCGTTTAAGACGGTGTGTATGAGAGTAGAGAAAAAGAGTACCATGTTGACATACCGAGCACGGTCACGAGCAGTTGTTACTAATGGCGGGTTCTTACGTGGACTTGCGTTGCCAGGTGAGCAAGCACCATATACTGAGCAGAAGGGATTGTATCCGACAGAACTGGGGCCAATCCCAGTAAAGTATTTCCCTGAGCATAGGACAATGGATATAGTACAATGAGCGAAGCAGAGGCAGGCGAAGCGGAGACGATCTGTATCTACTGTGGCGGTATCTGTGACGAGTATTACTTTGAGCAATACCACTGGTATAGATGTACTGCCTGTGGGGAGTTCATAGATGATACGGATGCTGTGGAAAAGATTAAAGCGGTCAGGCATACGTTTGATGACGGGGTTTATTTCAACGCTTAATTTCAATGCTTAGAGGAGGGAATTGTCACATGCAGAGTATTGGGTTAGAAGAATATCAATGCGTTAAGTGTGGGTATGTTGTTAAGGGCACATTGAATGTGGTCAATGAGGCACGGCGGGAGCATGAACGGGAGACCTGTCCATCGCGCGGGGGCATTCCCATTAGTACTAACCCATTTCCACCAATTGATGATTGGAAGACAACAGATGCACGACCTGGCCCTGTTTGGGTAACATCTACGCTACCTGTGCCATAAGGTGAGATA
>ERZ1292632.4160-Hain-H43-01um-R2-4160-length-10539-cov-5_pt1 | contig 10539 bp, 17 predicted proteins | sample MGYA00564407_ERZ1292632 | MGnify/ENA primary metagenome ERZ1292632 (study PRJEB36523, sample SAMEA6512637) | groundwater metagenome | collected 2019-01-08 | study: AquaDiva: Metagenomics assemblies of 32 groundwater samples | reverse complement strand
TACTACCGCTGGCCGCAAGCTTAGCTATAACGTAATTGTTGCCAAACTTGATGCCAGGTGGTGCAAATTCGTACACTGTTGGAACAACTGAAGTCAATGATGTTGCTGAAGGAACGAGCATTCTTATTGTTTGCCCAGTGGCTGTAGTCTGAGCCGTGGCATCATATACCTCCACATTTCCACTAGTACTAGATGCTATCATCCTTATACCACGCAGCCAGAATGTTCTTCCGCTAGTAATACTAACTAGAGTGCATACCCCTGTAGCCCCTGTGCTAGTGTTAGGGCATACTTCCTGCGTCGCTGTTCCTGAAACTGGATATCTCATTTTACCTCCTTAGTTTGTTGACCATCCTCTATTCAAAGAGGTATTGTAGGAACTGAGAGGAGGCTGTTCAAAACCACTCCATTCCCTCCCAGTTCCCAATTTACCTATGGACTGACTACCAGTCCTCTACGCTCGACAATCACACCCTTGAGAACAAGCCGAGTTGTGGCGTTAATGCTTCTAACCCACCGAGAAATTGTGTATGGAGCATTCTGCGGAATGATTACCCCACTAGGGCATATCCCCACCATACCATCAAGCTCGTTTAGTGACTGCAGTAGCCAGATTGCTCTGTCGTTGCCACCAATGTTGAACTTGATAGCAGTGCACGACACACTGTCTGAGTCATCCTTCACTCCGTAGAACCCCATCCACTTATCTTTGCCCATAGTTCCCGTCGACATGGTTTCATAAGCGTTAACAGTTGTGCCTGTTACCTCGGCCCAATCCTCATAGGTATAATCTAGGTCGGCCTTTGGTCTGATGTCCCTGACGACAATCTTGTCCGCACCTATGTTTAGCTGCGACATAGCAATAGCCATCATCCCTCGAACTATCTCATTGCGGATAGTGGCTACCTCGCCAGGGGCAAGCTCACTGATAGGAACTAACTGTGTATAAGATGGAGGCATTTTTCTTTACCTCCTTATGGACTTATTACTTTGCCACGAGGCTCTACAACGACACCCACGAGCTGTAGCCAAGCAATTTCGTCAGTTACCGGAGCAGCATAGACACCCGCCTCAAAAGTGCCCATCCTGTAGTAACTAATCACATAGGACGAGTTTTGAGGGATAATCACCGCTGACGGACTGAATCCAGACCTATGCTCCATAGAGCTGTAGATGCCTGAAATGTCCCAAAGCACCTTGTCAGACCCACCAACATTTATCTTGATTAGGGACACTACCTGCTTGGCATTGGCGTTGCTTGCTGCTGGAGCAAGAGTAGCTGAGCCAGAAATAGCGTTGTTGTGCCTATCTCTAACTCCATAAATAGCTGCATATCTCTGGTCTCCCATCGTTGCAGTGCCTGCGTTGATTGCAACATAACCAGCGGTGGTGCCAGTCGCTGCATATCCCCATAGCTCAGATACAAGGGCGGTGGTGCCACCACTATACAACGCTAAGTCTGCAAATGGGCGGATGTCTCTGACAACCAGCTTCTCTGGTGTTAGATTCAACTCCTTGCTTGCCAGAGCCACTACACTGTTGATAACCTGGTTCCTAATGGCAGAAACTGCTCCAGGAGCAAGTTCTGTGAAAGGAATTAACTGAGTTAAAGCTACACTAGGTACTGCCATAGTACACCTCCTTTTTTATTCACCCTACGGCTGAATCAAACTAACTGTTTCGCCTTCACGAGTAAAGGCTGGAGACACTAATGCTGCGTCCCCAATTCCTCTGGGAAGCATCTTCATCCCACCGCTACTTGCAATAGTTCCTGGTCGAATGACATTAACTATCTGGACACCAGTTGAGGTCATTCCACCAATCAAAGCTGCCTTTCCAGACCCACCACCTACTGCCTTCCCTATGACCATTCCAGCAGCTAAGGTAGTGCCAAGAGCTACTGCAACCTTGAGCAGTTTGCCTGTTATCTTAGTGGTATCTTTTACAACCAGAGCTGGGATTACTTGAACTGCAGCAAATCCACCAACTGCAGATGCAACCTCAACTAAGGTCAGACCTCCAGTTAATGTTCTGACAGCCGCACCACCACCAATCCCACCTAACCCACCCAGCAATCCCTTCCTAGCTCCTCTCTTGTGTCTCTTGTAGTGCCCGCGTGGGTTATACATCCCCCAAGGATTGTCCTCCAGCATGAGGTCCATGTTCCTTCTCCTTCTCATTGAATTATCTCCTTTAGATTTACTGTGCCCTCATGTTTGTTTTGTGATAACAAAAAAAGGCAAACCATTTTTTTTGGTCTGCCCTTCTATTGCTGTGTGATAATAAATAAGGCAAGCCACTTGTCTCACCTTATTTCACTAGGAACTTCGGTTTGGAATGTCTTGCCTTATTCGTTATCGACTTCAGGCTATCTATTCTTTTTTGTGTTCTACTTTAACAATATATCACAAAACTCGAAAATTGTCAAGTCACTGAACGGATGTCGTCATCATGCAACCCCATATCTACAGCTTTATGGAGGGCAGCTCTGGTAGCTTGCAATCTGATTTGCTTAATTATCTCATAAGTTAATTCTTCCTTACCAGTTATTAGATGCCAGTTGACCTTGACCTCACTAGCAATCTTGTGATAATTCCTTATATTCCAATCCTTTATGGTTGCCACTACGTAAGTATTCAACTGTCTTCCTTTACGGTATTCAGACCAGCAAACTTATGGTTCGTCTCCTATTCATCGGATGCCAGTGAGCAAACGGTTCCTGCTTATTGAGTTTGTTGGCGCAGGCTTGGGCTGTCCGTTTACTATTGTGTCACCAGTGCCCACAGTGATTACCTTTTCTATCAATAACATCCCAAGGTTCCCAAACTTTTCCGGTCATTTTCCTTTCTCCCAAACCCAGAGTTTAGTTTGCCCAAACCCAGAAATAAAAGAAGGCAGTTTTAGTGCCAACTGATTAACTGGTGAATTATAATCGGGTTCCTTACTCCCCAGCCTTGCTAAATGAGCATTTACAATCCTACTTAGGAAGTAATAGGTAGAACTAAAATCCACAACCTCAATCAAATTGAGTCCTACAGATGATATTTCCTCATCACGAAGATATCTATTGTGCCAAGGTGGGTTAATTTTTGGTAAGTCAATCTGCAATCTCACTTCATTTATTCTATCAAGCCCATTCTGACTGGACTCTATCATAATATACTGCTTAGCTACTGCTCCTAGATACTCTATAACCTTTCTCTGAGTTGCCCAATCAGGGAGGTTGATTATCGCTCTCTCAGTGTAAACAAGGTCAAAGGTTTCTGAGTTAAAAGGTAGATTAGTTATATCAGATACCTTAAACTCAACTTTACCTTTTAACTCACTTAAGGAAGAAAGATGTGTAACTGCCTGTTCTATCATCTTTTCAGAGAAATCAACACCAACTATATCTATCTTATACTGCTCAGCTAACCTAATGGTAGTTAACCCATTGCCACATCCTGCATCTAGAATCAACATACCATCAGAGATGTATTTCGATATTGCTTGATACTCCAACTCCTTAGAAATTAAATCTTTCGTTCCCGCTTCGGGTCCAAGATTAGAACGACTATTCCAGTATTCCTTGCTCTTATTTGATGTCATTATTTCCTATCTTTTTCCTATCTTTTTCTTCCCATAGCTTCCGGAGAGTGATAGTTAGGTCAAAATACTTACGAGTAGCTGCTTCAAAATCCAATTTCTGAGAGGTAGCGATTTGCATGATAACAAGAAGTCTTAATTCACTAGCTATCCAATATAATCCTTCTGATTGCCGTCCTGTTACTTCATGGAGTAATTTCCTATATTCCTCTAGAAATTGATGCTGCTGATAATCTCCCTCAGAAGAGAATTTTTTGCCGCAGTCTGCACAAGTATACTCAATCATTTTACTCCTTAAACCCAGTTTTATTTGATATGTTTATTTGATATGACCACTCACCATCTCTTGCCCCACCAATTCTCTTAAATTCACTTGATTCAAATAATCTAATTGCTCTCTCGTTACTTTTGAGGACAGTAGTTCGGCAATGGCTCTTACTCCGCTCTTTGAGCCAATCTAAGGCAAGCTGAAGTGCTTTTTTCCCAACACCATGACCCCACAAGCTTACTTCTCCAATGTAGATACCCATCTCAGGATTCCACGCACATAAATCTCTAAGAGCTATAACACCAACATCTCTAGTCCTCTGACCATCATTCAACTGAATTATCCAATGCTTCCAGTCGCTTGTAGTGTGCCACCATTTCCAATGCTCCTCCCAATTTAATGACCTATTCTCTCGACCTTGAGTGTAGAAGCCTTGATATACCTTTTCAATAGACCTCCAAGCTAACATTAAAGGAAGGTCATTTTCTGTAGCTAGTCGCAAGAGAACAGTCATAATATTTCTTCAACCTTACTGGCAAAGTCAGTCAATTGCTTGAGTTCACTTGGTTCTATACTACAAATGTGGTCAGGCCCAGACATATTACGGTCTAAGGTGAAGTGTTTTTCGACTATTTGACAACCTCTTGACAACGCAACAAGACTTGCTTCAATACCCTCTGAGTGGTCGCTAAAACCTATGAACTTATTGAACAACTCACTGTCCTTAAAAACCGTTCCGAGGTGTAGCTTCTGATACGGAGCAGGATATTCCGGAACACAGAATAATAGTTTCTTATTTGCTATTCTACTCAACTTGGTCTCACTCAGTCGCCCATAAGGAACAGAAGTTAGAACTTCCTTTCCTGTTTTCTCTATGGCATCTAATAAAATTGTATCATTAACACACCTACTAGCAACTTTATGCCTCTTAATTCTAACTTCCTCAAGCCAACCTAACCTTTCTAGGTCAAATGCAGAAGCCATTGGTTCAGCTCCTACTTCTCTGCACCATTCTACAAACTGGGAGAATTGTTTCTTAGTTAGATTCGTTTTCTCAACTTCGGAATACCAATCCCTTCCCCGAATCCACAATTCACCAGTGGGAAATAGTCTAGCCGAGTCGTAAAGCTGGGTTTTTATAATTTGGCAACCACAAGCTCTAGCACGGAATATCATTTCATTAAGGAGTTCCATATTCCCCTGGTGATTGATTCCAATTTCTGCGATTATCTGTATATCAGTCATTCCTTACTCCTCAGTGGACCTTGCAGTAGAAATTTGATTGCTTGAATAAGCTCGCAAGGTCGTTGGCATAGAGCCTTAACCTTAGAGCAATTAACCTTACCTTCCCATTTTGCAATGAAAGGACACAGTACCAAGGAGTCATCATAAACACCATATCTAACCATTCTCTTGGTAATAATCATTACATTCTCCTAAACGCCGGAACTGCTACCTGACCTTTTAGCTCAACTTTATCTATTATTCTCAATATATCTTCAAAGGCATTGAGTGTTTTATTTACATCACTGTCTGTATGACTGTAACAGACATTTATCAGACCGCCGATGTGAATCATAACTCCACGCAGGAATAACTGCTCTAGTAACTTGCTTTTCCATACTTGGTCATTTGGCAATACTAAGCTTGGACGGCAGTCGTAACCAATCGTTTCAAGTCCAATTGCACTTAAACCATCTCTTAGTTTTTTACCAATGTTCCAACAATGCTCAATTGTTTTCTTGGTTTGCATTTCATTGACTGTTGCTAATCCAGCAGCTAGAGACAAGCACTCACCACCGTGTGTTGAAGATACAAATACGGGACTATCCCATTCCATCATTTTCATAATCTCTCTCTTACCACAAACAACCGATAATGGGAGTCCATTGGCTATACCTTTACCTAGACACACTAAATCAGGCACAATATTGAAATACTCTGAAGCTCCTCCTAGCGACCAGCGCATACCTGTTACCACTTCATCCCAAATAAGCAGTATATCGTATACCTTACATAATTTCTGCAGTTCCTCAAAGTATCCTTTCTTTGGCGGAGTAGCAATTACAGGCTCCATAATAACTGCAGCTACCTCACCTGGATGTTTATCCAACTGTTCTTTTAAGGAATCAATATCATTGTAGGCAAATGGTAGAATATAATCACTAAAAGACTGTGGTATTCCTTTTGGTCTCTCAGTTATAACCGAAAATTCCGAGTGCCAACCATGATACCCCCAGGAGCATATTTTTTCTCTATTAGTATAGGCACGAGCAATTCTAACTGCTGCCTGACAAGCTTCGCTTCCTGTTTTTAGGAATCTTACCATTTCAGCACATGGTATTATCTCAACCAGTTTTTCAGCCAGTTCTGTCTCTAATGGACTAGGTTGAGTGAATATGATGCCTTTGTTTAACTGCTCTATTACTGCATTGTCAACTGCAGGATAGTGGTAACCGAGTGTTATCGGACCTAAACCACATACCCAATCCACATACTCATTACCATCAATGTCAAATACATGACTACCCAAACCTTTCTCAATAAATAGTGGACTAGCACCAATAGGATAGTATTTAGGTGACTTAGAAAATGTCTGTGAGGCTATTGGAATTATTCTCTCAGCTCTGTTGAGATATTCAAGCGATTTAGTGAACTTCATTTCTTTGTCCTAGAGTGTCCACACTTTGGACACTGCGAATAAGTTTCATTGCGTTTAGTTATCCTATTTTGCAGAACCATCTTTTCTTGCTAGTTATCTTCATTTCTTTACTCCTTCACAGAATCTGCTGGCTTCGCCAGTCAGATTCAACGGTTTCTGGCAGTAGAAACACCTCACAAATTTGACACACTCAAAACATCCTCTAAGTAGAAAATATCAGAACCAATTAAGCTAAATATCTCACGAACACGAGCAAGGTCAGCTTCAGTGTCAACTGATACCTTAATATGAGACAAGTCAATATCATATCTCATTTCTTCAATATTAAATAGTTCAGAGTGTCTCTGGATGAAAGGAGTAACATGCTCTCTATCGTATGGGTCAGTTGCCATCGCCCAAGCTGCTGATAATGCTTTATAAGAAAATACCTCAACATCGTAACCGTCGGGATATGAGGGTCGGTTTGTCAAGTAGTCAAGTGAATCGGAGATTAGGAAATAGTTAATAGCACAATCTATTATTTTCGGGTCAATGAGAGGGCAGTCGCCTGTTATCCTAACTATGATATTGGCATCATAAAGTGTGGATGCTTGATAAAATCTATCGAGAACATCATTTTCACTACCAGCAAAAGTCTTTATTCCCAAATCCTCAGCTAGGGAAAGTAGTTGCTTGTCGCATTCCTTGGTTGTAGTAGCTAATACAACATCGTTCAGCAGACCGGCTGTAGCTACCCTGGTGAGCACATGCCATAGCATTGGTTTCTCGTTAATTAACATCAGAGCCTTGTCAGGGAGACGCTGAGAAGACATTCGTGACTGGATTATTCCTAATATCATTGCCTTAGTATCATTGCCTTTTCTTCACAGGTTAATCCACTTTCCGTTTGATTCCTTCGCAGCTAGAGCCACTCTGAGAACCTCTTTGGCAATGTAACCGTCAACCAGCGGTTTCTCCTTGCCTTCAATACAGTTTATAAAATGCTGCATCTCAGCAATGTAGTCATCGTTATTTTTTTGGTAATTCCAGTTATATCCTCCGCTATTTGCTTCTACATGACAACCTCGGTAGTAACCTTTCTTAACCATGTCCAAACGGATATCCACCTTGAGTTCATTTTCAAACTCCAGCTTAATATCTGCAATATCTTCACCTTTTAGATTTAGAATATTTTTAGTAGAGCAACGAACTTGCTTAGCGTTACCAAATAACCACATAGCGAAATGTATTTCGTGACTTCCGTCAAGAATAATTCCCAAATCAGCAGTGTAACTGGAGCGATAATCCTGCTCTGGTCTCCAATCACCAATAAACTGGCTGAATTCTAACATAGCTGTTATAGGTGTGATTGTTCCTAATAGTTTCTTAAATTCCTGCAAACTCTTGTTAAACCTAAGCTGATACCCCACACTAACTACCAGGTTCTTTTCTGCTGCCTCCTGCAGTAAATCGTCAACTCCATCTAGTGTGTCTGATATTGGTTTCTCAATGAAAACGGGTTTATGCCATCTAATCGCACTTCTAGCTAGAGAAATATGAGAATTTGGCGTAGTGCAAATGACAACAGCATCTATATACTTCAGACCTTCTGAGGAACTATAGAAAATTGGAAGATTTAGTTCTTGAGATACTTTTATCTGTGTTGGTCTATCTATATCAGAAATGCAGACATCCACACCAAGTGCCTTCAAGTTGTTGATATGCCTTTCGCCGATTGACCCACAACCGATTACAAGAAATTTCACTTTGATGCTTTATCTTCTACTACAATTTTTAGAAATTGACGTTTACCAATTTTCATGATAATTGGTGCATCTTTTCTCACTACTACAGGACTACCATCATCTGCATGACATATATCATCAAAGTAGATAGACCCTCCAGGTATGTGCCATTGCTTATCTCCAAACCTTTTCTTATATTCTTCGTCACTAGGTATAAGTATAACTTTTGTGAAACTCACTTTCCCGCCTCTAAATTTGGAGTTCTCGCATTGGCATCAATTTTTATCTCGTAACTTGAGGGAATAATTAGAGTCATTGGAACCACTATTGTTGTTTTTCTCATTCTTCTACTCCAATTAAACCCCTTTTTTCCCCTATGCGGTCTAATTCCTTTGGGTTTAACTTTATTCGGAGAATACTGCATATATGCTCCAACCTATTTTCAGGATTTGGGAAACTCAAAATTTGTCTTACTTGTATTTCTGCAATATTGTTTTCTGGATGTAATATTTTCCATCTGTCAATTGCTTCTGCAAGTTCGTAAAAATGCCAGATTAGGTAACAACCATGCTCATTTCTCTCCTCTATTTCATAATAAAGTCTCAATTCGTCGAATAAACCTTTAGATTTCTTCTGAATTTTGCTTGTCATTGTTTTACTCCTTTTTCAAAAAGCCACCAAGTGACCTTGTCGAATCCTTCTTCTTTAGTCAGTAACCCAGTTCCTTTAAGATTCGGGAACAAATTTTTGTAATCTCTCTTGAAGAGCAGATTGCTGTGTCCGTGATACGGTATAGCAATCTCTTTCTCGCTGAAGTATTCCATAATCAAAATGTATTTACCGCTGACTCGATTTATCTCGTTGATTGTTAGGAGTAAGTCTGAAGCGGATACGTGCATTAGGACGCCGCAGGTTAAGACCAAATCAAAAGGTTTCACATGAGGGATGGAAAAGCAGTTGCCAAATTCAATCTCAATGGGAAGATACCTACATTTGTGCTGCCCTAGTGTAACGGCATGAGGATTTGGTTCAATTCCAAACAGTTCTGCGTCAGGAAATATCTCTGATAGAGCAATTAGGTTGTGCCCGGCACCACATCCAATTTCAAGGACTGAGTTAACTTTCAGATTACTTAGTAGTTTCTTGAATGTTTCAATCCTGGTTTTAGGGTCAATCGTGTTGCGGTCAGTCCATTCGTTGCCGAAGTCACCCCGCCAAACCTTGAGCTGTTCTGTGGTCAAGATTGCCTCCTACATAGAAAGTGTTCTTAATTTTACTTACTGCAGATGCAGTGTCCTGTAATTCATTTTCCCAAATAACCAGTGTCTTATAACCAAATTTAGCAAACTTATCTATTCTGTCTTGGGGGTTATCATTTCTATGCCAATAGTTTCCGTAGGTTTCAATTATTTCTTTCTTACCATTTACATTGATAAAATCAGGGCATTTGCCATCTATTATAACTTGACCATCACCAACATATTTCCACTCATTTGGGAAGTAGGAATCAAGTAAAGATAGAAAATAGGTTTCTAATTTGACTGATTTGTTTTCTCCGCAGATAATACAGGTTCTTGTAATTTTGTTCGCCATTCTTCAATTATTCCACGTAGCTTTTCTTTACTAATCCAAGATTTATTAGTGTCACTTGCATACTCAAATCCTTCTGGGAGCACTGCTCCAGTGCTCTCTCTAGTCTTCCAGAAAGGAAATTCCGGATTTATGACATAGTATGATTCAAATTCAAGAGAGTGTCTAGCCTCATCTCTATTTAGAAGTATTTCGTGAAGTTTCTCACCAGGTCTCAGACCTATAACTTTCTTTTGAGAATTTGGAGCAACTATTTCAGCCAATTCTAGAACTCTTACACTCGGAATTTTTGGCATAAAAATTTCGCCACCTTGCATCTTATCTAGAGAATCTATAACGAACTGAACCCCATCTTGCAAAGTAAGCCAGAATCTGGTTGCTCTTTTATCAGTGATAAGAAGATTAACACCATTTTTTTGTTCTTCCCACAACGGAATAACAGACCCACGACTGAAAGCAACATTACCATATCTGGTGCAACTAAAAATAGTTCCTTTGCCTCCAGTGTAGGAATTAGCTTGAACCATCAACTTCTCCATGCACATCTTTGTAGCGCCGTATAGATTTACAGGTTGGCAAGCTTTATCACTACTTACTGCAATAACTTTACTAACCTTGTTTTCGATTGCAGAGTCAACTGTGTTCATCGAGCCAATAATATTGGTTTTGACTGCCTCAAATGGATTATACTCTGCAGTGGGAATCTGTTT
>ERZ1292632.4159-Hain-H43-01um-R2-4159-length-10541-cov-4_pt1 | contig 10541 bp, 23 predicted proteins | sample MGYA00564407_ERZ1292632 | MGnify/ENA primary metagenome ERZ1292632 (study PRJEB36523, sample SAMEA6512637) | groundwater metagenome | collected 2019-01-08 | study: AquaDiva: Metagenomics assemblies of 32 groundwater samples | reverse complement strand
AACACTTTCACTCACAAAATCACCTATAAGTTTGTTTTGAAGCGCAACGGAACAGCAATATCACTTTCATTTTAAAACACAACCCGTATACGTGAGCGCTGGGAGATGTATTTTTTATTTAATGTTTTCAGTAACTTAGCCCACTAGGGGGTAGAATCATAATAATATCAACGGCTTAGCTAAACTTCGATGCGAAAAACACTAACTACTTGATATTATTATGGTTCACTTGGCATGGACCTTGCATTAAACAAGTCAGATCCATCAAGTTCAAACTAACTTCAATGAATTCACTGAGTTACAACCTGAGAATATTTTTGACGCAATGCATAAGCCAACGGATTCAGGCGATTTTGTCTCAATTGCTACAGCAACTGAAACAGCCTAACTTATTGATATTGTTATGTAATTTATCAAAACCTTGCATCATTTTTTTCCCAATGATTTTGCATTTATCCGAAAAACAGGATAAATCAAAACGCCATTATGCGAGTAAATCCCTTTAAAATTGAAGCATATACAAGTTTAATGGCGAGATCTCGCCACTTGGTAAACAAAATAACTCACATTAATCCACATCATCCCACATCATTTTCATCACTAACATTGTTAAACTTGGCACACAAATTGCAATATATTCATTATACAGATCCACGTTTTCGCTGTATAAACAATATACATCCATATAACTACATGATTTTACACAACAATAAGCAAAAACACCAAAACTGTATAGACAATATACAATTGATATAAAGCCATGATATTATTAAACAATAATCATTTTCTATGGATTACTGTATAAATCCTATACACAAAAACGAATGTTATTGAATCAATTGTTTAACCAATTGAAACATTAATATTATATAACAATATCATAAACTTAACCAATTCATTGAATGAATTGTTTCAAAACTAACGCAAAGCACAATATTCCGCGTCAATTTAAACTACAATGCAAGTCACTGAATTTATTAAGGAATAAAATAAGGTATAACAAGGTCATAACTTGGCATAGATCGTGCAAAGTATCTATTACATGAGCGGCAATGGAGCCTCTCAAAAATGGGAGTAAAAAAAATGGAAGAGCTAACTACAATCGGAATTACAGTTGCAACGGCATTAATAACCATTTATGGCGCTTTCAGCGCTTTCCTTGGCTAAATCATGGAATCACTTTTGAAATGGTCGATATTGGCCATTTTAATGTTTGACGTTCTTTTCTTCTCTTTCAAGTGCTAAAAAAAAAATGGAGATCAAAAAAAATGGAACGACCATTATATAAACAAATTACGAACACTATTTGCGCAATTGAAAATTGCAAAGTCCCACAAAATCAGGAATGGCTTACAAAACACAAGCAAGCGCTTGACGCCATGGCGCGCCACTTGCCAAGTGGATCCGGGATTGACTGTGGGACAAAAATTTTACTAGAAGAGAGTACAAGCGAAAAAATTGTTTTGCTTGTGGAATTCCACCATATGAATGATTGCGGAATGTATGATGGATGGACAAGTCACAAAATCAAGGTGAAGCCTAGTATTCAATTTGATTTTGATTTGACTATTTCTGGAAAAGACAGAAACCAAATCAAAAACTATTTGGCCGATTGCTATAATCAAGCGCTTTCTGAAATTGTAGATATTCAACAATTTTATGCGCAAGCGGCATAAGGGGAACAAAATGAAAATCATTGAACAATGGGAAATTGACCTTCCGGAATGGTCTCTCTGCTATATCGTAAACGGTGACGCAAGCGGCATTGAAGAGAGAGACGAAAAACAAGTTGATCGGTTTATGGCGCGAGTTAACGCGCGCGCCGTGGAACTAGGTGCAATCGCTTGCGTTGATCCGCTTGCGGATCAAGAGGCCAAGTTTAATTCTTGCCCGGAATTCGGCCTTGCCTGCAATACACTGCTAACTTTTGTTAGCTTTTTGAAATAGGAGCAAACAAAATGACACACAAAATAAATTGCGATCAATGTAATCCGCTCATGATTCAAAAAGTTTTTTGCCATGAAACAGGGTGCCCAAACCAAAAGAAGAAATTCGATCCTGAAACTGGAGACTGGCTTTCCGTGAGAAAATGCTTTGATTGCGGATATGAAGTGGCAAAGGAAGATCCGTGCTGCAGCGCTTAATTTTAAAAAGAGGAGAAAACAAAATGGACACCGAAAGACAAAAAGAAGTCATTGCGCGCCTTTGCGCAATTGCGTCTAACGTGGCAAAACGTCAATTCCAAAATGATCTGCCTGCAGATTGTTTCTGCCATGAAAAGAAAATGATCGGCTTTCAATTCAGCGATCAAATTCTTGACTTCATGGAGGTGGCAGTAGAAGAACACATTAACAAAAAGTTTTCCGATCATAACTAGCAGAATTTCGCGGCAAGGCGCGCGCCTAATGCTTGCGCCTTGCCGGGTAATTTTGCCCCAATAAATGGAGATCAAAAAAATGGAAACGCTAAAAGACAAAGCAGAGTTTTACGCCAATTTCCTAGAGACCAAAACGCGCGCCAATGGGCAAAAATTTATCTGTCAAACTGATAACGCGCCAAAAGAGTTTACGGAAATGATCCGTAATGTGCATGAGGCCATTGGTGGCCGCCTGCCATGCGATCAAGTTTACGATGTTATCAGCGAAGTTCTGGATTTATTGAGTGACGCTAACGATCAAGACCATGCAGAGACGTTGATCAATGAGATTGAGGCCGATATTTATACAAGCGATCTAATGGCTTGGTTTTCCGCGCATAATGGCAATGCGGAATATCTCACGCGCGCGATCCAAGAATGTGGATCGCAGACAGGCGATCAAGCGCTTATTTCGGCGCAATATTTATTCAAACAAGATATCGCTGCAGTCGTTTTCAGTTTTATCAATGCGGAAGTAGAGCAAGCAAAATGAACTATCAAAATTTTGATCTTTGGCATGATAAACATTCCGATCTTTGGCATGGTGAGAATGAAGCGCTTAGTGTTTGGTTTTTCGCGCGCACAAAAGAAAAGTTAAAAGAAAAGATTGCGTATTGGCAAAGCTTACGGGGATCATATCAGGCCCAAGGCGATTAGCTATCCGGTTTACTTCCATTTTCCGATTAGCGGCAGGCTCATATTTTTTTGAGCCTGCCAGTAATCAGAATGTGACGGGATACTAGCGCGCTGATTTTCGCGCGCGTAAAAATGGAGATCAAAAAATGGTAACAATTCAAAGCGCAAAAAAAATCATTATGAATGAACTAAAAACAATGGGATTAGAGAATAAAATAAAAGGGAAATTGGTTTCATTTATGGATCTCGCAAGGGATTCAAGAATTATAATTACAATTTTCGAGTGGAAACCAGATCTTCGCGCGGTAGAGATCGAAAAAGTGGCAAGGATTAATGGTTTTAGTGTGCAATTTGAAACCAAGTTTTAATTTGGAGATCCAAAAATGAAAAAACTAATCATCATCGCACAAGTCATGATCCAAGCACAAGCGCTCACGCCGTCTATAAACGCCAATAAACCCGAAAGCGAGCCAATGCCATGGGCGGATTGCGGCAAGCTTGACGACGACGGAAGGATCATTGCTGATTTTTATGACGCTGAAATTGACGACGTGATTAGTTGCGACGAAGTGGCCGGACTTATCTTGGCCGATTGACAGGGCCCACAAGGGCCAAGGTATTGGCAGGGCCCGCAAGGGCCAAGGTATTGGCAGGGCCCGCAAGGGCCAAGGTACTAGCAGGGCCCACAAGGGCCAAGGTATTGGCAGGGCCCGCAAGGGCCAAGGTACTAGCAGGGCCCGCAAGGGCCAAGGTATTGGCAGGGCCCGCAAGGGCCAAGGTACTAACAATGCAAGGATCAAGCCAGATCCGCGCGTCATTGATTTGGCACGCTTTTTTATTTGGGTTTTTGTAATGTATTGAATTTATTGGCAATGGCCAAGTGCGCGAATTCATTGTTGAATAAAAAACCCAATAAATCCGCCATGTAGGAAAATGTGGGTGTTTTGATTTGGGATAGGGGCCATTAGGCCATTAGGGGAAAAGTTCCACAAAAACCGGGCGGCCCGCCGCTCAAAAAAAATGGAGTGTAGAAAATGGAAGTAGGAAAAAAACACCAATTAAAAATTGCAAGGGACACTCTCAAAATGAGTTGCGCGGGCGCGCGGATTATGGGTGGGATGGATCATTGTGAAGCTTTCCTAATCCTCAAAATAGCGGGCCGCCCCATGCCGTGGCCTGCAGGTTGCGACTGCATAGAGTGGGGGCTTGCGGGCGGCGGGCCCTTGGCTGATAACCAGCGCTCATAGTGGGCGCAAGTTGTGCCTGAAATTCAGGCCAGAAAAATTGAATTTTGGAACGAAAACTTTTCACAAATAATGGAGAAAAAAATGGAAACGAAAACGCAAAAAATCATCAAAACCATGCTCAAAGAAAACACGGGCAAACACTTCCTTGATAGTGGGGGCGAAAATGGCCGCCAATGGCAACGGAATAAAGGCCGAAAGTTTGATAAGGATCCCCGCGCAAGTGTTGAATTCTCCATTTACCAATGGAAAGAAGATCCACCAAAAGCTGAAATTAATGTGACGCGATCTCTTTACCACTTCCTTTGCGAAAACTTGGAATTTGATCCGGCCATGGATCGACGTTTTCAAAATTTTCAGCGCAAACATAATGAAGATAGTGACTTTGAAAACATGGCCGCCTTTGTGACCACATTGGAAGGTGCAACCGGCCTTTATGGTGAAGGCGATCCAATAACTGAAAATTCTTACAATGGTGAAAGCAACCTTTCGCAAGTTATTCAATTCACCTATTTTGAATTTGATAATCAGGGTTATTGCATTTTGCAAATTCACGGCGGGGCCGATGTGCGAGGGGGCTATACCACCCCCAAGGTTTTCCGTTGTGACATTGGTAATGGGTTTTTGCATTTTTCAGAGGCACAAATTTCATGCACCAATGGGCATAATTGGTCAACCGATGATAATTATCACTGGTATCAAAACGCGGCTTGCGGATTAGGTGCGGGAATGCAGCTTGAGAAGTATCCGCCAAGCGACAAGCCAGAAGCAGGCAAGCTAGGGATCGTTGACGGGAAAGGCTATTGCCCTTTGTGCGCTGCAGAATTGCAGGCAAGCTAATGAAACCGCTTTCACTATTCGCGCTGCTTTCATCATTAGCAATAAACCAAGCCCTAGAACCACTCCCCAAGCAAACAAAACAAAAGATTCAGGCGGCACAAGTTGAGCTTGCCCCGTGGGCCAATTGCGGGAAGTTGGATGATGAAGGAAAAGTTATTGCCTATTTTTATGATGATGATGTGGATGATGTAATTGAATGCAGCGAGATCTTTTAACAGCAAACAAATGGAGATCAATAAAATGGAACTGGAAAAACTTTTAGATATTATCAAGGCGGATATTGGCGCACTCAAGGAAACATATAAGGAACTAGAAGAGGCAGATCGCAGTGAAGGAGAGGGAAACGAGGATCGCATTGCCGCGCTAGAAGAGAGGATAGACAACTATAGGGAAACAATTCAGCGCAACCTAAAGCGCGTCATGGAAAGGGTTTAAAAAAAATGAAAACCTATACCAAAACAGAATTGAAAGCATTGAATGTGGAAAAGGGAAAGTATTTTTTCAAGCCAGATACAATGCGGTTTTTTAAGAGCAAGCTAGAAACAACTGGCCGCGCCATTGGCGGGGAGATCTTTTTCATTACGAGTGAAGTCCCGCCCCATGGAAAGCGTGAATATTCAGTGCGCGCAATGAGAGAAGAGACAGGGACAATTAAACACTTAACGATCCGCTTTGGATCTCTTAGGGCGGCAAAAGAAAAAATGCGGGATCTTATTTTAACGGTTCAACACGCCACAATGGGGACGGGCCATGATAAAAATTAAAGGGATCAAGATCGATCAATTCACGCAAGGGTTTCTGGAGTGCCTTTTGTGGTCTAGCACGGACCAAAAAGATCGCCCGTTTGATGATAATTTTTCGATTAATGACATTGAAAAGAAAACCCTTGAGCGGCTTGCTGCAGATTGTGAGAGGTTTCAATCTGAAAACAGTGGCGATCTCGCCACGGAAAGAATTACGCGCGCCGGTCATGACTTTTGGCTAACACGCAACGGGCACGGAGCGGGCTTTTGGGACGGAGGCTACGAGAAAGAAAAAGGCGAAAGGCTAACCGCCGCAAGCAAAAAATTCAAGCCGCTTGATCCCTACTCCCACAAGGGGCGCGTCTATGTATAGCTAACGCGGTTTAATCCATTTTCCGCGTTAGCGGCAAGCCGTAATTTTTCGGCTTGCCAGTAGAGCGGCAAGTGAACCGCGCGCAACGCGCGCGGAGAAGTTGCACAAGAAACTACTCGCCGCGCATAAGCGCGGCGTAATTAATGGAGATCAAGAAAAATGAAAATCAGATCCGATTATAAATGGAAAAACTTTTTGTACAGGAATGAAGTGCCTGAAAAAAATATTAAAAGATCAATTCCTACACCTGGAAGAGGATGATAGCTCTGATGTGTTTTTGAAGTATAAAGGCATGTATTTTCACCTCTCTGATTTTGAGATCATGGACGGCCCAAAACCGTGGCATGGCGCGCACGCGGCCCACGCTTTTATGGCATACGTCATTGAAGTATCAAGGGATCACGAAGAATACAGAATTGGAATTTTAACAACCTAAAAATAGGGGCAAACAAAATGGACACCAATAAAATTTTATCTGAAAATCTGAAAGAGATCGGCGCAAGTCTTTTGCGCTTTGCTTGGAGTTTTGACAAGCGCGCTGACCTTGATGCATACACTCGCGGAGTGAATGACGCTATCAGCGCGGCCCGTGAAGAGATCAAAAACTTTGTGATCAATGAAAGCGGGGCGCGCAATGAAAAGTAATTCATGGAATGCAGACGGATCGTATAATCCGCCAAAGTTCAAAAACAAAAACGGATCATTGACGCGCTATTCTTTTGTTTGCGGGTATATTGAGCAAAAAAATATTGGCGAAAAGGAATTTCAGCTTTACGGGGACGGCCCCTGTTACCACGTTAGGGGATTCGACCGCGCGGAAAACGCGCCGTCCCGTCGAATGTTTTGGGAAACATTTAACATAAACGAGCTAACAAAAGCGCGCGAATTTTACCGCAAAGCAGTTTCAGCGGCGCGGAAAGAAGAGGAAAAAAATGTATAGCCTAACAATAATGCAAGGGCCTTTAGGGGATAGAAGTTGCGCGGTTGAGGGGAGGAAATTCAAAACACGCAAGGAATTGAAAACATATTTGAATATGATCCTGCCAGTGCCGCTATATCGCGGCGAGTTTTCGGATCTGTTAGCATTCAAAAGGCTTGAGCGGTCAACACATCTAATGATCCTTAACGGATCTACCCGCAAGCGGTTTTATGTGGAAGTCATTTTCAATATGAGCGGTTTTAGCAGGCGCGGCGTTGTCTCATTGCGCGACGGATCGTCAATGCTCAAGCAAACACCAAACACCGCATTGATCGGACCCTTTCGCACGCGGCGCGGGGCCGAATACATGGCCCGCAACCCCTATTGCGCTTGCGTTGCAGACGCGGAAAGAGAGGCGGCAAGAAAATGAAACATAATATAAATGCATGGATTAGAAGCACGAAAGAAGAGCCATGGGATCAAGTCACGGCGAGTTACACACTCACGCGGGGCGATTGGGTGCGCCTGCTAAAGCGTGAAGGGTTGCGTTATAAATATTTGCGCCTTAGCGCGCCAAAGGAAGGGGGAAACCATGCAAGCAATAATGGTTAAGTTTTTAAGTCCCACAAACACAAAAGGATCGCGCATAAAGGCGATTTGTCAAGGCGGATCTGTCACGCTATCAAGGAACAATGACATTGATAACGACGGCGATCAAGCCATGCGCGCGGCCTATGCCCTATGCGACAAGCTAGGGTGGGGCGGGGAACTTGCGGGCGGTTGTGTTAAGGGCGGGGAGTGGGCTTTTGTTTTCACCAATTATGGAAAGCATAGTTACAAATTCACGATTGAGGCAAGAGAGGCACGTTTATGAATGCGCAAAAAATCTACAACACGCGGCAAGCGGCGCGCGAATTGGCGGGCTATTACAGCGCAAAGGGTGACGCAAGGCACGCGGCAAGGTGCGCTAAGGTTGCGGCGCGCCTTGCCTATCGATTGAGGCGCAAGGAGGGGCCACTGGCCCGCGCTTGGCTTTACTTACAATTGGTTATAGCGCGAAATTTTGGGTGTTAGTTGCACAAATTTTTCGCAATAAAAACTTGGCATGAAAATTAATTGCGTCAATTTGTAAGTTGTCGTTTTCATTACACTCATTTAACCAATTGAATTTATTGAGCAATAAAATCCTCAACAAATTCAATATGTAGGTGTATGTGGTTGTTAGTGGTATGGGATAAGGGGCCATTAGGCCATTATAGGAAATTATTGGTAAAAACCGGGCGGCTCAACGCCCAAAAATAAGGGGTGAAAATATGCAAAATGAGTTGGATGGTAAGGTTAAGATGGCCCGCATGGCCCTTAATGAGGGGTGTGGTGAGGCCGAAATAAAATTTGGGATGGAACATGTGGAAGCCATGCTCATCATCCAATATACAGGCGAATACGCAAACTACCCGCAAGGGTGTAGCTGTTTAGAGCGCGAGTTAGAGTTCACCAAACAAAGCGTGGTGAGTCCATACATTGAAAAGCCAGGGCAACTCTGCCTGAATTTCTAACCAATTTTTTTGAAAATTGTGGGTGAAACTTTTTGAGATTTTCAAAAGTTTGAATTCACCAATAATATTATGGTTGTAGTGGTGTATTTACACTAATTATCACCATTCACCCACATTCACCTACATTTTTGACGCAAAGCAATATGGGATAACCACCCTCACACCATTAATAGTTTTGGTTGGAGATAACCAGCGATCACCCACCAAAATTTTGGGTGATACACCCATAAAAACACCCATAAATAGTGGGGTTATGGCGGGGTTGTAAGTAGGTGTTATTTTGTTGAGTAGGTGACAATTTGTCACCTACTCAAAACATTGTCAACAACCAAACTAGACATTATCAACCAACATTATCAAGCAGTTGAAGTGGTGACAAATTGTCACCAGTTGAATGGGACTCATCCTATGGATTATTCGCCACAATTAGATCGCATTTGAGGTGATGGTGTATGCCCGAAATTTAGGTTGGATGAATCGAATTCTTGGCTAGAAATAATTCTGGCTTTTGTCTTTTGAGGGTTCGTACTCGGTGGCAATTGGCGCAGACAAGTTCGCATTTGGCGAGTTCGGCTTTAAGTTTGAGTAGGTTTCTACCAATATGGCAGACTATTTTGGAAATGTTTCTTAATTTTGTTCCGCGCACATGGTCGAAATCCATGGCGCACGGGTGGAATGTTTGGCCACAGTCGGAACATGGTTTCGACTTTATCTTGTTGACGAAAAGAGTGGCCTCGTCCCTGTATTCCTGTGTCCGTCTCTTGATTATTGCCCGAAGTTTTGTGTAGTTTTTCTTGTAGTAATCCGCTTTTACTTCTTTGTCGCATGGCTTGCAATATGCGCGAGGCGCATTGCGGCGGCGGTCGATGCTGAACAACGACACGTCTTTGTTTTCCCCACACCGTCCACACACCCGCATGGTGTGTGTTTACAGCGCACAATGTAGTTGTCAATGGATTGATTGGTAGCGGGGGAAGGAATCGGACCTTCGACCTGTGGCTTATGAGGCCACCGCTCTACCTCTGCGCTACCCCGCTACAAGAAAATACCCGCCGAGAGATAGCATGTGGCAACCACAGAGGCCCGGCGGGTGTGATTTGCTATACTGCCATAACGTTGATTTCATGGCAAGCCATTAGTCAACGGGTTTATCGACCCAACCGTTATACTGTTGGAGCATTGGCTGTCTTGCGTTTTCCCTGACTTCATCAAAGGAATACTCTTTAACGATTTCCCCGTTTTCATAAACTACATCAAGCAAAGAATTTTCAGCAGGAAATCGAACAGTCTGAACACCGCCTTCATGGCAATGGTTTAGGTCAAGTCTTCCCCGTTTACTTTTCTTCACCAAGTCCGTCACGGGATCCTTAAAGACATCAACTTCTTTGCCGTCAACCATGGCCCACGAGCACTTGAAGGCGAACTTGTTGGTGTCGCGGTCAAGTTTTTGCAGCAGAGCACCACCCATACCGAAGGAGATATTTGAGGCGCTGAAGCCGGACTCCTTTGTGAGAGATAGGATGTCGTTGATGCTTTCGTCATTTACGCCATCTCCTTGGATGATTCTGACCTTGTTGAGAACTTTGTACCCCTTGGCGTTAACGGTTGACCCAAATTTCTGCTCTAGTAGGAGGAGCAGGGAACCAACGACAGCCTTTGGGTCTCCGGAATCGGGGCGAATGACGAGCGTTCCGTTATATACCTCGACGCTGGCCTTGAGGTTTCCTCCCCAAATATTTCCCGCTGCGTTGTAGATGTTGTAGCTGTCTGAAACGCAGGCGAAGATGGGGCTATCCCTGTAAACGTTGAGCATG
>ERZ1292632.3983-Hain-H43-01um-R2-3983-length-10892-cov-4_pt2 | contig 10543 bp, 13 predicted proteins | sample MGYA00564407_ERZ1292632 | MGnify/ENA primary metagenome ERZ1292632 (study PRJEB36523, sample SAMEA6512637) | groundwater metagenome | collected 2019-01-08 | study: AquaDiva: Metagenomics assemblies of 32 groundwater samples | reverse complement strand
AACACGCCGGAGATGCCAACAGTTGAAGCCCAGCCTATGAACCCGTCAATGACCCCTGATGGAGGAGGATATTTTGCCTGAGATAACGCCTGAATCAATGGGAAAGTTTTGTAAGTTGCTTGTAAATGACCCTCACTACCCTGAACTTATAAAAAAGCTTGAGGATGATACCTTGGCAGGGTGGGAGAACACTTCGGCGATGGACAAGGATGGCAGGGAAATATATTACGTCTTTTTCAAAGCGATAAAAAAGCTTGACAACAAGATAAGAAATCATAGTATGTATGAAGAAAGAGAACTCCAGCGGGAGAAATTGGAGAAAAAGAACTATGGGGTTGCATAGTGGAGAAGTTGACAGAAGAAGAAGAGAAGGCGATTGTTGACTTCTTAAAAGCTGTAGAAGGCGTGAAAAGGATGTTTCTAAAGATATTAAAAAAGCAATAAGCTCTTTGACAATCAAATAGCCTAAACTTAGCAACAAGAAGATAGAGGCCACTTGAGACAGGTAAAATCCTGTTTTTGGTGGCCTTTTTTATTTCCTAAAATTCACCAACCCGGATAGGGCGTGAGAACCAAAAAGGAGGATACAGAAATGGATACAGATACTTCAATCTTTGGGGAGGAGTCGGAAACGACTAACCCGACTGAAGGAGTAACCCCGCCAACCAACAAGGAAGGAGAGCTAAAAGACGAGCTAACTCCTGAAAATCTTGACGGAGAAGGGGACAAGGTGGAAGGCAAGGCAACTCCCACCACTGTTTATTATACGCCGGAAGAAATGAGGTCATTAAGTCCTGACGGTGTGGATACCTCGAAGATACCTCCTGAGATGATTCCTTTTTACAAGTCAATGCTTGCGCCTGTAACTCGAAAGAGCCAGGAACTTGCAAACAAGTTAAGGGAAGCTGACGAGGCGAATTTGGAGAGGCCACAGGCAAAAACGCCTGATTTATTTGAAGCGTATATGCAAGACCCACGTGGTGTAGTCCAAGCTATAAACACAAAGATACTTGAGCTTGAAGATGTTGATCCTCTGGATGAGAATTTTAAGCCGGCAAGGAAAGAAATCAGGAGGCTGGAAACTCTCAAAGAAGACCTCAGGGAAAAAAAGGACGATACGGCCTCTGTCCAGGGCAAACAAATAATCATGTTAAGTGAACTCAACACGACTATTACCACAGAGTTCAAAGACTGGACTGACCGGAAGACAAAGCTTGAGACGTATGCAATGGGGACACTGGGATACGCAAAGGAAGAACTTGCATATATGACAAACCCGTTTGCAGTAGGGAAGAGTGCCGTGGTGAAGTTTATTAAGACAGTAAACCGGCTTTATGAAGCTGACAATGCTGGGAAGACAGCGGAAGGGAAAGTAAAAAAGACCACTCCGACGGAGTTAGAAAGAGCTGGTTCTGGTGGTGGCGGGAAGAAAGAAAAAACAATAGAAGAAAGATTTTATGGATAACTAAAAAGGAGGTAGAAAATGGCAACTTTAGGATCATCTTCACAAACTTTGGTGGATTGGGCTAAACAGCTCGACCCTAACGGAAAGATTGCAGATGTGGCGGAGCTTCTTAGTCAGAAGAATGAAGTTTTAACGGATATGCTCTGGCAGGAAGGGAATCTTCCTACAGGACACAGGATTACTCAGAGAACAGGCTTGCCGACAGTTTATTGGAGGCTCTTAAACCAGGGGACTCCTTCCAGTAAAGATACCACCGCACAGGTTGACGAGCAGACTGGTATGCTTAACGCAAGGTCGCAGGTTGACAAGAAACTGGCAGAGCTCAATGGGAATGTTAAAAGATATAGGCTTTCCAGGGCCAAGGCATTCCTTGAAGCGATGAATCAGGAAATGGCGTCAACTCTGTTTTATGGGAATTCAGGGACGGCTCCAGAAGAGTACACCGGGTTAGCTGTCAGATATTCGGATATAGGTTCAGGCGCCCCGGCAAACGCTCAGAACATCCTTGATGGTGGTGGAACCGGATCGGATAACTCATCTGTCTGGTTGTGTGGGTGGGGGGATGATACCTTTTACGGCATTTTCCCAAAGGGTTCTAAGGCTGGGTTATCTCATACAGACCTTGGCCTTGATGATGTTCTTGACAGCTCCAGCAACACCTACAGGGCATACAAGGATCTTTTTGAATGGGATTGCGGCATAGCCCTTGAGGACTGGAGGTATGTTGTCAGGATTGCCAACATTGACATATCTGCTTTGGTTGCAAAGGCATCCGCAGCCGACCTGATAGAATTGATGATAAAGGCAACGCACAGGATCCCTAATCTGAAAGGCTGCAAGCCTGCTTTTTACATGAATAGGACATGCTTCCAGATGCTTGATATCCAGAGAAGGGATGATGTTATTTCTGGTGGCGGGCTGACTTACAGCAATGTGGACGGGGTAATTACTCCTACATTTAGAGGAATCCCTGTAAGGGTATGCGATTCACTTACAGAGGCAGAGGCGCAGGTTCTATGATGTCGAATAGGGCCAACAAGACATTTTTCCAATGGCCAGCATTTCTTGAGCCTATGGTAAAGAGCATATTTTGTAATGCCGAGTCGTTCGGCCCATTCTATCATTGTGAGAGTAATCCCATTGTGGCTGATAATTCTATTAACAGAACGATTCCGCCCCTGTTCTTTTCGAGTGGCCCATCGGCAATTCTCAAAAGAATAGGGGCCATCGTTGTTGATGCGGTCAAGCTGATGTTGGGAGGAAGGTCTTTCTCCCATATCAGCAAAAAAATTGCTAAAGGTCAACCAAGATTCACATACAGCAATTCCTCTGGCTCCGTAGTATTTATAACTGGAACTTTTGGGGTTAAGACATCTGGTTTTCATGGAACGCCAAATATAAAATTCCGGCGTATTTGTTTTGCCATGAGTCAAACGATGCTGGTTTCCAACACGCTGGACCTTTTGCATGTTTTTTCCAGATTGTTCTCTATGCAGACATCCGCAAGATTTAACGTGGCCATTACGCATATCTGTAAGCAATACAGTTGTTTTACTGCCACATTTACACAAACAATGAACTATGCGTTTACGGTGGGGATTTCTACCCACAACAGCCTTAACGACAAGGCGTCCAGCAGTAAAGCCAATAAGTTGTTTGTCGGAGATGCGATTCATTATTGGTAATGATACCATACTTGACCATTAGCAGTCAAGAAAAAAACAAGGAGGCATAAAATGATAATTGATGCACAGAATTTATTTAGTGATGCACAGGCACTTACAGCTACAGCCGTATCTACGAATGTTATTGACTTGGGAGCAGACAGGAATATAGGGATAGGAGAGCCTATGGCCGTTGTTGTCTGTATTGATGTTGCTCTGGATGGGACAACTACAGATGAAACTTATGTGGTAACAGTACAATCAGGATCGACAGCAACCCCAACAACCGTGATTGCTACCAGGACAATAACTTATACTGAAGGAGTAATAGGGGCAAAGTTTGTGCTTCCACTCCCAGCCGATACCAGCGCAGACAGATATTTAAGAGTTAATTATACCCTTGGAGGGACTACACCAACGGGGACTGTTACTACTTTTTTGACTCCTATGAGTATGATTCAGAACAATGCTATCTATGCTGATGGAATCACAATTTCATAATTAGATGGGGGGGCAACCCCTCCTCACTTTTTTAAAAGGAGGTAAGCCTATATGAAGGTTAAGGCGATTAAGTTAGGGTTTTACGACAACCTGAGAAGGCGTGAAGGGGTTATCTTTGAGATTAAAGACGAATCTCATTTTTCAAAGAAATGGATGGAGCGGGTAGACATCCCTTCGCAGGGCGAGCCTGTCCCCACTGTTAATATGGAGGATGAAGAAGGTATCCCTAAGCAAAGAGGGAATCCAAACTGGAGAAAGAAAGAGTAATCTGGCCCCGGTCTAAATGGCCGGGGCACCTTTCAAATAGGGGGTGAAAATGTATACGACTGATTATGAGGCTATAGCTGTGTCACAGACCGATCAGGTTCTTGGGCCGGTGGGAGCATCCGGGAATATCCTTGAAAGAATAATTGTTTCAGTTGCTACTTCCTTAACAGGGACATGCTCTATCAAAGATGGGGCAGGAGGCGCAATAGTACTCACAGCGGCAAATACCCCGATAGGGGTTTACTCTGTTCCTATAGGTGCACGTTCAACAGATGGGGCATGGAAAGTAACGACTGGGGCTGGAGCTACAGCTCTTGCTATCGGAAGATTCACATAGGGGGATAAATGACCTTTGGCGCCCTACAGACTAAGGTTGCAGATTATCTGAACAAGGATAATTTGACTTCCATCATCCCTGACTTTATCAATTCCGCCATGCACAGGGTTGAAAAAGACTTCAACTGGAAAACGATGCGGAAGAAAGCCACAGGTTCCACTACAGATGATTATGTCGCGATCCCAACTCGATATAAAGAAATGGATTGCTTTTTTATAACGGAATCAGGGGTCAAAAACCCTCTGACAAAGACAGAATATTCACACCTTATAACTATATTCCCGCACGGCAATGGTTTCACAGGGATGCCGGAGGCTTTTGCCACAGTTGAAGCAGACTCAAAGTTCTACATGAGGCCCTGGCCGGATGCTGTTAAGACCTATGAGATAGTATACTATGCCTACACTGCCGACATGTCTCTGACCACTGACAACAACGACTGGACAAACAACGCATGGGAAGTGCTCCTTTACGGGTCGCTGCTTGAAGCCTCTCCATATCTGATAGCTGACGACAGGTTACTTGTTTGGAAAGGCTTTTATGATGAAGCCATAAACAAACTCCAATTATCAGAGAGACGGGAGAAATTCAGGGGAAGCCCTCAGTCTTTGACTTCCCCTTATACGGTATAAAGGAGATTTATGCCTAAAGTAGTTTTTCCTATAGGTGGGGGTTGGATGCCCGACTTAGCTCCTTCCGAAGTTATGAAGGCTGGAGGTCTCACTACATGCAAAAATGTTGTTCCTGCCAATGGTTATTATCAGCCAGTTCTTGACAAGTCTACATTCAATTCAACAGCCTATTCCGGCACTGCTTTAAATGGCATTATGGCAAAAGACGCAAACGGGGCATTCTATAACTTCTTTGGGACTTCTACAAAATTGTATCGCTTTGACAAAACAAATATGACCGATATCACCAGGGCTGTTGGTGGTGCTTATTCTGCTGGAATCTGGAATTTTGTGGAATATGGGGAATGGTTGATAGCGACAGATTATACCGATGTCCCACAGGTTTTAAAGGGTTTTGGGACAGCTAATTATGTAGCCCTTGGTGGTTCCCCGCCGAAATCAAAATATTGTTTGATGAATAACGGACATCTTGTTTTTGCATTTGTTAATGACGGCAGCGCAAGGTCTCAAAGGGTCCAATGGTCTGCCAGGGAAGCCCCGGAAGATTGGACTGCATCTCTTTTAACAGGGGCAGGGTATCAGGATGCAGCAGACATACAAGGCCCGATTAAGGGGATAGGCGCAATCGGGTCTCAGTTTGTTATTGCAGGAGAGACAAGCCTTTCCATCGGCCATTATGTTGGGGGGGTAGACACCTATGCCTTTATTTGGAATGCAATCAGAAATATTGGGTGTTACTACCCACAGAGCATGATTAGTATTGGAGATAGAGTATTTTTTTGGAGCAGGGATAATATCTACTCTTTTGACGGTTCAGGGATAAAAGAAATCGGGGGCAAGCTTAAAAACACAGTTGTTGGTTCAATTAACACTTCTTTCAATGACAGGATTACATGCGTCCATGATGGCAGGTATAACATAATAGCATGGGCTTATCCGAATACATTATCAACAACCGGGGCGTCTAACCGGATACTGGTTTATAACTATGTAGAGGATCGGGCAGCAGAAATACATCTGGATTGCGACATGATAATGCTTGGGAACTCAGGGCAGATAACCATCGCAGACTTGACCATGCCTATAAGTGCTATGACTATCCCTTTTGGCTCTTCATGGTGGCTGGCAAGCACAATACAGATGCTTCTTGCAAACCCTACAGACAGTAAAATGAATAAGCTTGGCGGGGCTATCCTCACCGCAGAACTTGAGACAGGGGAGCTTTCAGACCTTCCCTCTGTCTTGCAAGTACAGAAGGTTTACAGCCCTCTCAGTGGAAGCGGACTGTCAGGTAATGTCTCAATCAAACACAGATATGATGAGGAAGAATCCTTTACAGTATCATCTTCCTCTGCCATAAAAAGCGATAACACGGTAGACGTAAGGACTTCAAACAGGTTCCTTTCAGTGAACCTTACTTCTTCGAGTTTCACAAAAATAAACAATAAGATAGAAGCTGAAATAGTTTCAGTAGGGAGGAGATAAATGGCATACACCGGAGAGAGTATAAAGGATTTGGACATTACAACCCCATTGGAAACTGAGGTTGGAAATGTTCTAAATGATGCACAATGGGAAACTAAAAAAGTCCTTAAGAATCAGTTTGCTGTTGTTGCCAAAGTTGGGGCCTATACCCTTACAGCGTCCGATTCTATCGTTAATTGCAATGGGACATTCACTATCACGTTGCCAACTCCCTCTACAGTAGCAAGCGCAGCTTTCTATAAAGAATATCTGATAAAGTCTATTGTAGGTGGGGGGACAGTTACGCTTGGGGGAACGGTTGACGGTACGGTAAATCCCACAATCACAGCAGGGAACTCCATGCACATTTATACAGATGGCACAAGCTGGTTTGGAGTGGTCCTTGGGTCCTTTACCTCTGCACAATTACTGGCAGCACTTACGGATGAAACAGGAACCGGAGTAGCGGTGTTTGGCACCTCCCCTGTTTTCACTACTCAAATTAGCACCCCGAAAATAGTAACGCAAGCCGGGGACATAGAGATAACCCCTGCTGGGAATGCCAATATCGTATTACAGGGAAGTGGAAGTGGGAATGTTGGGATAGGGGCGACTCCAAATACTGTCACTGAGGTTAATAAAACCTTCGCTGTTGGAAGCTATCAACAAGATTTTTTGAGATTAACGGCGACACAGGGTGGGGGTTGGTTTAGTCAAGTCGGGTACAGTTCCGTTGGAATGATACAGGCAACGGCGTCGCTTGGAATCTTGCGCAAGTTGTGGGTAGAGCGGAAAATTGGTCAGATCCAACCAGTGGTGGAGGATTAGAGTTTTACACTAAAACTAGTGGGACTTCTTATGCTACTGCCCCTACACTAAAAATGACGATAAATAATGCCGGGAATGTAGGGATCGGGATACCATCTGCTGCCGCAGTTCTACATTTAAAAGCTGGTACAGCAACAGCTAATACCGCACCATTAAAGTTTACTTCTGGGACCCTTCTAACCATCGCAGAGTCTGGAGCTGTAGAGTTTAACAACGATGCTTTCTATGGAACCATTACTACTGGAGCAGCAAGAAAAACATTTGCATTCCTTGAGAGTCCTGCATTCACCACCCCGAATCTCGGTACACCAGCATCAGGGGTTTTAACGAATTGCACTGGGTTACCAGTATCTTCCGGGGTCTCCGGTTTTGGGATAGGGATAGCAACTTGGTTGGGTACACCTTCCAGTGCCAATCTTGCAGCAGCAGTGACAGATGAAACCGGAACGGGTGCTTTAGTCTTTGCTACTTCCCCTACCCTTGTAACGCCTGCACTCGGTACACCAGCATCCGGGGTTTTAACGAATTGCACTGGCACGGCGGCAGGGCTTACTGCTGGGAATGCTACCACTGCTGGAGGCTTCACTCCCTCACAGGCTCCAGGGGCAAACAATATTGTTGTTTTGAATGCCGGCGGGGAGCTGACCGCTGGCACTGTCCCTCTGGCGAGGATGATAAGGGCTGGTGGAAATGGTGAAATGCAGGGGAGCGGGACAACTACGGCAACATTAGATTTAGGTACTGTTGTTGCGGGGGATAGAATCCATTTAACAGGGGATGTTGTTATTGGTACGGCTAACAGTCCTATTTTTACAAAATCTGCGGGGACTGCAACTGTCGATTTTGCAGGGGCAACAAGGCTTATTGGGGGGTATGATACAACTTTGGCAGCAGGTGGTATCGGTGGTGTTTGTAGGGTTACATCTGGGGGGACACTGACTTTACAGTTAGGAGCTACAGGAGGAACCCCAACTGCCTGCAAGGCTCACGCCATCGTCTTAAACAACGGATAAGGAGCCCATGCCGTCACTCTTATCATCTTTATTAATGGCAACGCCTTTGGTCATTGGCGCACATGAAGGAAGTCACCAGGCCGAAGCTGACAGCCAGGGTGTTCAGATGCGTTGGAATAAGGTGCAGGGTGAGTTCCTTCCTTTGTGGGAAGCCATGGACAAAGGAGATAAGGATAGGCTGGCAAGGATAGCAAACTCAGGATTGATAGGGCAACAGGAGTTTGTTGGCAGGTTGCCAGATGGGAATTTGAAAAAAGCGGCATTATTCGTTTCAGCATTGAATAAAATAGGTTACGGGCTTATGCCTGGTGGGGCCGGGGCAAGCAGTGAGGGAGATATGGGAACCTTAAACAGGGCAAAGGGCCAGAATATGGCTCCGGTGGCATTAGGCTTATCCGGCCTTGCAGATTTATACAGGGCAAAGAACCCTGATACAAAGTGGAGTTTAGACTTTGCACAGACACAGAACGGAACACCAGGGCTGATGTATAGGAGACCGTGGTAATGCGTAAATGGCCGCTATCTGATATTTTTAAATATATAGACAAGGCTATGTCTATTAACCAGATTGTTGACAGGCTGACTTATTATCAAATGCCTGTATCGGCGATAACGCCGGGGGCGTCACCTTATACATATCAGAACCAGACTGATAATGATGAGGATGTTATTGTCATAGGTGGAACGGTTACAGCAATAGATTATAGCAGGGACGGAACTACTTTTTACGGGGTTGGGATGATAGCAGGGACGGTGAGATTGAGCCCCTTGGATAAGGTTAAGGTGACATATACTGTGGTTCCTACAATGACAAAGGTGCCAAGATGATAAAGCTAATCCCTATATATGACAAGGGTGTGCTGTTAAACCAATTCCAGCACTTTATCGAAGGCTTAGAAAGGGTGATTGACAACGATGAGTGATGCTGAAAAAGCTGTAAGGTGTATTCGATGTGGAGATTGTTGCAAAAGCGTTGGGATCTGGTATTCAAAGGATTTGGATAATGTTTTGATAGATATCCTTGAATGGCATCTTTACCATGGGGGGACAATCATTTATGGTAAAGAGAGTAGAATGTGGGGAGTTGAATATCCCTCACGGTGTAGACATCTGTCAGAGGATAATAAGTGTATGATTTTTGAAACAAGACCTCATGTTTGCAGAACAAGAGGGAAGACTTCTGACGACTTAAGGGGCTGTTCTGGAATATTGAGGTTAAAGACTATTCAGGATGTGAAATTATGTGTTGGCCAGCAGTAGCGATAGGCGGATCGGCATTATTGAGTGCGGTATCAAATCGTGGTGGGGGTGGAACTCAGACAACTTCTAATGAGCCTTGGGGGCCACAGGGCGACCAGTATAGACGTCTATATGGAATGCTCAGTGGAACACCTGGAACGGCTGGGACTCCTGCAAGTGAAGGTTATTGGCAGGGGGGGGGAATAAATCCTATTGCCTCCGGGTTTGGGCCGGACGCACAGCCTAAATGGATACCCGGAACAGCGGGGACAGCAGGAACTCCGGCAACTCCAGGGCTCATAGATAAGCCGCTTCAATATTATGGCGGTCCTACCGTAGCAGGATTTTCCCCAACGCAACAGCAAGCTTTTGGGATGACGAAGGATATTGCCACACAGGGACAAAGCCCTTATATGACTCAAACAGGAGGGTATCTTGGCGGAGTAATGGGCGGGCCGTTAAGGACTGCCAACACAAGCATAATGGCAGGTACGGCAGGCGGACAAGGCTATCGTAATCCGAACAGTAGTTTAATGGCCGGGACAGCAGGGGGACAAGGTTATGTAAGACCGGATATAGGCTTAATGGCAGGTACGGCAGGCGGACAAGGCTATCGTAACCCGAACAGTAGTTTAATGGGGGATACGGCAGCAGGGAAATATCTTTCCCCTGAATCAAACCCTTGGCTTAAAGCTTCTTACGATAGAGCTGCTGAGAACATCCTCCCAGGGATAGATACTTCTGCCATTCAGTCCGGCAGGTATGGTGGTTCTTCATGGGCTTTAAGAAAAGGACGGGCAGAAGCCGATCTTGCCGCAGGGATATATGGGCCTGCCTATGAGCAGGAAAGGAACAGACAGTTCGGTGCACAGCAATATCTTACGGGGCTTGGTGAAGATATCACGCAGCAGGAAAGGAACAGACAGTTCGGTGCACAGCAATACATAACTGGACTTGGTGAACAGGCGAGACAAGGGGAAAGAGGCTATCAAGTAGGCGCACAACAGTACATGACTGGATTGGGAGAAGATGCGTTCCAGCAGGAAAGAGCAAGACAGTTCGGGGCTCAACAATATGCAACGGGACTTGGTGAGCAGGCGAGACAAGGGGAAAGAGGCTATCAAGTAGGCGCA
>ERZ1292632.4157-Hain-H43-01um-R2-4157-length-10546-cov-5_pt1 | contig 10546 bp, 16 predicted proteins | sample MGYA00564407_ERZ1292632 | MGnify/ENA primary metagenome ERZ1292632 (study PRJEB36523, sample SAMEA6512637) | groundwater metagenome | collected 2019-01-08 | study: AquaDiva: Metagenomics assemblies of 32 groundwater samples | reverse complement strand
TCACGTGCTCCGCCACGGTCAGCGCAGCGCAGTCTCCCGCCGTGCCCACGAGATAGTTGTGCACGCGGAAGTGCTTGGGTGCGTCCCGCTTGGTTGCGCCGGTCTCGCGGCTGTCAGTGCACAGCACACCGGGTCGGCCTACCACGCAGGTCACTTCTCACGTCCCATCATGAACCCCATGTAGAGCATTCCGAGTGACCACACGAAAAGCGTCAGCGGCCCTGCCCACAGGATCAAGCGCCGCCTGACTTCGGCGGGCGGCCTCGGTTGCGCTCCGGTGGGCGCGCGGCGGGGTCCGCCGGCGCCAGTGTGCCATCCAGGTTGCGCGCGGCAGCGTAGGGAGCTTTCTCCACAGGGCCACCAGGCTGTGACAGGTGCTCGAAGGCCGCCCTGTACTGCTCCGGCGGCTCGAAGTACTCGGGGTGCTCCGGCACGCGCACGACCCCCATCACTACGGGTTTTTGGCCGGATTTCATCCTGAACCGCATCGAAAATGACCTCCAGCAAAAGACAGCCCGCCACCAGTTTCCTGGTGGCGGGCTCCACCACACCAAACCAAACCCGGGGTTCACCTGCCCCGCACAGCACCGGCACACCGGTCTAGTTTTTGCTCAGAGCCCGCTCATCTTCACGACCGAAGTCGGGTCGATTGCTCGGACGCCGCCCGTCGCGATCTTGCCCGGCACGAACCAGCCGTTGATGCCGCGCAGCGGGGTGCCATAACTGGCCTCCTTCTGCATCAGCATGCGGGGCCCGTACGGGTTGCGCGTGTCCATGAACATGGCGCAGGGCGTGACGCTCTCACCTTGCGTGGCCAACGGATTCCAGACTTCGACGCGGATGCCGGGCATGATGCGCCGGAACAGGTCGAGCGCCGTGGACTCGAGGGCCGCGGTGAACGTCGTGGCCGCCAGCTGGTACTGCACCAGGGGGAGCAGGATCAGGTTGCAGTCCCGGTTCTCTTTCGAGGCCGTCTGCACTGCCAGGGAGCCCGTGACGAGATCCTTCACGATCTCCGTCGCAGTGGCGCCCGTGGTCGTGGTCCACGCCGTGCCCGTGACGGCCTTGGTGACAGCGACGGCAGGCGTGACGTCCGCCAGGTTGCCAAGACCCTTCATGGTCACACCGTTGCTGGTGTCGCCCACGCTGGCAATCGTCTCAAGGTAGTACTCGAAGGCGTCGTTGCAGGCTTCGACGTTGTCCGTCGCCAGGCTCTGTCCCAAGTGCGCGGCCAACTCCACGTCACGGTCCGTGTAGCCGTACCCGAGCATGAACTCGTAGACGGGCAGGAACTGGTTCGTGGTCGTGAACGACGGCATCGGCAGCGCTTGGGTCGGACCCTTGTTGCTGGCGAGGATGGGGTTCTCGATCTTGGTCGTGTACTTGCGGTCTTCGACGCGCTGGGCCCACGACGCAACTCCCTCCACGGGGATGTAGTTGCGCCACTTGCGGGGGCGGTAGAGCTCGGCGCGGGCCTTGTTGAGGACCTGCGTCAGCTCCTGCGGATACGCCATGGAGTCCCGCTTGGCGTTCCACTCGGAAAAGCCAGCGCCGGCGGGCATCTGCGCGGCGGTGAGGACGTTGGACGGGGCCTGAATCTGGCCACCTTGGAAAACTTCGATCAACATACTGTTCTGTGAATCCTTGTGGTCAGTTTCAGCTCTGCTTGCGCAGGCGGATCTTGGCGAGGCCTGCGCCGGTGCGGGCCGAGTGCCACGTCCAGCCCGGGACCGGGGCGCAGCGAGTGGCGTTGCCCGCGGTGAACTGGGCGCCGTGGTCAATCTCGAGGATGCCGGTCACGCTCGTGATGGCGATCGTCGTGGTGCCATCGACCGCATCGAACGGCGTGTCGGCGTTGATCAGCGTGACCAGGCCGGTGATGACTTCCGCCACCGTCGGGGTGATGTCGCTGTTGAAGGAGTACGTCTTGCGGACGAACCCGTCGAACAACGTCAGAGAGTAGTGGTTCGAGTCCGAGCCCACCACCGCCACGGGGGTCAGCACGATGCCGCCGGCCGCGTAGTCCGAGACGTTCGTGAGCGTGCCGGGCGTGACGTTCGATCCACCGTCGCTGGTGTGCCGGACGCAGACCTTGTCACCGACGGCAACGGTGCCCTCGGCGTTGACCCAGAGGTAACCCTCTTCGATCAGCGTCGCGGGCTGAAGAATCGTGTAGGTCGTGGCCGTGCCGATCTCGTTCAGGTAGGCCGGGTCCAGGAGGACACCGATGCTGGCCTTCGCGAGCGCGTCCGTGGTCGGGCTCTTGCAGGTCTTGCCGGGCGTGGCGCCTTCGCACTGGGCCAGGCCGCAGGCGATGGCCGCGTCAACGGCTCGCACGAGGGTGCTGGCCGCGTTGACGCCGTTCAGGTTTGCGGCGAGATGGCCGAGTTGGCCCGCGCTCGGGGCTTCTGCGTACGCTTGGAAAGCAGTCATTACTTCTTGTCCTCACCCTTCAGCGTGACCGCGAGTGCTTCACGGAAGGCCTTGTCATCATTCGCGTCCGACTTCACGGCGGGCGCCACAGTGGTGCGAGTGCCGTCCACGTACTGCGCGGGCGCGGCGGGGTCGGTGATGCCGTCGAAGCGCGCCGAGACGTACTCTTCGCTCTTGCCGGTCACGTCCTTGCCCTGCGCCGTCAGTGCGTCACAGCGGATCTGGTGATCGCTCTTGCCGGCCGTGTCGTACTTGGCGGGCAGCAGCTTGCTGGCGCGCTGCAGGAGCGCGAAGCGCGCTTCCACGCGGGCGTCCAGCGCGTCGGCCTTGAGCGCGGATTCGGCCTTGTCGGCACGGTCCTTCTCGGTGTCGGCTTTGGCCTCCGCCTTATCCGCGCGGCTCTTCTCGGCGGACAGAGCAGCCGTGTGGAGCGAATCCAGCTTGTTGATGTGGGCTTCCGACCCGAAGTCGAAATCCTGCCCGTCGATCTTGATGACCTTCATGTCTTCCTTGTTGTCGAGCCGGACTTTGGCGCTGGCTCCCGCGCGCGGGTTGTGGTCCTTCGTGAGGACAGAGATGTGATTCGGCACGATGTTCCGCTGCACGAACTGGTACGGCGTACCGTCCGGCGCGACACCTGGTGTCGGGTCCAGATCGCACGTGTAGCCCACGCTGATGCTCTCGGCGTTGCCGCTCTCGAGCGCGCTCAGCAGGTCGGCGTGCGTGATGACCAGAGACGTGCGAACCCACTCGTTGGGGTCCGCATCCACCTTCACGCGCGCCTCGGGCGCGGCATCGGTGACCACTCCACGCTGGTACTGCGCGGCGTTGCCCGGCGTGACTGGCACGGGCGGATGATTCAGCGTGACGGGAATGCTGGCGTAGGCGGCCAGGCTGTCAGCCGAGAACACCTCTTCCGGTGGGCGATATTCCACGCCGCCGGGATAGGTCTGCGTGCCCGTTCGCGCGACCGTGGCCGGCACGCGGACAGCTCCCGCGCCTGTCCGGCTGAACTTGCCGAGGCGACTGACATCCGACCTGGAGACGCGCTGAAGAGTGATTTTGTAAGTCTAGCGCAAACTGACCACAACGCAACCCAGTGTATGTCTTGTGGTCACTTTCATTCCCAGGACGGGCTGTCCTCTGCACCACGGAAGTCATCCGGCTCGCCCGGAGGCCCCTCCAGATCGGTGATCTCCAGTTCCTCGATGTAGAGGCGCCACCCGCCGTGAAAGCCCAGGAGGGCTCCCCAGAACAGGGTCTCGAGCACGGTCGGGGCGCTGTGCAGCGCGCGCTCGAAATTCTCGCGCTGCCAGGGTTCCAACACAGGGCGCCCTTCGGGCGCTGGCGTCAGGTCCACGTGCGCCTTTTCGCAAGTGAGTACTCCTGGCATTCGCCGTAGTCCCGTTTGACGGTGTACCTACCGGGGCGGATGACGATGTGACGTTGCGTGTGGACAGCCAGGATCGGCGACGGCTTGATCGCGGCCACGCTCGGCAGCTTGCCCCAGCCGTGGCGCTCCATGACAGTTCGGAAGTCGGTCATGATTGCACCACCCCTCCGAAGAACAGCTGCGCGCCGTCCTGCGCAAAGACCCGCACGTAACGGCGCCCACGCACGGTCGCGGCGGCCCGGAAGGAGGCCACGAGTTCGTCCTGGAACTGGGCGGCATCCGGGGCCCTCCACAGATCGGACTCGTCGCGGGAGAGGTGCACCTGCATGATGCTGCTGGCGCGGCCGGGGCCGCGGGCGGTGGCGGTCACAGCGCGCTCCATTCGCCGCGGGTGAACTCAGAGGGGATGGCGGGGCTGCGCAGCGTGGGGAGCTCGCTGTCGCGAGCGGTGCGGCCGCCTGCGCGCACGAGGCGCACGGCAACCCACAGTCCCAGGATCTGCAGCACGAAGCAGATCCCCAGGGTGAGCAGAAGGAATTGGTTGGTGGTCATGATGTTGTGATCTCAGAATAGCATGCGAACGGCAGTGGTCAAATCTTCTGCCAGACAAGGAGACAGCAGCCGAATTTGGGCGACGAGCGTCGACCCGTCTTGGGGTCCAGAATGGGCTTCCCGTCCTTGAGGAAGTGTGTGCGGCCCTGTAGGAACTCAGTGGTCAGCTTCAGACCACAGCCCTCTGGGCTACCGCGGCCGTCACGCCACGGCTCCACCAGATCGTGCCACCAACTCTGCTCCGTGCGAGTGGCGGGCACCAGCATGCAGACAAGGTCTGCGCGAGAATCCCAGGCCTTCAGCACCCAGGCACCGATATCGGAAAAAGGTGGATTTACCCACACGCGACTGTCGTCCCACTGTCCGGTGAGACCCCCTCCGCTCTCACAGTGCACGACGTTGCCTCGCAGGCAGTAGTAGGACTCCGTGTAGTACCGCGGGCACTTTGCGTTGCTGTGCGTGGCGCAGGCGTCCAGCGTGAAACGGAACCGGGAGTTCAGTTCTGTGAAGAGTTCCGGCGGCGTCTCTCGCACGTCGGACTCGGGTGTGATCGCGGTATGACGATTCACGGAACACCCCTGCCGAAAATGAGCCACTCGTCGGAGCCGTCGTCCACGGCGTCCACGGCGGGCGCGCTCTCGGGCTGCAGTTCGCAGCCGTCGGGCGGCGGTGCGGGTTCCGTGGGAGCATTCTCGAAGGCCACGATCTCCGCGAGCTCACCGTCGCTGAAGAGGCCCAGCAGGCTTATGGCCCACCCCAGTCCCACCGGCGCCGTGCGCCCCGCAGTGGTCACTTTGCCACCTGTCCGGACACAGGGGCCACTTCCGCGGTCATGTAGTGCAGGAGTTGTTCGTACGCATCGATCACGTCGTCACCCGCACGGAATGAGCGCCCGCCACCGGTCGGCACGTAGCGCGGCACTCCCCGACTGCACATCAGGAGCTCGACGCCGTCGATGTCGATCTGCAGCCGCGGTAGCGCGCGGGTCAGCGTGGGCATGTGCTGCGTCAGGAACTTGAGGGTGAAACCACAGTCGTGGTTCAGGACTGCGCCGGCGGTCGTCCACGCGCCACCGAGCAGATTCCCCTCCACGTGCGCTATGCTGCCCCCGTCGGGGTTGGCGGCGTAGCACTCCTCCACGAGCGGGCCGTGGAACGGCGGGGCCTTGTCCAGCGTGCCGGGCGCGTGGTGCACCACCTGCATGAAGCTGTCGATGATGGCGTACGGCGGGCGGCAATCCACCAGCAGCGCGGCCACCTCGAGGATGGTGTGCGAAGCGGGCTGCACCCCGCTCGTGGAACAGTCAATGACGAGTAGTGAGGGGTCTTTGGGTTTGCGGGCCATGGTATCCTGTGGATTTCCTTTGTGGTCAAGTTTGGTGACGAGGTGTGCGTAGCGAACGTATTCGCCGGTGATGGGGTCGTGGTGCATGCGGACGCGGCGGCCGTTGGCGTCGCGGAAGCAATGGCGAGGCTTACGTTTCTTTGCGGCGGGCATAATATTGAAAACTATTCCAATCCTCGACAGCAGGGCCGAGATAGAAGTCCAACATTTCCTGGTGTAAACGTTCCTGCGCGCGCAGGCGGACAGCCTGAGAGTCGAGAATCCTCTTCACCTGCTCTGCGCAGGCCAAGGCATCCTTGTGTAATTCCGCACCCGTGAAGCGCACGACACGATATCCGCGCTCCAACAGATAACGGTCCCGCGCCACATCAGCAGCGCGTTGCTCTTTTGTCGAATGAAACATGTGTCCGTCACATTCGACCACAAGATCTTCAATCAGGAAATCGACGCGCGCGCAGCCAATCTGCGCCTGTGACGTCGGGAAGTTACCTGCCAATGATCGCCATGCAAGAGCAAAAGCCTTCTCAATCGGCGAAGCCCCTGGACAGACGGTTATGGGACCTCGATTGTACATTGCGTGTCTGATTCTCATTCTGACTGCTGAATTCGCATGTGCAAGCGTTGTGGTCATTTTCTGCTATCCTGAAAGATCAATGAGCACCCCCACCAACGGGCCGAATCCCCTTGTACTTACCTCGGGGCGATTCGATCGCGCGCACCCACATCCCGAAGCACTGGCGCAGGATCCACCGAAAACACTGCTGGAAACGCTGGATGCGCACTACTTCGATGATCGGCACTTCGCTGCGTACGCGCCGCAAGCCATCGGTGACAGCTACTGCCGACTGAAGGCGGGCGCGCTGCCGGTCGAGATGATACTGCTCGTCTTCGACGTGGACGGGCCCGATCACAAGGCCACGCCGGAGTGGCGGTCCACCACTGCAGCACGGCTACCGACTGGCGCGCTGTGGTACGCCACCGGCGGCGGGCTGCGCGTGATCTTCGCGCTCGAGTGGCCGAGCATATTGAAGACCGCGGAGGACTGTGCAGCGTGGTCTGCCTTCTACGACGCCGCGTGTGTGGCTGCGGAGCGCATGTGGGGCCTGGTGCCGGACACGGCCTGCAGCGACTGGACTCGACTGTACCGGTTGCCGAAGGTGACCCGGGACGACATGCCCACATGGGCCGGCGCTCCCCTCCCCCTGGGCTGGCAGGCGCACGCGCCGCTCCTGTGGGACGAGAACTGGATCACCGAGGCCGACTACGAGGCTGCCGAGCTCCGTGCCGCCAATGGTGCCGGGCGGGCCCGTGGTGGGCACTCAGGGGCACCGACAGGGGAGGTGGAGGACACCTTCCTGTTCCGCGTGCTCGAGGCCGCAGACTGGGATTTCGGAGAGACCAGGGGCAACTGGACAAACGTGGAGTGCCCGTGGGTATCGGAGCACACGACCGGCGGTGACGAGGCTGGCATCTGTGGCAACGATGATGAGCACCCGGGCGGCCCCGGCGTCTTCAACTGCTACCACGGGCACTGCAAGGGGCGAGACGTCAAAGACGTGCTGGCACACCCCAAGTTGGCGCCGATCGTGGCGCGCATGCGACAGCAGAAGCGCGCAGAGGTCACTGCACTCGCAGATGCCTTCTGGAAGGAAATGGACTCTCGCGGATCTTCACTCACTCTCGCGCGCCAGCCGGTGGCGGAATCAGCCGCACTCGTGCTGCCGAAGACAGTCGAAGAGATGATGGACGACTGGAACTTCAAGATCGTCAAGACCAAGCAGGGTGTGGTCCTGAATACCCCACACAACACCTTGGCCACCTTCGAGTTGCACCCCTCCTGGTATGGGGCCTTCGGGTACGATGAGTTCCGCCGAGAGGTGATCCTGCTGCGGGACGTGGTTGCTTTACCGTTCACGAGGCCTGCGGGTCACGTTTTTCACGCAGATGACGACCCGACGCTGATCCGTGGGTGGTTCTCCTACCAGAACCACAACCCCAGCACCGAAGACGTGATCCACTCGGTCACTGCCACTGCGAAGAAAGCCCCGTTTCACTCTGTGCGGCAGTACCTGCAGGCGCTCCCCGCGTGGGATGGCGTGGACCGAAACCTGGTGGACTACCTCGGGGCGGAGCCATCCGTGTACCAGCGCGCCGTCTGCGCCAAGTGGATGCGCTCCGCTGTGGCGCGGGCCATGGTGCCGGGGTGCAAGGCGGACACCATGCTGATCCTCGAGGGCAAGCAGGGTGCGTTCAAGAGCACTGCACTGAAGTGCCTCTGCCCAGACACCCGATGGTTCTACGAAAACAGCAGCCGCAAGGTGGGTGACAAGGACTTCATGCAGGACATGGGCGGCAAATGGATCTGTGAGATCCCAGAGGTGGATTTCCTGATCCGCTCGCGGGAGGAGTCCGAGCTCAAGGCGCTGCTGTCGCGCACCGCGGACCGCTACCGACCCTCCTACGCGCGCGCGGTTGGGGATTTCCCCCGGCAGATGGTGTTCGCCGGGACCACCAACCTGGACAATTACCTCAAGGACCCGACAGGCAACCGCAGGTACTGGGTGGTGAAGTGTCAGCAAGTGGGGCCGATCCAGGTCGGAGGCATCCTGCAGGATCTGCAGCAGATCTGGGCGCAGGCACTGTCGGAGTATTCGGCCGGCGAGCCGTGGTGGCTGGATGCTGTGGAGGACGGGCTGGCCGCCGACGAGCAGGATGATCGCCTCGAGCAGGACCCTTGGGCGGAATTGTTGGAGGGGTGGCTGGCGGCACGCCCGCGGGACGCGGCCGGAGAGGAAATTCCGTTCTCCGCCCTGGAGGCTCTCGCCGCACTGCCTGGTGCAATGACGGGCGCCCAACTCGAGCAGAAACACATGAACCGAGTGGGACGGGTACTGCGATCGCTCGGGTACACGAACCAGGTGACACGGCAGAGCGGCGGAAAACGTGCGCGAAAGTGGGCTAGACACACGGATCGGGGTGGATCACCTGAAATCTCGTAGGAGTCCCAGAGAGACTACTTTATAGTACTACTAGAACACCCCCCCCTTAGGGGGTCCTTAGGGAAACGAGGTGATCCAGTGATCCAGTGATCCAGGTCACCCGCAGGTGATACAGTAAAGGTCCCTCCGACCACTGAACAACACAAATATTTGACGACGTAAAAGGTGCTCCGCGAGATAAAGTGACAGCGGATCCGCCGTGATTGGAAGGTAATTGGAATTTCCCGGGAATTTAATCTGACCGTCGGTGGCGACCTGGTGATCACCCGGAGGCCCCAAAAGAATTCTTTCCTCAATGATTTCGGATTTTTAGGGTGATCGTCGGGTGGCGACATATTTTTTTCCTGGGTAGCTCACAGTGGTGACTCCTGCCCGACGGAGCTCCGCCACGTGAGGCCGCCGCCGGCCGACCGCCTAGCACACATGTAAGTGCGCGTATTTCCTCACCCTTGCCCACATGTAGTTGTGCCTCCTGGCGCACAACAGGGCGGCTAAGTGCCCGTATTTCTTCACAATTCATCGGCTGGGAGAGCCGATGTCACCAGGCCGAACGACCAATGTGACCACATGTGACGATACCCTACCATACGTGACCATACATATAGTGCCACACATGCACACACCTGCCCACAACAGTGGTACAGGGGGTGGCGCCCAGACCTATCCCACACCGGGCGACTCTATCCGACCCTATCCGACAATATCCCTTATTTAGCGACCATGAGGATTAATGCCTCCTGGCACAGTACTTGACCAGAACACTTGGCCACAGCAAATTATCCCGGCCAGCCGCATTTAATTGGCCCGTCGGCCGCTACCCCGCCAGCTGGGAGCTCGCACCGTTGCCCACAGTGCGCACACCATCCCACCAAAAAGTGACCACAGCGATCTGACCACTACAGGCTGGCCTCAGAGCGCCGTTCACTCTAGTATGAGCAAGTCGCAACACACCGCCGCCATCGCCGCCGTCATCATCCCCCGCGCCGGCCGCCTCCCCCGCGACCTGGCCACCCTCCTGGTGACGGACCCCATGACGGCCACTGCCCGCCACCTGGGCGGCGCCAAGCTGGCCGCCAAGTGGGCCGCCCAGAGCACCCGCAACGTCGTGGGGCCGCTCATCGCCGCCGCCCTGGCTGACGGCCGTGCCCCGAAGGCCTGATCTGGCAGCCCGCCAGGAAAAGTGACCACAGCAGTTTTTATCCCTTCAGGGTTGCCCACCACTGCCGTTCACAGTAGTATGGAACGCAAGGTGAACAGCATCGACGCAGCAGTGGCAGCCCTGACGGCAGCGTACGGCACCAACTGGACGGAAGCCGGCCAGAAGGCAGCTGCCGTCACCACGGCCCCAGTCAAGAGCAGTGCCAAGGCCAGCCAGTTCAGCGTCACCGACCGCGCAGCCGCCCTGGCAGCCGTCCGGGCCATGCGGGCCGGCCAGAAGTGACCCCAGCAGGGCCGCACCAGCGGCCCGCACAATTCCCCTACAGGTTTTCTGACCCCAGCCGTTCACTAGAGTAAGACCACATGATGACCATCCCCAGCGCAGACAGGGCCCGCGTAGACGCATTCGTGGCACGCATCGTGTCCAGTGCCCGTGCCGAACGTGCCGCCAGCCTAGTAACCCTCATGTGTGCAGCTGGTGCCCTGACCGCCTACACGCTGACCGCCCTGACCACACGTGAACACGAACTCGCAGCCCAGTACCTGTAATCCCACACAGGCCGACAGTACCCACACAGGCCGACAGTACCCACACAGGCCGAGAGTACCCACCCCGCCCCACCCAGCCCCACCTCGCCACCACGGAGACCACATGTCCCACTCGACC
>ERZ1292632.4153-Hain-H43-01um-R2-4153-length-10549-cov-6_pt1 | contig 10549 bp, 12 predicted proteins | sample MGYA00564407_ERZ1292632 | MGnify/ENA primary metagenome ERZ1292632 (study PRJEB36523, sample SAMEA6512637) | groundwater metagenome | collected 2019-01-08 | study: AquaDiva: Metagenomics assemblies of 32 groundwater samples | reverse complement strand
TCATCTTGTAGTCGTGCCCGGCCGCCGTCCGGACCCGGACCGGGGACCACGCGGTGCTCCACGTCCCGGTCGTGGTCATGTAGTCCGTGGTGTCATCTACGATGGTCACGGTGCCCGTCTCGTACTTGGCGACGAGGTTGATCGTCCCCTCGTACCCTAGCCATGGCCAGTCGTAGGCCTCGCACACGTCACGGTAGGCATCGTTGATGAACTGCTTGAGGTAGACGAGCGTTGCGGCCGAGGCGTCCCCGATACGCTTCTGGAGCCGGGTGTACTCGATGAGGAGGGTTGAAGTCCCGGCCACTATGCCACCTCCACCGCAACCGTCCTGGCCTTCCTGCGCTCGATCAGGTCCGAGTAGACCTCGTACCAGCGCACCGCCGTCTTGTGGATATCGAACTCCGCCTCGACTCGCGCTCTTGCGGCGTCACCAAGTCGGCGCCGTAGCGCGTCGTCCGCGTAGACCCGGGAGAGGGCATTCAGCCACGCAGAAGGCTCGTTGCGGACCAGTAGACCGTCCTCCCCGTCCCTGACCGCATCAGAGTACGGGGGATTGCCGGAGCAGATGGAGGGGACGCCGCAGGCACCGAACTCCGTCCACTTCAGCGGGCTCTTGGCGTCATTGAACTTGTGGTCCACCACGGGGCACAGCCCGAGATCCGGCCCCAGCGCCATGAGCCGCCACGGGTGGGAGTCGTAGGATCCCCAGTCCCAGTATTCCAACTGGTTCGGGGGAACGCACGAGAGCCACTCGGACAGGTTGGCCCCGATGAGGACGAAGGTGGCGTCCGGATGGGTCTCCAGGAACTTCCCCAACCCCTCCGCCGCGGGCATCACGTCCATCCGGTGGGAGTCTCCCCCGTGCCACGCGATGCGGAACCCCGGGCGGGCCTCCTTGGGGAACCGGCCCGGCTTCCAGACCTCCAGATCGAGGCAGTTGGGGAGCGTGAAGACGGACGGGTTGATCTCCTTCCGGATCGTCTCGGCATACCGCTCCGTGGGGCAGGTCACGGCGTCCGCCGAGGCCATGGCGCCCAGGAACAACTTCTGGAACTGCTTGTTGGCCGCGATGGAGAACTTGACCGATGGCGCCTTGGTGGCACTCACGGGGGCGAATGGCTGGACATTGGCCGGGGGTGCCCCGTCACTCCACAGGGGGACACGCTTCTTCTCCCCGTCCGACATCATCATCGTCGCCCAGACCTCCTGCGTACCGCGTGTGGCGTAGGTGGGAGACAGCGGGGACACATACCTGATGTCGTCGTCCGTGTCCATGACGACGACCTTCCCCTCCTTCTGCCAGAGCGGAATGAAATTCCCCCACGCAATAGAGGTGGTCTGCGGGATCACGATGATGTCGCACAGGCCGACATCCCGCACGAACTTCCGAATGTGGGAGTCCGGGTTGCCCGGGTCCACGGCCTTCGGATCGCCGCTGATGACCTCGTGGATGCTGTGGACGCCGACATAGGCCAGCCGCGCCTTCTCCAGGACCGCCATCGGCACCATGCCGCGCAGATCCGAGGAGGCGTGGTCGGCCTTGTCCGTGAGGAGGATGATCTTGGGGAGATCTCTACCCACAGAGCACCACGCCCTCGACGCCCTTGGGCGTACAGGCTCCGATGGGCTTCCCGTGTTCCCGATTGATGTAGAGCGCGTCCAGAGCCCCCTCCAGATGCTTGTTGATGTCCTCGCTCCGTGCCCCGACCGTCGGGGAGAACTCGTCCGGGTAGTCGTGCGCCAGCGCCCTGATGATCGGGCCCGGGATGCGGGCCAGCAGCATCACCGGGGACGACTTGGTGATCAGCCCCTCGCCCCGGAAGCGGCGGTTCTGCTTCTTCAGGTCGTCCACCATCGTCTCCCACGCCTCGATTGAGTCCTTGCCCCCGGGAACCGCCCCCGTGGACTGGAGAGCCCGGCGCCAGCACTTCATGATGTCGGACCACTGGAGGTCCCGGATACGCCGCACCCCGGGGAAGGCCCTGAAGCCGCAGGGAGCGTGGCAGGAGCAGGAATACTGCCTTGGCCCCGCCCGCCCATCGGTCACGCGCCTCCAGCCCTGCCGCTCGTAGGCCCAGGTCTTCAGGTTCTCGATCTTGGCCGTCTTGCGGTCCAGCACCCGAACGAGCATGCGGCTCCTTTCCGTTTTGTGCGTCAGGGAGGAGGGCCGTAGCCCCCCTCCCCCTGCTGCACCTCAGAGACCCGTAGACTAGTTGTCGATCTGCTTCGCGTCACCGTGCGCGAGTTCGTTGCCGTACTCCAGCGTGACCTCGACCTTGATCATCGAGTTCACGGCGTGCCCGAGCCGGGCGATGGGCACCACGTCCAACTGCTGGAGGAACGCCTGCGCCAGGAGGTCCGTCTGCAACTGGAACACTCCCGCCGACGCCGTGGCGGTGACCACGGCGAAGTTGCCGATGTTCGGGACCAACTTCTTCACCCCGAACATGTCACGGTACATGTCGTAGGCGTCCGTGATCTGGTTCTGCGGGACGTTGATGACGACGGCCCCGGAGCCGCCACCCGCGCTCGTCGGATGCTGGGTGATGTCGAGCGCCACCGCGGACTTGAAGTAGATCAGGTCCGGCCGCCCGCCCGCGTCCGCGATGGTCTTGGAAAGCGCCTGGTGGATGGCGTAGGTGTAGTCCCGCACCGCCGTCGCGGAGTTGACGTTGGTGGTGATCGCCTGGGCCAGCCCGGTCAACTTCGAGGCGACGCCCGAAGCGCCCGTAGCCGAGGTCTGGTTGACGTACATGTATTCCATGTCCCTCGCCAGATCCTTCATCGCCTTGGCGATCTGGTACTCGTGCTCGTTGCTGAGGCCCGCGGGATCGTGGGCCTGCGTGGAGTCGGCCGTCGCCACCAGTTTGTCCATCAACTGGCAGTACGCCGACACGCGGGTACGGACGGCCGCGGAAGCGAAGTCCGCGGTGACCACGGCACCGGGGATGACCGCGTTGGCGGTGTCCACGGCGCTCAGTGCATCCGTCTGCCACTCGTGCTTGAGGTTCTTGGCCGTGGTGCGACGGGTGTTGGAGACGAGGTACGTCTCCTTGGGAGTGACGTTCACGAGGATGTCGGTCAGGTCCTCCCGGTTCCCGATGACATTATACGGTTCGGTGCTCTGGTAAGCCATGTCCTGTTGCTGCCTTTGCCCCTACGGGCTAGGTGGGCCTCCCACTCAGGAGCGGGTGCTTGGGGATCCGCTTGGAGATGATGTCCGCGATGCTGCGGAGATCACCCTTCGTCGCGAGTCCCCTGACCGTACTCTGGAGGGCTTCCCTCTGGTCGGGCGGCGGGATCGTGGCTGCCGACCCGGGGGACACTCCCCCGGCACGGGCCTTCTCCGCCGCTTCCTGCGCTGCCTTCGCCGCGGCTTCCGCGGCCTTGTCGGCCACGGACTTCGACGGGGCGGGCAGGGCGCCCAGCATACCCACCGCATTCTCGAACTTCTTGCGGTTGGTCGTACCGAGCGAGATGTCGTACTGCTTCTCGAAACGGCTGATGGTGTTCACGAGCGCCGTGGAGTCGATGCTCTGCCCCTCCAGCGCCATGTCCGTCACGAACTCGTCGAGGTCCGAGGAGAACTGCTCCACCTCGACCTCCCGGGCCCGCATGGCTGCCGCCGCCTCGATGGCCGGACGGTGGGGCTCCAGCATCCTCGTGACCTCTTCCCGGATGGTGTCCCGCACGACAGGATCGGCGATGTCCTTCCAGAACCTCTGGGACTCCTCCGGAGCCTGCTTCAGCAGGTCGGCGCGACGGTCCACGGGCGGGACCTGCGGCGTCTGCCGCGCATCCCGCATCTTGGCGATCTCGACCTCCAGCGCCTTCCGCTTCTCCCTTTCGGCCCGAAGGCCCGCGAGGAGTCCGCGTTCCGCCTGAGACGGTTCCGGCCTCGCCGGAGCAACTACCGGAGGGGGATCCGCGGGGAGGAACCGGCCCTGCTCGTCGCGGGGCCTGCCCTCGTCCGCCGGAGCCGCCGGGATTGCCGGGTTGGCCGGGGGAACGGCTGGAGCCGCCACCGGGGTCACCGGAGCGGGGTTGAGAACCTTGTGAAGCGCGTCTACGGTCGCCTGTGGAACCTCTACACCTGGCATGCTGCCCTCCTACTCGCCCGCTACAGCGGCGGCCTGTCCGACCGTTTCCCCCGTCGGCGGGGTCTCCTGGAACTGTTCCCGGAGTTCTCCAAGCCGAGTCCTTACCTCCCCGAGCCTGGCTTGCACGGCGTCGGGGCGTTCGATCTGCTCTAGCAACTGTTGGCATCGGCCCTGCAACATCGACCGGGAGGGCTCGTTCGCTTCGTAGAACAGCGCCCGGGTCTCCCTCTCCAACTCCTCCCGCTTGCGGGCGAGGTCGGCGGCGAATGCGGGCTCCTCCTGGAACCGCGCCTCATTCAGCAGCGCCTTCTCCTCGTCCTCCATGCGCGAGAACTCCTCCTGCGCGTCGGCCCGTTCCCGGTCCTCGCGCTCGAAGAAGTCCTTGATGCGGTGGAAGATGCCCACGCTACGCCTGCCTTCCTGCCGTCCCTTGCGAGGACGACTTCATGGCCTGCCTGTCTGGTCCCATGCCCTTCCCGTCCCGATCCATGTCGCCCGGGGGCTTGTTGGCCTTGCCCCCGCCGGATCCAGTGGGCATCATGGCGGCCCTCTGTTGCTGCATCATCATCATCTTGGCCGCCAGCACCTCGCGGGCCACCGCCTCGGCGTCCAGCAGGTGGGCGATGAACAACTTGAGGATGTCCGCCGGGAGCATGTCCTTGACCTGTGCGAGGTGGGCGCCGTACTGCGGGAGGGTCTCCCCGAAGTTCTGCCTCGGGTCGGGCTCCACGGACTTGCCCTGCATGAGCATCAGGTGGACTTCCTCCACCGTCGGCACGCGGCCCTTGAACTTGAGCGCCTTGATGTAGAGGTCCGGGTGCGGGACGTCCAGCGCCTCGCGGAAGAAGGTCTCCCACCAGCGGGTCATGTCGAAGGTGCCCGGCTGGACCTGCTCCACCACGAGCATCCGGTCGGTCGCCTGGAGGAACTGCGCCGTCAGGGCCGCGCCACGGGCCATGGAGGACGCCCCGACGGTGATGAAGGTGAAGTTCCCGGCGATGTCCTTTGGCGTCACGGGACGGAAGTCGAACCCCTTGAACCCCTTGATCCGCACGGCCGTCTCGTCGGTGAGGTACTGCCTGTTGAGATCGTGGTAGAACCCCAGCAGGGGGACGATGAAGGTGTCCTCCACGACGTGGGCGTACTCGCTGATCCGCACCATGCTCTCGACCTGCTGGATGCTGGCCTCGGTCGCTGAGTCCGCCATGGCCTGCGCGTCCAGAAGGGAGGGCGCCCCCATCGTCTCTTCCATGTCCCGGCGCATGACCGGCTCCCACCTCATCACGGGAGTCGTCACGTCGGGGAACGCCTCGAACTTCAGGTTGTTCCCCGTGATCACCGCCCCGGGGAAGATCCGCTGGCTCGTCTTCTTGTCCTGTGCCCCCGGAGCCCGAGTCATCACCGGGCAGACCGCGAAGGAGCGGGCATCGTTGGCCTGGTTGCGGGCGTCGTTCTGCTCGATCCAGAGGTTGAGGCACTTGCCCACGAGCGACACGCCGTAGAACTCCCCCGTGCGCTCCAGCAGGACGGCCTTGAAGTAGGGGTTCCGCTGGCACCTGAAGGGGTTCTTCTCCAGCCGGACGACATGCCGGCCGCCCAGGATCCCGATGACGCACGGGACCGTCTCGGACTTCTCCATCTCCATCTCGTTCTGTGCATCGAGGGGGAACTCTCCCCAGAACTCGATGTAGTCCCAGTAGCCCTTCTGCGGCCCATCCTCCAGGAACCCGTGCGCCCGATCCCGGCGAAGCCTCTGGAGTTCGCCCGAGACCTTGGCGCCGCCACCCCCCTGAAGCGCCTCCTCCACATTCTGGAACACGCCCAGCCGCTCGAACTTGCGGACCTCGTTGAGCGTGAGCGCCATCTGCTCGACCACATCCGTCTGGTCGAAGTCGCGGGCCCGGGGATCCACCCAGACGTTGAAGATGTCCAGCGGATCGCCGTCGGGGCCGTCGAACAGCACCGTCCCCAGATCGGGCCGGACATCGTACCGCCACCGGGCCTTCCATAGGCCGGTCCCGTAGATGCAGGCATCCCGCATGGTCATGGGGTACTTGCGCCGGAACCCGGCCTGATCCAGTTGCGTCTTCAGGAGCGCCCGGTTGACCTCCGACTTGTCCATGTCCTCGGCGCGGTTGGGAACGCACTCGAAGAAGTCATCACGCCCGACCGTCGCCTTCGTGATGCGCGGGACGAGGCGCTCAACGAGGTTGGCGATGGTGGGAAGCGTCAGGTCCGACCGGCCCGTGTAATACTGCCGGACCTTCAGGAGGTCGTAGGCCCGGGACCTGTCTGCCCAATCGCGCTCAAATGGGGCCCGCAAGCGCTTGAACTTGTCATGCACCATGCGGACATGAGAGAGCGCCATCCCGTCGAGGATGGGGTTCGTACCGGCAAGGTTGGCAGACTTCTGGGTGGCGACGAGAGCCTCAGGCACTAGCGGGACCTCGCGCAGGGGACTGGCATTGACGTGCCATACATATCACAATCAGCCCTCAATGTCAAGAGAAATCCGACGGCGGATCTTCAGGGCCGGGCGGCCTTGGGCGTCCAGCACCCACTCGGCCTCCTCGGGGCCCTCTACCGAGGAGTCGTAGTCGTCCTTGTCCGGCCCGTAGAAGGTATCTGCCTCCAGGGGACCAGCCATGACGATGTACCGCAGGGCGTCGAGCGCGTGGTCTGAGTCGGTCTTGTCGATCTTGTCCCCCATGCCCCATCCGGGGGTCTGGGTGAGGCCGGTGATGCCCTTCTTCCACTTCTGGCGGCGCATCTCCCGGACGAGGTTTTCGCAACATCTGTGGATCACGAGCGACGGAACCGTACCGGGTGCGCCTAGGTATCGCCACAGGCGCTCCACCCCCGACTCGACCTCGTTGTTGGCCCGCTCCGCATAGACGCCGCACCGGGCATACTCGTCCGCCACCACGAAGAAGCCCCCTACCGCCTCGGGGGCTGGGTCCCTGTTCCAGCAGGAGGGGTCCAGCAGGGTCTGGACATACTCTTCTTCGTTGCTTGCGTCCTTGATAAGTTGCGAAGTCATCTGCACCGTCTTCCCCTGCCGGGTGTCGTAGACCTCCCGGTAGATGTGAAGCCGGGGCCCCCGGCCCTCCACAGCGGGCTCCAGAGCGGCCCAGAGGCAGGTAGAGGGGGCGGCCAAGCCGAAGTCCATCCCCCGCCACTTCTGCCACTCCTTGGGGATCGGGATGGAGTCGATGACGTGGCGGGACAGGTCGAACATCGGGTAGACCAGTCCCTCCAGCGTGACGAACCTCCCGTGGAGCCGGACGGCCTTCTGCTCCTCGGTCACCTGCCGGGCGATCCAGTCCTTCACGGCGTCCCGGGAGAGGTAGGCGTTGTCCTCCGTGTTGACGAAGTAGAAGGTCACTCCGTTGGCAGAACAGTGTCCAGGACGCGAACAGTAGTGGATCTGCCCGTCCGTGTCGCCCGTGGCGTCCCGCCAGGGCTCGTACCAGAGCGGCCCGGCCCACGAGGCGCCGAGGGTCGGGGTGGCCGTGACGAACAGGCACCCGTTCCGGTCCACGAGCCCGCGCATGATCTCGTTGATGATCCCTTCGCTCTTGGCATCCCCGAACTCGTCCTTCCACGCCCAGTCGATGTCGATGGCCTGGTACTTCTGCTCCCCCGACTCCTCGGAGGCAAGCCAGATCTCGGACCCGTTCTTCAGCCGCCACATCTGGTTCTTCTCGCTCCACGAGTGGACCGAGCGCCCGAGGGCCCGTTGGAGTTTCGGCCGCAGCACCTTGGAGACGAGTTTGTAGTCCAGACCGCTCACGAGCCCCTTGGTCGGCCTTCCGTCGTCCGGGAACCCCGGGTAGAGCAGGCCGAGCACGCCATTCGCCAGCAACGCCGCCTTCACCGCCCCCACCTCGGTCTTCCCCGCCCGGTTGCCCCCGGAGTAGACGGCGATCTTGGCCCGTGAGGAGAGGAAGGCGGCCTGCCGCGGAAGCGGGTTGAAGGCGGCGGAGTAGAAGTGCCGTTGCCAGAAGCCCAGTTCGCTCCGGGCCGCGTAGAGGTCCAGCAGAGGGGAGGAAGGGATCACCGGAGAGCGTTGTACCGCAGGACTGGCGTACTGAGGAACCGCCACTTGGCCGAACCCGTCCTCTGGAGCAGTTTGGACAGGAACACGCCATCCGGACAGTAGACGTCCTCCCACCGCAGATCCCCCACAGCGCCCACCTTGAACACCACCTGCCCCCCGTCGATGTTCCCGGGCGAGATGGCCTCGCGCTTCGAGGAGAGGCGGCCGGAGGAGTGCTCCATGGGGAACACCACGATCTCTGCCCCGTCGTCCACCTCACGCCGCAACGCCTCGAAGGCGCCCGGAACCACGATGTTGTCGTCCGCGAGGCCCCACCACCAGGAGTCGGCGGGGATCCTATCCAAGAGCCAGTTCTGCATCCTCTCCCCACCCGTCCCCGGAACCCAACGGCTCTGGTAGCGGATCCAGTGATGCTCGTCGGCCCACCCGTCAGGAGGCTCCGGGTTGGGCCCCTCCTGGGCGTACAAGGCATCGTGTACGACCCACCAGGTCAGGTCGAAGAACTCCAGTCCGCGCTCCACCTCCGGCAGGATCTCCGGGAGGTTGTGGGCGCGGATGAGAGGCGTGACGACGGCCAGCGCGGGGTTCACCTCGGGAAGCCGTAGTCCAGCAGATCGAGATACTGCCGGACCCACTCGGGCTGCTCCCCCGTCCCGCGCCACAAGCAGGGACCCCCCTCAAGACCCATGTGATCCGTTCCGCATGCTCCGCACTTCCACTTGATCTCAAGCATTCTGGAACTCCGGGTCGTCGGCCAACCGGATACACGTCTCCTTGTCCCTGCGGTAGAGCAGCCGCGGCTCCCTCCCGGGCGGGCAGGCATACACGCACCATTCCTCGAACTGCTCCGCGTACACCGGATCTACGAGCCCGTGGGCCGCGATGCACACGCCCTCGGGGAGTTCCGTGCCGGGCAGGACCGAACAACCGATGGCGACCCCCGAGAACGGCCAGAAGATGATGTCCCCGCGCTGCATCAGGTTCTTCCCGAATGGGCCAATGGGCCCGTAGACCCCCGTAAAGTCGTCGCTGGCGGTGATGAGCCGTGATCCGCTTCCTACGAAGGACCATCTGTGCAGCACCACCTTCTGCCCTCCGCCGCCATTGAGGAAGACGTGGTTGGAGATATGAACGCCATCATGCGCCTCCAGCCCGCACGTAACGAGGGTGAAGGGGTCAACCCGGACCCGCCCGTGCAGGTGGACCAACTCCGGGAACAGGAACTCCGTGAACAACCCGATCTTGGCGTCGTCAGAGCCCGTCCCGAAGGCCCAGCCGTCGTCCCAGGACACGGCCACGGGATGGTCCGGCACACCACGCCTCTTTTCCGTCGGCTTCATCGCCCGCTCCTCATGGCTTGTTCCATCGGCCCCCCGAGAGATCGATGAAGAACTGCTTACATACTTCCTTGAAGGCCGCGTCCTCTTTGGGCACCTCGCACTCGCACCCAGGCGTCGCTTCATTCTCATACCAACAGCCCCGATGGAGCCAGCGGAGGAGTTCCTTGTAGTCCTCCTCTGGCCGGAACGGTTGGAGGCACGGCGCCAGGCAGTAGTCCTTCCAGACCTCCACGAACCGTTCCAGTCCGCTCACTACGGGCCGTTCCATCCGTCCGCCCCCATGACGTGCGGCGGCCTGTTCTTCTTCTCCGTCCGCTCCCGCTCCATCTCGGGGGACATCTCCCCCTTCCCGTCCCAAGTCAACTTGATCTTGCGCCCATCCGGGAGCGTGGCATCTACACGATGGAACAGAAACCCCTGCCGCTTGGTCCCGTGTCCGTGGCGGGCGTCCTTCATGCACCGGGCGCCGATGGCGATCCCCCCGGCGTTGTAGTCCAGGATCGCCAAGCACTGCACCCTGTCGTAGTGCCTCATCCTTGCGTCTCCTGTAAGGCCCTGAGCAAGTCCTGGCGCACAGCCTGATCCCGAAGCAGCCTCCTCTCAACCTCCCGCAGATCCTTCGCCACCTTCACGGCCCGCATCCACTGGTCCTGATGCTTCTGCCTCTCGATCTCGTCATCGAACTTGGCCGCCCCCTCGTACTGTTCGTACTCTTTCAGCAGGTCCATGGCCTTGAGTTTCTGCTCCGGCGTGGCCCCGGGAGCGTCCGCTACCTCCAGCACCTTCTCAATCGCCCACTCCCGGCTTCCCCGGGGATAGCGCGGCAAGGACATCTGGATAGAATTACCAGCACTTAGTGATATCTGCTGGTCTTTCTGTTCACGCGGTTCCCTAGTGTTCACGCTCCCGTGAACATTGACCGGGGGATCCGGGTGGTCCTCCTCGTCCGTCTCCAGGCCATGCAGCGCCAGGTGCTTCTGGGCCCTCCCTGCCCTGGAGTCCAGTTCCACCCCGCACAGGCGGCACTTCACCCGGGCCTTGGAGGGGCC
>ERZ1292632.4151-Hain-H43-01um-R2-4151-length-10552-cov-10_pt1 | contig 10552 bp, 19 predicted proteins | sample MGYA00564407_ERZ1292632 | MGnify/ENA primary metagenome ERZ1292632 (study PRJEB36523, sample SAMEA6512637) | groundwater metagenome | collected 2019-01-08 | study: AquaDiva: Metagenomics assemblies of 32 groundwater samples | reverse complement strand
AGTCAGTGCGAGGGAAGGAGGTTGGCCGGGACCTGTCGGCTACGGTGTCGATGCTCACGGCAATTGTGCAGGACCAAAAGGCCCGCATCGAGGAGTTAGAGCGGCGGTTGGCCGCATAGTAGAAAGGAAAAACATCATGGCAGCATTACCAGAATTCGGTCACATAGAAGGAGGAATCGTGGAAGAGAATTGTTATCAGCAAGGTGGCAAGCCCCTTGTTGCCCGCGCTATCAAGGAGGAATAAGCATGCGCTACAACATTTTGCAGCCCGTCAAAGAATACGATGGCTCAGAGGCCAAGGACTCTGACGGAAAGCCCATCACATTCAAGACGGTTTTTACCACGGCTCTCAACGCGACACTCCGGGACGAGGTTTTAGAGGCAGAGAAGAAGGCGAAATGCTATCTGCTCACGAACCGGTTATATCTGCCGCATCCTGAGAAGACGGTGCTGTCGGTCGATGAATGCGCATTTATCAAGGAGAGGGTCGGCAAGGTTTATCCGCCACTCGTTTACGGCAGAGCTGTAGACTTCTTCGAGCAGGCCGGGAAACCGGAGCCAGAGCAAGCCCCTGAGGACGCGGACGGGTCAGAGGACACCGAGGTAACGACGGAAGGCGCGGCACGGGCGCAGCGGCGGCGAAAGAAATAGGGGGAATGGCTATGGCATCCTATCCGAGAGTGGCGGGCGATAATGGCCGCGGTATGCATGGGGCACCCGGGGGAGACCTGCCCTTTGACTCGCTGACTCAGTATCCTCAGCTCGTCGCCTACTTCAAGGATTGGCGGGACGGCTCCGGTATCACGATGGTTAAGCTCCTCGGCGATGGCTCCGACAAGTCACTCATGGCCTGCAAGGCGGCGGATGAGGCTGGCTTATGCGTGGTACTCCGGCTCGTCGTGGAAATGCTCAAGCCGAACCCGACACAGCGTACAGACGTGCCGACAATAGCGGCCTATCGGGCTGTCGGAGTTCCCTATTTCGAGTTCACAAACGAGCCGCATTTGCGCGACGAGTGGACCGAAGAGCCGAGCGTCGAAAAGCTCTGCTACATGATATTCGAGAACGTGAAAACTATCACGGCAGCGGGGGGCATAGCCCTACTTCCTGCGATGCCTGGGGGGACACGACAAGATGTCGAGAATGGAACTATCTGCTATCGGACGGTACTGGCCAAACTGGAAGAGATGTCGCCCGGCTGGCTCAAGCAGCACGCTGACAACGGCGACATTGCGGCGGCCGCTCACCCCTACTTCGGCAACAAGGTGATCGTCTATCCAGACGAGAGTGTTGATTTTAGTTATCCGAACGACCCCGTTCACCAGTCTGGGCGCCCGCTCACGGCTGCCGAGATTGCCTATCACGGGCTGAGCCAGTGGGAAGCGGAGGAGATGAACCGGCAGCGAATGATCCGGATGAAGCCGGGGGAGACCATCGACGATGATGCCACCTGCATTCGCGATTACGAGGCCGTTGACGACGCCATTGTCGCCATCATCGGGCGGAGCATCCCGCTGTTTTGGACCGAAGTAGGGCCTGTGGTAGGCGACGATTGGGACCCCACCTACGTCAAGGTTACGGCGAACACCCACCGGATTCTGGCGATGGAGATATGCCGGCGCCTTAATCCGAAGCATCCCAAGGCGTTCAGGCCATGCGTCTTTGGCGTTTTCTTCTGGGTCTATGACCTGTGGGGCCACCTCAACTGGCCGTCGGCGCCGTGGGTGGGGAACATGGCCGGGGACCCGAACGACGGCTGGAACCTTCCCGCAGTGGCAGCATTGAAGCGGTTTCACCAGACTGAGGAGTTCGCTGTCGACGGCAGTGTGATCGTGCCGCCGATAGTCATAGTTCCACCCGTAATTGTGCCACCGCCAGAACCGACACCAAGCGGATTGTTTCTCAAGCTCGCTCCACACGCGCAGGCCGACCGGCCGGGACTCAAGGAGGCCATTATCAGCGGCCACTTCCGGCTGGCTAAAACGATGTTCCATTCGGCAGAATTCTGGCGGGACGTGAAGGTTGCTAGGCCCGACCTATTCATTGTCGGTCGCCTCTACGACCAATGGCAGGTATTCACGGACAATCCTGAGCAGCGAGGGCAGGCGTTTGCCGATAAGATTCTTGCCGAAACACCTGCCAGCGAGTTGTACGATGCGGTGGAGAGCTACAACGAGTTTTTCGGCTACAACAACCCGAACGATTGGGACGCGGCCGATCGCTTCATGGCGGCCTTCTATGACCGCATCAAGGAAAGGGCCCCCAGGTTGGAGCCCGTGGCCGGAAACTGTGGCGTCGGCAATCTGCTTGGAGCCGACTGGGTAGCGCACTTTCCCCGGACGCTAGCTCGCTATAGGCTATTTGGATTCCATGAGTATAGCTGGCCGTCTCTACAGGGCGACGACGGCTGGCGGGTGCTCAGATACCGGAAAATCATGCCCTCGATTCTGACAGTTCGACCGGACGCCCTCGCTATCATCACGGAGTGCGGACTCACCAACGCCGTGATTCCCGGCCAGCCCGACGTCGGCTATCGAACCATCATGGAGCCGGAGCAATACTGGCAGGAGCTGCGCTGGTACAACGACCGGCTGAACGCAGATGCCTATGTGCTCGGCGCTTGTGTCTTCCAGATGGGTGCCGTCCTCGGTGGGTCGCCGGATTGGAGCACGTTCGAGGTGCTGGGGACATCAATCATCGACAGAATGGCGGAATTGCCGGCGGGACCGGCAATCAGAATAGATAGCGGGGCGCCCCCGCCAGAGGAGGCTAACATGGAGTTTGTTTTCGGCTTTAAGGTTTTGCATGACGCGAACCCTGAGATCGTGGGCGAGGCAACGAGCGAACAGGTTGACGTTCCGGGGGTGTTTTCTGTTCAATTCACGGAGAAGGGCGTGCTGCTCTACCGAGATGGAGCGGGGGCGAAGTTCTTCGCGCAGGCCCTCCCAAAAGCGTAGGCCAGCCCACCCGCCAAGAGCTAGAGGCTTATGCCCGTCTAATGGCGGACGAGGCTGGCATCGACCCTGCCCTATTCGTGCGACAAATTGACGTTGAGAGCGGCTTCAACCCGAACGCTGGATCGCTGGCTGGCGCCCAAGGCATCGCCCAGATCGTACCTCGGTGGCATCCGGGGGTGAACACATGGGACCCGTGGGAGAGCCTACATTATGCTGCCAACTTGATGCGAAGTCACTTGGACACCTACGGGAGCGACTACACGTTGGCGCTTGTCCATTATAATGGGGGTGGTGGTGCCGTGGCGGCGTGGCGGCGTGGCGAGGCATACGATGAGAGTCAGCGTTATGTGCGACTCATTCTCGGCTAGCGAGCTCCCGAGCGGCTGAGCGTGGTGTTTGGGCCGGGGCGGCCTGCCTAACCATTGGACGAGCAAACTCTGCCCGGAGCACAAGCAGCAACTTTTGGACGAGATAACGAAGAAGCAGGAGGATTCCGGTGGAGCGAACGTTGAAGCAGAGTGAAGCATGTCAGCCGCCGTGCATGGAGCTGATCGAGGCAGAACAGGAAATAGCGCGGCGTGGGCAGCAGATCGACAATAGCGTCGAGTGGCAAGGACGGATCGAAGCGAGACTCAACTGGATATTCTACAGCGCTATCGGGGCGCTCTTGTCTGCGCTCATGTCCGCCGTCGGTATGATTGTCACTCTGCTGGTGCTGCTGATAACGAGGAAGCCGTGATTTGCCCTTTGCTGTCGGGAACGATCAAGACAACAGGGTCGGCACATGCGGTGACCATTCTTTCTGTGATATATGTTGCTTTCAACAAGAGGGTGGCCACGTTTACAGAACCCCGTCCTCACTGCTAATGCCGAGGGGGCATTACCTCGAAGTGCGTTTACTCGCCGAGAAACGGGTTCGAGATGAAAAGGATTAACACAACGGCGATGCGGACAATTTATTCCAAGTCTACAGGAAGTTGTATGACACGTATGGTCAAGCTCCAATCCTTCTGGAATAGGCCCAAGGGTGACTTCGTAGGCAAATCTGTGCGCGTAAACTGCCTTGTGCCGAATCGAAAAGGTCCCGTATCCATTTTCGTTAATGCGGCCTGTCCAAAGCCAGCAGGGACCAGTCTTATCCACTTTTTGCCAAAACCGGTCCAGAGTGCTGAGAAGTTTTTGGGGCGTCTTGCTGAGAAGTTTTTTGGGCGTCTTGTTGGACTTACACCGATAACCGTGCCCTTGGACAAATCGCAGCGGTTGTCCCCGGAAGCGCCCAAGTTTCACGTTTGTCATAGTGGGGACGGACGTTTGTTGTCCACAGCCGCATTGGCAAAGGCCCACGGGGATATCGCTGGCGGTGGCAGCCAAAAATGTCTTACCAATAATTGCACTGGTGGCTCTGCGATATTGGGCATGACATGGGAGACTACAAAATCGACCTTGACCTCGGGCGATCACAGATGGCCGTGTTCTGAAACTTTGGCCGCATTGCTCGCACCATGCTTGAACGGCGCCACATCTTGGGGTAGAATGGTTCTGCATGGGGTAACTCCTATCCAGTTATTCTGTGCCGCGCCTCGGGCTGCTACAACAGTGCCGAGGCTTCTTGCTGCCTAATTATAGCATACTAAGCGAGAGGAAGCAACCTTGAAGTGCATTAACTGCGGCTACCCGAAAATGGCGAATATCTCATGTTCGCCCGAGACGCTGCAAACATGGGTATGCCCATGCTGTCAACGGGCGTATTGTCAAGCGAAAGAGGAAAAGAAGGAGGAATTGAACGATGGACATTGACCTAGCGGCTTTCGCGGGCCTCGGCGGAATTCCGTTGATCCAGGCTCTGGTGGCTCTGGTGAAGACGATGTTTCCAAAATTCCCTGCCCGCTACTACCCCGGACTATCGGTCGCATTCGGTGTGCTAACCAACCTCGGATTAGCCTACCTCATTGGCGGCGACTTGCGAATCTCGGCAGGCGTTGGCGTTATCGCTGGGCTTATTGCCGCTCGCCTGTTTGACTATGGCAAGCGGCGGGAGCTGGACGGCGCAGGAGGCTAGCCATGTTTCAAGACCCGACTACCGGCCAATGGCTACCCGATGTCGAGGACCTTGACAAGGGCGGCTATCCGGAGTACCCGCCGCCGAAGGGCTGCTGTGCTGCTTGCGGGAACGGCGGAGTCGGGATGAAGTGCTGCAAACACTCCAGCTATTCGATTGGTAGCATGGAAGCTCTGCGGTGGTGTGCGCCCGTCCCACTCGGCTACGTCCCGAGGAAGCTGCGCCCATGAAGCGGATAATAGCGACGGACGAAATCCTGCGCTGCCTGCCGTGCCCCCTTCTACGGGCATACAGCGGCCGTATCTATTGCGCGTGGAACGGGAAGGCTCTGCCGAAGCATCCTCGCTACGAGTGCAAGCTGCTATTGCAAGCGCTCTATGAGGCGACTGGATGAGCTCTAACGTGAAGTGCCCGACGTGCTCAGCCTGCATGAGAATAGTTGCCGTTCGTGGCCTACCCCATAGCAAATACTCGAGTCGGGTCTGGTTCTGCCGGTTGTGCGAAAGGCTAATTACGGTACATCCCTGCGAGCCTCCGATGAGAGGGGTGAGCTGCATAGCTCCTGCTATGCAGGATTGAATGTGCAGGGACAGCGCTAGTCCTGGCCCCCGAACTCACGCCTCGCAACGACGCAATAGAGGCAAATGCGGCGACATGGCATGCGGGGATACGAGAGGAGGTATCTGTGGGCACGAGGGAAATTGTGCCTATCCAAACTCCACATTCCAACACCTAGCCCGTTTCGACTGAGGCGGGTTAGGTGTCATCATCCATCATTGGCCCTCAGCTCTTGGGCGTTCCTCCCCCAAGAGAAGGGTATAGATGCCCGGCTCCGTCTCGCCCACGGGGTCGGGCCTTCTTTTCTGCTCCTCTATTCCCGCGCCCAAACCCCATTTCTCCCCCCTTTTGCCCTGATAATGTCACGCCACGAGACACCATCGCCACATATGCACGCATTCTGTACACAAAAGGGGCTGTCCCTGGCGTGTGGGCTAGAACAAGCGTGCTAAAAGCCCCCTACGTGTCTCTCAATGCGTCTACGTGCAATACCATCATACACGTATACACATATCATAGCATGGGTATTTCTGGCTATACGTGGCCCTCAGGGGGAGGTACTTTCGCGGATCGGCAGAAATATTAGGCATTGACAATAGTATACATGTATGATATTATAATAATAGAGATAGAGAATACGAAAGGCAAACAGAACAGGGAGCGAGGCCAGCCAAACAAAGCCCTTCCCCGGAGGCGACTGGCGGAGTGAACTGGAAATAGAGAGCACAGGGGCCGTGAGGAGCGGAAAAGGTAGCTGAGGCGCAAGCCCGACGGCGAACCCCTGAAACAGCATCGCAGAGTATAGGCTCTGCCCGATGAGGCCAAGAGGCCGAAATGCTTGAGAGGGGATGGAAATGAAAATCAATCTAAAGCGCCGGCAGATGCAGGTAATGGCAGAGTTGTTAGATGCTACCGATCCGGGCCTAGCAGCTAGGATTAGAGCACTAGACAGGACGGGTCAGGAGAGAGAGTACGTGGAAATAGACCTCTCCTCGGACGATGTACGCTCAATGAAAGCATCGGGCGCTGCAAAGAGGATGACAGCCTAACAGTCAGCCGGTCAACCCGGCAGAAGGAGATGGAGATGACAGCGGTGAACTGGAGACGGCTAGAGGTTTATGAGGCAGATGGATACCTCGGACATCTGGGTGAGCTGGTTGAGGATGCCCCCGCCAACCTAGACACATGCGAACTGGCTCAAGGCGGCAGCATCGACACGTGGCCCAACCACATGGTAGCGGCACCGGGTGAGGAGCACGGGTGGGATACGCCGAGGGTCGCTGTTGACTGGACAGGGTTCCGTGAGGCCCTACAGGCAGCACGGGGAGATGAGGAGGTATCCTAATGCCCGGACCGAAGACGAAGCAGATGCGCGTGACAGCGTATCTGCCGTTCGACAAACAGAACAAGTGTCCGTTATGGGAGCGCCTCAGAGCCGAGGCGTTCCGGCAGCACAAATCAATCTCTGGCCTAGCTGGTGAGTATATCGCCAGAGGGCTAGAGCAAGCCAACAGAGACTAGAGAAGGCCGGTCAACCCGGCCAGAAGGAGAGGGAGAAAATGGCACGATATTGGTACGCAGTTAGTGAAGGCTGGGGCGCCAAGGTCCTTCGGTTTGCGAGTCGGGCAGGACGAGATGAAAAGGTACTGTGCTCGCCAGAATTTAAGCGTGTCCCTGCTCGTGACACGCGAGTACGGCGCACTCTAAAACACCACACTTGCCTACTCCCGGTTGGCAGCGAATACAACGTAATGCCGATGTACTAGCCTCATCAGGCCCGGCCTTCACCCGCCGGGCCTCCCGCATATCTCCCATACCCTCGCCACGCTGATGACGTAGGCGCTATAGCCTGCCCCTATACTCGCCCGTCTATTATCGGAGTTTTCGATGCTAGGCAAAGAGAGAGGGAAATGCTTGACACAAGTAAACCAGTTGTGCTATGATACGCTGGAGGTTGGGAATGGACATCATAGCAGAGCTGAAGAAGAGGCAGGGAGAGATGAGTCAAGGGCAGTTCGCCGCCAAGTTGGCAATAAGCGAGGCGATGCTATCGTTGATCTATTCCGGGGAGAGGCGGATCGGGGAGTCGCTGGCAAGGCGGATCGTGAGGGTGTATCCAGAGTTACAATGGAGTATCGCCGGGTACATTATGAGCAAGGGTGATAACGGCCTACAGGAGGGCTTATGAGCGAGCAAAACCGCATAACAGAACCTATCAGGACAGCATCCTAGAACGCCGTCGCAGCCAAGCCCAGCGCCCAAACTAGGCGATTCTAGAGGCAGGGCGGTATCTCAGAGGCTTAGCGCAAATCATTCACGCTCAGGGAGCGATTGAGAGACACGTAGAGCGATTGACCGAGGAGGCGACAGAAGGTTGGAATCAACAGCGCTGGTCGCAATGACTGAAGAGGAAGCTAGAACGCAAATTCAGCGCATCAAGAGTCATTACCAGTCCTTCTGGTTTCAGTTGAGCGAATTTCATAACCGTAAGGGATGGCTTGCCCTTGGGTATTCCAGCTTCAAGGCATGTGTTGAGACCGAGCTCGGCTTGAGCGAGCGAAGGGCATATCAGCTACTTGATGCGGCGAGCATCCGAACCGATTTGGATACTGAACACATGTTCAGTATCGACCAAGCTACAGAGGGGCAACTACGAGAACTGAAGGCGCTTGAACCCGAACAGCGTGTCGAGGTGGCCAGGCAGATCGATTTTGCCAGTACGTCGGTTCGTGAAGTCCGGGAGATCGTCAACGAAGTCAAGTCTCCTGCCCACGTCTCTTACAACTCTGGCAATAACGAATGGTACACGCCCTCTGAGTACATCGAAGCAGCGAGAGAGGTGCTTGGCACCATTGATCTCGATCCTGCTTCGAGCGATTTGGCCAACCGGATAGTCGGCGCCTCGCGATACTACACGATTGAGGATGATGGCCTATCGAAAGCCTGGGCGGGAAAGGTTTGGATGAATCCGCCCTACTCCGCTGACTTGGTAGGCAAATTCACCGGGCGTCTTGCCTACTACGTTGAGAGCGAGGAAGTGCCCGAGGCTATCGTGCTGGTGAACAACGCCACTGAAACGACTTGGTTCAGAACCCTGATTCAAGTGGCGAGTGCGGTGGCGTTCCCGCAATCCCGGATCAGGTTTATCGATCCTCAAGGCAATCCAACAGGCGCCCCATTGCAGGGGCAGGCAGTGATTTACATCGGGGGAAACAGGGAGTGTTTCGCGTCCGTCTTCTCCCGATTCGGATGGGTGGCATTTGGCGATCAGACAGGTAGATTTTGCTCGTAGTCTAGCAAATGGCAGGGTGGGCGAAAGCCTAATAGCAAACTGGTTTAAGCGGAGGGGCTACTCAATTCTGCCAGTCTATGAGAAGGAATTAGGCGAGGGAAAGGGGCCGCAGTTGTTTACTGCCGAGGGCGGACTTATCGCTCCTGACATGCTTTGTTTCAAGGGCGAAAAGGTCATGTGGATCGAGGCCAAACACAAGTCGGTATTCTCATGGCACCGAAGAACACAGCGATGGGTAACCGGGATCGACATCAGGCATTACGAGGATTACCAAAGGGTTGAAGCGCAGTCGCCCTGGCCTGTCTGGCTTCTCTTTCTGCACCGGGAAGGCTATACGGCCGAACCGCCCCATAATTGCCCGGTGGGCTTGTTCGGCGGCGACCTGCCTTACCTTGTGAAACACGAGAACCATAGACACGGGAATTGGGGCAGCGGCGGAATGGTGTATTGGGCCAGAGAGACACTGAAGAAGATCGCCCGTCTCACGGAGATGGTGGGGGATGGGACGGCTCCCTTGGTGGCGCTGCACGAGGCCATCAACATCGAGACAGAAGCGAGAGTCACCAGCGTAACAGCCAGTCCCGAGTCTCAGGAACGCATAGTAGCCAGACAGTTAAGGCTGATGGATCTGTGAACGAGAAAGGAGGCTACCCGATGAACGAGACAACCGCGGTAGTCCGCCACACCCCCACAGACAGCGACTTTGAATTGCAATTTTGGAACGTATTGCTTTTACATGCAAAAGACCAAATCGAGAAGAAAGGAGGCAAGCATGGAAACAATCAGGCGAATCTGGAAATCCCTCAGGCGTCACGTCGAGGACACGACGGCCGCGCTGCACGGGCTGGCGAACGAAGGCGATGCATCGGAAGCGGCGCTACTGGAACGGCTAGAGCGGCTGGCGGCGGAGGAGGCGAAGACGCTGCGGCAGCTGCGGGAGTACGACCGGCGGGAGAACGTCGACCATCAGTATGCACTGCGGCAACTGCGACAGTCAAACGGACTCATCGAAGACATGGGCAATGGTATGGCGGAAGCGAAGGTTGCGGCATAAAGCGAAACCCTCCCGTTAGGCGATAACGAGAGGGCCTAGAGAAAGGGAACGAGACAATGTTATCCAAACTCAGTATAGCACAACAATTCTCAGATGTCGATAGTATTCTGAACGGCCGCTGCGCGGTGTGCGGCTTTGACCTCGACATCGAAACCCACTACTCGAAGGGCCTGCCTTTCGTTGTTTGCACGAACCCCAACGGAGGCTACGACCATCCCCGACAGCAAGTCCCCACGTGGCTGGCCCGCGACTGGGAAGACTTCAAAAGCTGGCAGGACATGGCGTACGGGCTGTGGGAGGAAGAGGACTGCGAGGAGGCGAGCGAATGAGAACCGTCTGGAAATTTAACATTCCTCTCGAGGGTTCCATCGCGATGCCGGATGGAGCGCAGCCGCTCGCCGTCCAGGTCCAAGATGGTGCGCCTTGCCTCTGGGCTATGGTGGATCCCTCTCAGCCGTCCGTGCTTTATCCAATACACGTAATGGACACCGGGCAGCGCATGGCTGAGCCGGTGGGGCGCTATGTCGGGACGTTTCAACTAGCTGGTGGCAGTCTGGTGTTTCACCTGTTTATCGAGATGGAGGCCCAAGATGCCTGAACCATTGACCCCTAAACAAATTGCGGAGGTCCTC